>Ga0315535_1002667_pt1 | contig 11229 bp, 9 predicted proteins | sample SalMarSW160220MG_2_FD_203092 | JGI IMG/M metagenome (GOLD analysis project Ga0315535, IMG submission 203092) | Salt marsh sediment microbial communities from the Plum Island Ecosystem LTER, Massachusetts, United States - Salt Marsh Sediment SW1602-20 ...
TTTCCCGGCGAGCGTGCAGATGGTGAAAAGCCCGACAAGAGTGCACGATTCCGCCTTCGCAGCAAACATGCAGCGGATCAGGAGGCGGCGGACGCCATTTCGCGCAGGCGCTTGAGCGATACCTTCGCAAACCGCATCGACAATGCCGGCGACAGCCGCTCCAGGTACCAAAATGCCTTCCACCACGCGGGCACCACGATGATCGCGTCTCCGCGGAACACGGCACGCAGCGCGCGCTGGGCGAACTTTTCGGGCGCCATCGGCCGCAACCGCTCCCACATTTTCAGGATTTCCTCGTCGCTGACGCCGGCCATACCGGTTCGTCCGTACCGGCCGCCGGTCAGGATCGGTGTCCGGATCACGCCCGGACAGAGCACCGATACCCGCACGCCGTGGCGCTCGGCCTCCAGACGCAACGTCTTCGAGAGCGCAACGACGGCGTGTTTGGTGGCGGTGTAGCTTGCCTGGCCCGCAGTGGTCATGAGACCGGCCATGGACGCCGTGTTCACGATGTGTCCGGAGTGCTGCCGGATCATGATCGGATAGGCCGCCTGGATGCCGTGCACCACACCGCGCAGATTCACGTCGAAGACGTCGTTCCAGTCATCGAGCGTGTACGAGTCGACCTCACCGGCGACCCCGATGCCGGCATTGTTGAACAGGTAATCGATCCGCCCGGATTGCTGCACCGCCTCGGCGACGGCGCCCTCGAACGAGGGATAGCTGCGCACATCGAGTTCGATCGCGTGCGCCTTCCCACCGCCACTGCTGAGGCGTTGCGCCAGCTCCCGCGCCGGGCCGACCTGCCGATCCGCGATCCAGACCTCGGCACCCCCGTCGGCCAGCTTGGTGGTCAGCGCGGCGCCGATGCCGGATGCGCCGCCGGTGACGAATGCGACCTTCCCCGACGCGCTCGATGCCATAGCGGAAGGATAATCAATCCTCTCGCGGCTAAGAGGAGATTCCGCCGGCGGGATCGCCGAGACGGTGATGACATGCTCGTCGCCGCCCGGCCGCGAGACCGGCAAACGTGCGTCATGGGCGCGCAGTCGAACCGGGCAACGGGGTGTTTCCCACCGAGTTCGCTAACGTCGTATTTCCCGTGCCTCGATGGCGCCGATCGCAAGAACGGCGGAAGCGACGCCCCACAACAATGCGCGGCCCTTGAGCGGAAGCTCCGCAGCGGCAGGCGTGCTGAGCCAGACTGCCACGGCACCGCCTCCCAACGTGTTGATGGCGATTGCGCCAGCGACTCCCAGTCCAGCCGGGGAGCTGTCGTCACTCCGGGCTCGCTCCATGGCCAGAGCTGTGGCGACACCGGTAAGCACTCCACCGAGAACCCTGGGATAGAAACCGGGGCCATCGGAGGGTAAGGCCAACAGTTGGGCTGATCGGCGAGGCGCGATCAGCAGCGGCAGGCCGAGCAGGTAGTTGGCGGCCGAGTCGACCGCGAGTAACAAGCCATGCCGTGACTTCCTCACGCCGTTCATTTGCTTCTCCCTATTGCGAGCCACCGCTTGGCGGGCGACACGGTGTGCGGTGTTGTCTGTACCGCCATTTCAATATTCCCCCTCGGCGGCACCGGCGGTCGCTCGATCAAGGTTCACCAGCGGGAAACGCGGGCGAAAAGGCAAGGCCGGCCAAGCCCGCGCCGGCATGGCAAGCCTGATCGTCCCCTTTGTACCATTTGACCGCCCACGATCTCCGGCTTCGCGGAATTGTCCCAGCGCGCGGTAACCTCATTCTCGTAGCGCGACCACCGCGCGACGGAAGGGGATCAAGCGCGTATGGCCGACCCCGGTGACGACATGGACGCGACGCGCGGCGACCGGTTCATCAAGACCGCCGTTGCGATATTGGGCGAGACGGGACGCACCGACTTCACCGTCCAGGAGGTCGTCGCGCGCTCCAAGACGTCGCTGAGGGCGTTCTACCAGCACTTCAGCAGCAAGGACGAGTTGCTGCTGGCGCTGTTCGACAGGACGATCGCGCAATCGGTGCAGGCCTGGCGCACCGAGACCACCGGTCTGGATAGCACAGCCGCACTGAAGTTGGTGATCGACCGGGTCAGCCAACAACCGGAGTCAAGCACCCAGGACAGCCTCAACCGGGCACTGACTCTCTACAACCAGCATTTGGCCGAGACCCGTCCGCGTGACTACGCCCGGGTGCTCTCTCCCCTTCATCGGCTGATCCGCGACATCGTCGGGCAGGGCATCACCGAGGGCGTCTTCAACCCCGGACTCGATGTGGGGGCGGCGGCCGCGATCGTCATGCAGACCGTGATGGGTGCACAGCGATTGCACTGGCTGGGCACGGAATTGAACGACGCAGCAGTCGACGCCGGTCAGCTGTATGACTTCTGTAGCCGTGCCCTCGGCATCCGGGAAACCGACGAAGAGTCGGCGGCGCCCTCGCTGACCGAGCTATTCGCCCAGATCGGCATGCGCCCGGGCAGCCGCGACGGCGAATTCGCCATGACCATGCCGGTCAGTCCCCAGGTCGTCAATACCTCCGGCGCCCTGCAGGGTGGCTTGATCGCAACACTCGTGGACGTGGCGGCGGGACAGTTCGGACTCGACTATCTGCAGTCAGGCACCACGATGACCACCGCCGACCTGTTCGTCCGCTACTTGCGGCCGATTCGGCAGGGCTCGGCCTTCGCGGTGCCCCGAATGCTGCGGTCCGGACGCCGTGCGATGGTCATGCAGATCGACATCTACGGCGACGGCGACGACGAGCTGGTGGCGACCGCGACCGTGAATTTCGCCATCATCAACGGAACGACGCCGACGATTGGTCTCGGTGCGGATACCGCGGATACGTAGCTTCTTTGGTTCTTTCCAGGCCTGTTCAAGGGCCAGGCAAATCCGCTGTCCACCTTGTTGCGCAAAAAGTGGTAACGTCATTACCACCCATTGGGAATCCAGACTTCCAAGGAGATCGCCATGCCCTCTCGCGAGCTTCCCTTCCCCGTGTTCGACGCTGACAACCACATGTATGAACCGCAGGAAGCCCTCACCAAGTTCCTCCCGGACAACCGCAAGAACGTGATCGACTACGTGCAGGTTCGTGGTCGCACCAAGATCGTCGTTCGCGGACACATCAGCGAGTACATCCCGAACCCCACATTCGAGGTGGTGGCCCGGCCCGGCGCCCAGGAGGAGTACTTCCGGCACGGCAGCGGCGGCAAGAGCTACCGGGAAGTGATGGGTGAGCCGATGAAGGCGATCCCCGCCTTCCGCGAACCCGCCGCGCGGCTGGAGGTCATGGACGAGCTCGGCCTCGACTACGCCCTGATGTTCCCGACGCTGGCCAGCCTGGTCGAAGAGCGCATGAAGGACGACCCGGAGATGACCCACGACGTCATCCACGCGCTCAACCAATGGATGCACGAGACCTGGTCGTTCAACTACAAGGACCGCATCTTCGCCACCCCGGTGATCACCCTGCCCATCGTGGAGCGGGCTCTCGAAGAACTCGAATGGTGCCTGGAGCGCGGCGCACGCACCGTGCTGGTCCGCCCGGCGCCGGTTCCCGGCTACCGCGGCAGCCGGTCGTTCGGCATGAAGGAGTTCGACCCGTTCTGGCAGGCCTGCGTGCAGGCCGAGATCCCGGTCTCGATGCACGCCTCGGACAGCGGCTACGCCGAGTTGCTGAACATGTGGGAACCCGGCGACGAGTTCCTCCCCTTCAAGCCGACAGCCTTCCGAAGCCTGGCGACGGGCCACCGGCCGATCGAGGATGCGATGGGCGCGTTGGTCTGCCACGGCGCGCTGTCACGCAACCCCGAGCTGCGCATCCTGTCGATCGAGAACGGGGCCGACTGGGTGCCGCACCTGTTCAAGGGCCTCAAGGGCGTCTACAAGAAGATGCCCAACGCCTTCAGCGAAGACCCGATCGAGGCGTTCAAGCGGTGCGTGTACATCAGCCCGTTCTGGGAGGACCGGTTCGCCGAAATCGTCAACATGGTGGGCACCGACCGGGTGGTCTTCGGATCCGACTGGCCGCACCCGGAAGGCCTGAAGGATCCCATCTCCTTCGTCGACGAGCTCGAAGGCTTCAGCCAGGAGGACATCGAGAAGATCATGGGCGGCAACATGATGAAGTTGATGAAGGTTTCCGCGCCGGCTTCGAAGAAACCGGTCTCAGCCTGATCGACGGCCGGTCGCTCCAACCCCAAAGTTGCAGTGGCCCAGGGTGGTAACGCACTGGGCCACTGTTGTCTCCTTACACCGCAGGTCCATTGCCTCGCGAACGGGCAGCTTCTTCCGTTGGCGACGATGTACGGACCGGTTCGTCGTCTCCGAAGACCGAGACGATTCCCTTGGTCTCGCACACCGCAAGACGAACGTCGTCGGGTGTTCGGTGACCGTGCTCACGCAGGATCGCATCCAGGTCGGCGCGGGTGATCTTGCAACGCTTCAGGTTCCGTTGATCCAGTCGGCCGTCGCGGATCAGCACCCGCACCGGCGGATCGACAAGGCGGCGCACCCAGGGTATGAAGCGCAGGCGCGCGACGAGGTCGTGCGCGACGATCAGGGCCAGCAGGGCGGCGGTCCCGGTCAGCCAGGACGTGTGGGGAGCCGTGGCGGTGCGACCCACGATGGCGCCGACCGCCACACCGGTGACCCAGTCGAACGGGGTGAACTCCGCGATGGTGCGGCGCAGCGTGAGCCGGAATGCTGCGGCAGCGGTAAGGAACAACGCAATCGCCTTCAGAGCGGCGAACGCCGCCGGCCGCCATCCACCGACCAATTCCAACAGCAGATCCCGCATCACAACCGCCCGCTTTCCCGAACGGGCCAAGGACCGCGACATGGCTGACATCGCACCGTACCGTTCACCACTTCACCTCCTTGCCTTGATGGAGCCGCCGCGACAAGGCCCGGCGGATCACTTAGCTCAGGGATTGTCCGCGGTCGCGGTTGGGGAAACCTATATCCGGTTCGAGGCGGAGCCGCGGACATATACCGCCCAGGTCAGCACCGCGAAGCCGACGTAACACCCCAAGAAGATCCACAGTGCCGGTGTCTCGGTGCGGGCGCTGAGGTAGGACTGGCGCAGCACGATGTCGATGAGGAAGCCGCCGAACGCGCCGATCGAGTCGGCGAATCCGACCATCGCTCCCCCGACGTTTTTCGACCACTGTTTGCGCTCGTCTTCGCTGAGGTCCAGCGAGCGACTGCGGTCCTCGAAAGCCGACGGAATCATCTTGTAGATCGATCCATTGCCCGCGCCGGCCAGGATGAACAGCAGGATGAAGCCGACGGCGTAGGGGACGACAGCGGCCGTCACGAACTGGCCACCATTGCTGTCAGACACGGTGCTGCCCCAAACCAGCAGCCCGGCAGCGAAAATCATGCCGACGAAGACGGCCAGGGTGACACGGCCGCCGCCGAGGCGGTCGGACAGCTTGCCGCCGTAAATGCGGGACAGCGACCCGAGCAGCGGCCCGAGAAAGGCAATCTGTGCCGCGTGCAGCGACGCCTGCGCCGCGCTCTGCCCGGCATCGCTGAACTTCATGTGCAGCACCTGGCTGAGCGCGAAGGAAAACCCGATGAACGAGCCAAAGCTTCCGACGTACAGCAGCGAGAGCACCCAGGTGTGGCTCTGTCCGAGCATGGTTTTCATGGCACCGAAATCGACTCGGTAATCCTTGATGTTGTCCATGAAAAAGAAAGCGCCGACGCTGGTGATCGTCAGCAGCAGCATGTAAGTTCCGGACACCCAGTACGGCTGCCGATGGCCGGCAACGGCGATCACCAGCAGGCCGAACAACTGGATCGCCGGCACGCCGATGTTGCCGCCGGCGGCGTTGAGTCCCAACGCCCAGCCCTTGAGACGCTGCGGATAGAAGGCGTTGATATTGGTCATCGACGCGGAGAAATTGCCGCCGCCGAGTCCGGTCAGTGCCGCGCAGATCAGATAGGGCCACAGCGGCAGGCCGGGGTTGGCCAGCAGCCAGATCGTGCCGGCGGCGGGAATCAGCAACACGAGCGTGATTGCCACCGTGAAATTGCGGCCCCCGAAGATGCCGATGCCGACCGTGTAGGGGATGCGCATCAGCGCTCCCATCAGCGTGTTCACGGCGAGCAGCAGGAACTTGTCGCCCGCCGAGAAACCGTATACCGACTCCGGCATGAACAGCACCAGCACCGACCAGAACGTCCAGACGCCGAAGGCGACGTGGTCGGTCGCGATCGACCAGGCCATGTTGCGGCGGGCGATGCGCCGATTGCCATCTTCCCAGGCCTTCGTGTCCTCCGGGTTCCAGTCCAAAAGGTCATGCGAGTGAGCCATGAAAACTCCCGTGCGATCCCGGAACAACTTCGATGTCACTGGAGTGCCCGAGAATCACGCCGGAAAACGCCGCATCTGCGACGTTCCGCGATCGCCCTCGTTGCGATCAGAGGAACATCGGCGCCGAGGCATCTCGCAGTCAAGAACTGCGGCGCCGACAGCGGGCTATGGGCGTGCCGAAAAGGCGGTAGTCGTCGCCGGTATCGATCTGCGGGTCGATCCCCTGCTGGAACAGGACGATGATGTCCGAGCCGCCGAACTGGAAATACCCGAACTCCTCGCCCTTGGCCATGTGCGTGCCCTCGATGGAGGTGAGGACTACCGACGCCACGTGCGCCATCCCCACCGGGATGACCGCGACGATGCCGATGTCGCCCGCATCGGACGTCGAGGTGTCGATGGTGACCACCCCCCGGTTCTGGAAGAACTCATATCCGGTGGTGGCGGCATCGCTGGCTTTGAAATCGTGGTCCTCGATGAGCGCCTGCAGGAAAACTTGCCCGCTGATATTGAGGGATTCTTTGATCAGGCCCGACACCGGCAGGTGGTAACGGTGATAGGACGACGCCTGCAGCATGTAGTGGACGAACGTTCCGCCGGCGAAGCTTTCGCTGTAGGCGCTACCCTCGATCAGCTGTTTGATGTTGCCGAAGGTCTGCTGTTTGACGGTTGTGGGCGGCACATTGGAGTCGCCATCGATGTCGTAGGCACGCTGGAAAACGCAGTCGGCCGGTGCGGCAACCACGAGATTGTTCCCCGGCTCCGCGATGGGGCGTAGCCCGCCGTTGAGTTGCCGGGCGAAGAATTGGTTGTACGTCAACCAACCGCTGGGCATGTTCGGCTTGCCATCGATCAGCGATTCATGCACCCGGTATTCGGGCGCGTAATCGATAAAGGACTGTAGGGTTTCCCAGCTGAAGGAATCCGGGGCGTCGAGAAAGCTGCCCCACTGACGCGCGAACTCCGTCATCCAGGCGCGGAAGCTCTCGGAGTTTTGCGGTGCTCCTCCCTCGACGTCCTGGTCTACCAGAAAGTAGAAATGCGCCAACCGGTCGTCGACCTCCTTGGCGTATCGCTGGTCAGGCTTTATGCCCTGCCATGCTTTCGCATCGGACTGACGTGGCACCCACCTGATGAAGCCCCGCAGATAATCCATGTACTGAGCGATGTTCTGCGGCCATTCCAGCGCGTCGAACAGGTCGGCATTCAGTTCGGCTTCGGCCAACCCCCGCGCCTTCACCAACGATCGCTCGAGCGAGTCGACAATGCCCTCTTCCTTGTCGAGGAGATTTCGGAGGTCTTGAATGACGGTATCCGGCTGGGTCATGTGGCTTCTCCTCGTGTCTGATCCTCGTACGAAACCCCACATAGACATACCCGTAGCACGCCAAACTAACGCAGCGTCGGTGGCTGTAACGCCAAAAGCCGCGCACGGGTGTGCATGCGCTCGCACCGGTGGCGGAGCATCTCGGGCTGAACCAAACGAAACGCCCCGCCGACGCGATCCTTGGCCCGCGGGCTGGTGCGCCGACGGTTGCACATGATTGGACCGCAGAGGAATTCGTCGGTGGGAGCTATACGGCTTTCAATCGCACCCGCTAAGACCATTCGCGTTGCTACCGCCTCGGGCAAGCATCATCTGCGGGCGTAACTACCGAACCAGGTGTCGTCGGCATCGGTAACGGGGATATCGTGTGGAGCCGGACACAGCATCAAGGCCGACCAATTGTGATCGATGGATACATGCTTGACTGCCTCGACGCCAAACTGGCGGACGGCTCCGGCCAGCCAGTCCCGATTCACGTCGGTAGCCATCCGGTCCGGTTTCGGATAGCTCACCCACGCCACCCGGGCGGCGAGCGCCGCCGCATAGACGGTATCGAGTAGGCCCAAGTCGTCGCGACAAGCCACGAATCCGACGACCGCACCGGCCGAGTCGGGCTCCACGCCGTCGGCCATTGGCATCATCGAATCGCATTCGGGTGGCCCGTTGACGACCGCCAACCGACGGCCCGGCTCTATCCGCAGTTTTCTCTCCAGTTCTACGACCTCAGTCCAATGCATGGAAGTCTCACCGCCTCAATATCGTTGGCGCCAGCTAGGACTTCACGTGGCGTACCGCTGCGCGAGGGTGAAGATTCGCAATTGGGCGGAACGGGTTGCCGTCCGACGCACAGAGTCAGCATCCCAGTTTGCCGACAATATCGCGAAATGCGTTGACTTGTAGCCCAAGTGGCCAATCGGGAAACGGGGGCTTGGGCCGCTCGTCGCTTCGCTACGGACAGTCGGTACGGCTAGGATCCGCGGCTACGCCACGGCCGGTGTCGTCTACGTTGCAGATATCCTTCAATCCGTCCGTCATGCCGGTCCGGGAAATGCTCAATAACGTTGTCGGCGGCGTAGATTGGGATGAAGGGCAGCACGGCTGCTTGCTCGTCATCGAGACGCAAACTAGCGCAAGTACCATCCGGGGACTTGCGTAGAAGACTCATGGCAACACTCCGGATCGTGCGGCGCCGACGCCGCAACGGGCCTGCCCTTGCAGTCTCAAGACAGATGAAAAGCAAGTTATTCATAGCACAAACTCCGACCGCGCGGTACAGGGAGTTCAAACGCGAGCGAGCGGTATTAGCCGGGTTGCCTGGCTCAACAGCATTTTGCGGCATCGTCGGTAACGCATGACACCTGCTCCGCCTTGGGACACGACGGATGCCGACTCGACTCGAATCAGTGTGCCCGTCAGGGGGGATCTTGATGGAGGTCCTGGGTATCGGTCGGTGGCGGTGCGGGCCTGGTTATCGACCTTGGTTGCCGAGAGTCGATGGCAGCGGGTAGCGCAAACGAAAGTTTCTGTACGCGAAGGTCTCTATGCGCTAACCCGTGTCAGTGTCGATACGCTGCTGCTCGGCAACCTAGTTGTGTGTTGGTGGTGGTTGGGGCTGGAAGGGTTCATACCACCACCAGGCGGCGCGCTCACCGGTGGGCCCGGGACACGGCGCGACGGCGGGCGGGGCGAGGGTGGGCGCACGCGCCAGCGATCCCGCGCGTAGCGGTCGCCCGCGGCTGTCGGTGACGGTCAGATCGACTGCCGATCCGGTGATGGTGATCACGCCCCGGTGGTGCAGCCGGTGGTGATACGGGCAGACCAGCACCAGGTTGGCCAACTCGGTAGGCCCGCCGTCTTCCCAGTGCCGGATGTGGTGGGCGTGCAGGCCGCGGGTCGCCCCACAGCCGGGCACCGCGCACGCGGGCTGGCGGTGCTCGAGCGCGCGGCGAAGCCGCCGGCTGATCATCCGCGTCGTGCGGCCGGCGCCGATGAGCTCACCGTCGCGTTCGAACCAGACTTCGCATTTGGCATCACAGCTCAGGTAGCGGCGTTCGGCCGCGGTCAGCGCCGGACCCAGATGCAGCGCGGCCGCGCGCTGGGCCACGTCGAGGTGCACCACCACCGTGGTGTGCTGACCATGGGGGCGCCGGGTGGCCTCGGCGTCCCATCCGGCCTCCACCAGACGCATAAACGCCTCCAGGGTGCCCGGCACCGGCGGCGCGTTCTGTGAGGCGGCCTCGCCCTCGCCGCGATCATGCTTCCACTGGGCGATCAGCGCCTCACGATGAGACGCCAGCGCCGCCTCGAACGTCGCCGCCTCGGGATGCCGAAGCGTGATCCGCCAACAACTGACCTGCTCGTTAGAGGTCTTGGTGATCGAGGGCTGCGGGTGCGGCCCAGACTCGGGTGCCGGTCGCGGTTCCAGCTTGACCGCGGTACGCAACTGGTTGACCGTGGCACACGCCGCCAACTGCGCGTAATGCGTATCCGATCCCTCACCGGCGCGCGCGGCGATCACACCAACCTGATCCAACGACAGCCGGCCCTCCCGCATGCCCTGGGCGCAACGCGGAAACGCCTCCAGCCGGCGCGCCACCGTGGTGATCGTGTGCGCGTTTGCCGAAGACAACCCCAGCTTCCAGGCCACCAACGCCGCCACCGACCGAGCCCCCGTAGCCCCGCACAGCCCGTCGCGCTCTAACTCCGCAACGATCTCCACAATGCGCCCATCAATGGCATTGCGCTGACCGGCCAACTCCGCCAACTCCGCAAACAACACCTCCAGGCGCTGGCCAGGACGCGGTGCCGCAGAGCCCAACGATGCGGTCGAAGACATAACCCCATCCTCGCAGCCGGGTACGACATCAAATCTCGGCTGCCCAACCCGCGCCGAGGCGTCAGCGTCATCATCGGCCAAGCCCGACGGCCTGATTGGCCACCAAACACGGGCCCAGCCACCAGCACGACCACCGACGCCCCAGCACGCACCCAACCCCCATGCTCACCCACACGCCACCCACATCAGGCAAACCACACCACCTACTACACCCCGGCCACACCCACGGCGATCTTCACGTGCGATCGCCGCAAACGGTTGCGCTGGTTTTCTTTTGGGACGCATTGCTGGCATGGTCCATTGGGCCGTCGCAGGCTTGCTGCGACTCCCGCGTGTCGCAAAGGCCGTGAGTACGCCGAAATAGCAGTGCCGACGCCGGCCGCGCCTTTCCGGTTAGGCCGACTATGACTGCGGCAGCGTCATCTTGGACTTGCCGTTTTTCACGTGTACCGCGTGGGTGCCCGGTTTCAGTCGCAGTTCGGCCAGCAGCTCATCGAGGTGCTCGGGGTCGGTGTGCCAGTGCTGCACGCTCTCCGGTTTCTCCGCCATGTCGGCCACGACGCGTTGCAGGTTGTCCGGGGCGTCACCGTCTTTGAGCCGTTTCCCGTCGTTGACCGGGGCGCCCCTTTTGAAACCCGCGCCGGGTACGGCACCGCGGGGAACCGCGGCACCGACCGCGCCTCCGACCATCCCCGCCGCCGCCATGCCACCAAAAAAGGTCCCCTGGCTCACCGCGGCCGCCGGAACGGCGCCCTCCGCGGCG
>Ga0315535_1002668_pt1 | contig 11227 bp, 10 predicted proteins | sample SalMarSW160220MG_2_FD_203092 | JGI IMG/M metagenome (GOLD analysis project Ga0315535, IMG submission 203092) | Salt marsh sediment microbial communities from the Plum Island Ecosystem LTER, Massachusetts, United States - Salt Marsh Sediment SW1602-20 ...
AAATGTGATTTGGAGGAATATCGTGCAGTCTCAAGAGATGAGGGGATTCAAGCCGCAAAATCCTACAGCCTAACATCATTTATAGAACTATCTTCCAAGACCGGAGATAATGTGGAGAAAGCCTTTGAAGTCATGACAGAAACTCTTTTTGAGAATTATCCTATCAATGAGTAATTCTTTATTTTATGTATTAAAAACCAATGATCAAAGTTGATTTTTGTTCTAAAATCCTTTTTAAAATGCTTTTAAAGTTTCAATGAATTATCTATATTTAAGTTTGAAATTTATGATTAAAAATGATATAGTATGTTTGATTTGAATCGCCTATTTAACCCTAGGGCGATAGGGATAATAGGAGTCAGTGATAAACCTTACGGTGGTGGTTTTTTCCTTAGGGCTCTTCAAAGCGTTGCTTTTGATAAACCTATTTACATTTTTAATCCTCGCTTGAAAGGTCAAATAATTAGGGATTTACATGTATACGGTTCGATTTTAGATATTCCGATGGAAGAACCAATAGATTATGTTGTCATTGCAGTACCTGCTAAGCTCTGTCCTGCTATTTTAGAGGAAGTAGGAAAGAGAAAGGTTCCATTTGTCACAATATTCACTTCTGGTTTCTCTGAAGTTGGTATACAATCCTTGGAATCAGATCTCTTAATAATAGCAAAAAAATATGATATAAAAATCCTCGGTCCTAACTGCGTGGGGATTTATGTTCCTAAAAACAATATTGCTTTTTCATCGAGATTGAACTCGAATTCCGGAAATTTTGGCATGATTCTTCAATCTGGAGGATTAGCAATACAAATGTCTTCAATGGCCTCATCTATTTATGGTAACCCGATAAGTAAAGCGATCTCAATAGGAAACCAAATTGATTTGAATTTCGTGCATTTTCTTGAATATTTCCTGACAGATAAAGAAACCGAAGTAATAGGGCTTTATCTAGAAAATATAAAAAATAACGAAATTGGACAGAATTTCAGGCAAATCCTGAAAAAATTAGCTCTTAAAAAAAAACCTGTCATTCTTTGGAAAGTTGGATCTGGTGAATCCTCAAGAGAAGCAATTAAATCTCATACAGGAGGTTTAGCGGGATCACAGGCTGTTTGGGAAGGTATAGCACGACAAACTGGAGCAATACTCGTAAAAAGTGCTGAAGAATTTCAAAACTTGGCAATGACATTTCATTATCTCTTAAACTTATCCATAGATCGAAAAGTTGGGGTGATAAGCATTGGAGGTGGAGCTTCGATCCAAATCACAGATGTCCTTGAACAGCATAACCTATTAGTTCCAAGATTATTACCTGAAACACAAGAAACTATACTCAAATTTCTACCAGGTGTTAATACTATTGTTCGAAATCCATTGGATCTCGGAAGCAGTGGAATAAATCCAGAGGTGTTTTATAAGTCATTACTAGCACTTGATAGAGATCCTAACATTTCGGTGATAATATTTGGGTGGGTAATAAATTTTGACGAGCAAATTCTCAAATACGTCAAAAAAGCATATTATGAAATGAACAAACCCTTTATCTGTGTCGCTTATATGATCACTGAAGATATTAAATACTATATAGATAGGTTACAATTTAAAAAAGAAATGTTCAAGCTAAATATTCCCGTATATGAATCTATTGAAGCTTTAGCAAAATCCTTGAATAATTTATGTACCTATCATGAATATATCAAAAAACATACCGATTAAAATCCTTTTAATTTTAGTTAACAAGTAAATCTATTTTAAGAAATTTGAATTAATTACTCATAATTAGAAAGAAGAGAATTTAAAATAAGGGGATATGAATTACTAAACAATTAAATCTGCCTCGAAATATTACTTTACACCTAACTGAGAATTGCAATTTAAGATGTAAAATGTGTTATTACTTTGGAGAAACTGGAGTATATTCTCAGAATAAATTAAAAATAAAGCCAAATTCTTTAGATTTTGACACAATAAAACGGGTTATTGAATATTTAGCTCCAGCAAATCCGATGTATTCTCTATTTGGAGGGGAACCTTTAATTTATCCATGTCTTGAAGAATTAATTCTAGAAATTAAAAAAACTAAATGTTTCGTCGATACTCCTACCAATGGCACATTGCTTGAGGAAAACGCAATGATGTTAGTAAAGACAAAATTCGACTCCATTCGAGTGTCTCTTGATGGACCCCGTAAACAAAATAATATTCAAAGAGGGAATGGTAGTTATGAGAAAGCGATTGCTGGAATAGAAGCACTTGTTGAAGAGAAGAAGAAACAACATGCAAAAAAGCCAGATTTAAGTATCATTTATACAGTCACACCTGAAAATTGTGATTCAATTGAGGAACTTTTTCTTAAAGATTTAAATCTTGAACATTTTAATTGGATTACCATACAAATGCAAAATTTTATTACTCAACAAATGGGGGAAACCTATGCCAGATTTTTAAAGACAGAATTTAATATAGAAAACGCTAAATATTGGAAAGGTTTAGTAAGAGAACCTCAAGAGTTTTTAAATATAGATTGTTCAGAGTTATCACGTCAAGTTTTTCGAGTGAAGAAAGCACTAAAAGAAAAGAATAAATATTTGTTACTTCTACCCCCTTCTTTTACACCAGAGAATCTTGAGGCTTATCTAAAAGCTGATTGGTGTAAGATGAGCGATCATTATAAAAGTTGCATTATTCCATGGGTTTCAACGGATATTGTTGCCAATGGAGATATAGCACCATGTCATATTTTTTACGATCTCGTTATGGGTAATCTATACGATAATACTTTTGAAGAAATATGGTTTGGATCGAAATATCAAAAGTTTAGAGATTATATTTCACGTAAACAGTTTATGTCAATATGTCCTGGGTGTTGTATTCTTTATTTATCTGGAAATAAAATGAGAAAGAAAGTATCATTTAAGAATTAGTAATTAAAAAATAATAAAAAAAAAGTTAGGTTTTTGTGCTAAACAGTAAGCCCAAGATAAGAATCGCTTTAAATTAATCCAATAGCGATTTTCATATCATCTTGTGTTACTTTCTTGCGGCCTGAGTGTTTTGCAATATCGAGGGCACAACCAGTTAAGGTTTTTGCATATTCCTCGAGGTAATCCATTAATTTGTCTACTGCTGCACGACTTACGATTTCAGCACCTGCTTTTTTCATAAGTGAGCGAAGCGGAGACCATGCGAAAGCTGCCATAATTTTTTATTCCTCCACAATGTTTTTTTAAATGTTTTTTAAATAATATTAGTGTTAATCATAATTAAATTGGTATTACTCATATATAAATATGTTGGTTGATGTCGATGAATCTGATATATCAGATTGATGATACATGGTCGACAAAAAAAATCACATGTGATTTGAAACAATTTTTTTAGTAGAAATTTCGGATATGCAAAAATGATCAAAAACTGAGTTCAAATGAGCATGTTGATCGGATCACTCATTGTATTGCATTATGTTTCTGATGATATTTAGACCCAATTACTGAAGAATTGAACTTCAGATAAAACTTTTCTTTGTCTAGAGCTTTAAATTCTAAATTGGGAGGGATAATCCTTCTTTAATTAGCCAAAAGATAAGGAATATATTATTATAGAAACTTACATGTATTTCTGGACTATTGAAGGGAACCAAAACGAATGCTGAGATTCATGAAAAATATTATCATAGCGATTTCTAAAGATTTAAAATATAAAATGTCGATTATTCTTACATAGATTTAATTTAACTAAAAATTAAGATAAAGAGAGAATAACTTTATGTTTAAAGATGATGTCAAACCAACATATATCTTTAAGATTTGTCTAATTGGGAATGGTGGAGTAGGGAAAACCTGCATTGCGAGAAGATTGTGTTTAGATACGTTCGATGCAAATACAAAATTAACGATAGGCATTGACTTTTATACCCATGACCTTCCAATAATTATCAAAGGTGAAGAAACATTTGTACGTTTGAGTATATGGGATTTTGGTGGACAGGAGCAATTCAAGAAGATGTTCAGTTATTACATTCATGGTGCTAACGGAGTTTTTCTTGTTTTTAGCTTATTTAATTTGAATAATTCTCTGTTAGGGTTAAATTGGTGGAATGATCATCTATCAAAATTAGTTCCGAAGGAAACACCTAAGATATTGATAGGTTGTAAAAGTGATTTAATAACTGATCCTGAAAAAGTAGATGAATTAGTAATAGAAAATTTCAGAACGAAATATGACTCCATTCCATTTTACAAAACCTCTTCCAAAGATAATGTTAACATCCATGCTGTGTTTTCAAGAATGGTTGAAACCATATTAAAGAAGAATGAATTCGATTATGAAAAAATACTTAAAAAATAGCATAACTTCTTTTTTAAAATTTATAGGTAGATAATAATAATGGTTCAAATATTTCATGAAAAGGATTCAAATTTAGAAATTTTGAAAGATAAAACCATTGCTATTATAGGTTACGGAAACCAAGGACGAGCTCAAGCATTAAACTTAAGAGATTCTGGAATGGGAATCATTATCGGAAACAGGGAAGATAATTATAAAGATGTCGCTATTAACGATGGTTTCTCTACGTATACAATTAAAGAAGCTACAAAAATAGCTGACATAATATTTTTTCTCATTCCTGATGAAATCATGAAAGAGACTTTCGAGACTAGTATAAAAAGTAATCTAAAACCTGGAAGTGCTTTAGTGTTTGCATCGGGATATACTATCGGATTTAATTTAATTGTCCCTCCTGAAAATGTTGATGTTATTCTGTTGGCCCCTAGAATGATTGGAGTAGGAGTCAGAGAAAATTTTCTTAACAATCAAGGATTCTTTAGCTTTATAAGCGTGGAACAAAATTATAGTGGAGATGCTTTAGAGATATTATTAGCTTTAGCGAATGGTATAGGAACATTAAAAAAAGGAGCAATTCAAGTGACTTTTAAACAAGAAGCCGAATTGGACTTATTTAATGAACAAGGATTTGGTCCTGCTTTTGGACGAGTTTTACTCACTGCAATCTATACTTTAATTGATGCGGGATATCCGCCTGAAGCGGTCTTAGTAGAGTTATATATGAGTAATGAGATGTCATATACATATAAGAAAATGGCAGAAATTGGATTAATAAAACAAGTGGACTTTCATTCACAAACAAGCCAATATGGAGCCATGAGCAGGGGAATAAGATTCCGCAATATCCCTCTTAAACCAATCATGAAAAAAGTGCTCGTGGATATTCAGAATGGATCATTTACTAAGGAATGGGAAAAACCGCTCACTAAAATCAAATTTAAGGCAATAAAGTTTTTTGCTACCAAGCAAAAAATTAATAAAATAGAAAATAAGGTTCGGAAAAGCTTGAATTTGAAGCTATATGACATTTCCAAAGAAGAGATTCCTACTGAAGAAGAAATGAGCAAATTAAAAGAAATCTCTGAGGAATTAAAACTTTTTGAGCAATATTACGAATAATTCAACTTAGTTTTAAATTTAAAAGGTACCGCGAAGATCATTTTAATCATCGATCATCCTTCGATGTCCATTTGGGCATTCACCGTAGGTGCAATCGTAGAACCCGTCATCATATTCTTCTCTTGCGTCATAATGCTCCCAACAATATATTTTATCGCATTCAGGACAGTACGCATCTAATCCTTCTAGAGAATGATATTTTAGCATGAACTGATGAACTGCAGAAAGGTTTTCATTATCCAGAATTTCAAATAACATATTTGCAAGATCCTTTCTTAATGACCTACTATGCGTAATGCCACTGTAAACTAGTGATTCATGATCATCAAGCCAATCGGGACCTATTTTATATTTGATAGAAATTTTACCACAGACTGAGCAAGGTAAGTGATATTCAAAATTAGATATCTTAATAACTCGGGGGATGGGTTTAATACTTTTATTAATTGGTGTTAAACATTCGAATTCAAAATAAAAAGCATTCCAACATTTTTCAAAATTAATTTCAACTTCTTTTATGAGATTAGATACTAACTCTTCTTTATAAAACTTTAATTCACTTATCGATTTAGCTAACTGACCTCTTGCGAGATGTAAAAAACTCTTAGAATCATCTACGCATTTTAAATTTCCGTTCGCTACGCTATTAAGTATCTCCCAAGCGGACACGGTATTATAGTAAAAATCTTTCACATCTGAAATCCAAAGATTTTTAGTTACTTCATCTAACTCTATACGGGTGTTTAAAAATTTTATAAGACTTTCTTTTATATCTTCGAGTTGTTGAATGAAGTTTCCAATTTTTCGAATCCTTTCCATTCCATTATTTTTTTCATCATTCATGAGTAATTCAACTCCTTTTTAAAGAAGGATATGGATATTTAATTTATAAATTAAAGCTCTTTTTGCACGACAACCATATCCTTAAACTTTTTAACAATTAAAAAACCTTCCGATTGATATAATGAAAGAGGACCATGATAATGATGTGCATCAGATAGATCACCTAATCGAGGATATGCTTCAACTATTTTTATGCCATTTTCTTTTAATTTCACCAAAACATTTTTTAAAAGTTGCTTGGCAATACCTTTTCTTCTATGCAAAGGCGCGATCAATATGCACACTATTGATGCCACTTTTCCTTCCTTTGATGGATTTATTTCTTCTTCATAAGGCACTTTCACGTAATTTTCTTTTAAATCTGTATTTATCCATCCAATGGGATTTCCATCTTCATAAGCTAAAAAACCATTTGTAACACCGCTTAAGACTGATTTTTTAGAATCTGCTCGATTTTCCTCTTTAGTACGATTCAACCATTCTTCTATTGAGCCAGGGAAATGATGAAAATAACAATAACATCCCGACCAATCGAGATTATTAGAAAATCCTACTTCATCAAAGTAATGTAAAAAATCTCCTATTAATTCTGGGGTTAATGGTTTAATTTCAATATTCATATGATCTGATCATTCTTAGTATATTATAACTATTACCCCTAAAATGGTTAAAATAACTCCAACAAAACCAAATTTTGTAATCTTTTCCTTATTTATAAAATATGTCAACGGAAGAGAAAAAAGGGGACTAGCGCTAGCAATTAAAGCCATGATTGTCGCACCTGCTACACGAGCAGCTTCGGTATACGCATAAGCTCCAATAGATGTACCAATGATCGCACCCATTATTAAAAGTGCCCAAGTTTTTCTGCTCCTTCTTATAATTGGGTCTCCCGACTTCTTTCCGTAATTTTCGCGTAAAACCATAGTTAACAATATTATTAGAGCAAATGGAAACCTAATGACATTTCCTATTATAGAACTTAACTCTTCCACTGCTAAGATACGATTGATGTCATTAGTTGCATAATCAATAATAACTAAGCCAACAGCCCATCCAAAAGCTGCTAAAATTCCAAAACTAATTGCCCTAAATTGAGTTATAGGGCGTTTAGATTGCTGGTTTTTAGGTTTTACGATTGATTTGGATGGTAAACTATCACTAACTTTGCTTTTACCAATTATGAAAATACCTAAACCAACAAGAATAAGCGAAAAAACTACACGAAGGTCAAATGGTTCATTTAGGAAGATTATCGATAGAATAAAAGTTATGAGTGGGAAAATCATTGAAACCGCAAGAGCCATTGTAGTTCCTAGCTCTTTTTGTGCTATAAAGTATGCCGTGTCACCTATTATTTGACCAAATAAGAAACTTACAAAGAGAATCATCCACAATTCCCACGGAAGGAGAAAAATTTGAAAGAAGACGTTGAATACTAGTGAAAATATGAAAAAAGTGAGAGTTCCGATTGCAGTACGAATAAAATTTATGAATATCGGGCTCGCTTCATGTTCCACTCTTTTAAAAATCACATTTGATACAACAAATGTCAAAACAGCGAAGATTGCAATAAACTCTCCAGCCATTAGGATAATTATAATTTATGAGATAAAATCTTTGAGATTAAATTTGTGCAAAAAAAGGATCTCAGAGATTACCCAGAGATTTTTGTTTTTGACCATATTCATACAGTTTAAGAAATGTCTTGGCCGCGATTTCAATATTCCTATATACTAGAAAATTGTCTGCGATGAGCATTTCATGAAATAATTTTCTTGATTCACTTGGATATTCATGTAAAATAATCATGAAGACCTTATTCAGAGATTCGACATGTTTTTTTATTTCACTTAAATTATGATAATAACCCTTAAAATGGTCTGATTCAAAGTCATTCCAAGCATCTGTTTCTACTATAACGAGATCAATATTATCATCAATCGCAGCCTTACATACATCTAAATATTCTTTCCTAGAAGTTACCCACGGTAAATCAAATGGATTTGCTAAGCTGCCAATTTTTGAAGGATAAATACCTTTAAGTTTTTCTAATGCATCGCCCGTAAAATGTGGAAGATCCAAGCTTAACTCAATTAAAGTATCAGTTGCTAATATTCCAAATCCTCCAGACCACAAAACAACCAAAACTCGCTTATTTTCAGGATAGTTAATCGGTTTTTTACTTGCTTTAAAATGATAAAAATATTTTGAGAACAAGTAAGAATAGTCGATTAACTCATCTAAAGAAGATTTTACCTCAATAGCAGGAGTTTGTTTGAATATCGCATTCCAAATGTTCTTCGAAGTCGCGATTGCGCCAGTATGGGTCAAAACAGCTGTTTGACCTCTTGTTGTTCTTCCACCTCGCATGTATAAAACGGGTTTTTGCATTTTTTTCATCACATCGAGCAATCTCTTTCCTTCTTCATTAGAAAATGGAGAAAAACCCTCTTGATACACGCAAATTATATCTGTATCAATATCTTTATTAAAATAACTTAATAATTCAGATATCTGAATGTCTACGCAGTTTCCTACACTAACTCCTTTAGAAAACCTGAGATCATATCGACTTGATCCAAACTTTATCATTTTCGAATGTAAATCTCCAGACTGAAAAATCAACCCAATATTTCCTGATTCAATTGGAAATGAACTGTAATATGCAATTTTACCTTTAGGACAATACAATCCCATACAATTAGGACCAATTGCTCTAGTGTTACTAAATCGATTTAGAATCTTTTTTAGGTGTTTCTCGATCTCAATTCCAACATCATCTGCTTCTCCCGTGCCTGCTGTAAAAATATGGAAGAATTTAATTTTTTTTTTTGATAAAATGTCCTCTATAGTCTCTATTAAAATGCTTCGTCTGACAGAGAGAATTACTAAATCAATAGTTTCCTCCGGAACTTCCTCTATCGATTTGAAACATTTTATATCGAGGATAGAATCGAAATTGGGAGAAATTAGATATAAATTGTTCAAATCGAAATTTTGTCTAATAAATCCCTTCACAAAAAATGAGATTTTCGGGGTTGCTTCATAAATCATAATGTTTTTAGGGTTAAACAGAAAATCAAAATCATTCTGTGAACTTTCAGATTTCAGAGTTATCATCCTCTTCATTAATTAATTTTGTATTACAATTATAGCAAAACATCGGAATAGATTGAAATTCTGTACCACATTTAGGACATGTCATCAATGGTTTTCCGTCAATTGGGCTGAATTTTTCGTGGTTCTGCATTTTCCAACGCTTTTTGAGGAAAATTAACCCTATTGATAATCCAATTGAAAATATAATTATAGCAGAACCAAGTAATAGAGTATTTATAATCAAAGTAGGAAAATGACTGTTAAAGAAATCCTTCTCATATCTAAAAAGAAACACATAGAAAAAAAAGTTAAGTAAAAAGAAGGTGCTCAAGTTGGTTGAATAGGCTTTTTTAAAATCAAAAAAGATGATAATAGGAATGAGTGAAACTATAATCCAAATTAAAAATGTAAATATCATACCACCTATATCATCAAATATAACATAATTCGCAAGAAATTGTATGATAACTTGCTGCTCTATAGGTGTATGGGTATTAAAAGTAATCAGATAAGAATGATTAAAACCATGAATCATTAATGTTAATATCAAAAATTGAATAAAAACAAGGAAAAGCTTGTTTTTCAATAAAATCATAATTTTCATTATCAAATAGTTAAAAATATTGCATTAAAATAAAATTTCTTCAAAAAGAAATATGAGGATATGTTAATGAATGATGGTGAAATAGTAAAATTTTTAATATTTGCTTGCTTCTGTTTCTTACAGTGCAGTATTTGTTCACTTATTCTAAATTAATAATAAATAATATTCATTTTATTCAAAATATAGAGGATGTTATAATTATATGAGTTATACTTATTCACGTACCAAGTTAATCGACAAGATAAAGTTTGGTCTTTTATCTCCAGATGAAATTCGTAAGATGAGTGCCGCTCGAATTATTACCGCTGATACTTATGATGAGGATGGCCTTCCGATTCCAAGTGGATTGATGGACCAAAGATTAGGCACTATTGAGCCGGGACAGCGATGTCAAACATGTGGTAATCTGGTCAGTAATTGTATGGGTCATTTTGGACATATAGAATTAGCACGACCAGTCATACACGTCGGATATTCAAAAAAAGTGCTTAAAGTATTAAGATCGATATGCCCCGAATGTTCTCGATTAATGCTTACAGAGGAAGAAAAGGAAAAATTCCATTCAGAACAGCAACAACATAGAATCATTTTCTTTGAGGGAGACGAGGATGCTTCGAAAATTGTCTTCAAAAGAGCAAGAAAAAGTAAAGTATGTCCTTACTGCGGGGCTAAAAAGAAGAAAATAATTATTGAAAAGCCTACTACATATTATGAAGAAGAAGAAAGTAAGGGATCTCGAAGATTAACCCCAATAGAAATCTTAGAGCGTTTGAAAAAAATGACCGACAATGACTTACGAATACTTGGTATTTCTCCTGAAAATGCGCGTTTAGAATGGGTCATATTTACGGTTCTACCAATCCCTCCTGTTTGTGCACGACCGAGTATCACTTTAGATAGTGGTATACGATCAGAAGATGATTTGACGCATAAATTAGTTGATGTAATTCGCATCAACCAGAGACTGAGGGAAAATATAGACGCTGGAGCACCGCATTTAATTGTTGAGGATTTATGGGAATTATTGCAATATCACATAACAACTTATTTTGATAATCAAGTTTCTGGAATTCCCCCTGCTCGTCATAGATCGGGTCGAGCTTTAAGAACTTTAACTCAAAGATTAAAGGGAAAAGAAGGAAGATTCCGGAGTAATTTAAGCGGAAAGCGAGTAGATTTTTCGGCAAGAAGCGTAATATCACCTAATCCCTA
>Ga0315535_1002671_pt1 | contig 11224 bp, 10 predicted proteins | sample SalMarSW160220MG_2_FD_203092 | JGI IMG/M metagenome (GOLD analysis project Ga0315535, IMG submission 203092) | Salt marsh sediment microbial communities from the Plum Island Ecosystem LTER, Massachusetts, United States - Salt Marsh Sediment SW1602-20 ...
GGCCAGCGTGCGAGCAGGGCGCCCTTCTTGGTGCGGGTCAGGCCCAGGTCGGGGAATGAGCCGAGCGTCTCTTCGACCAGGTCTATTGCCGCTTCGGTGAATCCAGTTGGGGAGGGCGTGTTCAGCAAACGAGTCAGGAAGTCCAGCATAAAGCCGGTATCGATAGTAGGGAGGGTTGTCATGGGGAAGTTGTCAGTCCTTCGTAGATTGAGATTTTCTCACGCCAGTTAGCCGGGATGGGGATGCTCTGGCCGCTGTGATAATCGTAGGCGACCATGATGACCGCGCCGCTGGCGAACTGCTGGCCGCTCTCGGCATGGACGACTTCCTGCTCGATGGTCAGGGATTTATTGCCCAGCCGGGAGACGCGCGCCCCGGTCTTGATCGGCGTACCCCACAGGATCGGGGCATGGAAGGTGAGGTGCACGTCGGCCAGGATGATGCCGATGTCCATGAAGGAGTCGCCTTGGTGGAACAAGCCCATTTCCAGGAAATACTGGACGCGAGCCTGCTCGAAGAAGGTCAGGAACTTGGCATTGTTGACGTGCCCCTGCGGATCGAGGTCGCCGTACCGGACTTCGGTGGGGTGATAAAAACGGAATTCAGGCATGCAGAAATTATACCGTCTAAGGGCGAGAAGCAAGGTAGTCAATCAGGTTTCAAACGAGGTCACTGGCATAATTAATGAACCCGCACAGCATTTATGATAGAATAAATGTGCTAAAGGAAAGAACCATGCCTGTCATTCGCTCTTCCGACATCGGGAACTATCTCTACTGCCACCGAGCCTGGTGGTACCGCAAGCAGGGCGTCGAATCCGAGAACCAGGCTGAATTATCGGCCGGGACTGCCTTGCACCGCCAGCATGGACGCAAAGTCCTGGCGGCGGGATTGTTGCGCGCACTGGGGGTCGTGGCTTTGTTGGCGGCACTGGTCTTACTGGTAGGCTATTGCACCGTGCAGGTGATCGGATGACAGTGCTGTACATCGCTCTGGGGTTGTTCCTGTTGGCGCTGGTCCTGTTCTGGCAGTCCGGCCGCCAGCGTCGGGAAGCTGGCCTGCCCGGCGGACGGGTGATCTACACCGACACGCGTACCTGGGGTCCGGTCGAGAAGCCGCTGTATTTCGCCGAACTCGGCCTGACGGGTAAACCCGATTACCTGGTGGAGCGGAAGGACCGGATCATCCCGGTGGAGGTCAAATCAGGCCACGCCCCGGAGGCGCCGTACGATTCGCACATCTTCCAACTGGCCTCCTACTGTCTGCTGGTGGATAAGACCTATGGCAAGCGCCCACCGTACGGTATCATCCATTACACCAACCGTGATTTTGCGGTGGATTACACCCCTGAGCTCGAATCCAACCTGCTGGATTTGTTGATCGAAATGCGCCGCGATGAATACCGCTCCAGTGTCCCGCGCTCGCACGAAGACGTGGCCCGCTGCGCCCGCTGTGGTTTCCAGACTGCATGTGACCAGCGGCTGGTATAAGGGCAAGGTATAATTAATCCACCTTATGTCTGATCCCTTTATCCCCAAGCGGCCGATCGTCATGGCTTACCCCAAAATGCCGGAGGCTTTTGCTGAGGCAGAAGCCATCGCGGCTTTTTTGAAAGAAAAAGGCTTCGAAGCGCCCATGGGCTCTTTGTACGATGAAGTGCTGCGCAAGCGCGTCAAGTCCGGTGAGTTTGATATGTTGATCGCTGTCGGCGGGGACGGGACCATGCTGCGGGCCGGCCACCTGTGCGCGCCGTGCGATGTGCCGATCCTGGGCGTCAATTTGGGACGCGTGGGTTTTTTAATCCAGGTGGAACGCAAGGAATGGCGCGAGATGTTCGAGCGTCTGCTTGAAGGAGATGCTTGGCTCGAGAGCCGCATGATGCTGCGCATCGAACACACCCGCGCCGGGGAAGTGCTCGGTTCGTGGTTTGCGCTTAACGAGGGCGTTGTCAGCCGCGGACAGTATTTACGCCCGGTTCATCTGAGCACCGATGTGGATGGCCGCCTGCTGACCAGTTATGTGTGCGACGGGCTGATCGCGGCCACGGCCACCGGATCGACCGCTTATGCGCTGGCTGCCGGGGGACCGATCCTGCCACCGGAACTGCGCAACATCCTGCTCGTCCCGATTGCCCCGCACCTGTCGGTTGACCGGGCGGTTGTGCTGGCCGAAGGCTCGGCCGTCATCATTTCGGTCAAAAGTGATAATGGCGTCCTGAGCGTGGACGGGCAAATCCCGATTGGCCTGGCTGAAGACGATCGGGTCAATATCCGTGTTGGAGAATACACCACGAAATTTGTGCGCTTCGGGGATCCGGGATATTTTTACCGCAACCTGACCGCGCATATGAATCAAAATCCAACCCTGGGAATGTCACGATGAGCGAAGTTCTATATTGTGCTAATCATCCAAAACGTGAAACCTCTTTACGCTGCAATCGCTGCAATAAACCAATTTGTCCCAGTTGTGCGGTGCGCGTCCCGACCGGTTACCGCTGCAAGGAATGTGTGCGCAGTCAGCTTAAGGTCTTTGAAAATGCTCAATGGTACGACTACCTATCGGCTTTCATAGCAGCCGTCTTGCTCTCTGGTGTGGCCTCGATCATCATCAGCTTTATTGCGACGATCTGGTTTGGATTGCTGGTGCTGTTTGCTGCCCCATTTGCCGGAACGTTGATTGCCCGCGTGGTCCAGTTTGTGGTCCGCCGGCACCGCTCGAACGCGCTCTTCCTGACCGCTGGTGCTGGCGTGGTCATCGGGGGCATCCCGGCTATTCTTACCCATTTAGCCTCCGTTCTCATCCTGTTTGGGAATCCGAATTTTTCCGGAGCATTTTGGTCGCTCTTACCGCTGGTCTGGCAGGTCGTTTACCTTGTGATCGCTGTACCGACGGTGTATGCCTATCTGCGCGGGATTCAAATCAAGTAATATGCTGACCGAACTACGGATTGAAAACTTTGCCATTATCGACCAGTTGGAACTCCGCCCGAGTTCCGGCCTGATCATCCTGACCGGTGAAACCGGTGCCGGGAAGTCGATCATCCTGGATGCGGTCGAGATGCTGGTCGGTGGCCGGGCTGAGGCGACCGCCATCCGGGCGGATGCCGAGCTTGCCCTGGTGGAGGGCATCTTCAAGTTGAGCGGTGCCGAGAAGAGTGCTGTCCACGAGATTCTCACGCGTGAAGAAATGCTCGACGACCCGGATTATGTCACGCTCAGTCGCGAGGTGCGTCGCGAGGGCCGCAATATCGCCCGCGTCAACGGCCGGACGGTCAATGCGGGATTGCTGAAGGAACTCGGCGCGCTATTGGTGGACATCCACGGCCAGTCCGAGCACCTGTCTTTGCTCGATACGCGTGCCCATCTGGGCCTGCTCGATCGTTTTGCGAACGTCGGCCCGGCTTTGGGCGCTTATCGCGAAACCTATCGCCAGCTTCAGAGCGTACGGCGCGAACTCAAGGAACTGCGCGAGGCCCAGGCAGATGCCGAACGCCGCACCGAACTGCTTACCTATCAGGCCGATGAAATCGAAGCCGCGCGGCTCAAGCCTGGCGAGGAGGATGAATTGCGCCAGGAGCGCGACCGGCTGGCAAATGCCGAGTCGCTGGCCACACTGGCCCAGCAGGCGCTGGCTGTGCTCGACGAAGGCAATCCGGAAGCCCCAGCCGCGACCGATCTGATCGGGCAGGCCTCGCAGGCTTTGTCGAACCTGAGCCGGATAGACACTTCCCAAGCGGCCTTATCTGACCAGGCGCTCAACCTCGAGGAAACCCTGGCAGACCTGGTCCATAGTTTGCGTGATTATCTCGAAACGATTGAGTTCAATCCAAAACGGCTGGAAGTTGTCGAAGAACGCCTCGACCTGATCCATCGCCTGACACGTAAATACGGCGGCACGATCGAAACTGTGATTGCTTTTGCGGTGGATGCCCGCCGGCAGCTCGACAATATTTCGCATGCCACCGAGCGCACGGACGAACTCGAAAAGCAGGAAACCCAATTGCTCGATAAGCTGGCTGAGCAGGGGCAGTTACTGTCAGAAAAACGCAAGGAAGCGGCGGCGCTCATGGGTAAAGGCATCGAATCCGAACTGGAGAATTTGCGCATGGCTTCGGCCAGTTTTGCGGTCGATTTCCAAACCAAACCGGACCAGGCCGGCATTCCGCTTGCAGACGAGCAGCGAGTGGCTTTTGACCAGACTGGCTTCGACCGGGTTGAATTCCTGGTAGCGCCCAATCCCGGCGAAGGGTTGAAGCCGTTGGCCAAGATTGCCTCCGGGGGCGAAACCTCACGGCTGATGCTGGCACTCAAGAATGTGCTGGCGCAGGCCGATCAAATCCCCAGCCTGATCTTTGATGAGATCGACCAGGGCATCGGCGGGCGCGTTGGTCTGGTGGTCGGGTATAAACTTTGGAATCTGGGTCGGAACCATCAGGTCTTCTGCGTGACGCATCTGCCGCAGCTGGCTGTCTTTGGAGACCAGCATTATCAGGTGCAAAAGTTGGTCAAGGATGGGAGGACATTGACCCGCATTGAAAAACTGGAAGGCGACCCCCGCTTGCTTGAACTGGCCCAGATGCTTGGCCAGGTGGGAGAGGGAACCTTGCGTTCTGCGCACGAAATATTACAGACTGCTCAATCCATGATCGCCGCACAAAGCTGAGCGCACTCAGTAAATTGCGGCAATAGAGTTACCTGGAAAGAAAAATAGCCGCAATGTACCAGATCGAACTGTTCGGCATACCACTCATTTATTACGACGGCCAGCTTTTATCTATCCGCAGGCGGGCCTCGCGGGCTTTGCTGTGCTATTTGGCGGCCCTGGGTAAACCGGTTGGCCGGGCGCGTTTATGGGCTTTATTCTGGCCTGACGATTCCGAGAAGGATGCCCGTCGTCATTTGCGCGAAACATTGGGGAAATTGCGCGGTTCGTTGCCGGACCCGGACTTGATCCAGACCTACCAGGAGACCATTTTTCTTGACCTCGAGCGAGCGACGGTCGACGTGCTCAGTTTCCACTCGCTACTGGAACAGGCCGGACGTTCTTCCAAGACATTTTCTTCCGCCAAACCCTTATCTGCGCCCGCTTATAAAGCACTGGCGAGAGCAGCTGAGAAGTGGCGCTCTCCGCATTTTCTATCCGGCTTGGATCTGTCCTTCTCTTCGGATTTGGAAACCTGGCAAGTGCTGACCAATCGGGATCTCGAAAGTGAAATGCTCCTGATATTAAGTCGTCTGGCGGAACATGATCGCCGGGCAGGAAACTTATTCCAGGCCAAATACTGGCTGGACAAATCTTTAGAAATTGATCGTCTGGATGAGAGTATGCATGCCCGGCTCATCAAATTACTTTTGGACAGCGGCCAGCAGAGTGAGGCTCGCAAACATTACGCATTCGTTGAGCAACTGCTGGCGGATGAGTTGGGGAGTGAACCATCCGACGAATTTCTATCTTTAAAGGCGCGCTTATACGGAGAATCACCCCGGGAACATGCAACCCCTGAGCCGACCTGGCCTATTCGCTCCAGCATGCCTGCCCCTTTCCTGGGACACGAGCAGGCGCTGGCTCAGCTTAGAGATACCCAGATAAATGGTGGATGGGTGATCGTCTTGGGAGAAGCCGGAATTGGCAAAACACGACTGGTCCAGGAGTTTTATCAGAGTCTCGAGAGGCCCTCGCGATTGCTGCTGGCTGCCTGCCATCCGCTTGAATCAAGCCTGCCCTTTTACCCCTGGATTGAAGCTCTGCGCCACAGCCTGACCCCTGTGGAATGGGCGAAAATTCCGACTGTTTGGGCAAGCCAGCTGGCAGTGTTGCTGCCGGAACTTGCGGACCAGCGTAACGACCTGCAGCCAGTGCAGGATCTCAGCCCGGCTCGGACGCGTCTGAATTTGTTCGAGGCGCTTTACCAGACGCTTATTTCCCTGTCCAAGGAAATACCCCTGCTGGTTTTCCTGGATGATGCGCATTGGGCGGACGAATCGACGCTGGCATTGATCTCTTATTTGGATGAGCATGAATTCTTCGCGCCCGAACGAGCCACTTTGATCATGGCAGCCCGGGTGGAGGGACCCAACCCGGCTTTTGACAATTTGCTCCAGATGACCACGCGCCAGACAGTCCAGCGCCTGGAATTATCACGCTTGGAGCAGACGGATGTGGCGGCATTAGCCTTTTACGTTTTTGGCGAGCAGCCTCCACTGGAATTCGTTTCAAAATTAACGCAGGATACGGGTGGTAATCCGTTCTTTGTTTTGGAAACCCTGCGGGCTGTTCTAGACCTGTCTCCTGACCTCCAATTGAGAAAACTCACAAAATTACCGCTCGCGCGCAGCATCCATCAATTGATCAACACCCGCCTGCAGAAATTGAGTGACCGCGCCCTCGATCTGCTGCAGACAGCGGCTGTTTTAGGCAGCCGCTTCAAAGCGAATTTACTGGAAAGAGCCAGTGTTTATGGTCCCGAACAATTTACCCGCTTGTTGGAAGAATTGGAAGAAGCTCGTCTGATCCTTGGTTTTGAGGAAGACGATGGTTTGTGGTATGCATTTGTGCATGAAAAATTCCGGGAGAGTCTCTTGCTCAAACTCAGCCCGACACGCATGCGCAAGCTGCATTACAAGGTGGCAAGAACGCTTGAGGATTGGTTGAATGGGCAAATCGCACCTCAGGCAGCTATTTTAGCCGAGCATTATGAGGCGGCTGGTGTTTACTCCAACGCGTTTGACTGCTGGGTCGAGGCTGCTTCCTATACCTACAGTCTGGCCTCCGTGCAGGATGCAAACGCGGCCTTTTTACGGGCAGAACGTTTAATTGTGCGTCTTCCGGGTTTGCGGGACGAGCAAATTTATCAACTTTACTCTCGTTGGAATTATGTTGGTTTTGAAAATGATGACAGGCTTTCGCTTGAGCGTCGTAACCAGAATTTGCTGCGGATTGGACGTGAGCGCAAAAACGACTTGCTGATTGGCACAGCCCTGATCGGTTTGAGCGATGCTGATTTTGCAGCCAATAAATTTGCTGAAGGTCTGAGATATATCGAGGAAGCCATTCCCTTCCTGGAACGTTCGGGAAATACTTACGAGTTGCTGAGTGCTTTTAATGATCGCGGTGTAATGTTGTATATGCTGGGCAGGATGCGTGAAGCACAAGAATGGTTCCGGACAGCCCTCTTACGTTCGTCGAGTTTGGATTTCCCGTACAACCTGCGTATCAGCCAGGACGCGAACTTTCAGATGGCCATTTCAGAGACGCTGATGGGTCGGCTAGTCTCCGGTCTGCAATACGCCCAGAAATCGCTGGATGAAGCTACCCGACTTCAATCGATGGCCTCTATTCTGGGTGCACATAGTGTGATAGGACTGGCAAACTATTTGATGGGCAACTTTGCAACGGGTCGGGAGGCATGTCTGCAGGGTATCGAATTGTCGGAGCGCATTGAAGCCTGGCGGATGCTTGGTTATTCATATGCCTATTGTTCCCTGAACGAATTGGAACTCGGTTTGCTCAAGGATGCCTGGCTGCATGCTGAACGCGCGATGGAGATCGGGATCCATAAAGGACATAACGAGATTGTTTCTTTAGCATACCGTGCCGCCGGTGACATCTTCCTGCGGCTGCGGGCGTATGATCAAGCTATCGAACTTTTCCAGCGAGGGGTAGAGGCTGGCGGTGATCACTATTCATCTTTAGACAATCTGTTCCGTGTCGGGTTTGCCATGGTGGAGACAAACCTGGAAGAGGGCCTTGCATACATAAAGCAAGCCTTTGAGAAGGCTGCCAAACTCGATCTGGGGAGCATCAGTATTTATGCGGAATGCATCAATGCAATCCTGCAATTGGCGAATCAACAAGATCGTCCAACCAGACAGGATGCTGAGGGATTGCGCGCCAGGGCCGAAGAACATTCCATGCGTTTTTTTGTTGTCCTATCGGATTTAATGCTGGCATATCTGGCTCTCTATCGGGAGGCTTACACTGAAACAGCGGAATTGCTCTCCAAGGTGGTCGAAGGCGGCCGCAGTATGTCAAACCCATGGATTGAGATTCGCGCCTATGTTTTGATGATCCGGATGTCTAAACAGCAGGGGCTTTCTCCTGACGGCTTGCAAGCTGAACTGGAGTCGGTTTTGGAAAAAATTGGGCAGGCATCGGGGATCCAGTCCCTGGATACGCTTTGGCAGGCCTACCGACGAAAACTGATCGCCAGCCTGTGATTGTTTGTCCACATTTTGTCAACGCCGGGGTGATATAGTAATCACGTTCTAATTTCATCGCCATACGGCATGTGGACTTAGGGAACCACGTGGGTAGAAGTTGGTAGTGTAGCGGGCACTACCAACTTCTGCAGGTTAATGGGGGAATGTTTAGCTTATTCTCATAATCTGCTAGTAAAATTCTACCTAAATCTACATTGACGCCTCCTCGCGCATTTGTTACATTGCTAGGCGTGAATAAGCAGGCGAGACTCCATCCATTTTCTTAAACTCAAGGTAAGTATGCTGCGAAAACGATTGCAACTCGGCCTGATCCATGTGGCTGTTGCCATGACACTGGTACCGATCAACAGTACCCTCAACCGGGTCATGATCTATGAACTGGCGATTTCGGCTACGGTAGTGGCCATCCTGGCTTCCCTGCCATACGTCTTTTCCCCCATTCAAGTTGCCATCGGTTCATACTCTGACCGGCATCCGCTGTTTGGCCTGCGCCGCAGTCCCTATATTTTGGCAGGACTGCTGCTGTGTGTGCTTGGATTGATGATCGCGCCGCAGGTAGCGTTCAGCATGTCATCAAATTTCTGGCTGGGTGTGCTGGTCGGCCTGCTGGCTTTCGGAGCCTGGGGCATGGGCTACAACCTGGCCAGTGTTTCCTATCTTTCGCTGGCCTCCGAACTCTCAGGTGATGAGGGGCACGGCAAGACGATCGCGGTCATGTGGTTCATGATGATCGTCAGCATCATCCTGACGGCCATCGCCGTCGGACAGATGGTCGACCCGTACACGCCGCAGGCTCTGGTGCAGGCCTTCCGGGCTGTCGGTTTGGTGGCACTGGCCCTGGGCCTGGTTGGATTGATCGGCCTGGAGCCGCGCGCCCGAGCTGGGTCGGATTCGCGGGCCGAAACCTTTACATTGAAGGAAATGGCCGGGGCGATTCTCTCCAACCGTACGGCGACCACCTTCTTCTGGTATCTGTTACTTTTGCTGGCTGCCATTCTGGGGCAGGACGTCCTGCTGGAACCGTTTGGAGCCCAGGCTTTCGGCCTGTCTGTCCGCCAGACGACGCGCATCACTTCCCTGTGGGGCACCTTTGTGCTGCTGGCGATCCTGATCGCCGGGGCCCTGGAAGGACGCATTGCCAAGCGCAAGGTCGCGCAAGCCGGGAACCTGGGCGCGCTGGCAGGCTTCCTGGTGATCCTGTTGAGCGGCATCATCCGTAACCCGTCGGTTTTTTACAGCGGCGTAACCTTGCTGGGACTCGGCACCGGGCTCTCGACGGTCGCCAACCTGTCGCTGATGTTCGACCTGACCTTACCGGGCAGCGTTGGGTTGTTCATCGGGGCCTGGGGCTTCTCGAACGCCATATCGCGCCTGGTCGGTTCGGTGCTGGGTGGCGTGGTGCGCGACCTGGTAGCCGGGCTCTCGGACGCGCTGACCGGTTATCTGGCTGTCTTCGGGATCGAAGCCGGGCTGCTGCTGGCTGCGACCTTGCTGCTTTCCCGCATCGACGTGGCTGCTTTCCGCAGGCAGGCGCAAGAGCCGGAATTTTTGGAAAGGGTTGCCATCGCGGCGGAGTAACGCATGACCGATAAGGCGCGTGACGAGTGGCTTTCCTTGAGTGGCGCGGCCGCAATGCTGGGTGTACATCCCAGCACGGTGCGCGCCTGGTCTGATAAGGGGTTGCTGCCGGTCCATCGCACACAGGGCGGGCACCGCCGCTACAAGCGCAGCGAAGTCGCGCTATGGGCCCAGTCCGCCCGCCAGCCAAAACCGATCGAGCCGGAAGGCATTTTACAAATGGCGGTCAAAAATGTGCGCATCCAGATCGCCGAGGGGAATTTGGAGGCGGAAGCCTGGTATCAGAAGCTGGATCATGAAGCCCGCATCCAGTATCGCCAGAGCGCGCGCACCCTGTTCCATGGTTTGATGAACTACATGGCTTCGGCGGATGACAGCGAAGCCGCTTCGGAAGCTTATTCGATCGGTTACGAATACGCCTCGCGCGCCCGCCGCTATAGCCTAAGTTATGTGGATGCCGCGCGGGCTTTTTTGTTCTTCCGCAGCGTGTTGCTTGAATCGATGGTGCGCGTCTACCAGGAGGCCAATGTTCCTTCCGGAGCCGCCTGGCAGAAGATGCTGCAGCAGATTCATCACTTTACCGATGAGATCCTGGTCAGCCTGTTGGAAACCTATCAGGCCTTGGAAAATGGGAAATGAATCAAAAATCTACATCGAAGCGCTTTACGTCCTCCAACTGGACCAGCAGACTCGTCCCTGCCAGCTGAGATATTCCCGATGAATTTACCAGCACCCCCGGGTGCTGGGCAATGGTTGTCCATTTGCAGGCAGGCCCGGCGAACCGGGCCTGCCTGTTTAACAGGTATAATCTTCTAAGATCACTTTGGGAGTCAATATGTCTATCCTTGATTTGCCGCTAATTCTTGAAACCCGCCGCAACCATGCGGTCGAACATGCTACCCTGCACATCCTGGCCGAAAAATACCCACAGCTGCGCATGGCCGGTCACTCCAACCCGACCGGTTTTTTTATCTTTTCCGATGCGCCGGTCGAACAGGTCAGGTCCTCGGTGGTGCAGGCCATGACGCGCCTGCGCGCCGGGGAATCGAACCTGGCGATCCATGCCGGCTGCGGGACGAACTTTGCCACCTCCCTCCTGATGGCAGGTTCCTTCGCCTGGCTGGGACTGGGCGGCGCGCGCTCCCGGCGCAGCTGGCTGTGGCGGATACCGTTCGCAGTTGGGCTGGCTTTGCTGGGTTTCGTCCTCAGCCAACCGCTGGGACCGCTCCTGCAGGCGCGGGTCACGACCGAGGCCGAACTGGGGAAGATGGAACTGGTTGAGATCGTACCGCTGAGGATCGGCAAAACAAATGCCTACCGGGTCATCACCCGGGAAATCTAATTTCCGTATGGCCGCATCTGACCGGGTCTTCCTGCTCTACGGCAACGATGAGTTCGCTATTGCCAAACGGTTGAATGCCTTCCAG
>Ga0315535_1002675_pt1 | contig 11213 bp, 8 predicted proteins | sample SalMarSW160220MG_2_FD_203092 | JGI IMG/M metagenome (GOLD analysis project Ga0315535, IMG submission 203092) | Salt marsh sediment microbial communities from the Plum Island Ecosystem LTER, Massachusetts, United States - Salt Marsh Sediment SW1602-20 ...
GACCAGCAACAGGGTGTGCACGCCGGTATTGAGCTTGGCATAGGCGGTATTGGGAAACAGGAACCCGTAATAAAACAGGGAAAAAATTTCCCACGCCGCCAGGGGGGAGAAGCCCGCGCCCACGGCCCCGAGCAGGCGCCACCACTTTTCCCGGCGCGAGCTTTGCCAGCAGGCGTAGCCCCAGGCCGGCAGGAACAGCAGCAGCAAGTCCAGGCGGTTGAGACCGCCCAAGGCCGTGAGCAGGCTTAAGGTCCTGAGCCGCCCGGCGCTCCACTCCCGGGTATGAAAATAATAGTAGGCAAACCAGGCTAAGAGCAGGTAGGAGAGGGGATTTTCAAGCCCCGAGGAAGTATAGTCCATGAAAGCCTTGGAGAGCGTCAACACGCCCGCCCCGACCAGCACGCCCAGATTGGGGCCGGCCAGGGACACGGCGATGGACAACAGCAGGGTGGTGTAATAGATCTCGTGCGTGAAAAAATATACCGCGGAAACCAGCAGCATCCACAGCGGATTGGTATAAACCTGAACGCGCTCCGCGACGTTCCACGTCAAGCCGTAGCCGTGGATGAAATTATCCACGGTCCTGAAAGTGATATAGGCATCATCGCACAGCCAGGCGACCCGTACCGCTAAGACGGCAAACCACGCCAGCGCCAACAGGGGCAACGCCAGACGACGAAACCGGGGATCGGACAGCCAGGCCTTCAGATCATCCATGCCGGTGGCCTTCCCGGATAATATATTCGGCCCCGCGGCGCCCCAACGCGCCCGCGTTCCAGAGCAAAAAAAGCGCGGCCAGAGCCAGGCCCAGCCACACGAAGCGGAATAACTTTCCCCCGTAGTAGCCGGCGCTTTCCAAGGCCACGTAGGACTGGACATTGCCGATGCTGGCCACAAATCCCAGCAGCGCCAGGCCCAGGAACCCGACGCCTGGCCAACGGGGTCCGGGCGCCGGCGAATCCAGCAGCCAATAGCCCGCGCCCAAGGCCAGGAGGGTGCTCAAGAGCCCGGGCAGAAAATTCCGGACGATGAAGAAGAAGATTTGTCCCCAGGCCAAAAGCACCAGGACCAGCAGCACGCCCAGTACCCGGCCGGGACGCAGCCAGCCCCGCGATTCGAGGCGCAGGCGGAGTTTCCCGCGGTCCACGCCCACGCGCGCGGCCAGGACCAGGGCGGACAGGATCCAGAAGCTTCCGGATAAATAATTTTGTCCCTCGAGGATATTTTGCAGGCCCCAAAACAGGAGCGCCAAGGCCGACGCCCACACTCCCAGGCGGAATACGCGTTCCAGCCATAATCCGGGCGCGAGACGCGCCGGCGGCGAGGCCGTGGCCGGCAGGGGTTCCACTCGCACCCGTGTTCGTTTCCGGACCGGGGGTGGATATTGGGCCAGCGCCCAAAAAAGGCCCAGCCCCAGCCCGAACAGGGTCAGAAACGCGCCCAAAGCCGTCTGCTGCCAAGCCAGCAGGCAAACCTGCCCGGCTCCCAAGAGTCCCAGGCTGACGACGGGCATCCAGAATTTTTTCTTGGCTGCGGGGTTCCACATCTCGGCGGGGGTTCTCCTTTTTTCCGGGCCGGCTTATTCTTCCAGCCTGCGGGCTAAAACCAGCACATCGTGACGTGTCAGGCGCGCCATCCCGGGCCAGCGATGAAAGCGCGGAATCTTTTTCCAGTATTGACTGCCGAGAAAGACCAGGGCGCTGGCAAAGTCATGCCGGTCCCAGGCCGAGGCCTGAAAACCGTGGCCCGCCAGGAGCCGGGCCAATTTCTTTTTCGTCAGCGGTTTTTCATAGCCGAACGGCCAGCCGCCGCGGTACAGCGTATACAGCGCCCGGAAGGTCCAGTAGGCCGCCGTGGCCTCCGGCGCCTGGATGAGAACCTGGTCGGCCACGCGGCAGTGCTCCCCCACGATCTGCTCCTGTTCCCCCCGGGCGAAGTGCTCAATCAGCCCCCCCGACAAGGCCAGCGTAAAGGCGCGGTCCCGCAAGGGCAGGCGCCGGATATCCCCGACCACCAAATGCGCGTCGTACCCGAAGGCGGCCAGCAGGCGGCCCGCGGCTGCCAGCGCCGTGGGCGAAATGTCCAGCAAGACCAGCTCGCGCACTCCGGCCAAAAAAGCCAGGGCCAGGGCATAGGAGCCCGAACCGCTGCCGAGATCCACCACCCGCTCCAGGGACACGTGCCGGGCCAGAACCAGCCGCACATGGCTGAAATAATCTTCCAGCAGGTCCCGGCGAGATTCCAGCCGCCGCCGGGTTTGCCCGATGAGCCGGCCGTAATCCGTCTGCTGATGCAGTTTCTCCCACGCCCCCGCGGGAACGGCCGGTTGTCCCGGCAGCAGGAAAGGCAGGCCGTTTTCGATCCGGTAAACCTGTCCGCAGGCCGCGCAAGTCAGGCGGCCGGACGCCACGCCCGCCGGCGTTTCCTCCCGGACGTCGAGCTTCAGGTCCCGTCCCCGGCAGGCCGGACAGGCCAGCAAACCGATCAGCTCCGGTTTCATGCCGCGCGGTCCCCGGGCGCGGCCGGAGTGAAAAACCGGCGCACGCTTTCCATGGCCCCGGAAAATATTTCGGCCCAATCCAGGGTTTGGGCGTACGCGAGCGCCTCTTGCCGGCATCGGCGCCAGAAGGCGTCGTCGGACATCAGTCTGCGGCAGGCCCGGGCCAGCTCCTCGGCGGAATACTCAATGGCCATTCCCATGGGTTTCTCGGCGATGAGGCGCGCGATCCAGGGAACCCGGGTGATGACCACCGGCACCCCGCACGCCAGGTATTCCTTGGGCTTGGACGGGTCGCAATAATATGAATAGCTGCCCTCTTCCGGCACATAGGGAGCCAGCGCGACCCGGCTGCGCGCGATTTCGGCGAACAGCCGCCGCCGCTGGTCCGGCTGTTCCGTGAAGCCGCCCAAAAATTGAACACGGTCCGCCACCCCCCTCTCCCGGGCGCGGGCGCGCAATTCCCCCTCAAAGGGGCCCGTCCCGACGATGGTCAGGCGTCCCCCGGGGATGTCCGGCAGCGCGTCGATGGCCAGCTGCACGCCCTTGTTGGCGAACAAGGTGCTGACCACCACCAGGCGCTGCGGATCGATTTCCTGCTCGGGCAGCGGCCGGACGGCCGCGAGGTCGATGCCGACCGGCACGATCAGATTTTTTTCGGCGCGCGACCCGAAGCGGCGGACGTGGACTTCGCGCATGGGTTCCGACAGGTTCCACACGAGGTCCGCCCGCCGGGCGACCCAGCGGGCCAAGCACTGATAGACCCGGTTTTGCAACCACCCGGGAAAGCGTCGGGGCGTATAGTCGATCACATAATACACCACGCAGCCGCACCGCCCGAGGGCCCGCAACCCCAGGCCCGCCAAGGCGTTCAAGTTGTTGACGCCGATGAATACCGTTCGCCGGTCACACAGCCGCCGGCCCCAGCGCCAGACGAAACGCAGGTCCCGCAGCCAGCCGCGCCAGCCTTCGGGCCGCGGGGCTTGGCCGGCGTGCTCCGCCGCGCGCTCGCCGTGCCGGTACACGGTCGCCACGGCCCGCGGGATCTCGGCCCCGGGGAAGGGGCTGGCCGCGAAGACCACCCGGGCGGCCCGCGGAATCAGATAATCCCGCAGGGCCTGGGCCGGGCCGTACGTCAGCACGTGGCTGGCGATGAAAAAATCCCCTTCCGGCTGCGGACTTCCCTGCCGGCCGTTCATGCCTGCCAGCCCTGCCGCCGGTACTCGCGCGGCCGGAATCCCAGCCAGCGCCTCACGGCCGTGGTCCCGTAAATCCACAGAGTCAGCCAGCAGGCCGCGGGATGCAGCCACCAGGCGGCATCCGGCAGTTTCCAGAAGCCCTTGGCCGCCAAGGCGGCCACCGGCACCACCAGAACCGTGGCCAGGCAGAATTTCACCACTCCCGGGACGAAGCGGTGCCAGGGGTAGGCCCGTCCGCCCTCGCGGCGGAAGAAAAAGAAGTCCTCGACCCGCCGCCTCTGCTTGCGCGCAAAATCCCGGGTGCGCGTCGCGTATAAATGGATGATGCCGGTTTTGACCTTGGCCACGTGCGGGTAGCCGCGCCGCGCCAGTTCTCCCGGCAAATCCACGTCAAAGAGATACTCGCGTTGATCCGCCAACAGCCGGCGCCGGACCAGGAAGCCGTTCGCGCCGATCGTCGGCAGATAGTCCGGGTTCAGCGTCAGTTTCAGGTACGGCCCCACGTCCTGATAGGGCACGGGCAGGCGCGTCCAGTCGCCGCGGGCGCGGTTCAACCGGTCGTAGTTGCCGAGATAGATGCACAGCGGGTCGTTGGCGCCTACCAGCGCGCAGTACCGGGTCCAGGCCGGGTCCTGCCGGCGCCAGGTGAATTCCCACGGCTCGCTGGCCGCAATCTCGGGGTCCGAAAACGGCGCCACCATCTCCTTGAGCCAGCCGGGATGCGGCAGCAGGTTGTCTGAATCCACCAGCGCCACCACCTCCCCCGTGCAGGCGGCTAAGGCCACCGCCTTGCCCGCCTCGCCGGTCCGCCGCGGATTGGGCAGGACCCGGACTCCGAAAGCGGCCGCGATCTCCAGCGTGCCGTCGCGGGAGCCCCCGTCGGCTAAAATCACCTCCACCTGCTCGGGGGGGTAGTCCTGGGCGCGGATCGACTCCAGGCAGGCCCGCAGCGTCCGCGCGGAATTCAATACCGGGATGGCGAAACTGACCTTGGGCCAGGTCATGACTTGAAGCGGAGAAAGTCCCGGATATGGCCGATCACGGCCTTGCCCGCCCGGGCCACGAACAGAAAATCCTCCCAATCGCGGATCGCGGCCACCTGACGCCAGAGGAAACGCGGCGTGAGGAAGGCCCGGTAGATCTGGTTGCAGATCTCCATGACCTCCCCGGGGCTCATGTCCGGCGTTTTCAGGATGGCTTCGGTCATGTCCCATTTTTCCCATTGCCCCGGCGGGTAGCGCAGCCAGCCTTGCTCCACGGCCTCCCGGTACAGGGGCGTGCCCGGGTAGGGCACGACGATGGTGCTTTGCAGCATGTCGGCCAGGCCCTGCTCCAGCAGGCGGCGCGCCAGCTCCAGGGTATTCAGGGCCTGGGCGCGCGTCTCCCACGGATGACCGACCATGATGGTCAGATGGACGGTCAGGCCGGCCTCCTTGGCCACGCGGCAGCCGGCCTCGATATCGGCCACGCGGCTGCCCTTGCACAGCCGGTCCAAGGATTCCTGGTTGGCCGACTCCACACCCAGCTTCAACAGGCGGAAACCCGCCTGTTTCATCAGGCGGGCCAGGTCCGGTTTCAGATAATCGAAGCGGAAGTTGCAGGAGAAAAGGATTCGCTTGTGGAGGCCCCGCTGGATCATGCCTTCGCAGAACCGCCGCAGCCAGCCGCCGCCGGGAAAGGTGCCCGTGTCGTCGAAGATCTCGCGCACGCCGTACCGCGCCACCAGCATCGCGATTTCATCCAGCAGGCTTTCCGGGGTGCGCACGGAAAACTTCGGATACAGGGTCGTCCAGGAGCAAAAACGGCAGCGGGCCCAGGGGCAGTCCCGTCCCGCCATGGTGTACGTGAAAGGCGGATGCTTGTAAAAGTTCTCCCCGTACAGGCGCCAGCGGGTCAACTCCCGGTCGAGGAACGGCAGGGCGTTCAAATCGGGCTGATTTTCCGCCGGGCCCGTGGAAACGAACCGCTCGCCCTCGCGGTACCAGACTCCCGGAGGCAGAGGCCGGCTTCGGGACAGACTGGCCGCCAGCTGGTCCAGCGCCAGATCGTAATGGCCCCCGGTGAGCACGTAATCCACGGCGCTGTGGCTCAGCGATTCCTCGGGCAGGGCCGTGACATGGTCTCCCATGAGCGCGGTCTTGACGCCCGGCAGGATCTGCCGGATGGTTTCGATCCAGCGCCAGTGCTGCCGGATCACCGGAGTCTTGCTCTCCAGCGCCACGAGCTCCGGGCGCTCCCGTTCCAGCAGGCGCACGAAATCTTCCGCGCGCTTCTTTTCCGCGATGAAATCGGCCCAGAGCACGGCGTGGCCGTGCGCCTTCAACAGCGTGGCCGCCATGGCCGGCACCATGGGATAGATAAAGGACGGATTGTGAAACCACTGGAACTGGCGGTTCTGTCCCAACAGGGGGGTGCCGGCGCCCTCCAAGGGCGGGAAAGCGATCATGACCTTCATGCGCGGATCCTCGTCGGCCTTGGCATTTTTTTGTTATCTTCTCATGCCCCCGGGTTTTGGCCAATCATTTCTTTCGCAGGTAGGGCGTGAGCCATTCCGGGGGCAGGCCCGCGGGCCGGGGTTGCCCGGGACCCGCGTAGTCCAGCTGGACGACCCGGGTGTGCATGTCCACTTCCATCAGGCTTTCCAAGGTCACTGGAACCGGGTGGTTCGCCTGCAGCCGCACGGGGGCCGTGCGCGGAATACCCCGCTCGGCGTAATTGTCAAAACAGGTTTGTCCCGCTACCCGCAGGCGGCAGAAGGTAAAGGTCTTGCTGGAAAAGTCATACTGCCCGTCTTGCGGCACGGTCAACCATCCCTGCATGCGTACCGTGAATTCAAAGGGCAGGCCCTGCAGGTAACAGAAACGCCTTTCCGGGAACAACTCCTGCCGTGTCCGCAGCGGCGGCCGGGAAAAATCCGCCTGCGGGGGATAATATTCGGAACGCAGGCCCATAAAGGAAAACAACCCCACCAGCCTGTCCGCGGCGCGCAGGTCCAGGGAGCCCTGGCGAATACTTAACGGCAGCGCTCCCCCGCCTTCGGAGGGCACGCGTCCCCGGATTTCCAGGTAGTGGACCCCGCCGTCCAAGTCCAGGGCCTCCGAAAACCGGACGGGCCGCCCGTCCATCCGCAGAGACCAGCCGGACCAGGCGCACTCCGCCGTTACCCGTCCGCCGGCCGGCGCCAGCACCAGCGCGCCGCCCAAGCGCAGGTTCCGGCCCGCGTGGCGGCTCGCAAAATCCGGGGCAAAACAGTCCAGGCGCCTTCCGCCCTCCGGCGCGGACAAGTCCACCAGGCCGTGAAAGGCGCGGATGTCCGCCGCCGGGATCAGCACCCGCACCAGGTACGTGCGGGGATTATAGGGGTCGTTGGCGTAAAGAAAATACGGGGTCTGCAACAACGGGTCGTTTTGCGCCTCCTCGCGGTACACGCGGATGCCAGCCCGCGGGAATTCGCGCCGGAAGAAGGGGAGATAGATTTCGTAGAGCGAATTGAGCAGCAACAGTTGATCCTGCTGTTCGTGTAAAACCAGCATTTCCTCCGGGGTGGAAACCTTTTCCACGACCGCCTCGCGCGGGAAAAGAATTTCGCCCCCGGTGGTGGCCGCGGATTCCGGATTGGCCAGGATGCGGGCCCCCGGATGCGCCCGGATCTCTTCGCCCATGCAAAAGGTGCGGTAATTGAAGGCGATGCGGGCCCCCGGGTTGTCCTGCATGCGGTAATAGTAATTGTGAAGCGTGTCCGCGCCCGCCCAGGCCGCCCCGGCCAGGGCCGCCCCGGCCAGCAGCCAGGCGCGCACCCGCGTGCCGCCGGGGTTGAAAACCCGCCGCAATCTTTCCAGGGCCTCCGCCGCGAACAGGTATACGGCCGGCAGGACCAGCAGGGTCCGGCGCACGGTGGGATGTTCGAATTGGCTGCCGAACAGGGCCGGAGCCAGACCGGCGAAAAAGAGCAGGTACAGAAAAGCCGGCACGGGCCTCCAGGCGCGGAGCAGGCACAGGAAAAAGCCGAGCGCGAAAAGCGTTCCGCTGACCGGGTCCAAAAGCGGCAAGTGCGCCGGACGCAGGGAAAAATCGGTGTCGCCCCAGACGTGGAAGAGTTTGGCATAAATGGGCACGGTGGTTTTCAAGTACGACCAGGCGTTCGCGGCCAGGTCCCTGCTGCCCGACGCAAAAAACTTGCCCCAATAGGCCGTGGGATGGCGCACGGCGTAAATCAGGATCGGCGCGGACACCAACAGAAACCCCCCGGCCAGCCAGGCCCACTGCCCGCCTGACAGGCGGTAGCGCCGGTCCGTGACGTGCAGCCACAGCAGCCAGGCCAGAAACAGCAAGGGAATGACGCGGCCGGGAAAATACCCGTGCAGACTCAGGCCGATGGCCCCGCCGGCCAGGAAAAAATACACGGGCCGGGGCCGGCGGAAGCCCTGCAGCAACAGCCACAAGCCCGCCAGCGGGGGCAGAAACAGCAGGGTGCCGGGAAAAAACCAGCGGGACAACATGAGGTGCAGCCCCGAGGCGGCGAACAACAGCGAAGCGATCGCGGCCGGGCCCGGCGAGGTCAGCCGCCGGGCCAAAAAATAAAAGGCCAGCAGGGACAGGATGCCCCACAGGGCCGAGGGCAGGCGGAACGCCCCCGCGTTCCAGCCCAGCCAGCGCACGGCGGCGAGGCCTTCGTAAAACACCAGGCTGGGAAAATTGGCGTGGTCATGCTCGAGATGGGGGGTATAGGGCGCCCGCTGCAGATCCTGGCACAGCTCGGCCATCACGGCCTCATGAAAGCAGACCCCCTGCGGGAAGCGGTCCAGGTGGTAGGCCCGGGAAAAAATGCCGATCACGAGCAGCAGGGCGACGAACCAGGGTTCCCAGGCCCTGCGCGCCGGGACGTTTTCCGGCAGCGACTGCCAGTCCGCGGATGCGGGCGCCGGGGGACGCGCGAAAAAGAGCGCGCAGCCGGCGGCCGCGTACAGGAACAGTCCCAGCAGCGGGGTGTTCCGGACCACCGCGGTTCCGACGGCGGCGGCACTGAAAGCTCCCAGGGCCAGCAGGAACTCTCCCCGGGGCCGGTGATTTTCGGGCAGCAGCCAGCGCGCCGCCAGCAGCAGGCCCGCCGCGCACAGCCAGCCGCCCAGAACGTATTGCTGGAAAAACAACAAAGCCTGCCCCAGGAGAAAGGCCAGGATGGCCCATCCGCCGAAGAGCCTGGACTGCCGGGTACCGAAGACGCCGGATCCCATGGTCACTTCCGCCCGGCGGTTTCCTCGCCCAGGCGACCGGCCAAGAGTCCGCGGAGGAAAAACCAGCCATAGGCCGCATGGGTGGCGATGATCCCCCCCAGCACCAGGAAGCGCAACCGCCAGGTTTTTGCGCGGCAGGCGCCGGCGCACGCCAGCAAGAGATACACCCCCACGCCGGCCGCCCACCATCCCAGCCACGGATTCCAGCGCAGGGCCGGCAGCCAGCCCAAGCTCATTCCGGCGAGCCACAGGGAGGGGAAAAAATAACTGGCCTTCAGGGAAGTCTTGGGAAACCGCTTGACGAAATACCCCCGGTGCGTGGCATAACTCGTGACCTGGCGCAGGTGCCCGCGGAACAAGGAACGGCGATGGTGGTAGACCAAGACCTTGGGATCGTACACGATGCGCTGGCGCAGGTCGCGGATGATTTTCAGGCAAACGACGGTGTCCTCGCCGGGCCAATAGCAGGTGTCGAAGCCGCCCACCCGTTGCAGCGCCTCGCGCTTGACGACGAGGTTGCAGGTGGGGTAATCCTCCACATCCCTCCGCCCGCGCGGCACGTAGCGGTAGGCAAAGGGCCCGGCCACCAGCCACGAGGCATAGACCAGACCCGAGGCCTGCTCACGCTCCCCGTCGCCCGGGGGCGTCACGGCCGGGCCGCCGACCGCGGCCACGTCGGGTTGGGCCAGAGCCTCCACCGCGGCCGACAGCCAGCCTGGATCGGGATAGGCGTCGTCGTCTAAAAACGCCAGGATGTTTCCCCGGGCTGCGGCCAGGCCCCGGTCGCGCTTCTCGGACGGCCCCTGCGGACCGGTGGGCACCACGCGGGTCCGGGGATAGTCCAGGCGGCAGGGCTCGTCGGGCAGGACGACGATTTCAAAGTCCTGATCCCGCAGGCGGCCGCAATGCTCCAGGCACTCGCGGAGGAAAGCGTTGTCCGCCTTGACGGCGATGAGGATGGAGCTGCGGGGATCCGTGCTCATGGACGGCGGATCTTTTCCAGACGGTAGTACCGGCGCAGGTACAGGCGGTACCAGACCGCCAGGGTATCCCAGCCGATGTTGAAGATGTCCCTGGGGCCGATATGTCCGAATTTGGTCTTGTAGTCCACCACCACCGGGGCTTCCGCGATGCGGAACCCCACGTGGTGGGCCAGCACGAGCAGTTCCAGGTCGAAGGCGTACTTTTTCACCAGCACCTGGTGGAACGTCCGTTCCAGCACCTCCCGGCGGAAGAGTTTGATGCCGGTCTGGGTGTCCTTGATCGGAAGGCCGAACAGCAGCTTGACCATCCAGAAGTAGACCATGCTGACGATCCGGCGCCGCCAGGGATAATTGGAAACCGTCTGGGGATGGCGCTTGGAGCCGATGACCACGTCCGCGTGCTGGTCCTGCAGGATCTGCAGCAGCACCTTGAACTGGCGCGGATGGAGGTCCAGGTCCGCGTCCAAAAAGAAGATCAGCTCGCCCTGCGCGGCGCGGAAGGCCTCGCGCAAGGCCCGGCCCTTGCCCTGGTTGCGGTCCAGGCACAGGGGTTTCACCTCGGGCAAATTCCGGGCCGTCTCGCGGAGGATTTCCGCGGACCGGTCCTGGCTGCAGTCATCCACCACGATGATCTCGTAGCTTTCGCCCAGCGTGTCCATGACGTTTTTCGTTTCCAGGATGTTTTCCCGCAGGTGCCGGGCCTCGTTGTAGGCCGGCATGAGCACGGAGAACCTATACACCGGAACCGACCTCCCGCCGGGTGTCGCGCAGCGTGAACGCGTACCCGACCCCCAGCAACAAGGAATGGTTGCCGCCCAGGACCAGCAGCACCTGCAGCAGGCTGCCGTGGCAGCAGACCAGGCCGAGCAGAAGGAGGGGGATGTCGCCGACCAGCAGCCAGGCGAAGCGCGTGCGGTGCACGGCCAGGTTGTACTGCATCACGACGTACACCAGGGCCAGGGGGGAAATGGCGAGCCCGAACCAGCGCGCGAGGTTCAGGGTCTGCGGCTGGACGAATTGCGCGCCGAAGAGCGTCAGGACGATGAACGGGGCCAGCACCCAGGCGACCAACACCCCGGCGGCAAGGGCGGCGGCGGTCAGCAACAGGCTCTGGTTGAGCAGGCCCAGGGTCTTTTCCTCCTGGGCGTGGCCGGCCGAGGCCTTGGGAAAAAGCACCTGGGCCATGGCCAGGGGCAGGAAGAGGAAAGCCCGGCCGATGATGGAGGCCGCCGAATAATACCCCGCCGGCACGGGTTGAAAATAGTGTTTCACCAGGATCACGTCCAGGCTGGTCAGCATG
>Ga0315535_1002677_pt1 | contig 11211 bp, 12 predicted proteins | sample SalMarSW160220MG_2_FD_203092 | JGI IMG/M metagenome (GOLD analysis project Ga0315535, IMG submission 203092) | Salt marsh sediment microbial communities from the Plum Island Ecosystem LTER, Massachusetts, United States - Salt Marsh Sediment SW1602-20 ...
GTTTTTCTGCTTTTTTTACGGGTCCTGCGGTTCCGAGCGGTGTTTTGGGTGGGTCGATGGAGTATTTTATGCGTAAGCCGTTTTTTGGGATGCGCTGTTTTTTTATGTAGAACTCGGTTAATCCGTTTACTGCGAGTATTGCCTCTTGGATGTTGTTTTTGGCGAGTCGCTCGAAAATCCACTGGAGCAGGGGCTTGTTGACTATGGGGAAGAGTGTTTTGGGTCTTGTGCAGCTTAGCGGTCTTAGTCTGGTGCCGAATCCGCCTGCGAGAATCAAAGCTTTCAGTTAACGTCACCTTAGGAGTTTATACTATTTGCACGTTTTAATATAAACAGTTATGTTGGGACGCTGTCTGCCTACTGCAGAAGCAAATTGGTTACTTTTTGTTATGGAAGTTACCTGCTGTGCCTTGCTGATTGGCGTGCATTTTTGTCTATACCCCCCTTATTTAAAGGCTGAAACACTGGTTGAATCCCTAAAACGCAGTTCCGTACCATATTGGGCGGTTTCTGCGCCAATGCGAACCTATCCCCTCTATAGTTTCTGCAACGAACCACTATTAGGACCCAAATAAACGGCAAATAGGCTGGCTGGTTCTTTAAGAAAAAGGAAAAATCGGGGGATGTTGTGTGTTACTTCAATGCGGGTATGTTTGTTTCTGTTAAGTTTATGTCTATTTGTATGCCGTCTGGTAGCTCCGTGTTTGTCATGCTCATTGACATTTTTAGTGGCCAGTCGATTGCTTTGTCGACGTACACAGTCAGCGTTAGACCCTCGTTTGAGATTGCATATTCGTAAACCATGCAGGTTCTTGTGCCTAAGCCATTAATATTTACGGTGGTCTCATAGCTGTTTGTAAGATTAACGCCTTCTTCGTCATTGAATGCACTCATGAAGCCCATTTCGGATAGGGGAACCCAAGCGCTTTCTTCGTTGTTCTCTTCCTCCCCAAATGACGAACTCATTTGGAAAGCGGTGGAAATTAGCACGTGTGTGTCGTTGAAGTCAACTATTTCTTGTCGTACGCTGAAATCTATGCTCATTGACATGTCAAGAAAGCTTCCGAGGTCCTCAGCAGAAATCGAAGCTGAACCTTCGTATACTGCGTATGCGCCCTTGAATAGCCAAGCGTCTTGACCCTGAGCGGGAGGAGGCGCTGAAATAAAAGCGCTAACAAGGAAAGCACCTACTATAACAGAGACAGCCACGATAGCTACTACCGCAATCAGCTTGAAGCGGCTTTTAGAAGGAGCGGCAGTAGTTGAAGATGAAATGCGCTCAGATTCAGATTCCAACATTTAACACCTATGGAAGTACCAAAAAACTGTTAATAATAGCTTGCGCACCACAAATATGAATCAGAAACAAACATCAAACCCTAGCTTCTATGAGCACTAAAGTTTCAAAGAACGGCAAAGTACGCTCAGCCACAACCCCTGCGGCTAGGTGACAATCTGCGAACCTTTGCAGTGTCTCACCCACACTCGCCAAAGTGGATTGCATCAAAAGAAACCTTCCAGCAGTCGTCAGGTGCTCTGAAACTTCAGAAACGAAACGATTAATGACCTGTCTGCCCGAAGTACCTCCTGCCCATGCACGTCCAAGCCAAGAAACCGCTTCACCATCTTCCACAGGCACATATGGTGCATTAAAAAGTATCAGATCAAACATGGTTTTTTCACTCAAACATGTGAATAAATCGCCATGCACAACCGTCATTTTACCACGTACATTGTTAAGCGCAGCGTTTTCTTTTGCACAGCGAACCGCGTACGGGTTAACATCAACCGCCATGACGCTCTGCGCATTCTTAGCGGCGAGTATGCCGAGGATACCGCAGCCAGTGCCCATGTCCAGCACACTCTCGCCCGCTTCGACTTCAAGGTTTTCGGCGAAAAGAAACGAGTCCTCGGAAGGCTCGTATACATTTTCATCAACCAAGAACACGTAATCTTCGAAGTAAACTCGTTTAGCGGAAGAGCCCATTTGCTAATTCTCCAAAAGCTTCAGGCGGCAATTCCCTCACGCGTTTTTCGCGGAACGGAAGAGCGCCAACCAGTTTTTCCGCGTCTTCCTTGCTTATGTTAAGCGTGCTCTTAAGGAAAGGCACAAGCGCATTGCTGAGCTTCTTGTTACGCTGTGTGAAAAGCCACTGCAGCATCCGCCTGAAAAACGTTTCATCCTTGACTTCGAAGTGCGCTGTGTTCCAAGGCGTTAAACGCACTATAACTGAATTGACTTCTGGTGGCGGATAGAACACGGATTTCGGAACCGCATCTAAAAGCTCAACTTCCGAACTGTGACAAGTGACAACTGTGAGCCACCCGTAAGCGTCACTGCCCACCGCAGCCACCAGCCGCTTGGCAAATTCATTCTGCAAAATCAAGACTGCACACTCGAAGCCTCGGTCAAACAGCCACGTTACTAAACGTGAAGAGAGATAGTAAGGTGGAATCGAAACCACTTTGTTGAAGCAGGGAACCGACACTTTCAACAAGTCACCTTCAATCACGTTCACGTTGACTAAGCCTCTGAGCTGTTCACGCAGCACCGCGGCGACCCGCGGGTCTTTCTCAACCGCCAACACCATACGGCACTTACCCGCTAGAAAGCGCGTTAGAAAACCGAAGCCAGCGCCAACGTCAATCACCACATCCACATCGTCCAGTGAAGCATAATCGCTTAGCTTGGGAAAAATCGAAGGCTCAACCATGAAGTTCTGCCCCAAAAGCCTGTTCGGAACAATTCGATGCTTTCGAAGCAGATGCTTCGTTTCTGAACCGCTCATCCCTTACGCCTTAATGAACCCGCGTGAACAACCGATACTTGCTGTCACCCTCAAGCTCTTCCATAACCCGCTTCGTAATCAGCTTCACAGGATTCGGCAACTCGGTTCGCTTCTGCATATCGTCAAAACTCTCAAACGGCTTCCTCTCGCGCATGTTAATGAGCTGCCACATGTACTTTTTCCCGATTCCAGGCACCAACTCCAACGCGTGCATTCGAGGCGTAATCGCCCGAGCCGTGTTAAAAAAGTTCACAAACCACTTCTCACGGTTCAAAACTATACGGCTAATCACGCTCGGAAGTTCCGCTTTCGCAGCAGCGGTCAACTCGTCAAAGCCGATACGACCTATGATGTACGTAACTTCTTCTCGTGCATCCTTCCCCACGTACACACGGTCGTTAGGCTTAAGCATCAAACCCTCCTTGACCAAAGCCTCCAACAACGTGAAAAACTCCTCGCCCACACACTGAATCAGGGCTCCCGCTCGGTAACCCGCTCGTCCACTCGCGCGAAACCCAGCTCTGCCATGTTGCAAGAAATCTAGTACGTAAGCGTACTCTTCGTATCGCTTCTCCATAATAGTCCCTGAACCCTTTACTTCTATTCGCGTTTACTGCTTAAAAGTTATTAGTCAACTTTGGCTATTTCGCAGCTCTGCTATCATTCAAAAGCGAGACAATGGCTTCCAACTTTGCGGTTTCTATGATCTTGCGACCGCCAGCCAAGAAAACCCGCAACTCATCCACAGTCTCAGGCATGCAATTCACAACCTGAACGGCCTCAGCCTCTTCAAGATCGAACTCCTTCATGAGCTTCTTCAAAAGCTTCTCCGCCGTTGTAGAGTCCACTTTAGAAAACTTGTTCACGTAATCCAAAGTACGCCGTTGAAACTGGTCCAAGTTTTCCTCGCCGATTGCCTCCAGTACTTTCTTAACCTGCGGCAACGTAAGTCTGTTCTCGCTTAACTCTCTTTTTCCCATAATCAACTACCTTTATACGGCTCTAAATGTTCAGAGCGAACAATTATCTTCTTAACAGCATCTCCATCGGTAACGCTTACAACGTACCCACGTCCCCGCTTCTCCAAGACCGTGCCGATTTTTCCATGAAAACGCCTGTGAGGCAAACTCTTCTGAACGCTCGAATCCATCTTGACAATCACATGAGAACCAGGTGCATGCTCAATAAGCAGCTTACCGAGCTTCGGCTTGCCCCTTTCGCGAGGCTTTTTCGTCAGAACCCGACGAGCACCAGTATAGTAGCCTTTCGAACCCTTCATCCACACTTCACCTTACTTAGTCACATCCATAATAACGTTCAAAACATCAAGCTTAAGAGGCTTCGCTCTGTTTCCAAGCAACTCCGAAACGTTGGGCAAAGTTCTTCCTTCATCCCCAGACACCAATTCCTTCACGTAGAGACCTCCTTGACAACGGATTTTCATCTCGGCCCTCTTAAGCGACACCTTCTTAACTTTAACCTCATATATGTACCTTTCCCGGGTTAAATCAGCCCGTCTATGCAAAACACGCCGAGGCGTCTGCTGCTTAATCGAGGCTCCACTCAGCGTCTCCTCCAAAAGACGCAAGTCCTTCTCAGAAACGGCATTCTCAAACTCGATTAGCACGCGATATTCCTTCTGCGCAGACTCTCCTCTCTTCAACCGCCGAACAACATCCTTGTTGGCGAAGCGAAAACCAGAAACCTCAACCTTGCCCTCAGCATTCGTGTTAACAGCAACTTCCAGCTTCTTCAAGTCCAGAAAACGCTTCTTAGGCTTCGAAACTTCAATCACGAAAGGCCGGCCGTTACCCAGCATTCGAGCGTCAATGTCCTCTCTTCCCGAAGCATGAAACGAAGTTTTCTCGCCCTCAGCAGCCTCCAACAAAAGCTTTGAAACCAGCTCTTCCACCGACTCAGCATACATCTTCCCTGTACCGCCGCACTTCTCGCAGCCTTTGCCGCGGCAGCTAGAACAAAACCATTTCGACTGCGGAATATCCCTCACAAGCTTCCTATACCTACCAGCAACGAAAAGCGGATTAACTTGAAGCCGAACTTGTTCCGCGAACGGGTTGACAACAATCGCTATGTCGGGCTTCTTGTACTCTGCAGTCTTGCCCGTCAACTCGGCGATTCGCTTCCCCAGCAATCGCCCAAATTCGTGTCTGATGCTCTCGCCGTAGCTCACATTGAATAAAGCTTTGAACTCGTCTTCACGCTCCTCAACCGCAACGGGTAATTCTATGCCCACCAAAAAACTGGTATACTCATAGTCCTCGACGGCATCCAAAGCCATCTGAATCAAACTATCAAGAAGCTGAAACTTGCCTTCACATAAGAAACACGTTTGCGATTCCTTCTTTGGGATGCGCTTCTTTAGGTGGCGAAGAGTGTCTTCTGCTTCGCGGGAAAAACCGTTGACCGCAAGAACCTTGAGCCTTTTAACGCCTTCAGCGTTTTGTGCCGAGTGAAACGCGCTGGCTTGCAGGGTTAAGCTGAGCTTTAACGCTTTGCCTCTGTCCTTATTTTCTACATTGTAGCCGAGCAACGCAAACTGCCGCCCAAGACAGTTATCACAAAGGGGACGTGGGCTAAGCATTGCCATTGCATTTTCTAGAACGTTCATAAGTAAAGCCTACTTGAACCCTGCCGGAAAACCCTTACCCATGAAGGGCAGCTTCTTTTTCCGCTTGAACATCTTCATCATCTTGCGCATCATCGCATACTGTTTTAAAAGGTCTTTAACGTCTCTCTCGCTTGTTCCTGAACCACGTGCCACACGCCTCACCCTTGAAGAATTCAAAATCTTAGGGTTCTCTTTCTCTTCAGGTCGCATGGACTGGATAATCACACGCCATTTTTCAAGGCGGTCTTCAGCCATGTTTAACATGTCGTCGGGCACATCATAAGACATTCCTGGAAGCATCTTGAAGATTTTCCTGAATGGACCCATACCCTTCACAGCTTCGAACTGCTCGTACATGTCCGTCAAAGTGAACTTGCCGCTGAGAATCGCCTTCGCCTTCTTCTGAGGAACCTTAATCTCGGCTTCGCGAACCTTCTCAAGAAGAGTTTCCAAATCACCCATACCTAAGAGGCGCCCTACAAAACGGGAGGGAATAAAAGCTTCAATGTCCTCGGTTTTCTCGCCAGTGCCGATGAACTTTATTGGCGCGCCCGTTGCTGCAACCGCGGAAAGCGCCCCGCCGCCTCTTGCGGACCCGTCTAACTTTGTAACCAGAATCGAGCCTATCGGTGTTGCTTCATGAAAGGTTTGTGCTTGAACCAGCGCTTGCTGCCCGATTGTGCCATCAATAACCAGCATAACCTCGTCAGGCCGGATTTTTCTCTCAAGAGTCTTCATCTCTTTAATTAGCTCTTTCTCCTCTTTGTGGCGTCCAGCGGTGTCAACGATTACGATTTCCTTGTCGCTGAACCGCTTTAATCCCTCGTTAACCACTTTAACGGGATCTTTAGCCTTCACGTCCCCGTACACTGGAACGTTTATGCTGTTCGCCAACTGCTGAAGCTGGGCGTAAGCACCAGGGCGGTAAGTGTCAGCGCAAATCAACGCTGGCTTTAAGCCCTTTTTAAGAAAGTACCGGGCGAGCTTGGATGCCTGAGTGGTTTTTCCGGAGCCTTGAATTCCAACAAGCATTAGTATCTTCTTTTTTCCAGGCTCCATTTTGATTGGAACAGGCTTATCACCCACGAAGCGCGTCAATTCCTCGTAGACAACTTTTATCACGTGTTCACGTCTTGAGATGCCTGGAGGAACTTTTTCTTTCAGGGCTCTTTCTTCTATCTGCTTGGATATGGCGAGAACAAGTTTAACGTTAACGTCTGCTTGGAGCAGCGCCCTTTGGATGTCGCGCACCAGTTCCTTCACTGCTGCCTCGTCAACTACTCCTGCGCGGAAGAGTTTTTTGATGGCGCTGGTGAGCGAAGACCCCAAGCGATCCATGGCCATTTTTGTTTCCCTGCTTTAAAACAGCTTAAGCGCATTTAAATATATATTGCAGTTGGAAGGTGAAGCCTCAGCCCCATTAGCTATCGTCACAATTCAGACGGCTCTTCATGCATCATTGGCTTCGTATCAACTTTGCCAAACTGGAAAATAAACCTTGACGAAAAGGGAAACGCTATTTTGCTCTGACTATTTTGATTCGGCCCAGTATCTTCCAGTACTCGATCTCGGTGCCTACCGTAAGCTTGGCTTTCAGGTCTTCCTCCTCAGGATAAGGAGCGTCAACGTACTCGTAGGTTTCTAAGTCCATTATTTGGACGGTGTTCGGATTAAGAGAGAACACTTGCCCGGGTCTCTTGTCAATCATAGGGATTTCTGCGTTGGCGTCAACGGGTTTGACTAAGCTTTTTTTGACGCCGTCGAAGACACCTATGGCAACTATTCTCGCTTTGGCGGCACCGTGTTTTCCAGGTTTCGACTTTGTTATATCCACTATACGGTACGCTTGGTCGTCTATAATCATGTAGCCGCCAACACGTAAACTTCCAACATCAACTGGTTTGCTCATATCCTCACCAAAGGTCTATTCTACTCAAAGCAATTTTAAACAACACCCATATATAGCTTAAGGTAGCGCTATTTACCTGAATGGTGAAAAAAAGTGTTCAAAAGCGTCGGATTAGTCGCCCGCTACGACAAGAAACAAGCACTTAAACTCGCCAAGGAATTAGCAGAGTACCTTAGAAACAGGGGGTTAGAGGTTTGCATTGAGGATACTCTCGTGGGAAAAGTGGATTTTCCAGCTAAAATGGTTCCCCTTGAGAGGATGAAAACGGATTTCTTAATAACCATCGGCGGAGACGGCACCATTTTAAGAACGTGCCTTGCATTAGCCGAGCCTGAACCGCCAATATTGGCGATCAACATGGGTGTTCGAGGTTTCCTAACAGAGGTTGAGCCAAAAGGAGCTTGTGCCGCCGTGGAAAAAACCCTGAAGGGTGATTTCAAGATTGAAAAATGTGCCAAGCTTGCAGTATCCACAGATGGACAAAGGATGCCCGACGCTTTGAATGACGTTGTAATTTCTGCGGGAGAACCATCAAAAATACTTTACACGCAAATATGCAAGGATGAGGAGCCGATCCTAAAGTGCCAAGCAGACGGCGTGATAGTGTCCACACAAACGGGCTCCACTGGCTATTCGCTCTCGGCGGGAGGCCCAGTCTTGGACTCAGAAGTCGACGCGTTCGTTTTAACCCCTATCTGCTCGTTAACAGTGTTCCGTTCGCTTATTTTTTCATCGGATTCCAAGGTTACGATTGAGGCTATCAGACCCAAGGAAATGCTTGTTCTAATCGACGGAAACTATCGTCAACTGGTAACATCAAAAAACCACAGGTTGACTATCACGCGTTCCGAAAATGTGACTTCTTTTATCAGGTTTAAAGACGATTTCTACCATCGATTACGAAACAGATTGCTGTTCAAGGGAATGGGATGAAAAATCCAGAAAAACCACCCATTCGACCGAGTCATGGTACTCGATACTTCCGCCTTTTTAGCGGGTTTCGACCCATTTTCCGTAAGTGAAGACCAAGTCACTGTGCCTAAGGTAGAAGAAGAAATAAAAGGCAATTCCATGACGTGGGTACGGTTCAAAACCGCTGTGGAAAACGGAAAATTAAAAGTTAAAGTGCCTTCCGAAGAATACTGGAACAAAGTAAAAGCTTCCGCGAACAAGGTTGGTGACTCGTTTTTCCTGTCAGAAACCGACATGCAACTCTTGGCTTTAGCCTTAGAACTTAAAGCAGAAGGCTTCACTTCTCAAATTGTCACAGACGATTACTCGATACAGAATGTTGCCACGCAGATAGGAATAGATTTCATTTCTCTTGCGACCTTTGGCATTCGTCGTCTTCTCGAGTGGATCAGATATTGCCCAGCTTGCCACAGAAAATACCCAGCCGATTATAAATCCACGACTTGCTCGGTCTGTGGGACGGCACTCAAGAGAAAACCTCGAAGAACAGCGAAATCTTAGCTGTACAAGTCGAAAGAGGACTGTTTATAAATGGATTTGGGCTTACAAAATCGCCAGAAGCACGATTAAGGCAACGCCTTCAGAGACAAAAATCGGGGCAACTGCGCGCTTCGCCCATCGGAGCGCTTTATCAACAAGCAGCGACAGGGATTCTAACCGGGCTTGTCCAATGACTCTAACTTTAGGCACCACCAAGCGCAAGCATCCAGCGTTACAGGTTTCCAAGTTTGCCTCGGCTGTTTTTGCGGCTTCCGTAATGTAACTGGTCAAAGCATCATGGTTCATGACTTCGCCGACAGGGTGGTAGCCACGGCGACCTAAAACTACGGCGCTTACCGCGTGCGTGTCGGTTGTGAACACTTCGCTCTCGTGAAAACCAGTAGACTTAAGTGCGGAAAGGATTTTTTCGCGTAGCCCAGAAACCATGTTGTTTCCATCAATGACTATGTAGGCGGTTTTTTGTTCCGCGACTTTAACCACGACTGCAGTGATTCCGCCAGAGCCCATGCCATCTTTCAGACTGAAGTTCTTAGGGAAAACTGTAGAAGCCCCAATTTCAAACGCGTAAGAAGGCAGAGAAACAGCTTTTTTGAGGCATTTGGAAGCCAATTCACTCAATGTGCTTAAAGACGTTTCGACATCAACCGTGTCATCAATGCTGTTGTGGGCGTTGACTACTACGTTACATTCAAGCCCAAGCTTTTCTGCTTCCTCATTAACGATGCGACCCAACTCCTGTGGCAGGTCCTCGGTGGTTTTTGGAGCAAGCGTAAACGAAAGAAAAGCCGTCTTTCCGAAAACTTGGCATGAAGCAGTGGCGAAGCCCTCGGTAACTTTGACGAAAGGTGTTGCCCTCTCGGCAGAAGCGGAAAACTTGGCAGAGTCTATCACTTGAGTTATTATTTTCTGGTTCTGGGTTTGTGAAACTAAGTCAAGTTCATGACCAAGGAGTCCTAGAGGAACACAAGTGTCGCAACCAAACTCTTGTTCAAAATCACGTTTCAGCAGAGACGGAAGAAGGCTGCTTCCAATGTTCTTGAAGGGGCCTGGATGAACAAGAGGAACTATAATTGCGGCTTTAGGTTTATGGGAATCAAATTTCAGAAGGGTAACTTCAATATCCTCATTTTCACCTAATTGTTCCAATAACTCTTCAAAAGGCGCGTTCAAACCCGCGACCCAGTTTAGCATGAAAGCCCTGAAAAGGGACATAGAAGGCACACCGAATGTGCGCCGGCCAAAACGATCTAAGAGGAAAACAAACAAGAAAGCGAAAGAGCACCCAAGTATAGGTGAAATAACCAAAAAAGGCAGAACCTGAAGGGGAATAGCCCCATCGAGAAACGACCAAAAAACAATGAACATCGCTATGCAAAGGAAGGGAGAAAACAAAGAAGAAAACAGACGTTGTATCACTCCCTCCGATGACGTGGATATGAACACAACAGCACGAAAAGTCAGCACAGCCGCAAAGCCGAAAAGACATAGTTTAACCCACCACCATAAGCCAAAAAAGGCTCCAAATACAACCCCGAGAACCGCGAAAAGCAGCCAGATAATCAAACCGAAGAGAGAAAGAGCCGCTGCTCTTCTTAAAACATAAATTGGGTCGCTTCTAAGAGCAGTTTTGCTTAATATGTAATCAGCAAGCAGAACCGCAACGAAAAGGGAAACGCCGAGAAAGAGGCTTTTGACCAAGCCATCAACCGAAGGAAAAAGAGCGAAAGTAGAAAGCCCCACTCCGCCTATGCATATTAAAGCTAGCGTGGCGACCGCTTTTTTGAACGATGGAAGAAAGAACATTGAAGAGTAATGTTTCAGTGCGCTGTTAATTGATTGATTAAGTGAATCCTCAGTAGCCACGTATACCATCTCAAATTGGGTTCCTAATGAATTCGACAGGATTATTAAAGTCTAGCTAAATCAAGGGAGAGGTTTTTACTACTATTAAAACACGTTTTTCTATAACTTGCTTAAAACTTGGCGAACGTTTTAACATAAAAAAATAAAAAGTAAGGCAAGATAAAATTCTGTTTTGACAGCGGTACCATAGATTTGACAAGCTTAAAAGGGAGCAACTGTTTTATCTTTAAAGTGAGGATTATACTGACCCTGCGAAGTCAAGCGTATGACAGAGCAAAAATTGCCCCCGTCAATATTTCAAATGCTCGAAAGAAACGTGGGGAAAAAAATCAGAGTCATCTTGGACCCAGCCTACGGTTTTGAAGGCACTCTGGTAGCCGTCACGCAAGAGCCGTCTGGAATCTGGCTTTCAGACGCCGAGGCTGTTGTTTTAAGGTCAACAATGGCTCAGCCTATACCTCAAGTCGCGAGCCGAGAGGAAAGAAGCGAGTTATTTCTCCATCTCAATTCAGTTCAAAGAATAGAAGTTTTGCATGCCCCAAGACGAT
>Ga0315535_1002678_pt1 | contig 11211 bp, 9 predicted proteins | sample SalMarSW160220MG_2_FD_203092 | JGI IMG/M metagenome (GOLD analysis project Ga0315535, IMG submission 203092) | Salt marsh sediment microbial communities from the Plum Island Ecosystem LTER, Massachusetts, United States - Salt Marsh Sediment SW1602-20 ...
AAGACACCACGCTCATCACCTTGATCAGGATGTTAAGCGCCGGGCCGGCGGTGTCCTTGAAGGGATCGCCGACGGTGTCGCCGACAACCGCGGCCTTGTGCGAATCGGATCCCTTGCCTCCCAGGGCGCCGCCTTCGATGTGCTTCTTGGCGTTGTCCCAGGCGCCTCCGGCGTTGGCCATGAAGAGAGCCATCAGCACGCCGGTGACGGTCACGCCGGCCAGCAATCCGCCCAGGGCCTTGACGCTGATGAAGCCCATGATCACCGGCACCAGGACCGCAATCAGCCCGGGGGCAATCATCTCCCTGATGGCGGCGGTGGTGGAGATATCGACGCACTTGGCGTACTCGGCCTTGGCCTTGCCTTCCATCAGCCCCTCGATGGTGCGGAACTGGCGGCGCACTTCCTCGATCATCGCCTGGGCTGCGCGGCCGACCGCGTTCAGTGCGAAGGACGAGAACAAAAAGGGCATCATGCCGCCTATCAACAGGCCGGCCATGACCACCGGGTCGGCCACGTCAATGCTGTCCATGCCAACCTGGGCGCGGAATGCTGCGAATAGCGCCAGCGCCGTCAGCGCCGCCGAGCCGATTGCAAAACCCTTGCCGATGGCGGCCGTGGTGTTGCCGACTGCGTCGAGCTTGTCGGTGCGGCCGCGAACCTCGGGCGGCAGTTCGGCCATCTCGGCTATGCCGCCCGCGTTGTCGGCCACCGGGCCGTAAGCGTCCACCGCCAACTGGATGCCGGTGGTGGAAAGCATGCCCAATGCGCCGATGGCGATGCCGTACATGCCGGAGAAATAATAGGCAGCCACGATGGCCACTGCCAGCACCAGAAGCGGCCAGGTTGTCGAGCGCATGCCCACCGCCAGGCCCTTGATGATGTTGGTGGCCGCGCCCGTCTGGGATGCCTCGGCGATCTGGTTAGTGGCCGTCTTCCCCTCACCGGTGTAGAACTCGGTCAGCACGCCGATGGCAACACCGGCCGCAAGCCCGACCACCGCCGAGGTGGCGATGCCCCACCAGTGGAACGTAACGAGGCCCACGGTCCACTCGGCCGGAAGCAGGAATCTGGCCAGCGCGAAGGTCGCCCCGGCCGTAAGGATGGCAGTCAGAAAGGTTCCCGTATTCAGAGCCGTCTGCGGGTTGCCGCCCTCCTTGGTGCGCACGAAGAAAGTGCCGATGATCGAAAGCACGATTCCCACGCCGGCGATGATCAACGGCAAGAAAATGGCGTTGTATCCCATATCGGCGTTCTGGGCCTTGATGGCGGGAATCCAGCTGGCGCCCAGAACCATCGCGCCGACGATGGCGCCTACGTAAGACTCGAACAGGTCGGCGCCCATGCCGGCCACGTCGCCTACGTTGTCACCAACGTTGTCGGCGATTGTGGCGGGGTTGCGCGGATCGTCTTCCGGTATGCCGGCCTCGACCTTGCCGACCAGGTCGGCGCCCACATCCGCAGCCTTGGTGTAGATACCGCCGCCCACGCGGGCGAAAAGCGCTATGGAAGAGGCTCCCAGCGAGAATCCGGTTATTGTGTTGAGCACAACGTTGGTATCGGCCCCCTGGAAATCCCAGATCATCGAGTAGATCCAGAAGAGAACGCCCAGACCCAGCGTGGCCAGGCCGACCACGCTCATGCCCATTACCGCGCCGCCCGAGAAGGCGATCTTGAGCGCCGGGTTGAGGCCTGTACGGGCCGCGGCGGCGGTGCGTACGTTGGCCGCCGTGGCGACGCGCATGCCGAAATAACCGGCCGAGGCCGAACAGGACGCACCGATGATGAAGCTTACCCCGACCAGCCAGGATGAACTCTCCATGCCAGAGTTGGCCCATGCGAGCAACCCCGCAACCACCAACACGAAAATCGCAAGCACGCTGTATTCGCGGCCGAGAAAGGCCATGGCGCCCTCACGGATGTGGCCGCCGATCTCCTGCATCAGCTCGGTCCCGGCGTCGGCCTTGTTGACAGATACGGCCTTGATGAAGGCGAACAGCAAAGCCAGAACGCCGGCAACGGGTGCAACCAGCAACAACACGGTTTCCATGCCTTTTCCTCCAGCTAGGGTAATCTTGGCGACAAAATACCCTCTTGACACAGGTTGTCAACCGTTTTCGCGCTCTATTTCGATTCAAATAATTTATAAGGGGCAACAGCAGAATGGATAAGAGTCCGAGTGATAGATATACCCTTGCCGACTTTCCAGGCTGCGGATAGTATCCCGGGTCATGGTCGTCGGGCGGACAGCTGGTTTACTAGCGGCATGTCTTTTGCTTTCGGCCCCCGGACTGCGGGCCGGGAGGCCCTGGAGGCCGGCGGTGTCTGTTCCCGCAGCCGAGGGATCTGGCAGGCGACTTGTTCAACTCGATCAGAAAACAATGAAGTGCTTTCGTGAGAGCTACGGCCGCGGGTCTCTCTTGCTGTCGAGGGGACGCTATCGAGAGGCGGCCAAGGCTTTCGGGCGGGCCATCGAACTCTATCCCGATCACCTCGGCGCGCGTATTGCCCGCGTCAAGACCTTGCTGGCACTGGGTTACCTGTCCTGGGACGCCCGATTGATCCGTACGGCGATTGACGATATTCGCCGTGCCAAAGAGCTTTCTCCCAAAAACCGGCAAGTTCGCTTTCTGTCGGGCCTGCTTGAGGGCCTGCTCATGCGCATGCGCCACTACAAAAAGTCAAAGTAGCCATCCGGCGGCGCTTGTGATAGAAGGCTCTCCAATGGAAGCCCATAAGCTCGCCCGGGTGTACGAGAAAGAGGTCGCGCCCCACTGGGAGGGCCACTTCGTGCCCTTCCTGCTCGAGTCCTTCCCGGCCGAATTGCCCGGCAAGGCCACGCTGCTCGAGATGAGCTGTGCTACTGGTGAGCTTACGACCGAGATTGCCGCCCGCCTTCCGGAGACAGGTCGACTGATCGCCGTCGAGGACGTGCGAGAGCTGATGGATCTGGCCAGACCCAAGATTCCGGCCGACAAGCGCAAACGGGTATTCTTCAAGAAGGAGCGGCCGGACGCACTCACCTTCGCGGATGAGGCCTACCAGGGCGTCTTCTGCCCCGGGCTGCCAACCATCTACGACTTGCCGGTTGTTCTGACCGAGGCAGTGCGTCTGCTTGGCAAGGACGGCTTCGTTCTCATCGGAGCTTTACTTTCGGGCAGCTTTCAGGAGTTGCTTGACGTCTTTCGCGAGGTGCTCGAGAAGGAAGATCTGCTGGCTGCCCAGGACAAGCTCGACGCATTCTGCGCAAGATTGCCGGATCCACCGACGGCCAACCGGATGCTGTCCGCGGCCGGGCTGATAGAATGCCGTGCTCGGGCCCGCACGGTCAGCATTCATTTCGAAAACGGGCTCGATCTTATTGGGTCAGCGCTGGTCAGGTGCCATTGCCTCGAAGAGTGCCTCGGGTTCATCAAGGATCGCGGCTGGCGCGAGGGCGTGCTGGCCGGCATCATTCGCTCACTGAACACCTATTTTCCAGAAGGGATCGACCTGACGCTGGTTCTGGGGAGGCTAGAAGGGGTGAAGTTGTAGGGGGTATTCGGAACGGCTGTCGGGCACGGGCGGGTTCCCGTCCTGTGACACGTGCAGTGCATGTTCGTTCTGCCTTGGTTAGATTGCTATGGATACGTCTCGGCTGAGGTGGGTGTCAACGGTCACCGGACGGGAACCCGCCCGTGCCCGACAGTGTATTTCCTGGCGTTGAGCAGGTTATCGGTTACGGCGATCCAGTTCGTAGGTCTTGACCTTGCGGATCAGGTTGCGGCGCGAGATTCCCAGGCTGGCTGCTGCCTTGGTTTTGTTCCAGCGAGCCTGCTTGAGATGATCGAGGATCATGGTGCGTTCCAGCCGCTCAATCGCATGGGGTAAGCCGGGCGCAATGGTGCTTTCACCGTCTCGGTAGATCTCATAGCGGATCCTAGGCGACAGGAACTCTTCGCCGATCTCGCCGTCATCGCCCTGTAACACCAGCAAGCGCTCGATCTCGTTCTCCAGTTCCCTTACGTTTCCCGGCCAGTTATAGTCCATCAGGCGCTCTAAGCAGGCTGACTGCAGACTGGCCTTGATCCCCTTTCGGGTGTGCTTGTCGAGGAAATGCGCGACCAGCATCGGAATGTCATCACGGCGTTCCCGCAGAGGGGGCAGCCTCACTCCGATGACGTTGATGCGATAGTAGAGATCCTCTCGGAACTGGCCGTGTTCGACCATTTCCCTCAGGTCGCGGTTGGTAGCTGCAATGACACGCACGTCCACCTTCTTTGTCTGCGTGCTGCCTACTGCAATGAAGGTTCCTTCCTGGAGAATTCTGAGCAACTTGACCTGCAGCGCCGGGCTCATGTCGCCGATCTCGTCCAAGAAAAAAGTGCCTCCGTCGGCTACCTCGAAAAGCCCCTTCTTTATACCGGTCGCACCGGTGAATGCCCCCCGGGCGTGGCCGAACAACTCGCTGTCAAGTAGATTATCGTTCAGGGCAGAGCAGTTCTGAATCACGAAAGGTTTTCGCGAGCGCTTCGAGTTGAAATGCACCGCCCGTGCCACCAACTCTTTTCCGGTGCCGTTCTCGCCCTCAATAAGCACCGTCGAGTCGGTCCCCGCCACCTTGTCCAGAAACCTGTAAAGCTCGCGCATCGGTGCGCTTTTACCGACTATCTGTCCATAAGCCGACCTCTGTGCCATCTCCCTTGTCAGGCGATCGAGCCTGCGCTCCTTGCGGGTAATCTCCTCACGGTAGACCAGCATTTCGCGGACGACTATCTCGAGCAGATCCTTCAGATAACACTCGGCCTCGGCCGACATGGTCGTAGTCTTGCGAATTGCCTTGACCAACTCGGACTCTGAGATGTCCAGTTCCATTCCATGGGCCTTGACGATCTTCTTCTGTGTCGGCAGGCCACGCTCCAGAAGCATGCCGCCTGCCAGAATCAGCCCTTGTTCTTGGTCGTCCATCGTTACCGGCACGTATATCTCCGTCAAGCCGGCATGGCAGGTGAAGGCCGCTGCGCCCTGTTCGCCTCCGCATGCTCGAAAGTGATCGAGCATACCCTTGGCCGTCTCGTTGCAGCGCCTGCAACCCTCCTCCGTCGATTTGACCAGATCGCATAGCGGCCGGCGCGTGGCGAAGCGGGCGAATTCCGGGCCCTCGATCAACTGACCCGTGCCGTCGGCGAAACCTATTCCCAGGTTCCAGCGTTTGTTGACTATCTCGGCCAGGCGCCGGATAACACGCAGGCCTGCGATCTCCCTCCAGTCTTGCATGGTGCTCCGTCCATTATCGAGGCGAGCCTGCAAATGACGGCTCGCATTCCAGTCATGTATCTTCGAAAAGATCGATCGCGGCCAGTTCGCCGCGGTCGAAGAAGACTCCTTCGCACTTGTCGCACCAGTCGAAGTTGACGTCGCCGGCGCCGGTTAGCCGGATCATCGGGTTGTCACAAGCATGGCAGTGGGCCTGGACGTCGTCCATGTGCTCGGCCTTTTGCGAGTAAGCACAGATGTCGATGATGGTTCCTATGTTCTTGTCATCGATGTCCTTGAGCTCTCCCTTGTTGAGAAAGAACCCCTTGCAATCTGGACAGCGATCGATCTCGATGCCCTTGTAGTCCTTGACGGTCATCTCGGTTGCACACTTGGGACACTTCATTTTCGGCGCTCCTCCCGGATACTGTTTCGTACAGCGGTTTGAGTTTGTGAATTAAATCACACCCGGGCACCCGGATCAATCCCGGGACGAATAACATATCTAAGAGATTGACCCGCGCTCCGGGATGGGGCAAGCTACTGCCATTATGAGAACCTGCGTTGAAATTCTAGCGCTCTCTTTTCTGGTGATTGTCTGCGGATGCGGCGACAAAAGGGAGGCACACCTCGATCACTTCCTCGATCCCGCGGCGGGCGAAAAAACTTCGGCTCCCGAGTCGATCGACCCATTTGCCATTACCAACGACGGCAAGCTGGCCGACCGGATAAACATCATGGGCTTCGACGAAGTTGCAAAGCGCCTGGGCCCCCATCGCACGACGGTCAATACGCGTTTCGCCTTCACCGGGCCCAAGACAAAAGCTTCGCTGCGCGAGGAAGACCTGATCGTATTGGCTCGTAACGGTGATTTCAGGGTCAAGGTAGAAAACGAGTCGGGCCAGGGCTACGAGGTCGTCTATTCGGCAAACCATTTCTTCATGCGCAACCGCTACGGAGCGTTCCACGAGCATGAAACACTGAGCGGAGATCATCTCAAGTGGCGCGCGGCAGCTTATGGAAGCTGGGCCGCAATCTATCGTCTCTTCCGCGGACGTCTCGGCTTTGTTAAACAGGGAATGGTTCGCCACAACGGCCGAGATGCGGTTCGTTTCTCGATTGGCACAAACGACGCCAAGCCGCGCCCGGTTGCAGGCGCGCTCGTACCGGCCGAGGTTCCCGCCGGGGTCACGAAATACGTCCTGCCGATCGAGCCTACCCCCAGCGCGCGTGATCGCTGGCGTGACAAGCTAAAGCCGCTTGCGGCATCGGGCACGATCCTTGTTGACGCCGACTGTGGTGCCGTGCTGAGCGTCGACTTCTCGGGAGAGCTGGCTTTTCCGTCTCAGGGAGATAACGACGAGATCGTTTTGACCGTCAAGACTGTCCTGCACACTGACGGATTCGGCAACCCGCCTTCCATCGCCGCCCCGGACGCAAAACTGATAGAGTCCATTCCCGAGCACATCCAGGTCGACACCCACCCAATCGATTATTATTTCGGTAAGGGTTATACCTCGACTCTGGGCGCGGCAGCAGGCGTGGCCAAGGATAACAAAAGGGGCAAGCAAGAAAAGAAAACCAGCGGAGGTTCAACATCGAGGCAATAGAACTGGCTACGGCACTCATGAAGTGCGCAATTGAAAACAAGGCACGCCAGCCGCGGCTACTCGAGCTCGGCGAGCTTAGTTCATACACCGACTTCATCGTGATCCTTTCCGCCACCAGCGACCGCCACGCCCGTTCTATGGCGGACCACTTGAGGGAAGATCTGAAAAAGGCGCATGTCACGCCCCTGGGGGTCGAGGGGTACGAGGGCGGCCAGTGGATCCTGCTCGACTACGGCGAGGTTGTGGTACACATTTTCCAGGAGACCGCGCGAGACTTCTACGATCTGGACGGCCTATGGATCGATGCCGGGAATATCAAGATCGAACAAAGCACCGGGGAGCAGTGAGTTTACTATCCGGCGGTTTGTCCAAGGTCATTGGCGGAGTCGCCGACCTTTTGCTGCCGCAGTCTTGCGCGCTTTGCGGAGAGCTGCTCGATCATTCAAAGCCGCCGGTCTGCCCGATCTGCCGGGAGGGTTTCGAAGAGATCTTGCCGCCCGTGTGTCAGCGTTGCGGCCAGCCTTACCAGGGCGCCGGTGTTTGTCCCGATTGCCGCCAGCATGATTCAGCGCTTGTCATGCTGCGCTCCGGATTCGCCTTCGGCGGCAGTATGTCCCGGGCAATCACGAGACTGAAGTACGGCCACCAGCGTCAGCTAGCCCCCTACCTCGCTCGTATACTGGCAAATGAACTGCAGCCGGAAATTAATTTTTCAAGCTACGATCTCCTGGTTGCGGTTCCCTTACATCGCAAGCGGCTGGCCGAGCGAGGCTTCAACCAGTCGGCCTTGCTGGCCCGGGAGTTGGGCGCGGCCCTGCAGATCGAGACGGCACCGCAGTTGCTCAGGCGCACCCGTCCCACACCTTCACAATCAAAAACGCACGGCAGGCGCCAGAGAGCCGAGAACCTGCGCGGGGCTTTCACGCTTCGCGCGGGAGCGCGAATCGCCGGCAAGAGAATTTGCCTGGTCGATGACGTCGTCACCAGCGGGGCCACCCTGGAGGCCTGCGGCCTGGCATTGAAGGCCGCAAGGCCCACTTCGATTACAGGAATCACTTTAGCACGCACGCTGCACTCTTAAAAATTAGAACCGCTCCAGCCGCATGTCCTACATTGTGCTGAAACATGCGCGAGTCTTGCATTTTTAACGCACTGTACTTGACGCCTCACGGCCGAGCCGCCTAGTATCATACGAGGGATGATAAAGACACAGGGTTGCGACGTTGGTTGGCTGGCGGATGAGATCTGTGGCACATGAGGATGGAAGGAGACTGGCTATGAAGGCAGGCTTTTGGCTCGCGCCTTTGGCGGCCGCTGTGATGTTGTTCGTGCTTCCGAATTGCAGCGGCGATCAGGTCTCACCAGATCGTCAGGTCATGCAGGATGGAGACGGGAATGACAGCGGCGACGGCCCGATTCTCTGCCAGGACAACGCGGGTTGCCCGGCCGGAACCGAGTGCAAGGGCGGCGTCTGCGTAGGCGCGACGTCCTGCAACTGCAACTACGACTGCGACAAAACCAAGAACGAAGTCTGCAACCAGGCAACACACCAGTGCGAGAACGGCGCGCCGCCGGTCAACTGCCAGAGCGACTGCGACTGCTTCTCGGGCGAAAGTTGCATCAGCGGAGAGTGCAAGCCCACGGGCGGCGACGAGCAGACCTGCACGATTGACGACGAGTGTGCCGACAACGAGGTCTGCAAGAACGGCAAGTGCGTTCCCAAGAACTGCTCGACCCGCGACGACTGCGCAGGATCTGTATGCCTGGTGTGCAAGAACAACGAGTGCACTGCTCCCCCGCCGGTTTGCCAGGGCACAGACGACTGCTGCGTCGGCTACTACTGCAACTTCGGCACATGCGTGCCCGAAAATACCAACGAGTGCATCTCAGACTCCGACTGCATAGATCCCGAATTCCCGCGCTGCAACGACGAGGGCAAGTGCGTGCAGCAATGCATCAACGACATCGATTGCCCGCTGGTGGGACAGGTATGCGTCGCAAACCACTGCACCACGCCGGGCTGCTCCCCCGAGACCTGCCCTCAGGGCCAGTGGTGCGATACCGGTGACGGACAATGCAAACAGGGTTGTGATTCCAACGACGACTGCGTACCTCCCGAGACCTGCAACTATGTAAGCCACCAGTGCGGCCAGACCGACTGCTGCGGCGGCTGCGACAGCGATCATTACTGCGACACGCTTAGCTGTACTTGCGCCGACAAATGCGACGCGACCCATCCCTGCCCCACCGGCTTCGATTGCCAGGCGGACGGGATGTGCTGGTGCACGGCCAGCGGCTGCCCGGCGGGAACCCATTGCGACGCCGGCACTCATGAGTGCGTCCAGGACTCGGTCGAGTGCACTTCCGACCTCGACTGCCCCTCGGGCTGGACCTGCAACCTGACGACCAACTCCTGCGAGTCCTCGGGCGGCTCGGGCGAGGGAGACGCCTGCTTCACCGACAGCAACTGCGATCAGGCGGCGGGACTCTTGTGCGACAGCTCGCTGTTTTGCATCTGGTGCGCCCTGGCCGATCCCAACTTCAACCCGACCTTCACCTGTCGCTACGAGTGCTCGTTGATTTTTCAACAGTGCGCGGGCGGACAGGATTGCCTGTACCGCCACACCGGCCTGAAGGGTCTGTGCATGCCGCCCTGAGCGAGCGAAGTTGAACCCGGAGGTTTTCGATGAAGGTTTTCCCGCGGGTCGTCCTGATTGCGTTATTTTTTGTTTCACTTGGCTTAGCCGCCTGTTCGGGCTCGGGCGGCGGCAACGACGCCGGCCCGGACGCAAGCGACGGCGCCGACGGCGGTGATCATGACATCGCCTGCAGCTCCATCGGCGACTGTCCCATCAGCAACCTGTGTCTCGACGGCTTCTGCCGGGTGGGTACCGTCTGCAAGTCCAGCGCCGATTGTCCCTCCGGTTACAGCTGCCTGATCCTCAAGGAGGTCTGCGTACCCGACAATCCATGCGAGTCGGACGCTGACTGCGACGCCCCTACTCCCTTCTGCCTGACCGGCGGCGTATGTGTGGCCTGCAAGCAGGACGGCGATTGTGAGTCGGGCTACTTCTGCAACGACAGCCATACCTGCGAGATCGAAGGCCCCGACTGCACCAGCGATGCCGACTGCACCGAGAACGGCAAGCCCCACTGCGACATTGTCCAGGGCAAGTGCTATCCGTGCGTCGAGGACACGCACTGCTCTCCCCAGGTGTGCGAACCGACCATGCGCCAGTGCGTGGCCTGCTATGAAAACGCCCACTGCACCTCGGGCAACCCATACTGTCTGACCGACTCGCACACTTGCGTCGAGTGCCGCGACGACAACGACTGTGCCGGCACCGAGCGTTGCAGTTTGGGTCACCTGTGCACGGATATGATCTGCGTAAACGACTCCGATTGCACAGGCACTCCCGGCACACCCTATTGTAAATCGGACAGCGGCGACTGTGTACAATGCAAGACAAGCGATCACTGCGGCACTTACCAGTGGTGCCGCGACTACACTTGTGCAGCGGGCTGTCTGAGTGACGACGAGTGCGTCGAAAAACAGGGGGCCGGCTATCACTGCGACTCGGACACCAAGAGCTGTTACTACGCTGAGTGCCTGGCCGACGCCGACTGCGTCGCAGCGAGCCCAACTCTGCCGCACTGCAAGACGGCAGGTAGCCCCGCCAACAATGCCTGTGTAGAGTGCACCGACGACGAGCACTGTGACGAATTCTTCTATTGCAAACCGGGCGATGACGCCTGCGCCCCCGAGCCTTGCTACCGCTATCCGGATCCCGACGCCACCTGCCAGCAGATCGACGCCTGCTACCATTGCGATTACATGAGCGGCAACTGCGGGCCGACAACGGAGTGCACATACCCGGACGGTAACGAGTGCTGCCCGGGATACACATGTGAGAGCTACGGTTGCGAGATGGATCTCGACTGCTCGACGCAGGATCCTGTTTGCGCCAACGGATACGAATGCAACACCTCCTATAACCAGTGCGAGTGGATTTCGAACTGCCAGCCGCCATGCGGGGCCGGCGAGTTCTGCAACTCCAGTAACGTGTGCGAATCCGGCTGCCACGAAGCCGGCGAAACATGCGATCCATTCTCGACCAACAGTTGCTGCTCGGGCCTGATTTGCAATCCTTTCTGGCCGTTTTGCTCATAGGCCGCACCCATTCTGGATGAGTCTCACCCTCCCTGAGCTCAGCGACGTCGTAGCCGAGCTCGCGGCCTGCCTGACCGGCAGCATGCTTGTCAAGCTGTCCGCGCCAACTTCCCAGGACTGCCAGATTTCCCTGCGCGGTGGCGGTGTGACACGCATCTTGTACATCGATCTGGCGCCCGGCTTGACCCGCCTGCA
>Ga0315535_1002681_pt1 | contig 11210 bp, 6 predicted proteins | sample SalMarSW160220MG_2_FD_203092 | JGI IMG/M metagenome (GOLD analysis project Ga0315535, IMG submission 203092) | Salt marsh sediment microbial communities from the Plum Island Ecosystem LTER, Massachusetts, United States - Salt Marsh Sediment SW1602-20 ...
GTATGATTGCACCTTATTCTTCAATTGGTCCCCGGATAGACGGGAATCCAAAGATGTCAGTCGCAGCACCTGGTGGCTGGGATGTTATTTCAGCTTGGTCAATGAATGCACCTTATCCAAATTGGTACACTCAAGGCTATAGTGGATTGCCACTATATGCATTATATGGTGGCTACCAATTATTTGGCGGAACTTCTGCAGCTGGACCACATGTTGCAGCTGCCGCGGCACTGATGCTACAACTGAATGATAATTGTGGATCTGTAGCCAAGGACCTCATTGAAGCGTCTGCCTATCAGGATACATATACTGGTGTTTTAGTTTCCTATCCTGCATTAGGTAGTCCGATGTGGGGATATGGAAAACTCAATGTGTGCGCTGCAATTGAGGAAACGTCATATCTGCCTCTTATACATGAAGTTTCACTCAATCCCGATAAACCAGAGTATTCGGATAATGTGTACGTGACGCTGAATATAACTAATGCTAACAGTGTGACATTTGATTGGTCCTTCACCAATTGGACAACTGGTCATTTTTCATCTCTAACTCTATCTGGTGGATTGTACAATACAACCATTCCTGCCCATCAATATGGTCAACAGATATGGTATCGGATTAATCCTGTCAACTCCTCTGCAATAGCTAATCCTTCCGTGTTCGGTACTTACGTCGTTGGAGATACAGTGGCACCAATAATTAACTCGTTAATGCACAATGCAACGACGTTGGTGTTTGATCCCACATGGATTGACGTGACAGTTCAAGTTTCCGAGCCAGTAAATGCCTCGGGGGTATCTTCGGTGGTATTACAGGTCACAATTAATAATTGGATGGTTTGGACAAATATTCCTTTAACATTCAATGGGACGCACTATCTTGGTACGATTGCTCCCTATCCAGTTCCACTTGTGGTGAAGTTCAGAGTGGTTGTTACCGACTTTGCTACAAATTCTGTGACATCTGCTGATGTAACATATAACGTAGTTTCCTCAACCACAACTACGTGGACTACTACAACAACTGCCACGACTACAACTGGGACAAGTATAGCGGATTGGCTTCAAGATAATCTGTATCTGGTTATCGGTGTGGGTGGTGTTGTTTTGATACTAATTGTGATTTGTATTAAACGTAGATAGAATAAAAGAAAGGAGCTTGAGACTATCAGGTCTTGAGCTTCTATCGCTTCTTTTTCCTTTGAACTGCAATTAGTTTTACGCTTAGATAATTTCAGAAACGACCTTGTTCTTTCTTACTTTTTTGAGCTTCACGAATAGTATCTGCATATGCTTTTGCCTTAGTTACTCTTTCATTAGTTGGATCAGCTCTGGTAGCTCTATCAAAAGAATAAGCCGCTTTAATTTTGTATAGGTTTGCTCTGGCATAATCTCCGTCTCCCTCAATTTGTGCTCCTAGTAAATTGCATGCACTTGCAAGAGACCACCATCCCTCGAATGAGGAAGGGTCCAGATTAGTTGATTTGTCGAAAGCTTCTATTGCTTCTTCTATACGGCCTTCCATCATAGCTCTTTTACCTTTCTCAAACCACTTGATTGCTTCCATGATTTTGACCACTCAGATACAATGATTCTCCACTCATAAGCTTGAGGATTTTCATCAATTAATCACGAGTTACTCATGCTTTCCGAGAGTAGATTCTTTATCTAGGAACTAGAAAGAAGCTTCTACGGTGTTTAAATGAAGTATGGGATCAATTTACCTAATTTTGGATGGTTTGGTGATATTCATAAACTAATCGAAATTGCTGTTGAAGCTGAAGATGCTGGATGGGATGGATTCACAATTTGGGATCATGTGCTCGTCTTCAAGCAGGAAGACGTAGTTCTTCCCTTTGTAGATCCGTGGATTGCATTATCAGCGATAGCATGTAATACCTCCAAGATGAAACTCTGTCCCCTTGTCACGCCGCTACCACGCCGACGCCCTTGGAAGGTTGCACGAGAAGCAATGACCTTAGATCATCTATCAAAAGGAAGACTCATTCTGGGAGTTGGTATTGGTGCTCCCCCCGAGGTTGAGTTTGAATATTTTGGCGAAACCAGTGATGAAAAGATACGCGCACAACAATTGGATGAGAGTCTTGATATTATCACGGGTCTGTGGACTGGAAAACCATTCTCATACAATGGAGAACATTATCAATTGAACGAGATGACTTTTCTCCCCAAACCTAAACAGTCTCCTCGGATTCCTATATGGGTGGGTGGTGGTGTCCCGCACAAAGCTCCCTTCAGAAGAGCGGCTCGATATGACGGTGTGGCACCAGTTCATGCGCGATGGCCAGAACCCGTAACACCTGCTGATCTTGACAAAGTGCTTGACATTATCAGTACGGAGAGGGGGACTCTTGAAAATTATGACGTTGTAATCTGTGGTGCGACTACTTCTGATGATGACCCGAAGAACGAAGAGATACTCGCTCCTTGGAAAGAAAGAGGAATTACTTGGTGGCTTGAGGATATAAATAGTATGAGGGCAGAAATAGATGTTCTTCGAGAACGTATAAGGGCTGGGCCTCCCAATAGTAAGTGATGTTCCCTGTCAGCACAGAAGCTGCGTCGACCATGCCTTTTAATTAACGTTTTCCTATTCTATTGCGAAGTATGCCAATCCAAAATAACGCTAGAGTTTTCGCAATAATTGCTATTCTTCTCATTGGTGTTGGTGCTACTGCTGTTGTGGCGGTGCAGCTTCTAAATGTTCCTCCTGATGACGCAAGTGCTCCCACAACTCTCAATGTCACACTATTGACGAATGCTGGAGTAATGATAGAAACGAATGAGACTCGTATCTATATTGACCCCATTCAATTGAATAGTACATTTGCAAACTATCCCGCTGATATTGTCTTGGTCACTCATCCACACGCTGACCACTATGATCCCGATTCTCTGGATATCATTACAACTGAATCCACAGAATTCATTTTTCCATCAAACATGAGTGCAGAATGTATTACTTATGGAGCAACAGGTGTCGAACCTAGAGATACTATAATGATTGGTGATATCAACATCACAGCATTCTACATGTATACACTCCCTGTTGACATATACCCTGCAAGTCATCCTGCAGAAGCTAATTGGACCAGTTACATCATCACTATTGGTAACTTCACCATGTTCCACGCTGGAGACTCGAAGAATATTCCTGAGTATTATGATTTGACCGGCTCAATTGATCTTGCTTTCCTACCACTCGGACCTGGCTGTCAAACAATGTTCAATTATGAGGTAGTGCAAGCTCTGACTCGAATCCAACCTACTTACTTTATTCCTATTCATTATGGTGATGGTGTACAGGAAACATGGATAGCTGCTTATGGCGATAATGTGGAAAGTGAAACTGATTGTACTCCAATTGTTCTAGAATATTGGACACAACACTGTTTTGATCTAGACTAAATATTTTCAAAGCAAGCTGGTGTGGTACCCATACTGGCTTGTTCATTCTTTATGCCAATTCTCAATATATGAATTTCAAAAAAGAGATGGCCATGCTAAATACACGGCCCAGGAGGAATACTTGAAATCCCTAGTGAGGACATCACGATAAATGCTACCTTCGGAATGAAGCTCTATAAAGTTCAGTTTGAATATTTGATTTGTAATTTCGTACCTGCTTCAAATCCGGTTCTGCTCTTAGTTTTTTGAAAACTTTTGGAAATGCCATTAGTTTTGCACCTGGTAAATATGTACACTGAAATCATATCTATTCACGTGTACTCCTGAGTACAGAATTTTACAGATAGATCTCTAATATTGCAAAAAAAGGAAGTAACTGGTTCGAAAAAGTGCAAGGTTCGCTTTTCAATTAGATTTGGTTTTTCTTAGATTTACTAGAAATATAATAAAGGGGATACTCCACTGCCAACATGCAAACAAGGTGTAATAATTCGATAGTATTCATTTGAAATCGAGTATTCTTTTGCAAGGTGCGTGTCACTCGTATGAGTCAACTTTCATGGACTGAGTCTCTAAGGGTCAAAGACCTAACAGAACAGATTAGCCAAGGATTTGGTGTGCTGGATGCCAATGGTGTTATTCAGTATTCAAATGCTAGATTTACAGAAATGCTTGGCTATTCTCAAAATGAGCTAGTTGGAGTCTCCTTTCACAAATTATTCAAAATGGATGGAGTAGACTTTGTTCTAGATGACAATATCCATGATAAAGAAATCACCTTGTTGATGAAAGACAGAAGTAATGTAAAAGCAAACCTTACTGTTACCTCTCTCGACGATGAATCACATAAGTGGTATATTCTTCTTTCTGAAACTAAGTCTTGTGACTATCGTCTTAATTCTGAATTCTTGGAAGCTCTAGATTTAGCCTCTCCCCATAGAATGGTTGTGGGAAGAGACCTAAAGATTCAGTATCTTAGTAAACCATTCACAGGTTATGATTCAGAATATTTCATAGGCCGATCTGCTTTGGAAGGTGTAAATCCTGAATATCGTGAAGGTGTTCGTGATGCAATTGAAGCAGTATTTGAGGAAGGCGCAATTGGTTCTATAGAAATTTCGAATTCTTTGCCTGATAACCCAACTAGCTGGTATGTTCTGCGAATAAGTCCGGTACGCCAGCAGGATGTTGTCACTGCAGTCGTCATAACTTCGGTTGATATCACCGAACGTGTTCATACAGAAGAAGCGCTACGAGAGAGTGAAGGTAAATTCCGTGGCTTATTCGAAAATGCAACGGGTGGAATCGCTCTTATTGATGAGAAAGGAAATATCATCACAATAAATTCAGCATTTGAGCATCTATTTGGCATAGAACGAAGGAATGTATTGGGCAAACCTGCTTGGGAAGTACAGTCGATGCTGATGATTGGAGGTTCAAAAATACCTCGATACATGAAGGATGTAGAAACTGCATTTTCTTCGTTTTACACTGAAGGTTATGCGTACTGGTTGAATAGAGTAATCAAAGGTGAGTTCATTCATCCTAAGACGAACTTACAAGTATGGTTTGAACAACAATCTTTCAAAATTCCAACATCTAATGGTTCGATGTTATGTTCTTTTATCTGGGATGTGACTGAACGACATAAAATTGAAGAAGCACGTAAGAGGTCTGAGAAGCTATACAGAGCGCTTTTTGAACAAACGAATGATGCCATTCTCCTTCTGAATCTTGAAGGAATGCATATTGATGCGAACCAACGTGCTTCTGAGCTCCTTGGTTACTCACTTGACGAATTTCGTGAGATTGGATTCACTGAAGTCATTATCAAGAATGAACAAGGAGAGGCAAAATCAAGATTTGCAGAACTCCTTGAAGGGAAAACTCTACCAATATACGAACGGACACTTCATACAAAAAGTGGTGAAGAAGTAACGGTAGATAATAATGTTTCACTAGTACGAGATGAGAATGGTGAATCCCTGCACATTCAGTGTATTATGCGAGATGTAACTGAGAAGAAACGAACTCTTGAGTTTTTAAGAGAAAGTGAAGAGCGTTTAGATTTAGCACTTCAGGGAGCTGATCTTGGTGTTTGGGATTGGGATACAGAGAAGAATGAACTGAAATTGAGCGATAGATATGCACGTATACTTGGTTTTGAACCAGAGGATATCGGTACTGATTACGATAAGTGGGAAACCCTGATTCATCCTGATGATCTTCGAAAAATGGAGGAACGATGGAATGCCCATGTACGCGGTAAAACCTCCTTCTACTCTTCTGAACATAGAATGAGAACAAAATCTGGAGATTACAAATGGATTCTTGAACGTGGGAAGGTCATTGAATATAACGCAGAGGGGGGTACGAAGCGTGCTTCAGGAACCATTCTCGATATTACTGAAAGAGTACTTGCTGAACAGGCACTTCGAGAGGAAGAATCAAAGTATCGGACAATTGTAGAACAATCATTGATTGGTATAGCTATATTACCTAAAGGACCAGTCACTATCGATTTTGTGAATAGTGGATTAGCAAATATGTTGCACTATTCTGTCGAAGAATTAGTAAGGATGGACACTAACGAAATCACAAATCTGATACACATTAACGATCAAGAATTTTTCCGTGATTATCTTAGATCTGCATTACGTGAAGAATCACGGGACGATTTCATTGGAGTCCGATTGATTACAAAAGACAATTCTCAGATATGGGTTGAATTGTCTGCTGGAAGGATTAATTATCGTGGTTCACCTGCGATTCAGGTTACAATTATTGATATCACAAAAAGACATGAGATGGAAGATGGACTACGAATGAGTGAAGCCAAAGGTAGAATGCTTCTTCAATCGTTAAATGATTTGGTCATTGTTCATGATGAACATGATAGTTATGCAGAAATATACACTGGAAATGATGAGATACTCTATATACCATCAAGTGAACTCATAGGCAGACATATTTTAGATGTACTTCCTGAAGGAGTGGCAGAAAATTATCTGAAGTCTATTCAAACAGTTAGAGAAACTGGTCAGAGTATGACTCTAGATTATCCTCTGATAGTCAAAGGTCATAAGCAATGGTTCTCCGCAAACATTTCGCCTCATGAGGATGGAACCAGTACTGTCGTTGTTATACGTGACGTCACTGCGCGATACGATGCTGAGCAAGCTCTCCATAGAGATAGAAGAATCTTCAGAGAATTAGCTGAATCATTTGTCCAATCTAAAGATATCACCGAATTAACTCAAAATATACTCAATGGAATTGTTAAGGCATATAATTTTGATAATGGAATATTTACAGAATATAATGCCAAGAGAGATGTCCTTCATCTCACTGCAGCCGTTGGGTATTTCTCAAGTCCTGTCAGCTCCGATTTTCATCTGACCGATGAGGCCACTAATTCATCTTTTATTTCTCATGTCTATCAAACAAAGGAACCCCTGTATATTTCTGATATAGCAAATGACATATCTGCGAAACCTTTCTTGAGGAGTTTTCAACCATTTGTTACGAAATCAGCTTTGGCTGCACCAATTCTTGACGAAAATGGTAATGTTATAGCTGTTATTGGTTTCTCTACCGATACTCCAAGAACGTTCACTGATAGTGATAAAGAACTCTTCAGCCCAATAACAAGAATGCTTGGTACTCTTTTAGAAAGAAGGTATGCAGATATTGCAAAACAAACAGCACAAGATGCTTTGGAACGGGAGAGAAAAGCATTCCAATCAATAGCAACTGCTGTTGTTCATTCATTAGATACTAGCGATTTAGCTTCCAACATACTAAAGGGATTGATTGACGCTCTTGGATTTGATTTTGGCACACTCCGCCTCTATAATGCGGAGGAGAAAGTCCTGCAACCTACCGCTATTGTTGGGATTGAACCTTCAAAACTCACACCGTCTGTTCCCTGTTGTACTGATGAAGAACCACAACATCTCGTGTCACAAGTGGCCACAACAAAGGAGAAGATAATCGCTTCAAATGTTTTCAAACATGAATCAACTCTGAAATTTAAGGAACGCTTTGAAGATCTTGACGTGAAATCCGTTATAGTGTGGCCTATAGTGAATGAGTTAGACGAGGTGATTGGAGTATTCAGTATCGGTTCATTCACCTATACCGATATTCCTGAATCGACGAGACCGTTCTTTGATACTCTTGCAGGATTGTTGGACACTCTTTTTGAACGCAAAAAAGCTGAAGAGGCTTTGAAGATCAGTAGAAGGAGGTATCAGGAGCTCATCACTGATATGTCAGAAGGAATTGGAATGGCTGATCTCGATGAGCGTCTAATTTTTGTAAACAAATCATTTGCAGAGATGCTGGGATATCAACCAAACGAACTCATCGGTATGAACCTTCTCGATATCGTAGATTCTGATGACATTCAGAAGATTGTGAAACAGACAGAAATACGTCGAATGGGAACGGCATCAAGTTACACTCATAAGTTTATTCGGAAAGATGGAGCGAGGCGAACAGTTAGAATATCTGCTGTCCCATCTCGAAATGATAATAGTGAGATTGATGGCACAATTGCTATTGTAACAGATATCACCGAAAGAATTGAAGCTGAAAATGCATTGAAAGAATCAGAAGCTCAATTCAGGAATATTTTCGAGAGTTCCCCTGTTGGAATGCATCTTGCCGAGATATCCGAAGAGGGTCATTTGATATTAGTAGATGCTAATCCTGCATCAGAAGAATTCGATATGAAGTACAGTAGTATCAAGCATTTTGAAATTGGGTCTCGATTAGATTACGAAATTAGAGGTCAGAGTGGAAAAATAATAGAAGACAAGTACAAAGACATATTGGCAACAGGAATCCCCTGGAATTTGGAAGATGCCCTGGTGGACACGGAAGGCAACGTATTAGGAGCAGTTCAACTCCAAATCTTCAGAGCGTCATCAAAAAATATTGTTACATCTTTTCTTGATGTCTCGGAACGTGTAATAGCTGAAAGACAAATCCAAGAACTAAATCAAGAACTCGCACAACGAGTCCAAGAAAGAACCGCACAGCTTGCCGCTGCCAATAAAGAACTTGAAGCATTTGCATACTCAGTCTCTCACGATCTACGAGCACCACTAAGAACCATGGATGGATTCAGTAAAGCATTACTTGAAGACTATTCTGCAAACATTGATGAAACAGGTCAAGACTATCTCCACAGAGTTCGAGCTGCCGCAACTAGAATGGGCTCTCTCATCGAGGATATATTGAGTCTCTCTAGAGTCACTCGTGCAGAGATGGACCGGGTGAATGTAAATCTTTCAGATCTTGCGCGTGAGGCAATGCAAGAAATTACAGACTTAGAACCAGACCGGTCAATAGTATTTTCTGCCATTGATGTAGCAACCGCTAGATGCGACCGTCGATTAATGAAAGTGGCAATATACAATCTTATTGAGAATGCATGGAAGTTTTCTGATAAGGTCGAAAAGGCAAAGATCGAATTTGGCACAAGGCTGATGGATGGAAAACGAGTATTTTTCGTCAAGGATAATGGTGCTGGATTTGATATGAAACACAAGGAAAAACTATTTACACCATTCCAGCGACTTCATCCATCAGAGGAGTTTGAAGGGACCGGGATTGGATTAGCTACAGTCCAACGTGTAATAACTAGACACGGAGGATTAATCTGGGCTGAAAGTAAAGTGAATGAGGGTTCGACCTTCTATTTCACAATACCTGATTGAAGGTGTTCTTTGAAATGAGCAGTAAAAAAATACTCTTGGTTGAAGATAGCACAGATGATGTTCTTCTCACACTTAGAGCACTTCAGCAGGCTAATATTCTCAACGAGGTTATTGTGGCTAGAGATGGCCAGGAGGCTACTGAATACCTGACTGGGGAGGGACAATATCAGGGAAGAGATACCTCTGACTCTCCTGTAGTGGTACTTCTAGATCTCAAGATGCCAAGGATGGGTGGATTAGATTTTCTAAAACGAATAAGGTCAATCAATTCATTAAAGATTCTTCCAGTTGTAATTCTTACATCATCTAAGGAAGAACAAGATATCTGTGAAAGCTATAATCTAGGTGCAAATTCATACATTCAGAAACCAGTTGATTTTGATCAATTCGTTCAAGCCATACGAACACTAAGTTACTATTGGCTAGTACTCAATGTAAGCCCTCCTGGAGGTACCAAAGGGTGACAGAGGAAGTTCAAATATTACTCATCGAAGATTCTGAGGACGACGCGATTCTTTTGGAGCGCCAGTTAAAAAGAGGTAGTATGAACTTCGAGATGAAACGGATTTGTACATCAGCTGAGATGAAAGATGCTCTAAGTGGTGGCTCTTGGGATGCTATAATTTGTGATTACATGATGCCTGAGTTCAGCGTTAACGATGCCTTGGATATTGTCCGAAGCTTGGATATTGATATTCCCTTCATTATTGTATCCGGAACCATCTCAGATGAAATCGCTGTCGATATGATGAAGGCTGGTGCACATGACTATCTAACTAAAAATAACTTGAGTCGACTTGTTCCTGCTCTTGAACGTGAGATGGTTGAAGCAGATAATAGGTATCTTCAACGATTGACTGAAGAAGCACTTCGAGAAAGTGAACGCAGACACAGGATGCTTATTGAGTCAATAAATGACACTGTAATCGTTTTCAGTGCAGATGGAGCAGTTTCAGAATTCCACTCTCAAACTCCTATTGTACAAGACCTCACAATTGATGGACATCTAGGAAAATCCATTCCTGAGATTTTTATTCCCCCTATCGTAAAGACAATTTCAGAACTTGTGCAAGCTACCTTAGACAAGAAAATTACAACAACATTCGAATATCCAATGAATGGAAAGTGGTTCTCCGCAAAGCTTAGTCCACACGAAGATGGAGAGCGAGCAGTGATGGTGCTCAGAGATGTATCGGATCTTAAACACGCGGAAGAAGAAGCACGTCAAGCTCATGGTGTTGCAATGCTGTACCAAGACATTACCGGTCATGACATACGCAATCTCTTACAAGCAATAATGATTGCTGCGGATCTCCTGACGTCTGATGAAACCAATCAGTCCAAGCTTTCCCTTTTGCATCATGTTACAAACGCAGTCCAAGAAACAAGCGAACTCATAACATCTGTTCAAGCAACTGCTGCTCTATTATCGACACCACTTGAAAAAACCTCTCTCGACTTCACTCTAAAATCGTGCGTAAAAATATTCCACGATGAGCACAAGAATGTAGATTTAGAGAGCAAGATTGAGGTTTCTGAAGCTGTTGTGAATGCAGATAGGTTTCTCTGTCACATGTTGATGAATGTATTTTCAAATGCTGTTAAACACAACAACCAAAATGCACCAAAAGTGTGGACTCGCTTAGCAGTAGCTGGAGCTGGGTATGAAATTACAATTGCTGATAATGGACCTGGTATCAAAGATTCCCTGAAAAAGAATCTTCTCAGTCCTGAGAGACGTTCTGGTGGAGTAGGAATTCTGCAGTGCATCCAAATCGCCAAAAAATATGGCGGAGCATTTGAGATTCATGATAGGGTGGATGGAACTCCTGAACATGGTACTAAGATTAGAGTGTGGCTTCCTAAAGTTCAATCCTAGATTATATCCACCCGCGCCTATAATTCAAGAATAACTACTTTGACAGATTTGATATATCCCATAAGAATCTACAACTTGTTGTTTTGATTTTCTTTGTAGTAGTAGCATCATCTCAAACTTGGATTGGGAAGAGGATTCACCCAAAATTGTCAATAGACTAATCTCATCGGTTTGATT
>Ga0315535_1002683_pt1 | contig 11203 bp, 6 predicted proteins | sample SalMarSW160220MG_2_FD_203092 | JGI IMG/M metagenome (GOLD analysis project Ga0315535, IMG submission 203092) | Salt marsh sediment microbial communities from the Plum Island Ecosystem LTER, Massachusetts, United States - Salt Marsh Sediment SW1602-20 ...
AATGTTAGTCCAAACCATTTCTCTATAAGTAGTAATTCCATGATTGTATCTAAACTCAATATCGATATGGTTGAAGACTGTTACACCGATTCCTATAATTCCTGATATTTCAAAATTCTTTTCGTACAATCGAGAAATATCATTTTCCAGATCATCTGATTTTGCTAACACATTCAATAAATAAGCAAATTCGGGGCCAATGGATGTATAAAAGTGACCAGCAAATTTAAAATGGCCTAATACAGGGATATGAAGATAATTGCGGTGGATACTCACATCGTCGCTTGGATCATTCTCGTTTCCAATTAAAATTTCACCTTTTCGTATAAAACCTGGCTCAGCGGAGATTCCACATTTTTCATTCAAATTAAATTGCGCATAACCATTCACACTAAAACTAAACAAAGGATCCCATAAGTTTGGATGGCTTTCGATTTTGTTATCAAATATCATATGAGTATTTGTGACAACTGAGGCACACTGAATTCCAAACGCCCATTGTTGAGCATAGGAATTTGTGTAAACGACTATGATAAAAACTATAGAAAATAGCTTTCTCATAAAGACATTGGGGTTTATTATTGTATAAATCTAATGAATATCAGGCTGATATCTATGAATAATTAGCTGCAATTTCAGGAAGGGTTACAGCCAGCTTTTAAAGCCAATATGAGTCGTTCAGCCAGTGGACTGGCTCTATGTTCATTAAATGCCTTGAAGGCATTGATGATAACCTGTTCTCCGGGCTGAAATTCGTCGGCCATCATGGCCTGAAGTATTTCTTCCGGAGTTGCACCATGATCCATTAATTCAATGCATTTCATTCGTGCAAAATAATTCCATGGATTTTGTCCGTTGGGGAAGTACCTGTGGCAATTTAGATTCGTATTTTGTATATTTACTTCAATGCCACCATGTTGAGTCATTGCAGGCAGCGTTCATTGGACAAAACAAAGGAGATAAGAAGATGTACAGAAAAAAACTCTCAAATCCGTTGTTGACGCTAAGTGTGTTGTCAATATTGATCATCCTTACCTTTTCCCTTCCCCCTTCTTCCTTTACTAATCTTGAAAGGGGACTACAAAACGTGAATGGGCCCGAATCTCACATCAAAACCTATGGCAGCAGCCTGCCCATGCGGTTTGAAAAAAATGAGGGGCAGGCAGATAAACAGGTTGATTTCCTTTGCCGGGCAGCCAGCCACGCCGTGTTATTAAGCCCTGACGGGATGAAGGTGGTTTTGCCGGCTGTCAGATGGATACAGGTGCAACTGGTTGGAGCTGATGCAACGGCCACCGCAGAAGGGATCGATCAAATGGTGACGAAATCGAACTATTTCATTGGCAATGATCCCGGGAAATGGAAGGTGGATATCCCCAATTATGCAAGGGTAAAATATAGCCGGGTGTACCCTGGTATCGATCTTGAATACTATGGCAAAGAGGGAGAGGTGGAATATGATTTTATCATCGCACCGGGATCTGATCCCGGTATAATTTCGCTTCAGTTCGAAGGCATGGAATCCTTTCGGATGAACGAACAAAGGGAGCTTATTCTTCAAACGGACCGGTCCGAAATGACGATGAAGGAACCGTTCGCCTATCAGGATTGGGATGGTATCCGAAAAAGGGTCGCCGCAACCTATGCCTTTCCAGGTGAGAATCAGGTGGGCTTTCGGGTAGGTGATTACGATCCAACCCTGCCCCTGGTTATCGATCCCGCACTTGCCTATTCCACCTATCTTGGCGGAACCGGATCAGATGGAGGAAGAGCCATTGCTGTGGATTCCCTGGGAAATACCTTTATCACCGGTGATGCCCAGTGGGGATTTCCTGTTGCTGACAGTTTTGTACAGGTAACCAATGCGGGAGTGAATGACGTGTTTGTAGCGAAACTCAATGCCGAAGGCACGGCCTTACTCTATGCAACGTATATCGGAGGAAGTCCGGATGGAAGCGGGCTGGGTGGCGACGATACAGGGCTGGGTATTGCCATTGATCCTGAAGGAAACGCTTATGTCACCGGCGTTACTTATTCCGATGATTTTCCATTACAGAATGCGATGCAAACCACGTATCGCGGAGAGGATATTCTGTATGCCGATGCTTTTGTTGTCAAACTGAATCCCACCGGCACCAGGCTTATCTACTCCACATACCTGGGAGGCGATGAAGATGAGGCAGGATACGATATACAGGCCGACAGGTCAGGTCATGCTTACGTTGTGGGTGAAACCAGTTCAGATAACTTTCCGGTAAAAAATGCCTATCAATCCACGCTTCATGGAATGGAGGATGTTTTTGTTTCAAAAATCAAACCCGATGGTTCCGACTTTGTTTTTTCTACTTATTTAGGGGGAACCTATGGCGACCGGGGGCGCGGGATTGCCATAGACAGGGAAGAAAACATCTATGTGACCGGTCGCACGTATTCGGATGACTTTAAAACGGTCTACGCCTACCAGGAAGCAATCCTCTATACAGGCCCCGATGCGTTTGTAACGAAAATGAATCCGCAGGGGACGGATCTTATATTCTCCACCTATTTGACCGGTCCGGGTTCAGATCCCAATTATAACCATGGCGATGAAGGGACTTCTATTGCTGTGGATACCTTTGGGTATGTATATGTTGCCGGGGCCACGCAATCCCCGGATTTCCCTGCAGTCCATGCGGTACAACCGGATAACGGGGGGCCCTATGACGGCTTTGTTGCCAAGTTTAAGCCCGATGGCAAGTCTTTGGTCTATTCTACCTATTTGGGAGGCAGCAATCACGAGGGAGGGCTTGATATCGATTGTGATTTTAACGGAAATGCATATATCGCAGGGTATACGCAATCCAGCGATTTTAAACCTGAAAATGCCATTCAATCCTCCATGAAAGGGTCCAGTGATGTTTTTGTGGTTAAAATTGATTCGGCAGGCAATAAATTGCTCTTTTCAACATTTCTTGGCGGTAGTGCTTGGGAAGGGAACTTTGGGATGGAGGATAGACAGGGAATTGCGGTGGATCACAACGGGCTGGTGTATGTGACCAGCAGAACAAGCTCAACAGATTTTCCCCTGGAACAGGCGATGCAGAAAATCCAGGGAGGGAGCGGCGATGCCTTTGTGACCAAAATAGACATTGATCCGAAGATCACATGGACTAACATCACCGGAAAATATTCGCTCCCGGAAGGTATCCGGGTTTTTGAAGGTACTAGGTCATCTCCAAAACTGAAGGTTTTTTACATGGACGCCGACCTGAACCGGCCCGAGCTCAGTGTGCGGCCTTATATGCAGGGATCAAAAACCTCGGTGGAGGACTTCAACCAGACGGTGGATGCGTATGCTTCTGTAAACGGGGGCTTTTTTTGGAAAGATAACATTAAGTCAGCGGTCATTTATCCCAATGAGGTGAAAGCAAAAAATTTGGCTTCAGTATATAGGAATCATATATCCTTTCCGGTGATAAGAGGCTTTTTTGGATTGAAAACGGACCGGTTCCTTTCAGTAGACTGGATTTATCATTCAGGAAATGGCCCAAGCGATATATATACATTTACACAGCCCTTGTCTTACAGCAGGGATGATCCCAATCCCAAACCAGCTCCTCAACCCGATGATGGTGTGGCATATGGAAACCTTCTTACCGGAATTGGAGGAGGCCCGGTGCTTGTGAAAGACAACGCCATCAGGGTCACCTATGATGAAGAGGTTTTTTGGGGTGAATCCGGAGTGGGTTATAACAACATGGATCCAAGAACTGCAGTGGGTTATACAACAGATAAGCACGTGATTATGCTGGTTGCGGATGGCCGGAGCGAGATAAGTGAAGGAGTAGGTCTCCCCGAACTGGCCAAAATCATGTCTGATCTTGGTTGCGTGGAAGCATTGAACCTGGATGGGGGCGGGTCCTCGCAGATGGCCATCGGTGATGCATTTGTCAATAAGCCTTCGGATCCGGTACCGAGAGAGGTTCCCGCCATTTTGTCCATTGTACATTCGGATGCAGTCAATAACAGCGCAACTCCTGATTGGGTGATGTACCGTTATACAGACTCGGATGATACTGAAAAGGAAGGCGCGTGGACTGAATCCACCGATCCGGGGGTATACGGATCCTCCAATGCGCTTGTCATCCCCGCAGGGGAAGGAATGAATCACATTCAATATCATTTGGGGCTCACGCAGGAAGCGGATTGCGAGGTATATGCCTGGTGGGTGGCAGCAGCTGACAGATGCGAAGACACACCCTATATCATTTACCATAAAAACGGGACAGATACAGTCAGGGTAGACCAGACAGGATATGGTTCCTTCTGGAATATCCTCGGCAATTATACCTTTTCCGGGACCTCTTCAGATCTTGTAAAAATTACGGATGGGGGCACCACCGGGGGTATGATTTGTGCGGATGCCATACGAATTGTTTCTTATGAAGATGTCACTGGGATGTCCGGTCCCAATGTACGTCCAATGGCAGATTTCACCCTCACGCAAAACTATCCGAATCCGTTCAGCCAGGAAACAGAGGTCAGCTACCGGCTCTCCGCAACCACCGATGTGAATATCGTGGTTATCGACCTGCAGGGAAAACAAATCCGAACACTGGTCAGTCAAAAGCAGAACGCCGGCGATTTTTCTGTGACATGGGACGGGAGAGACATGATGGGTGAACAGGTAAGCGGCGGGGTCTATTTTATCCGGATGGAGGCGGGTGGCTTTCGGGATGTGAAGCAAATGGTGTTAACCAGGTAAGGAGACAGAGACATTACAGGCATCCTAGACCGGCACAAAATGGTCAATGCTCCCCCAGACAATTGTCCTGGTGTTATTTACTTTATTTCTTCAGAAAGAGAATATTAATTTATTAATTATCAATAAAATAGGTTATTGCTATTTAAAGGATTAACTTGCGGTGTTACGTACTTTCACACGGGTTAATTTTTGTAAGCCAAGGCTTAATTACATTCTCTCCTATTATTAACCTAAACTTCTCAAATCCCGGGAACGCATCACTTCAAATTTCAGTTCCCCTGTCACAGGTGTAAAATGCAAATCTGTTATCCCTGACAGAATTTTAATCGTCTTCGTTTGAAAATTGAAGCAGACGAATAAAAAATAAGTGGGACAGCCATATAAAGACTTGATATGTACAAAAAGGGAAAAGCGGAAGAGTCAGCCACTGGTAAGGCCAGGCAGACAATACTTACTGCAGCTTTACATACTTTCAATGACGAGAAAAAAAAGCTCGTCGATGAATTATTCATTGCCAATGAAGAGAAAGCAGAACTTGCAGCAGAGTTAGTCAAAGCTAACATAAAGAAAGCACAGCGTGCAGCTGAGGCAGTCAATACCAAAAAAGAACTTGTGCTGGCGAAAGAGAATGAAAAACTTGTTGTAGAGTTGACCATTGTCAACAAAGAACTTAACCTGCAAATCAACGAGCGCAAACTGGCTGAGAAAGAACTTCTGCATAGTCATATCTTCAGCGAGTCGATTCTTCAAACCATTCCATTTGGAATGGATATCGTTGATGAAACAGGAACAGTTTTGTACCAGAGTGATAGACTCAAAGATGTTTTTGGTGAGAGTGCAATCGGGTATAAATGTTGGGAGTTATACCTTGATAATAAGAAGCAATGCAGTGATTGTCCTTTGATTGAAGGGATCGCTGACGGTGAAACAAAGGTTTATGAATCACATGGGGTTCTCGGTAACAGAATATTTGATATAAGTCACACGGGCATTATCTACAAGGGCAAGAAGGCGATGCTTAAAATATTTCAGGACATTACAGATAGAAAAAAGAAAGAGGCAGAACTGATAAAAGCAAAGGAAAAAGCCGAAGAAAGCGATCGTCTTAAATCGGCTTTTCTTACTAATATGAGCCATGAGATACGTACCCCCATGAACGCTATCCTTGGATTTACAGAACTCCTGAAAGTACCAAACATATCGAGTGATGACCAATTGGAGTTTATTCAAACCATTCAGATGAGTGGGGTACGTATGCTCAATACCATCAATAGTATTGTTGATATTTCTAAAATTGAATCAGGTCTTGTTACGGTTGATATCCGGGAGACTAATATTAATGAGAAATTGGAATTCACTTATAAGTTCTTCAAACCGGAAGTCGAACTTAAAGGGTTGAAGTTCTCATTTAAGACCGGTCTGCCATCAAAAGAAGCAATCATTAAAACAGACAATGAAAAAGTCTATGGGATACTGATTAACCTTGTTAGAAATGCCATTAAATTTACTTATAAAGGTTCGATTGAATTCGGCTATGAGAAAAAAGGGGAATATCTTGAATTCTTTGTAAAAGATACAGGGGTTGGTATAAATATGAAACAAAAGGAATTCATCTTTGAGAGATTCAGGCAGGGTAGTGATTCGCATGACAGGGGTTATGAAGGGTGTGGTTTGGGTTTATCCATAGCGAAATCTTATGTAGAAATGCTTGGTGGCAGGCTATGGGTGGAGAGTGAAAAAGGGTTGGGATCAACATTTTATTTTACCATTCCTTATAGTACAGTATTGGAAGAAAAAGCAGACATAGAAAATGCTGGTTCTGCTGAGCATAAAGAAGATCAGTTACAAACCCTGAAAATATTGATTGTTGAAGATGATGAAGTATCCTTTTCACTTCTTAGTAGATTCATAAAAAAAATAAGTAAGGATGTTTTGCATGCAGTATCAGGGATTGAAGCCATTGAGGTTTGCAAAAATAATCCTGACCTAGATTTGGTATTAATGGACATTAGAATGCCCAAAATGAATGGATTGGAAGCCACAAGCCAAATCCGCAGCTTTAATAAAGAAATTAAAATTATTGCACAAACCGCTTATGGATTTGAAAGCGACCACAAAGAAGCAATCGAAGCCGGATGCAACGATTACATCACAAAACCAATTAATAGTGCCTTATTATATGAGTTAATCAGCAAGCATTGCGATAAACAGGGAATGAAGGCTTCAAAATCAACGTTTTAGCAAACATGAAATCTATTGAGATTAAAAATCAGAATTTGTTCTCCATTTTTCCTTCGAAAAAATCATGGGAAGTGTTGAGCGTCCTTCTCGCTGGCTTAATGATAACATCACTGGCCGTGTTCTATGCTAACATGAATAGAATAGAAAATATAAAACAGCACTTTTTATCCGATTGCAATGATATTGCAGTAAGATTAGATGTGCGATTTAAGGCACATGCTCAACTCTTGCGTAGCAGTGCAGCATTTTTTACCGCTTCAGATACTGTGACAAGAGAGCAATGGAAAATATTTAATGAAAGTGAAGAAATCAATAGAAACATGGTCGGTATACAAGGCGTAGGTTATTCAATAATTATTCCTAAAAATAAATTAAAACAACATATTCAATTTTTCACAGAGAAAGGGTTTACCGATTATTATGTTTATCCTTCTGGCGACAGGGAAATCTATACTTCCATCATTTATCTTGAACCATTTTCGGGTCGTAACCTGCATGCTTTTGGTTATGACATGTTTTCTGAACCGGTGCGTAGAATAGCGATGGAATTATCGAGAGATTCAGCCTTTTCGGTGCTCTCAGGCAAAGTACTTCTCGTACAGGAAACAGACGAAGATGTACAGGCAGGAACCTTAATGTATCTTCCGGTTTATAAAAAAGGAAGGCGGACCACCACTGTCATGGAACGTCAGTCTGCTATCAAAGGTTGGGTTTATAGCCCGTACCGAATGAATGATTTGATGAACGGAATCATAGAAAATTGGGATTCGCTAAATAGAAATCGAATTAGATTAGAGGTTTACGATGACGAAAATATCACAGATGAAACATTGCTATATGATAGCCAGAAAAACGATATAGAAGTCAATAAATCAAACTTATTTTTAAAACTCCCAATAGAATTTAATAGCAAAAAATGGACATTGCAATTTACTTCATATGATGAAAATCTGTCTATACTAAAAGGTGACACATTGATTATATTCATCAGTGGCATTATCATTAGCATGTTGTTATCTATTTTAACTTTAATGCTTATCAATATTAGATTTCGTGCAAGTCAAATCCAAATACTAAATGGGAAGTTAGAAAAACTCAACATTGACAAAGACCGCTTCATATCCATTCTCGGACACGATTTAAAAAATCCATTTAGCAACATTTTTGGGCTTTCTAAAATACTAGCTGGCGAAATGGAGAGTCTCAATAAAAGCGAAATTGAGGACATCGCAAATAATATTCATAAATCTGCCAGAATCACAAATAAGTTGCTGGAAGACATATTGATGTGGGCAAGAACGCAGCAAGGCAAGATTCCTTTTGAACCACAAATATTGAATTTGAGAGATGTTTGTATGGATATATTTGAAATTCTCAGTCCGAATGCCAATGCAAAGAACATCACAATTGAATATTCTGCACCAGACGAGACAACTATTTTTGCTGATATTGATATGATAAAAACGGTATTCAGAAATCTTGTGTCGAATGCAATAAAATTTGCTAACAACGGTGGCGCAATAAAAATCAATGTGGAGGAAAATTCTGGACATGTAACAATTTCGGTTTCAGATAGCGGAATTGGAATAGATCCTGATGATTTAGCAAAACTGTTCGATATTACAGAGGTTCTTACCACAACTGGTACAGCAGGAGAAAAAGGGACAGGTTTAGGCTTGTTGCTTTGTAAAGAATTTGTGGAAAAACATGGTGGCAGAATATGGGTGATAAGCGAAGTGGGGAAAGGGAGTGATTTTAAATTTACGCTGCCAATATCTGCTGAACAGGTTCATGTGAATAATGGTTGATATCAAATCACACAAATCACATAATTTTAAATAGCAGCCGCTACATTCTACTTCTAAGTGAGCTGGGATTGATCCCCAACAATTCCGCTGCTCCATTCTTGCCATGGATTTTTCCTTTGCTTTGGTGCAGCGGCAGTTCGCCGATTTCATCCAACAAAATGGTACCGGTATGTGCTCGCTCGAACCTTCCTTTCGGTCTGAAATCGGAATTCATGCAACAGGTAAATATTCCAATGAATCTGACCGGTGAAGGTTACCTGGACATGATGCATGCGTCAAAATACATGACACCCAAGGATCATGAAATACTTGACTATCAGATGCTGGCAGTGCTCCACAGCAGCGTTCGTGATTATTTTTGCGACAGCAATCATTTACCGCCATGGCCGGTATGGCACCAAATACGACTATGACTTCATGCAAGGGTTGGCATCGTTAAAGAAGAAGTATTGCGGGGCTGTAATGGAATCCCAGACACCGCTGAACACAAAAGTTATGGCCAGTGATTTTAAGGAGTGATTTTTCATTTGATTCATCGCATTGGGCTTTAGAAAAAGTTTGATGAACCAAAATTATGACCGAAACGAACCCCGAAAAACTAAAACATGCTGAGTGTGCGTTTAACCCTGCTGAAGGTGTCTGGCAGCGGGTTGAATCCAATCCACATTCCTTTGGCACGTCATTTGCATACAAGTAAATGAAGGCATTAACTTTAAAGCTGAACGTCATGAAAACAATACATATTATATTTACAATAGCAGTCTTTGCAGCAGCTACAGCAATCGTATCGGCCCAGGACTATCCCGATGAATACCTTGGTCTGCCGGGAGACAATCTTAACCTCTATGCCGTGATGAACCTGTTCCAGGAATCTGAGACCCTGGAAGGTTTTGAGCGTAGCCTGAACAATGAGGAGTCCAGGATCAATAACCTGGACCTGAATGGCGATAAGCTCATTGATTATATTACGGTTTCGGATTATGTCGAGGGGAATGTACACACCATTGTCCTTCGCGCGGCCATGGACCGTAACGAGCAGCAGGATGTGGCCGTTTTTGTGGTTGAAAAGCTCCGGAACGGGGAAGTGCAGATCCAGTTGATCGGGGATGAAGCACTTTACGGGCAGAATTATATTGTTGAACCCATCTATGCCGAAACGCCCAACCCGGGATATACCGGGAAAGTATACCGTGCAAATACAAATGTGGTTACCACTACCTATTATGATATTGCAGCCTGGCCTGTGATCAGTTATATGTACTTCCCCGGATACAGGGTGTGGAGGTCTTCCTGGTACTGGGGTTATTATCCTTCCTACTGGCGTCCGTGGAGGCCCTACTACTGGCACTATTACTACGGGTATCATTATCACTGGAATGACTATTATTATTCCCATTACCGTCACTGGAACGATTACCGGTGCATGACATACAACACTTATTACCGGAACCATGTGCGTGTATACAGTCCTTCGGTTGTTGTCAATGTCAACAAGGGATATTACAGGGATACTTACTCACGTCCGGATCAGCGGCGTGCCGGGGAAGAGCTCTACGCACGAACTTCCAGCAGCAGGACTTCCAGGAGCCAGGCAGTCTCCCCATCCCAACGTCCCGCCAGCAGAACCGGTGCAGCGAGTACCCATCAGAATGCACAGCGGACTGCAACACCTTCCGGCACCTCAAGATCAAGCGTCTCAACAAAAGATCGCAATGCTGGTGCAGTGAGGTCAACATCGACCCAAAGGAGTACTCCTCCGGCAGCGCAGGTGCGCAGTCCGCAGACCAGAAGCAGTTCCACAGTATCGAGGAGTACCACCAGAAGCAGCACGCCTGCCGTCCGGAGCAGCAGCAAAAGCAGCAAACCTGCCGTCCGGAGCAGCAGCAAAAGCAGCGCTCCTAAACGCAGTCAATCTGTGAGTAGCAGGAGCTCTGTCAAGCCCTCGGGCAGTAGCAGCAGATCGAGCAGCAGCAGGTCAAGCAGCAGCAGATCGGGTAGCAGCAAATCGAGCAGAAGCAAATCGAGTAGCGGTAGTCAGCGGAGCAGCAGTCCGTCCCGCAGATAGGAGTTTACCAGTGAATGCTGAGGATCAATTAAGCTGGAGCAATATAAGGGTAATTGGCTAATATATAGGCAAACCATAGGATCGGCGCCTGTCCATGCAGGTCTCCAGCAATCCTGGGACGACTGAGATAATAATTCATATCAACGCTCTGGCCTGTTCCTATGCACACTTCTTGAATCTTACCATCTTGATCAATATATCTTGTAAGTGCGTTCCATGCTTTAATATAAGCACTGTGATATGGTTCTTCGGGTAATATTCCATATGCATTTGCATCTACATGGTTGGCTGAGTTAGGAATGTTTTCAGTAATTACGCTATCATATCGGTCAGTTGGTTTTTGGA
>Ga0315535_1002684_pt1 | contig 11201 bp, 5 predicted proteins | sample SalMarSW160220MG_2_FD_203092 | JGI IMG/M metagenome (GOLD analysis project Ga0315535, IMG submission 203092) | Salt marsh sediment microbial communities from the Plum Island Ecosystem LTER, Massachusetts, United States - Salt Marsh Sediment SW1602-20 ...
GTTCTTTATTGTCAATCATTTTGAGATCAAAAAGAAACGAATCCGTTAACTTAGCAATTTTTTTAAACGATTCGGTTGACGCATAACCAGAAGTATCAACTGCGGTATGAATTCCTTTCTCTTTACACCTGCTGATAAGAGTATACAGAAAATCCGGCTGCATCATAGGTTCACCGCCTGAAAATGTTACCCCGCCACCGGATTCCTCGTAAAAAATATAATCTTTGAGAATTTCTCTCATAACTTCATTGACGGTTACCACCAAACCAATTATATTCCTCGTATCAGATAATGGATGGTTTAATATTTTTTTGAGATTTCCGGCATTACTTTTTTCCAGGAATGAATCGCGGCTTTCAGGGTTATGGCACCATCGACAGCTTAGCGGACAGCCTTTGAGAAATACGGTCGTACGAATACCCGGCCCGTCATTGACAGCATATTTGTTAATATTAAAGATGATCCCCTTCTCGGTCATGTGTCCAAACTTCCCAAATTATTACTGCAAATATAATAATCATTTCAACAATTTTAGAGAGTAAACACCAGAAGCTTTACTTTTATTTGAATTTCCTCAGATCGGTTACAGCCGAATGGTTCAATGGGAATTTCGACGAGAGGTTTGATCACATAATAAAGAAAACCTTGGACAAAAAAATATAGGCGGTCAATCTCCAGATAAAGTTAATCTTTTAGGAGTCAAAATTTCTTCCAAGAGCTTCATCAATTAATTTTATAAGATCTGTAAACTCGAATGGTTTTGCAATGTAATGCGTTAATCCTTCGGATAGAAAATATTCCTTATATTCCGGCATTGCATATGCTGTAACAGCAATAAAAGGTTTATTTTTATTGTCTTTAATTTCCTTCAGTTTTTTGGTAGTATCCATCCCGTTTGAATTGCCCGGAAGGCCAATGTCCATTAAAAATGCATCATAATCTTTTTCCTTTGCCTTATTTACAGCTTCATCGCAATTTATTGCAGAATCAATCTCGAATCTTTTTTCCAGGTACTTTACTGTCATTGTTGTTGCTTTATCATCGTCCTCAACCAGAAGAAGTCGGGGTTTTGAAATTTCCAATCTTTCGTTATCTATTTCCATTTTTATTGTTCCTGATTATTATCTGTTTCAATACTTCAATTTTTGAATCGTGATATTATAATTAATAAATTAATATCTACCCTAATATCCGCTGGCAAGAATTAGTTATCAAATACTTTTAAATCTTCTACCCAAAGCAACTCACACGAACCGCCACCCGTATCGTCCCTTCTCAGTGAACTTATCCAGTGCCAGCCGTCTGCAGCAGTTACTTTAACAAGGTAGCCTTTCATTTCGATAAGACTTCCTTTATATACGTTGTCGAAGCTTTCTTCAACGTTCTCATCTCTAGGAATAATATGAGTGTTAGCACTATTTAATGAAATCTCATTTGCCGGTATTGGCAGCCTATCCGCATGCCAAAAATACCACCTGTCTCTTTGGGTTATCTTCAATTTATCAATAACATTCTGATCGGACATTGGACCCCAGCCAAGTGCCAGATCAAATGGAGATAATTTACTTTCTTTCCCGAGTGAAAAATTATTACGACTCAATACCCTTGCCTTTATGTCATATTTGGCAAGCGCCTCAATTGTGAATTCTCCCACAGTCCATTGCTTTTTGTTGACCAGATTTGTTTGAATCGGTTGGGAAGGTGCAGTTTCTCCGGGCGGATATGTAATTACTGTTTCAGGATAAAAGAAGTAAATAAGAACAGCTGCCAAAATCCCCGAAATTATCAGTAATTTTTTCATACTAAAAAGCCCCGAAATTTAAAAAACTAGCACTATTCTTTTCTCTGATGTTGCACCCAGTAGTTTTACCGGATCAGAATTATAAATTATCCTGACAAATTTATCCTAACCGGAGGGAAATAACAAACAATTTGTTGAGACGATATAAAAAGGATTGAGCCATATTTTGCAAATGAAAAATAATAGCCGCAAAATTATCGCTTTATTTGTAATAATTTTGAGGGCTCTTTATTTTGTCCGTTTGCTAAACTTAATATATTTATTTAGATATAATCATCTGGTTTACCATCATTTTTATTAAATAAATCGTTTAAAGACGATCTTATGATATATGATATTCTCGTTGTTGGTGCAGGGCCTTCCGGAAGTTACTTGGCATACCTATTGTCTAAAAATGGATTTAAAGTAAAAATAATTGACAAAGAAAATTTTCCCCGGGATAAAGTTTGCGGAGGCGGTATATCCAATAAGACTGTTGAGCTTTTGGATTTTGACATAAGTTCTGTTATTCAGAAGAATATTGCAGGCGCTTTCCTATCTTATCAAAATAAGAATATGATAGTGAAGGATCCTGGAGAAAGTAGCGGTGTTACAGTTTTAAGAAGGGATTTCGATAATTTTATTTTAGAGAAAGCGATTAACTGCGGCGCAGAATTTCAACCGAACTGTTCCTTTGTGTCAGTTGAGGAAAGAGATGATTATATAAATGTCGAAACAAGTCGTGATTGCATCGAGGCCAAGTATCTTATTGCGGCGGATGGTGTATTTAGTCGGGTAAGAAACAAAGTCTTTGGAAAAAATTTAGTTACATATGCCCCCTCCCTGGAAGCCTTGGTTTATGTGGATCAGGGTGTCATTGAAAGATTTGAGAATAGAATATTAATGGATTTTGGCGGCATGCGTCGCGGCTATGGATGGATATTTCCCAAATCGGATCATTTAAACGTTGGAGTATTTTCCATCTTCGGATCAAGAAATATTAAAAATGACCTGGAAAGATTCATGAAATACTATAATTCTTTAAAAACTTACAGAAACATTGAATATAAAGGCTTCAGCATACCACTGAAAAACAAATATAAGGTTTATGAAAAGGGAAATATCTGGTTAGTAGGTGATGCAGCAGGTTTTGCCGAATCGTTTTATGGTGAGGGAATTTATTTTGCATTAAAAAGTGCCAGTATTGCATATGAGGCTTTGGCAGGATCTTTTGAAATGAATGAAGTTAATTATTACAGCAATCTTGTAAAAGAAAAAATGCTTGAAGATTTGTTTTATTCAGAATTGAATGCAAGATTGTTTTACCCTGTTCAGAGGTTTGGATATTTTAATATGGTGCGCAACAGACACGTCAATTATTATTTTGCCGGATTAATTTCCGGTGCTATCAGTTATAAGGACTGTTTCGATAGGACATTACTAAGCTTTCCGTATTGGATATTGTCTGGAAAATATAAATATGTTGATACATACAATTTGTAAATAAAGACTACTGAGCATATAAAACAGCCGACAAGCACAGCATCATCCATCGCATAAGAGAGCAATTTCCCAAGTACTTCAATACTCCCTTACAAAGTCCTAGTAGACTTTGTCGGGACACTCCGCAACCGCAATGCGTTTATTCTTATTAACTAAACATTATGCATTAACTTCCAGTTCCTTTTGCTTTAAAAAACTGAAAGTATCCAAAACTAACGGTGAAAAAGAAATATAAGACTACAGTCAGCCAGCCCAGACTGCCGACTATATTGTGAAGCTGGCCTACCAAGGCAATTATGAATCCTATTAAATCAGCAATGAAAAATGACAGAACAATTGCCTTCCTTGCATCGGAATAAGCTGCATTCCTTGCCAGCCAGGCTACTAACCCGATAGCAATTAATGCCGCACCAAAGAGTCCCCCCATATAATTTAACTGCATATCGCCAGTCACTCCGTACCAGGAATAAACCTGATCCGGAATTATAACGAACAAAACACCGAAGATTAATGTAACAACAGCGGTAATAACGAACAGTATTTTGAGACTCATTTGATTTTACCTCCATATAATAATTATATGAAAACTATTTCCATCACCTTAGAACAAATTAAAGGTATGAATATTATTGCACTTATTCAAAATAACTTTAAGGATTATTTCTTTTTGCTATAAAATTTACGTTAAAATTCAGAAGCAGTAAGAGAGTTGATAGAGAATAATTTATGGAGCGCCGCAAAATTGGAAATATTATTTAATTTTAATGGCCACCAGAGTAATATCATCAGCCTGCGCAACTTCACCCATCCAGTTATCGGCAAGATTTACAAATTTTTCTATAATTGCTTTCGGCTCAGGTTCATCACTTACTAAATTTTTAAACTGGAGATTAACCTGCGGGTAATCGAACATTTCTTCTTTATCATTCATTTGTTCGGGCAGACCATCTGTCATAAGCAGAAGAATATCTCCGCTGTTTAGATCCATTTCAACTTTCTTATAGGGAAATCGTTTCATCGCACCTAAAGGCATTCCCTGTATTATTACTTCTTCAATCTCCTTCGTCTTCCCGTTAAAATAGTAAAGTGGTGGCATTCCGGCACTTGTTATCTCCAGTTTATGATCCTTGATCTTTAAAAAACTAAAGGACATCAGAAGCTTTCCTAAATTAACCTCTTTAAGCATAGCAGTGCATTTACTCATGAAATCAACTGGTTCAAGATTAGCTGCATACGATGTAAAAAATCCTTTTATTAATGTAACCATGGTGCCAGCACGGAGACCGTGTCCTGTTGCATCACCGAATGCAACATTTAATAAACCGCTCTCATGCACAATAAAATCATAATAATCTCCGCCTACCTCAGTAGCAGTCCGCATAAAGGCGGCAACTTCCAGGTTCGGAAGATCCGGCAAATCTTTGGGAAGCATTGATAGCTGAAGTTGTCGTGCCTCTTCAAGTTCTTTTGTCTTTCGGTCATTCTCTGCCTGAATTGCCCGTTTCTCGGCTTCAGTGGCTTTTAGTTGCAATTCATTTTCTCTTATTTTGGCTTTTTGTTCGCGCCTGTTAAGCTCGATTCTTCTGGCCATATATAATATTCCTAAGAAGAAAACAAAATAAATAACATAGGCTATTTTTGTTTTCCACCAGGGCGGCGTAACTTCAATAAAAAGCGATGCCCCTTTGTCATTCCAGATTCCATCATTATTTGAACCTGCAACTCTGAGAGTATAATCACCTGGCGATAGATTTGTAAATGTAACTGTATTATTATTCTCGAGTTGAATCCAGTTATTGTTAAAACCCTCTAATTTATATTTATATTGATTTTCAGGAGTGTTATAATAATTCAGTGCGGCAAATTGTAGTTTTATTATATTATCTTTATAAGTTAACTTTAGACTGTCTCTTTCAGTAATGCCATTCTCAATAATCGGTTCCCCGCCTTTATTATCTGTGTTGTATCTGACGTAATCTGTAAATACAACAGGGGGCATAAAATTGTTATTTTTTATTTTGGAAGGGTCAAATATATTAAAGCCGTTATTGCCTCCGAATAATAACCAGCCTGTATTATTATCTTTTGCAAACGCTCCTTGGTTAAATTCGTTCCCCTGCAGCCCGTCCTGCATATAAAAATTTTTGAACGTTTTTGTAGCCACGTTTAATCTTGCAAGTCCTTTATTTGTACTAACCCACATAAAACCATCGTTGTCTTCCAGTATTCCCAAAACATTTTCATTCGGCAGACCATCTTTTTCCCTATAGTTAGTGAACTTTTTGGTTTTCCTGTCAAATTCGCTTAAGCCTTGGGTAGAACCCACCCATATATTATCTTTGCTATCAACATATACTACCAACACATCATTGCTCATAAGGCTATGCGGATCTCCAGGAATATTTGAGTATCTCGTTACTTTTTTGCTGACAGGATCGAAACTATTTATTCCGCCATCGATAGGCATACCCAGCCAGAGTAAACCAGTATGATCCATTGCAACTGAATAAACTTTATCAGAACTGATTGAATTGGGATTATCATCATCATGACGAAATCTTTTTATTTCGCCGGTATTCGGATTCAATTCATTCAATCCTCCCGCGTAAGTCCCTATCCATATATTGCCTTTCTTCCCCTGGATTATTGAATATATACGATTATCGGATATAGAATTGGAGTCAGCCGGGTTATTCTTATAATGTTTAATAGTGTTAGTTTGCGGATTAAGAGCATCCAGACCACCGTTAAAATTTCCTACCCACAAAATTCCACTATTATCAAAATACATAGACTGTACCCTGTTGTTTGAAATACTGTTGGATGAGGAAGGATTATAGGCATAATTCTTAAACTTATCCTCTTTATAATCGAATCTATATATTCCATTGTTGTGAGTTCCTATCCAGTATATTCCTTTTTTGCCTACACAGATCGATTGAATAGTATTATCGCTGAACCAATTCTTATCACCCGGCCTGGCTCTGTAAATTGTAAAAACCTGAGCAGAAGGAAGAAAGTAGTTTACTCCTCCGGTATAGGTACCCATCCAGAGAATTCCACTCTTGTCCTGGTATATTGAAAATATCCAATTGTCACTTATGCTGCTTGAATTTAAAGGATCGTTTTTGAAGCTTTTAAAAATTCCTGTTTTGGGATTGAACCTGTTCAACCCACCCCTTGCTGTTCCTACCCATAAATACCCCTGTTTATCCTCAAGGATCGACCAGACCCAGTTATCCGAAAGACTGTTTGAGTCGCCGGGCTTATTCACATAGTGAGTAAACTTTCCTGTCTTTTCATTTAATTTATCAAGTCCGCTGTCCGTTCCCACCCATAGGTTACCTGTGCGGTCACGGTAAACCGAATATACATTATCATCGATAAGACTTGAAGGATCTGATGGATTGTGTTTATAAATTTTTACTTTACCGGTTGTATCGGTTCTTTTGAGTCCGGAGGGGGTTGATAGTTCACCGGACCATTTAATGCCTGTTGTATCTACAAAGAATGCAGTTACGGTACTAAATCTAAAATCTTTAAAATTTAACTTACTTTTATCAAAATTGTTGAAATCCTCTTTAAGCGGATCATATTTTTGAAAACCGCCCTGCGTCTCCACATACATATTTCCTGAAATATCTTCATACAGTCCTAAAACAAAATTATTTATTAGGCTGGTTGAATCGGAAGGATTAAATTTGAAAACCTTAATATTATAACCGTCATATCTGTTTAGTCCATCCATAGTTCCAAACCACATAAAACCTTTATTATCCTGTAGGATACAGGTAACTGAGGCCTGGGAAAGACCTTCTTCTGCATTTAGATGGTGAAAGTTTATGGTTGTTTGAGCCAGAGCATTTATAATGAAAGAAGATAAAAAGCAAACAAATAACGCTCGCCTTAATATCATTACCCCTCCGAATTCCATACTGGATATTTTAAATTGTTTGATATTAAATAAGTCTAAAATGCTTTACTAAAATAACATTTTTTTTATCACTAAATAAAATACCGGTGCCCATTTAATATTTAATATTAAACCAGACACCGGCCTTTTACTTTAAATTAAATAAATATAAGAGTTCGTCTTTTGTTATAAAGTATATTCAGAATTATTTTAATAATATTAGTTTCTTTGTTGCAACGAAAGATCCGCTTTGAATTTGGTATATATATACTCCACTTGCATATCTGGAAGCATTCCAGGTTATATTATATGTGCCTGCTTCCTGCTCCTTATTAACAAGCGTAGCGATCAGCCTGCCAAGTATATCATACACCTGTAATTTTACATATCCGCTTTTCGGCAACTGATATTGTATAACAGTGCTTGGATTAAAAGGATTAGGATAATTCTGACTCAAACTATATTCTTTAGGTATATTTGGTCCGGATTGATCACCATTTAATTCCTTCTTTAAATTTGCTCCCATAATGTTCTCGGCAAATTTCCAGGCATTCGTTAAGTGATTAAAAGTATTTACATAGTTTTCCTTATCATATTCAAGAACTGCTTTCCCTATTTCTGTATTTACACTATTCATTAGTTGATCATAATTTGTAACCTGAATATTTGTCTGAGCATCATCTCTTGCAATGTTGTCTATAATATAGCATCCCTGATAAAGATAATCTATTGCCTGGCTTATATTATCACCATAGCTGGTATTTGAAATGTATGCATATATATCATTAACCGCTGTGGTAATATTATCATAAAATGTCATTCCTTTTTTGGTATTCAAATGATTACCGTCATTAAGGAAATATTTAATAGAAGATTCTATTAGATTTGCTGCACTGCCTATATTTTTTGAAGTATTTTTATCCAGGTTATAATTTGGATTATTCAAAATACTATTAAGTTCTGCCAGCGCATTTACAAAGTATGCTTCCGCATTATTTTCCTTTGGTTTAGGATATTTTGATATATAGAATGAAGCCTTCGTTGTAATAAAATACTGACTATTGTTCAAAGTATCCTGTGCGATATTATCGGATGCAATTACATTTACGTTATAATTACCCAGTAGATTAGTTTTAAGTGATATAGTATATTGACCATTGCCAATCGGTGATAACTGCCCAAGAACCACCTGACTGTCCGGTGAGATAACCTGAATCTTTACAACCGCAGTATCGACAGGTGTACCTTGAGTCAATACGTGCCCAGCTAATGAATCACTTTCGCCTCCTTTCAGTACAGTAGCGGTGAAATTAACAGTTACTGGAATGAGGGGATCTGTCTGCATATAATATCTTTGTTGATCTGTTTTGAATTTAAGGATTAGATCAGAATTATTTGCCATATAAACCCTGAGGGCCTCGGTAGTGCTTGGCGCTTCATCTTCATGTATGGCATACTTCCATTGACCGATTCCCGGAGAATTAATCCTGAACAATCTATAAGGATATCCGCCATTATTTGAGCTATAGCCATCAATATATTCAATGCCATACTTAGCATTAGTAGAACTGTTATAGTTGTTGGCATCTATGGCTCCGGAAGGAATTGTTCCCGGTACAGTCACAGATATTCCTGGTGGCAATAGGATTAAAGAATATTCACTGCCTTTCCAGGAAATTCCCATATCAAGAGTTCCACCCTGCCATGATTGGCCACCCTGCCACGATTGACCACCTTGCCATGATTGACCACCCTGCCATGATTGACCACCCTGCCACGACTGACCACCCTGCCAGGTTACATCACCCTGCCAGGATAAGCCTCCAGGCCAGGTAAGTCCGTTTTGCCAGTTTTGACCATTTTGAAAAATATCGCTGCTGATTTCACCGGACAGGTAAGATATTTGAAATCCCAAAAGTCTGAGCCAGATTACGTTTGTAACAGTCTGAATTTCACTAGAACTATCCACCTGGTAATACTCTCCGCCGGTTTCATTCGCCAGCCAGCTCATTAAGTCCTGGCCTTGCTGCACGCCATTAAATCCCATCGTGTAGATTTTTACACCTGAATTGAGCGACAGCTTTGTAATCGCTGAATCAGTTGGAACTTCTCCGGCGCTGAATAGCAAAATTATTTTATTAGGAGAACTATCAGAAGACAGCAGGCTTTCAGCAGCCTTTATGCGATCAGCCAGATTACCTAATGTATCAGGCTGTAAGCTATTTAATTTGCTTTTTAGAGTAGTATTAAAGCTGGTATCAATTGGTTGTATATTTAAATTATCCGTTCCATTTACCCAACCTATTTTATCTCCCTTTCTTAAACTGGCAAGCAACTCCGAAGCGGAATTCTTTGAAGGAGCAAAACCATCAAGAACGTAAGGAGATGTAAAATTAGTAGAGCCGTCAAATACCATGACAATATCATAATAAACTTTATTCAGATGGCTGTACATATAATTAACACCGCCAATATCATAATCCGTCACACTTGACTGATTTGTGTAATTTACTGGATGTACATCCCTCTTATAAGTCTCACCTACATCAATTCGCCCGTACATAGTGGCGCCTTGATTATTAGTTCCCATTGCCAGATTATAAAAAGGATCTCCCGGATTATAAAGATCAGCAAGTCCCGTAAAATGCCCTATTTCATGAGTTGCAGCATCCTGCACATCAAGATCAGCCGTGTCCACCTGAGGATTTGTTGTCCAGTTAAAGTGGGTTCCTGTGGTGAGAGACATAGGCTTTCCGTTAAATGCAACATCAGCATCTATCAATTCACCTGTTATCGCATTATATCTTATCCTTGTTACTGAAATCACATCGGAAGGAGCCCCCACAATACTTGCCCAGCTGCTGGAATCCGGGATCCAGATGACATTGTTCACTCCGTCGGAATTTCCACCCCATTGCTCTGTATTGGTCGTTGGAATTATTTGTGTATAATCCAGAGGCTTTACCTTGCTCCACGTCTGGAATCCTTTAACAACTGCATCCTCATATCCTGGATGACTTATAATTGATTGTGCAATCTGATAATCAGCTTTGCCATCGTTCCAATGAAGAGGAATTCCTGATAAGGTTGTATTAACTTTATAGTGAGAACCTTCATCCGGTGACTCAGAAATTGAGTTTGAAAATTCAGAAGTACTCAGAGAATTACCGGACACATCCAATCTGGTTGCAGTGGCACTAACATATTCTCCGTTATGAACAACTACGTTTTTCATATTAGCAAAAAAACTGACCTCACCCGCAATATCGGCGGTTCCCTCAACCTCTCCAAGATAGCGTCTGCCCTCTCTGTTGCTACCATTTGAATTAGCAAAAAGCTGAATTTTATAATTTGAACCTACTATGCAATCATTAAGAATTCCTTCGATTGCAGTACCCCCTATTACAAAAGGATTAGTATTATCTTCCCAGGAATAAAGGGTTTTTAAAGTTGGGTATGACTGTGAATCATTTGCAGTAGCACCCAGTTGAATTCCATTGAAGGAATTATCATAAATAGAATTATATAAGATCGAATTGCCATTTCCTGTTTGTACAAATACTCCTACACCGGACCCGGATTTTCCATTGCTGAATACAGAATCGTACTCTACAATATTATTATTGCCATTAATGATCATACCAGTAGATGAATTACCTGAAATCACATTATGAGTAAGCGAATTGTTTGAGGCATTTAAAGATAATCCATATCCAAGGTTATCTGAGATTGTATTGTTACTTAGAGTTCCTGTAGTATTTGATAATGAAATTCCGCCTACTATATTATTACTGATTGTATTATTTGTTAACTGGTTCAGCGATATAGAATCCAGGTACAAGCCTACACCTTTATTACCAGAGATGTAATTACCGGAGATATTATTATTTGCTGAGCCGCTTGCTATAGTAATCCCGTTGCCTAAACCGCTCCCTGATATTCCATTATTCGTTACAGTATCAGAACTGATTGTATTATAACTACCATTTAAATAAATACCGTCAC
>Ga0315535_1002685_pt1 | contig 11198 bp, 11 predicted proteins | sample SalMarSW160220MG_2_FD_203092 | JGI IMG/M metagenome (GOLD analysis project Ga0315535, IMG submission 203092) | Salt marsh sediment microbial communities from the Plum Island Ecosystem LTER, Massachusetts, United States - Salt Marsh Sediment SW1602-20 ...
GTCCCCGCGCCGGGGCTCGTCGTCGGCGGCAGCTACAGCGTCCCGCCTGGGACCACGGTGACGGGCGACCTCACCGCCGTCGGGGCCACCGTCGCAGTGGATGCCGGCGCCACCCTGGAAGGGAATCTCGTCGTGGTCGGCGGCGCCGCCACCGTGGACGGGTCCGTCGCAGGAGACGTGCGCGCCTACGGCGGCACCCTCACGCTCGGCGACCGGGCGCGGGTCGGCGGCGACGTCAGCGCCGACTACGCCGCCTTCCGCCAGGCAGCCGGCGCGATGGTCGCGGGAAGCGTCCACCAGGGCAGGCAGGGGCCGGTGCGTTTGTCACTGCCGGAGTACGTGCGGGCGCCGGCGGTCGCCGCCGGCCGCGCGGCGGTACCGCGTCACCCCGCCGACATGCTGCTCCGCGCCATCGCCATCGGCCTGCTCGCGTCGCTGGTGATGGCGGCGGTGCCGGCGCGCGTGCGCCGGGTGCGGGACGCCATGCTCCGGTCACCCTGGCGCATGGGCTTCGACGGCTTGCTGACCGCGATCGTGGCCGTGGTGGTGCTGGCGCTGCTCGCCGTCACCCTCATCGGCATCCCGCTGACCATCCTGGGCGCCATGCTGGTCTACGCCGCGGTGCTGTTCGGCTGGATCGCCGTTGGCGACGCCGTGGGCGAGTACCTCGCCGGCGCCTTCGAGCGGCACTGGAGCGAGGCGCTGCGCGTCGGCATCGGGGCGTTCACGCTGGCGCTGGTGCTGGCCGTCCTGGCATACGTGCCGGTGTTGGGCGGACTGCTGGCGCTGCTGCTCAGCCTGGTGGCACTGGGAGCGGTTCGCGCGACCCGCGCCGGCGGGCGGGAGCGCGGTGCCCGGTCCTCGCCCGGGGCGCGGACCGCCCCCGGGTAGGCCGAGGCCCCGCCGTCTGCTACCGTCGCAGTCGGACTCGCGGGTCGGACTTCCGCCGACCCGCCGACCGGCAGTGGCCCGCATGCTGGTGAGATGGGCGCCAGGATGGCGCCCGCGCCGAGACCCTGGGGGTAGCCCGTGTCGGTTCTGCTGTGGCTAGCGATCGTGGTTGGCGGCTTGCTGGCGTTGCTGCTGGCGCTGCTGGCATCGCTGCTGCTCGTGCCCGTGGACGTCGATGCCGTGTGGGACGAGGACCGGCGGGTGGTGTCGGTGGCCGGCCCGGGCTTGCGCCTCAGCTTCGACACCCGCGCCGGCGACGTGGAGCTTCGGCTGCTCTCTCGGCGATTGGGACGCTGGTCGACGGCGCGGTCCGGGCGCCGCGGGCGCCGCGCTCGACCGCGCCGGCGGCGCGCAGCGCGTCCGTCTCTGCGCAAGCTGTGGGCCGAGCGCCGGCGGCCGCTGCGGGCGCTGCGGGCGTTCTTCCGCCGTGTTCGGGTGCGCCGGCTCTCGATGGCGGCGAGACTCGCCACGCCCGACCCGGCGTTGACGGGCTGGCTCTCGGGCGCCGCGTTCGCGGCCCGGGCGGTGGCGCCGGCGGCGGTGAGGCGAGGCGTTCGCCTGACGCCCGACTTCGAGGAGGAGTCCCCGCGCCTGGCGCTCGACGCCTCCGTGCGCCTGCGTCCGCTGCACGGCGCCATCCTGGCGGTGCGTCTGTGGCGTGTGGCGCGGCGGGCACGGGCGGCGCCCGGCACGGCGAGTCGGCCCGCGCGGGTGGCGGGGGTCTGGGCGGCGCGGGCGTGGCGGGCGGCGCGGCGTAGGGGGCAGCGCGGGAGCGACAGGCACGATGGTGGCATGGACCGCCCGAGTGGCGGAGGAAGGGAGCGACCATGAGCGTTCAGGACCTCATGAAGACATTGGTGGACGAGATCAGCACCATCGCCAGGACAGAGACGATGGTCGGCGAGGCGCTGCAGGTCGGCGACAACACCGTCATCCCCATCTCCAAGGTGACGGTCGGCTTCGGCGGCGGAAGCGGTGAAGGTGAGGGAGGCGCCGACGAGAAGACGAGCGGCAAGGGGTCCGGTGGCGGTGGCGGTGGCGGGGTCAAGGTGGAGCCTGCCGCCTTCATCGTGGTGCACGGCGGCGAGCTCTCCATCCTGGCGGCGCCCGGCAAGAAGGGCGGCCTCAGCGAGATGTTCGAGCGCGTGCCCGACCTCATCGAGAAGATCACCGCGGCCCAGGGCAAGGCCCGAGGCAAGGGCAAAGGCGCCGAGGCGAAAGGCGAGGCCAAGGAGGCGGGCGCGGGCGAGGACTGAGCGGGCGAGGGCTGAGCGGCTGCGGCGGGCGCCAGCGGGGCGCCCACGCGTGGGCGCGCCCCGCAGCGCTCGCCCGTCGTAAGCCGTTCCAGGACGGACGACACCGGCGGTCACGAGAGGACATTCGCCCCTGGCGGCGTCGGCGCCGGGCGGATGACCATGCCGCATGGCCTGGCTGGCCGGGGCTGGCGCCTCGCATCTCGAAGGTCGCGCCGCAAAGAGCCACTGGCGCGAACCGCATGGGGGGCGGCGGTGAGCGGTGGTGGCGGCGTGCGACCGGCCGGGGGTGGCGGCTTGCGCTATCCCGGCGCGATCGGCACCTTCTACCTGGGGCTGCTGGCGCTCCTGCTGATCGAGCAGTTCGTCATCCGGGTGCCGCCGCGCGGCTACCTCGACGTGGCCATCCTCTTCGCGGTCGCCAACGTGGTGCTGGCGCTGCAGCGCGCCCGCGCCGGGATCAAGGCGCACGGCACGCTGCGCGGTGCGGTGCTGGGGGTGCTGCCCGTGGCGCTGGTAGGGACGGCCGTCGGAGCGGCCATCGTGCTGGCCGCCGACTCCGAGCCCACCACGCTGGCCGTCGTGGCGGGAAGTCTGTTGTTCCTGGTGGTCTTCATCATCGCCACCGCCGGCTGGCAGTACGTGCGGGCCCAAGCGAGCGGGTCGATCGGACACGACGACTGAGCGCCTGACCGCTGACAGGCGGCTGGCCGCCGTTCGAGTTGACCGGCCCCGCAGGCCGCCATATCATGCACCGAGTTTCGGATGGGACTACTTCGCTACGCACTGACCCGCGTCCTGTTGACGATCCCCATGGTGCTGATCCTGCTGACCGTGGTCTTCCTGGTGCTGCACGTCATGCCGGGGAACCCGGTGCTGGTCATCCTGGGCGGTCGCAACGTGCCACTGTCGCTGATCCACGAGTACGAGCACCGGCTCGGATTCGATCAGCCCATCTACGTCCAGTACATCAAGTATCTCTGGGGCGTGATCCACGGGAACCTCGGCGACTCCTTCTCGTCCGGCATGACGGTCACCTCGCAGATCGCGCTGCACCTGCCGGCGACGTTGGAGCTGTCGTTCTCCGGGTTGTTCATCGCCGCGCTGATCGGCGTGTCCACCGGCGTGTGGGCCGCCCTCCGGCAGGGCGGCATCACCGACCAGGTGCTGCGCTTCACGCACATCGGCACCTACGCCATCCCCATCTTCTGGAGCGGCCTGATGCTCCAGATGCTGTTCGGCGTCTTCCTGAAGTGGTTCCCCACCGGCCTTCAGCTGAACCCCGTGGACGCCGCCTTCTTCCAGCCCATCACCGGGTTCGTGTTGCTGGACACCCTGCTGCGCGGTAACTTCGCGCTTTTCGGGGAGGCAGCGCTGCACCTGCTGCTGCCGGCCTTCACCCTGGGCCTGGCGCTGTCCGGCCTGGTCGGCCGCGTGACGCGCGCCGCCCTCATCGAGGTGCTCGACCTCGACTACGTGCGCACGGCCAGGTCGAAGGGTCTGCCGGGACGGGTTACGGTGCTCAAGCACGCGCTGCGCAACGCCCTCATCCCCATCATCACGGTGGTCGGCATCCAGTTCGCCATCCTCATGGGCGGGGCCGTGCTCACCGAGGCGGTGTTCAGCTGGCCGGGCATCGGCAGCTTCCTGCTTCAGAGCATCAAGGCGCGCGACTTCAACGCCATCCAGGGCACGGTGGTCGTCATCGCCGTGCTCATCGCGACGGTGAACCTGGTCGTCGACATCTTCTACGCCCTGATCGACCCCCGGGTGAGGTTCAGCTGATGGTCGACGCGCCGCGAGGCAGCCGCGTGGTGGTGGCGCCGTTGAGGACGTGGTTGGGCCGGCGCCGGGTGCTGGCAGCGGGCATCGTGCTCATCGGCCTGGTGGTGCTCGTCACCTTGCTGGCGCCTCTGTTCGCGCCCTACAGCCCCACCGCGCCGGGCGCGGACCGGCTGGTGCCGCCGGGGGCGGCGCACTGGTTCGGGACCGACCAGCTGCGCCGCGACGTGCTGTCGCGGGTCATCTACGGCGGGCGCATCCCCCTGGAGGTGGCGTTCTCCTCCACGCTGCTGTCGCTCGTCATCGGGGCCAGCCTGGGGTGGATCTCCGGCTACGCCGGCGGGCGGCTCGATCGCACGCTGTCGCTGGTGATGGACGCGCTCTACTCCTTCCCCGCGCTGATCCTGGCGATCACCATCGTGGCGATGCTGGGGCCGGGCGTGCTCAACATGGTCGCTGCCATCGCCATCGTGTACATCCCCACCTACTTCCGGGTGGCGCGGGGGCAGACGCTGAGGGTGCGGGAAGAGGCCTACGTCGAGGCCGCGCAGGCGCTCGGCGCTCGCGCCGTGCGAACGCTGCGGCTGCACATCGCCCCCAACACCCTCAACGCGCTCTTGGCGATCGTGTCGTTCAACATCGCCGACGCCATCCTGACCGAGGCGGGCCTGGCCTTCCTCGGGTTCGGGCTACCGCCGCCCACGCCGGACTGGGGCTTCGACATCCAGAACGGGCAGGCGTTCCTGCAGTCGGGCTACTGGTGGCTGATCACGTTCCCAGGCATCGCCATCGTCATCACCTCGCTCGGTTTCAACCTGCTCGGCGAGGGCATCGGCGAGGCGGTGGGCCCGACGGGCTGACGCCCCGGCTGGGGTGATGGCCCGCCCAGGCCGCCGCTGGTCGGCGCCGGCCGCCGGCCATCTACCACGTCAACGCGATCCTCGGATTACAATGCCTGTGCCTGTCACAACGAAGGTTTCAAGGAAGGTCCCAGAAAGGGGGAACACGCAATGCGCTTCCGATGGTTGCTAATCGCCGCGCTAGCCGCGGCCGGCATCGCCTTGGCGCAGAACAACGTCCTCACGATCGGCACGACCGACTCGGTGACGGAGCTCTCCTCGGCGAACTCCTACGACTTCTTCACCTGGCACATCCTTGCCCAGACCTCCCAGGGCCTGGTGCGGCTCAAGCCCGGCGGGACCACCATCGAGCCCTCGCTGGCGACGTCCTGGGACATCTCGAGTGACGGCCTCACCTACACCTTCCACCTGCGGCAGGGTGTGACCTTCACCGACGGATCGGACTTCAATGCCCAGGCCGTGAAGTGGTCCTTCGATCGCGCGTTGAAGCTCGACGGCCCCAAGGGCGCGGTAGGCCTGATCAAGGGTGATATCAAGAGCATCGCCGCGCCCGACGCCAACACCGTGGTGTTCACGCTGAACCAGCCCGACGCCACCTTCCTGGCGCGCCTGGCGCCGCCCATTAGCCCGGTCGAGATCATGTCGCCCAAGAGCACCCCTGCCGACAGCTTCGCCAAGGGCAAGTACGCCGGCACCGGGCCGTACAAGCTGGTCTCGTACGTTCCCAACCAGCGCGTGGTCCTCGAAGCCTACAAGGGGTACTGGGGCCCGCAGCCCAAGGAACCCCGCGTCATCTACAACATGTACTCCGACGCCTCCGCGCTGCGCTCGGCGCTGCAGTCCGGCGCTATCGACATCGAGTACCGCAGCGTGAACCCGCAGGACATCAAGAGCCTGTCGAGCAACCCGAGCTTCAAGGAGGTCAAGCCCTCCGGCTCGCTGAGCATCCGCTACCTGCTGTTCAACGTGACCCAGAAGCCCTTCGACAACCCGCAGGTGCGGCAGGCGATCTCCTACGCGGTGGACCGCCAGGCGATCGTGGATGACGTCTTCTCCGGCATCAACCAGCCGCTCTACTCGATGGTGCCTCCGGGGATGTGGAGCAGCACCAACGTGTTCCCGAAGCGTGACCTTGAAAAGGCCAAGCAGCTCCTGACGCAGGCGGGCTACAGCAGCTCCAACCCCTTGGCCATCACGCTGTGGTACCCGACCGGCCACTACGGCTCGACCGAGCCCGACGTGGCGGCGGTGCTCAAGACCAGCCTCGAGCAGACCGGCATGATCAAGCTGACCCTGTCCGCGCTCGACTGGGGCACCTACACCACGCGCATGTCGCAGAGCGCGCTGGGCTTCTTCACGCTCGGTTGGTACCCAGACTTCATCGACCCCGACAACTTCCTGGCACCCTGGCTCACGGACTCGACCAAGAGCCTGGGGACCTTCTGGGATCAGGCGCCCGACTTCGCGCAGTACAAGCAGCTCATCACCAAGGCGCGCGAGGCGACCGACCAGAGCGCGCGCGCGGGCTTCTACGAGCAGGTGCAGAAGCTGAGCGCCACCGACGTTCCGTTCATCCCGTTGTGGCAGAACTTCGGGCAGCTCATCGCCTTCACCAAGCCCAACGTGTCCGGCATGGTCATCGACCCGGCCGGCGACTGGCTGGTGGACAGCGTGTCGCTGTCGCAGTGATGGCGCAGTAGCGCCTTCGCGCTGAGTTGACTCCGCCGGGCGGCCGCGACGCGGCCGCCCGGCGGTCGTCTGGGCCGCCGGCGCTAGCCCGAGATAGCGAGCGGCGCCCGGCTCGAAGGCCGGGCGCCGCACCGTGTACTGGCTTCAGACTCAGTAGCGCTGAGCGCGTCCTCCGGCAGGGGCCGCGCTGGTCACCACGACATTGGCGGCCTGCAGGCCCTTCTTGCCCTGCTCGACGTCGAAGTCGACTTCGTCCCCTTCGTTGAGATTGCGGAAGCCTTCCCCCTGGATCGCAGAGAAGTGGACGAACACGTCCGGCCCGCCGTCGCCCTGCTCGATGAACCCGTAGCCCTTTTCAGCGCTGAACCACTTGACTCTTCCACTTGCCATGTTTCTACCTTCACCCAACTGCCTCTCTACAAGAGGCCCACAGATTTCCGGGCTCACGCCCGTGTTACGAAAAATCTTCCCAGAGTTTTCGGAACAGCTGCAGTCTACGCGATGGGGGCGAGAAACTCAAGTCTCACAGGTGACCGGGGCCGGTTGGGGACGCCTTGCGGCGAAGGTGAGGACGCTTCCGGCGCCGCGCCTGGGTCTGGACCCGCGCCTGGGTCTGGACCCGCGCCTGGGCCTGGACCCGCGCCTGGGCCTGGACCCGCGCCTGGGCCTGGACCCGGACCCGGACCCCTGTGTACGCCCCCTATGGATGATCCAGATCGCCTGCCGTCACGTAGAGCTAGGCCGGTGACTGCCGATGGCGTGCTGGACGAGGGTACGGCGATCGCACTGGTGGGCTCGAGCCCACGACCTCACGGTTCGGGAGAAGTGTCGACGATGCCGTCCACGACGTGTGTCCGGCAGGGCGGGTGCGACGCACGGCGGCGCGCGGCGCCGCTAGGGCGTGGCGGCTGCCGTCGCGCGCCGCCGGGCGCCACGAGGTGCCGCCACCCCAGAGAGTGCGGCGCGCCCCTCAGCTGCCCAGATGGGACGCGATCCTCGCGGTCACTGCCTCGACGATGGCGCGCTCCCTCGGCTCGAGGAGGCGTCCGACGCGCGTCGCCGTATCGCGATAGAGGGCGAGGCCCGCGTCGACCTGCTCTGGCAAGCTCGGCGTCAGGCCGGCCGACGTCAAGCCGAAGGCGGCCCGCTGCAGGGCGACCCACCGCGCTCCCTCGCCGAGCGCCTCCGCCAGTGCCGTGAGCATGGCCCGCTCACTCACCGGCAACAGCCGCTCGTGCACCAGCATCAGCCGCGACAGGCCCCAGCTCAGGCCGAACCTCGCCAGCAGCATCCGGCCGAGGTCGTCGCGCTGGCGCCCGCCGAGGCCTCGCAACGCCTCCTCGGCCCAGCCGGCCAGGGACGCGCCTACCCAGCGGTCGGCACGCCGATCGAGCTCGGGCGTCCAGCGGAAGTCCAACGCCCGCCTACGCAAGGCGGCGAGTTTGCGTTCCGGGTCCCGCATCACCCGCAGCCGGCGCAGGCCGCCAACGTGCTGCACCACCAGCTCGGGCAGCTCGAACCAGGTAGCCGACGTCGTTTCGGAGGCGGTGCTCACCACCACCAGCCGGCCATCGACCAGCTGAGGTCCGGCCGCAGGCTCGGCGGCCCCGTCGGGGACGAGCAGCAGCAGATCGACGTCGCTGTCGGGGCCGGCCTCGCCGCGAGCGTGCGAGCCGATCAGAGCGAGCGCCTTTCCCGGAAGGGCGAACCGGTCCGCGAGCCGGTCGAGGGCTTCCCGCGACAGGGCGGCGTTCGGCGTAGGGGTCATGACGTCATGCTAGTGAGTGGCACGGCACCCTCGCCACTGTCGGGGACCGCCCGGCGGCCGCCCGGCGACGGCCCACCGCCGACCCGCCGCCGGTCCACCGCCGGCGCGGGACGCTGTCGAGGCCGCGCCGGGTCGGCTCTCTTCGGCGGTCTCTCATAAACGACCCTTCGCCATTGCCGTGCAGCTCCAGGCTGGCGCCTACTGAAGAGATCGGGCGAGCCCCGTCAGGCGCGCAACTCACGTGCATCTGCCTAGCTCTACGTGACGGCAGGCGATCTGGATCATCCATAGGGGCCTGGACAGGGGGTGGGGGTCGCCGCCCGGTCCGCCGCTATGAAGCGTCGCCGCCCGGTCCGCCGCCAGGAAGGCACGCCTCGCCGGCGCCGATCGCGGGGGCCGCGATCGCCTCACTCACCGCCGGGGTCCTAGGACAGGTCGCGCTTCCGCTGCTCGAACTCGTCCCGGTCGATCTCGCCGCGGGCGTAGCGCTCGCGCAGGATGCGCAGGGCGCTGTCCTCGCGCGGCACGGGCGTGCGGTCGTGGCGGTGCGATCCGCCGCGGCCGCCATCCAAGGCCTGCACCAGGTAGACGATGCCGATCACCAGCAACACGATGACGAGTAGCGAGACGAGCCATCCGAACCCGCCCACCATGCCCATGCCGTAGCCGTACCGGAACATACGTGCCCCCTTCTCTGGCCCCGCCGGTCGTGCCCCGCCGGTCGTGCCCCGCCGGTCGTGCCCCGCCGGCCACGCCCCGCCGGCCACGCCCCGCCGGTCGTGCCCCGCCGGTCGGAGCGCACGAGCCGCGAAGCCACCTCGAGGGTAGCCCGGCTCTGTTCAGCTCCGGTGAAGGTCGTGCACGGGCGGAGTCACCCGCGGCCGGAGCCCGCCGCGGCCGCAAGGCGGCGCTACAGCCCGGCGGCGTTACAGCCCGGCGGCGCTATAGCCCGGCGGCGTTATGGCCCGGCGGCGCTACAGTTCGACCGCGCGCGTGCCCTCCGGCTCCAACGCCAGGCGTACCTCTTGCAGGTCGGCAAGCGCCGTTCTCACGGCCGCCAGCTGTCCCTCGGGGCAGGCAACCATCACGAAGGCGCTGATCTTCCCGCCGGGCAGCTGCGCGTAGGCGCCCACCTCGCGAGCACGCCGGGTCACGTCGAGCACGTAGTCGTCCACGAAGTTCCCTGGCAGCGACTGTTTGAGGCGCTGCTGCTCACCGATGATCTCCGCGACCCGGCGCACGTCGCCCTCGCCGAACGCTCGCTCCAGCTCGCGGGCGATGGCCTTGAGCTCGTGTAGCACCGGGATCGCGTCCGGCAGCCGGCTGGAAAGCAGGTCGAGCGAGGGCTTGGTGCGCGCGTGGCGGCCGCTGTAGAAGAACAGCATAGAATCGGCGAATGCCTTGCGCGTCGTGGCGGTCATCGCCACCTCGCGGGCGCGGGCGTCGGCGCCGTCGTACTCGATGAGCTTCACCCCGCCCAGGGCGGTGATCGTGGGGTCGTGGTAGCCGGACGCGCCCTCCAGCAGCTCCACTTCGATGTGGCCGGCCTCGCGCGCCAGCGCCGCCGGCGTCGGCCGCTCGCCCTTCAGCCGGCGCATCGCGTTCAGCAGGCTCACCGTCAATGCGCCCGAGGCGCCGAGCCCGCTCTCGCTGGCCAGGTCGGCGAGGATGTGGATCGTCATGGGGGTGTCCAGCAGACCCGACGAGCGCAGGCTCTCGCGTACCAGGTCGTGGCGGATCGCGCGCCCTTCCATGGCCTTCTCCTGCGTGTCCAGGTACCTGAGCTCGAAGGCGCCGCCGGGGTTGGGCTTGAGCACGACGTACAGGTAGCGGTCGACGGTGGCGCTCACGGTCACGCCGCCGAAGCGCTCGGCGTAGCCGCGGATGTCGGTGAGACCGCCGGCCAGCGGGATCCGGAGGGGGGTCTTGGCGACGATCACCCGGTGGTCCCCTCGAGCTCCAGCAGCCTCCGGGTCACCGCCAGCACGTTCGCCTCCGGCGTGGGTTCGGTGCCACCGAGGTGGAGCCATTCCGCCGCCTCGAGCCAGCCCACCGCCAGCCCGGCCTCGATCTGGCGCTGCAGGTTGGGGAGCGCCCGCACCTCGGCGCCGGTCGGCTCGTGCATGGCTGCCATCACCGAGGGCTCCAGCTTCCACAGCCCGATGTCCGCCAGCGGCCCGCGACCGCGCCAGGCCTCGGTGACGCGCGCGCCCTCGGTGGTGATGCGGACGTCGGCGTTGGCGTCGATGCCGCCCGGCGCCAGCGTCAGCACGTTGTCGTCCTCATGCGCGGCGACGGCAGCGAACAAGTCGCTCGGCACGTAGAGGTCGGCGAGCCACACCACCGCCGACCCGCCCGGGTGAAGCGCCGGCGCCACCGTCGCCAGCGCGTGCCCGGTACCGCGCGCCTCGCCCTGCTGCAGGTAGGCGATCGGCAGGCCCAGATAGTCGTCGCCGAAGTAGCCGCGCACCTGCCCGCCGTGGTGCCCCAGCAGGATCAGCAGGCGGTCGCGCTCGGGATCGCAGGCGGAGCTGGCCCGAAGGTTGCGAACGGTGTACTCGAGGAACGGCGTCAGCCCAACGGGCAGCATGCACTTCTGCAGGTAACGGCCGAGCGCGCCGAAACGCGTTCCCTTGCCGGCAGCGAGGCACACGAAGTCCATGCGAGGACCCACGCTATCACGTCCTGATGCGGGGCCCGGGCGCGCGGCGCCCGTCTGCGAACGGAGCTCGAAGCCCGCTATGCCGCCGGCTCCACGCAGACGGGCGCCCCCCTTCGATGCGGCCTCACCAGACGGGCGACCCGTCGGCGCTGCGCGCCATGAGCATGCCCTCGAGCTCGCTCTCGCCGGTCGCCGTCGATGTGGGCCCGCACCCAGCCGGCCGCCCGGGTGAG
>Ga0315535_1002686_pt1 | contig 11197 bp, 5 predicted proteins | sample SalMarSW160220MG_2_FD_203092 | JGI IMG/M metagenome (GOLD analysis project Ga0315535, IMG submission 203092) | Salt marsh sediment microbial communities from the Plum Island Ecosystem LTER, Massachusetts, United States - Salt Marsh Sediment SW1602-20 ...
TACAAGAAGATTCCTACTGATAATGCACAGCATAACGTGGCACTAACGAATCAAAAGACGATTCGTAAATGACGCTAACAAGGCATAACCGAAACAAGGAGGCGCCAAGTGAAAGTTCTGGTAACCGCGAAGCGGGTCACCGACCCGGACGTCAAGATCAAGGTCAAGCCCGACGGCTCGGGCGTAGTGACCGAAGGTGTCGACTTCAAGGTGAATCCTTTCGACGAGATCGCCGTCGAGGAAGCCATCCGCATCAAGGAGAAGCTGGGCGGCGAGGTGATCGTGGTCAGTATCGGGCCCAAGGAGTGCACCAAGGAGATTCGTTCCGGACTGGCCATGGGGGCCGATCGCGGCGTGCAGGTGATTACCGATGATCCCCTCGACTCGGTGAACGTAGCCAGGATTCTGGAGAAGGTCGTTGCCGAGGAGCAGCCGGACTTGATCCTGATGGGCAAGCAGGCGGTCGACGGCGACAACAATCAGGCCGGGCAGATGCTGGCCGAGTTCCTCGGAGTAGGCCAGGCCTGCTTCGCCTCGAAGGTAGAGATCGGCGATGACGGAAAGACGGCCAAGGTGACCCGTGAGGTGGACGGCGGATTCGATCATGTCGAGGTGGATTTGCCGGCGGTGATCACGGCCGACCTGCGCCTCAACGAGCCGCGCTACGCCTCACTGCCGGGAATCATGAAAGCCAAGCGCAAGCCGATCCGCGAGGTAGAACTGGCCTCGCTGGGTCTAGACACCGGCGCTCGTGTGGTCTGGCACACCTTCTCCGAACCGCCCGTGCGCAAAGCGGGCATCATGGTTCCCGACGTGCCTACCCTGGTAGAGAAGCTCAGGGACGAGGCCAAGCTAATCTGACGCGGGCAAGGAGACGAGACATGGGCAACGTACTTATCATAGCCGAGCACAAAAACGGGACGCTCAAAAAGGCCAGCCTGGCCGCTTTCAGCTGTGCCCGGGATTACGTCGCAAAAAACGGCGGCGAATTCCATATTCTGGCAATCGGACACGACATCTCGGCCGTCGCCGATGAGGCGGCCTGCTACGGCGCGGCCAAGGTGCACATGGCCGATCACGAGAAGCTGGGTCCCTATCTGGCCGAGAGCCACGCAGCTGTAGCGGCCAAGGTAGCCGTAGATATGAGCGCGGAGCTTATAGGCGCCACCGCGACGGCCATGGCCAAGGACATGCTGCCGCGCCTGGCCGCCAAGCTCGGGGCCGGCATGGCCTCGGATATTATGGGCATCGACGACAAGGGTTACTTCCTCAGGCCGGTCTGGGCCGGCAACGCAATCGTGGCCGCCGAGATCACGACGCCCGTGAAGGTGGTCACCATCCGCGGCACCGAGTTCGATCCGGCGCCCAAGGGCGAGCCGGGCGGCGAGAAGGTCGCGATTACGGTCGATCTCGACTTCGACAAGCTCGGCAAGCGTTTCATCGAGTTCGAAGAAGTCAAGAGCGAGCGGCCCGAATTGACCGAGGCGGCCATGATTATCAGCGGCGGACGCGGCACAAAGGGCGATGAAGGCTTCAAGTTGATCGAGGGCCTGGCCGATTTGCTGGGCGCCGCCGTCGGCGCTACCAGGGCCGCCGTGGATGCGGGCTGGGTGCCAAACGATCTGCAGGTGGGGCAGACCGGCAAGGTGGTCGCGCCCGATCTCTACATGGCAATCGGCATCTCGGGCGCCATTCAGCACCTGGCCGGCATGAAAAGCTCGAAGACCATCGTGGCCATCAACAAAGACGAGGAAGCGCCCATTTTCTCGGTGGCCGACTACGGCCTGGTGGCCGACCTGTTCAAGGCTGTCCCGGAACTGGTCGAGGAGATCAAGAAAGTCAAACAGTAGGGCCGAGATTGCAGCGGCCGGCTGGCGGAGCATGCATTCATCCCGTGACACGTGCAGTGCTTCTTCGTCGCGGCTGGCTTGATTTTGCGTGTATGCGGCTCGACGAAGGTCGGTGTTGACGGTCACGGGACGGATGCATGCCCCGCCAGCCTGTTTATTTGAAAAGCCCGGACTTGCATGCGAGGTGCTTCTTGATTGATGCCGGCGTACTGAACGAAATCGGCGTTATCGTCGGCGCGCAACACCTGCTGACCTCGCCCGAGGAGTTAGTGCTCTACGGCTACGACGCGACGCCGGCGGTCGATGTTGTCAGGCCCGACGCCGTTGTGCACGCGGGTTCGGCCGAGGAAATAGCCGAGATCGTGCGGCTTGCAAACCGGACGCCTTTTTACGTGATTCCGCGTGGCGCGGGGACGGGCCTGACCGGCGGGGCGCGACCGATTCGGGGCGGGGTGGTTATTAGTACACAGCGCATGAATCGTATCCTGCGCATCGACGCCGATAACCTGCAGGCCGTGGTCCAGCCGGGAGTCGTGACCGATCAGCTGGACAAGCAGGCAAGGGCGCAGGGCCTCTTCTATGCGCCGGATCCCCAGAGCATGGCCACCTGCAGCATCGGCGGCAACCTGGCCGAGAACGCCGGCGGCCCGCACGCGGTCAAGTACGGAGTTACCCGGCAAAGCGTGCTGGCCCTGCAGGCGGTCTTGCCCGAAGGGCAGCTGGTGCGCCTGGGAGCGCGCACTTTGAAGTCTGTGGCCGGCTACGACCTGCTGTCTTTGCTTCTGGGTTCGGAGGGTACGCTGGGCGTTATCACCGAGGCAACCCTGCGCCTGTTGCCCTTGCCCGAAGCCAGACGCACGCTGCTGGCCTCGTTCGCAGAGGTCGAAGAGGCCGCGGCGGCGGTGGGCGCGACCTTCAGGGCCGGGGTGCTGCCCGCGGCCATAGAGTTCATGGACGGCAACGCCATCCGCTGCGTCGAAGACTACGAAGGATCGTCGCTGACGGGGCTGGTTCGGGAAGCCGGGGCGGTATTGATCATAGAGCTGGACGGGGGCGCGGGCGACGTCGAGCGCACGGGCGCAATCGTCGAACGGGTAATGAGGGAAGGAAAGGCCAAGGGGGTGAAGCTGGCCAAAACCGAGGAGGAGGCCGAGGGGCTCTGGAGCGCCAGGCGCGCCGTCGGTCCCGCGCTGGCCAAGATTGCCCCGCTAAAGGTCAACGAGGACATCGTTGTACCGCTTTCCGGCCTGCCGCGGGCGGTAGCCGGTATACACTCCATCGGAGCCGAGCAAGATATCAAGTGCGCGATATTCGGCCACGCCGGCGACGGTAACCTGCACGTGAACTTCTTGGCAGATCCTCAGAACAGCGACGAAGTGCGCCGTGTCGAGCGGGCGGTGGATGAGATGTTCGCGCTGGTAATCTCGCTCGGAGGCAGCATTACCGGAGAGCACGGCGTCGGCACCACCAAGCAGAAATACCTCTCGCTCGAGCTGTCCGAGGAGTCGATGGACGCCATGCGGGCGATCAAGGCCGCGCTCGATCCGCGGGGAATCATGAACCCGGCCAAGATCTTTCCCGAGCGGGCCGAAGATGGCGCCTGACAAAAAAATACCGCCGGCGGGACGAAAAACTGTCGACCCGGATGACAAGCGTCTAAAAGCGGAGATCGATCGCTGCGTGCGTTGCGGCGCCTGCATGGCGAAATGCCCGGTGTACTTCGCGACCCAAAGAGAGGGCGGCGTCGCCCGAGGCAAGATCGCCTTGACCCGGGCCGACGAGATCGGGCGCCTGGAGGGCGGCAAGACGTTTCAATTTCACCTCTCGGCCTGCCTGCTGTGCGGCTCCTGCATGGCGGTATGTCCTAACCAGGTAGATACGCCGCTGATCGTCCAGGCCGAGCGGGCAAAATTGGCCAAGGCCAAGAGAACAGGGCGCCTGAAGAGCTTCGTGCTGCGCAAGATATTGCCATCGAGGCGGGTGCTGCCCAGGCTGCTTACAGGAGCGCGTTTCACGCGAGCCCTGTGGGCGGCAAAGGTGCCAGGGGACTCCGGCCTGCATATTCGCTTCTTGCGCGGGCCAAAGGGTGAACGCCACCGCATTCCGAAGATAACCAAGCCGTTTTTCATCAAGCGCGCCAAAAAAGAAACCGAAGGTAGCAAGGCCGCCGATGTGGCTCTGTTTGCAGGCTGTGTCTCCAACTATCTGCGCCCGCAGGCGGCGGAGGCGGCCGTGTCCGGCCTGACTCGCCTGGGCGCATCGGTAACCGTTCCCACAGACCAGTCTTGCTGCGGGTTGCCAGCCTTCGGCGCCGGTGAGACACGGGCGGCCCGCAAACTGGCCATCAGAAACCTGGATGCCTTCTTACCGGTGGACGGACCCTGGCCGACATACATTACTTCGCCTTGCGCCTCTTGCGCCTACATGCTCTCGAAACACATGGTTGAATTGCTTTCGGATGACGCCGATACCGCCAGGCGGGCTCGGGAGTTCGAGCGGCGGGTGGTGCCTTTTTCGTCATTGTGGTTGAAGTTGCAAGAAGATCGCGGGTTGCCTGGATCCGGGGGCGAAAAGAGTGGACCTTTATTGACCTATCACGATCCCTGTCATCTTAAGAAGGGCCTTTCCGAGAGCGATGCTCCGCGTAAGCTATTGACATCGTTGCCAAATGCTAGGTTTGTCGAGATGAGCGACGCCGATGACTGCTGTGGCCAGGGGGGCTCGTTTTGCATTTCGCACTACGATCTGTCGGTAGCGATTGCAAAGCGCAAGGTAGAGGGCGTCTTGAACTCGGGAGCAGATGTCCTTGTGACGGAATGTTCCGGATGCCTGCTGCAGCTTGCCGAAGCGCTGAACAGCCAAAAACCGGGAATAGAGGTGATCCTGACATCTGAAGCGTTGCTGCGCTTTGGCCGGACCGATAGCGGGGCCGGACCCGGCTCCGATACCGGTTGATTTTTTGGAAAATATAGGATTGACAAGGGGGTACGGTATCCGTAGACTCTGCCCTGTCCACGACAATGAACCGGAGCGTAGGGGGTTCCATGGCGACAAAAAAGAAAGTGTCCAAGAGCAAGAAAAAGCTTGCTAAAAAGGCGAACGTGAAAAAGAAAACCTCTAAGAAAGTCGTAAAGAAGGCGCCCAAGAAAAAGGCGACCAAGAAGAAGGCAGCCAAGAAAAAGGTTGTGAAAAAGGCGACCAAGAAGAAGGCAGCCAAGAAAAAGGTAGTGAAAAAGGTACCCAAGAAGAAGGCAGCCAAGAAAAAGGTCGTGAAAAAGGTACCCAAGAAGAAGGCAGCCAAGAAAAAGGTAGTAAAAAAGGTACCCAAGAAGAAGGCAGCCAAGAAAAAGGTAGTAAAAAAGGTACCCAAGAAGAAGGTAGCCAAGAAAAAGGCAGCAAAAAAGGCGCCCAAGAAAGACACCAAGAGGGTTCGCAAGATCACTCCGGGAGCGCAAGGTCCCTTCGCCCTTGATAGCCGGGTGCAGCGTCAGAAGGAAGTCGCCTGGAGGATGATCGACGGCGAGGCGGTAATTATCACTCCTTCCGACAGCACCATGCACACATTGAATGACGTTGGTACGCGGATCTGGGAACTGATGACCGGTGATCGCTCGCTGGCCGAGGTGGCCGAACTGCTGTGCGCCGAGTTCGACGTCGACAAGGGACGTGCCGAGAAGGACACCATCTGGTTTGTCGAGTGCCTGTCCAAAAAGGGCCTGGTGGAAAACGCCTAGCCTTACTTGCTGGCGCCGAGGATGAAAGTGTTTCACGCAACTGTTTCTCCGAAACGCTGGTTATGATTAAGCTTGTCCCGCGCTTTTTGCGGGGCTAGAACCTCAGGGGTGGGGTTTTTTCAACCGATTGACTCAACTTATGGCCTAGACAGCCGATAGTAGTAGTAGCGTTTTGGTGCTATTTGCATCGGTTTGAAATGTTGATCCCGGTCACTGATCTTCTGTCTGACTTCAGGCTAGACCGGTTGAGATGGCAGCTTCTTTACAGTTATTTCAAGTGCACTCGAAGTCGTGCGCGCAACTTGTGGTAAGTCTTGTGCCGCGTCTTTTGCGGTGCTAGTATGTAATTCCTTTACTGGGTTGAAAAATGATCTTTGCTGCGGGGAGGTAGCTAATGAAGTTGTTTCGCCTTTCTCTGGCTGCATGCCTGGCGTTAATTGTGACGAGTGCCTGTGACTGCGGAAGCACTAAGGACAAGTGCGACTGCGTGCCGTCTGTGGATATCACCCAGCCCGGCGCCACCGTGTTGACCGAGTTTCATGACACGCAGCCCGGTGAAATCGGAGTTCAGTACCCGGTTGCGGCCCGCACGAACTGCGTACCGGCGGGCACGATTCTGACCTTCGTAAACGACAAGCGTCCGGGCGAGACGGTACAAGGCACGGTTGCGCTGGACGATGTCGAGACCCAGACGGGTCACGTTGAGTTCTCCGATCAGACTTTCGAGGACGGAACCAATCACATCTGCGTGCGGGGCGGGACGACCATTGACAGGATGAGCGACGGCACGCTGACTTGCGATCCGCAGTTGGGAAATGTCGAAGACTGCGCCGACGTTTCGGTTCAGCTCGGCGTGCCTGCATGCCGCTTCGACGATCCCCAGGACGGCGCCTGGCTTTTGGCCGGCGACGACTCGCTGCCCGCCCGTGAGGGAATGCAGCATGATGTGTCGGTCTCATGCAAGGGAGTCGGCGACGGGACGGACGTTACTCTACTGGTAAACTCGGCGGCGCGCGTGCCTGTCGACCAACTGGCCAGCGGCCAGGTGGCCTTCGACGACGTTGATTTGGGCGAGGGTGTAGACCTGCTCAGGGTCGAGACGACGGATGCTCAGGGCGGCCAGGTGGTTGCAGAGATTTCGATTACGGTCGACACCGGCCGCTGCGCGGTGCGCGTTTCTCCGGTAAGCGGAACAACCTTCCGCGCCTCCGATGACACGGACCCGAACACGGACGGCCTGCAGGTGACGTTTACGGTCGAAACCGACGCTGCCGGAACTTTCTCGTGCGCCGACGGAAGCACCGTGACTCTGAACGTCGCCGGCCAGGATGTCTCTAGCGCCACTTTGACCAACCACGCGGCGACTTTCGTAGCCACGCTGGACGACGGCGACATTTCGGCATACGCGGTCGTCTCGGGCGCGAGCAACGGACGCTCGTTGACCAATGACTACATGGTTTGCGCGACGGCGCTGGATGTGACACTGGGTTCGCCGGGCGACGGTGTTACAATTACCGACGCGGCCGATCGTGATCCGGGCACGGCCGGTATTCAGGTGGCGGTAACGGGTACCTCGTCCGGCGTGGCGGACGGCACGCATCTTACCTTGCTTGTGGACGGCCAGGTGGTGATGGACGGGAACGATCCGCTGCAACCGAGCGTGTTTTTCCCGGGCGGCGACTTCGAGTTCGACTATGCCAGCTTTTCTTTGCAACAGGACTACACCCTGCAGGTCAAGGGGCAGAATGCCTGTGGCGAGGAGGCCCAAAGCGCGCTGAACACGGTGAGCGTACTGACCCAGCAGCGCACCTGCCTGGTCACCAGCCCGGCCGACGGCGCGACTTTGCTTGCGGCCGATGACAAGGATGGAAACCAGGCCAACGACCTGCAGTATGATGTTCAGGTCAACACGGCCAACGTGGCCAACGGGGCCACCTTCACCCTGTTCATCAGCGGCCAGGCGCCGATCTCGGGTCTTGGCGTACAGGACAACCTGTCTGTCAACGAGGTGACTTTCACAGACGGGCCCAAGACGCTGAAATGTGTGCTGGACAGCGGCGAGTCTTCCCCTGACGTATTTATCACCGTCGACGGCCACTCGCCGACGATAGCAATCAACAATCCCCTAGACGGCGCCGTTTTCGACACGACCGATGCGACGGTCGACGTCACTACGACCGGAGTCGAGGACGGCCAGCTGGCTACCATAACGGTTGAATGGACGGATGCAAGTGGTACGCCCCATCAAACCGACTACAGCGGCAGCGTAACCGGCAACGTGGCCAGCATCGATCTGGTGCTGGGTTCGATCGCAGGCACAGCCACGCCCAACACGCTGACGGCAAATGTGGCAGACCTGGCCGGCAACCCGGCCCAGCCGGATGTCATTTCGGTCTCGGCCCAGGTGTTCAGTGATCCGCCCGTGTTGACCTTCGTGGACCCAGACCAGGCCAGCCAGCCGGTGACGATCGCCGAAGGCGACAGGCTGTATACCGTAATCGTCCAGGTGCAGAACGTGGCCGCCGGCGCGCTGGTGAACCTGGTGGTAAGTGACAACGGCCACGATCGCGCGCCTGTTACGGTAGGTGCTTCGGGCTCTGGTTTCGCGACGTTTGCCGGCGTCCTGTTGCCGCGCGGCGACGTCGTACTGAGTGCCTCCGCCACAAACGCAGCAGGAACCGGCCAGGCGACGGTGACTCTGGTTGTGGGCGACACCAGCCTGCCGCTGGTGATTATCAGCGATCCCGTAGACGGCGCCTATACGCAGCAAGAGACTTTTGATGTAACCGTAGACAGCGACGTGGAGCAGGGTCAAAGCTGCTACGTATGTTCACGCGCACCGGCAGGCACGCTGCCTGCCGATTGTGACGCCGGCACGGCCATAGGTAGCGGCAGCGCCGATGCCTCGGGCGACGCCGTTGTGAGTATCACCCGCACCGAGGGCGACTACCAGTTGTGGGCCTCGTGTGTAAACCTGGCAAGTGCCGTCGGCACCTCTGTGCCCAACCGGGTCGTCGTCGATCACAGCGCGCCTGCGGTACAGTTCACCCTGCCGGCCGACGCTACGGTATTCAACGCGGCCAGCGCTGATCAGTCGGGCCAGGCGGGCTTCCAGATCAAAGTTCAGGCCTCGGCCGATGTCGAGGACGGCCAGGGCGCCGATCTGACGGTGGACGGACAGCCGGCAGAACTGATAGGCACAGCGCCGCAATTTGCTGGCAACCAGATTACATTCAATGCCGTGACGCTTCTCGATCAGGCCGACCACGCACTGGGCATCCAGGCTTGTGACAAGGCCGGCAACTGCACGGATGCGACTCCGGTGAACGTGACGGTAGACCGCATCGCGCCCGACGTGATGATAACCAGCCCTGCCGACCTGGCCGAGCTGGGCGGCTCGGCCGACCAGAGCGCCGCGGCCGGTTTCCAGCTGGACGTGGCCTGCGCCCTTACGGGCGCTGCCGCTGGCGATACGATAACGCTCGAGCGCAAGGTGGGCGGGGGAGCCTTCGAGCAGGTAGCCAGCCATGTGTTGACCGCGGGCGAGGCGTCCTCGGGCTACACTTTCGACAATGCCACGGTGATTACCGGCGACGACACCTCGGCCGACCCCCTGATTGTCCAGATCCAGGCCACGGTGACCGACGCTGCGGCCAACAGCGATCTCGACCACGTATCAATATCGGTAAACCGGGTGCTGCCCGAGGTATTGATCACCAGGCCCGATGCAGATGAAAGCTTTAACATATTTTCCGACATGAGTTCCGATTTTGGCTTCCAGACCCAGGTAAACGTCGAGACGCATTACACCCAATCGGGCGACCTGCTGGTGTTGTGCGCATCGCCTGGCACTGGCTACCCGGTGGGTCACTGCACTGGGCACGGCAACGAGGTATGGGCCGGCACGGTGACCGGCGTGACCACCTATCTCACCGGCGTCAGTCTCGACCAGGGCGACAACACGCTGGTGGCTTTCTCGGAGAACCTGCCCGGGCAGGGCAACTTCTCGGCCCCGATCACGGTGCACGTAGACAGTTTGCCGCCCACGGTAGACAGCGTAGTGGTAAATTCCGATAGCGATAGTAACGGCTGTATCAATCTGGCCGAGAATGTTTTCCAGGCAACGGTGACGGTAAGCGGCGCGGAAGATGGACGAAACCTGTGTCTGCTCAACGGCTGGCCTCCGGGAGTGAGTGTTGGCTGTGCAACGGTATCCAGCGGCCAGGCGATTTTCGCCATGTCGCTTAGTGAAGGCGACTACGATCTGACGGCCAGGCTGACCGATGCCGCGGGTAACCCCAACATTAACCAGGCCAGTCCGGTTATCGCCGACCCCGAGGCGCAGTTTTCGATCTCGGTAGACACAGTGCCACCGTCGGTGGCCATCGCCAGCCCGGTCAAGACGACCTTGATCTACGCAGACGATCTGAACCAGTCGACCCAGGATCTGGATTTCAACTTCGCGGCCAGCACCGACGCCGAGGACGGGCAGCTGGTGAGTTTCCTGATTGACAGCAACTCGGCCGGCAGCGGGGTGGTGGCCGGAGGCACGGCGTCTATACAGACCAGCATGGGCCAGAGCAACCATGCACTGAGCGTCTCGGCCAGGGACGTGTGCGGCAACTCGAGCACTTCGTCACCCTTCAACGTCCTGGTAGATACCGTAAGGCCGACCATAACCTGCAGCCAGCCCACCGAGGGCAGCATGTTCAACGACCAGCAGGTGCCTTTCATATGCGTAACAACCGGCACCGACGCCACCCAGCAGATAACGGTCAGTTCGTCGGTCGGCGGCATTGCCTGCACGCCCAATGTAGACGGCTCGGGCACCACCTCGTTCAATTGCGGCCTGCAGGAGGCCTCGAACCAGACCATAACGGTAACGGTGACCGATCCCAACGGCAACGTGTCCGATCCTTACGTAATCAACAACGTGTCGGTGGACGTGACCGGCTGCACGATAGCTTTCAGGGACTATTCGAACCAGGTACGCTTCAACGCCTCGGACGACACGCTGCCCGGAGGCGATCTGCAGGTCGATCTGGTGGCCTGTTCCTCGGGCTGCGACAACGCCAACTGCCCGAGCTGCACGGTGACGCTGACGGTGGCCGGCAGCCAGGTGGGCAACCCCCATGCGCTGGACTCCGGCGGCTGCACGACGTTCACCGGAGTGACGTTCGTCCACCAGGAGATGGGTACGCTGGTTACCGCAGACATAGACGACGGCGCCGGCAATATCGGCAGCAATAGTTTCACGGTGCAGATGGTCGACCTGGTGCCGCCGCAACTGGTGCGCGACGCCCCCGGGGCCAACGATGTCCAGTGTGTGGCCAGCACCGGCAACCCGAACGTGAACGGAAGTGATATACTCGCCGACAAGGTAGCCGGAGGCGGCTGCCAGATGGATCTGGGCTTCACGGTGACCGACGGCGACTTCGACCAGAGCCTTTACCCGGTCATGCTGACCGTCCAGGAAAGCAGCGCGGACATCGTCACACCCGCCTCGCTGACCGCCTCGCCCCAGAGCCGGACGTTTGTGAACACGACCATGGCGCACGATGCGACGCACACGCTGGATGTAATAGCAACAGACTATGCCGGCAACGAGACGCA
>Ga0315535_1002687_pt1 | contig 11192 bp, 9 predicted proteins | sample SalMarSW160220MG_2_FD_203092 | JGI IMG/M metagenome (GOLD analysis project Ga0315535, IMG submission 203092) | Salt marsh sediment microbial communities from the Plum Island Ecosystem LTER, Massachusetts, United States - Salt Marsh Sediment SW1602-20 ...
AGACTCAATGCTGATAACAGGACGAGATGGGTCGGCAACCACATAAGCAGCCCGCCAAGTTGCTGGTCCGCGAGGGTGCTTAATCCCAGGATGCGTGGAGCGGTAATGTAAAAGGGATAAAAGGGTATTTTTGCAAAGGTCAAGATTGCCGCCAGACCTGTACAGGGAATTGTCAACAAAAAAATATACAACATACGTACCGGCGGTGTCGGCTTGGGGGCGATACACGTGTCTGGTGCTGCAATCGGCCACCAGCCGATCACAGCGGCAGCCAAATACGTCAGGTGCTCAAAAATATGCAGACCTTCATGTTCCAAAGCTAAATTGTAAAGTGCAGGTAGATGCCAAACGATCATGACAAATGCAAAGATAAAGAATGATACGAGCGGATTGGTCAGCATCCGTGCCAACTTGACGATTTGTTTCCTCGGCAATAATAGGTCAAATGACCATCCGGGTATGCCCAGAAGCCAAAGTGGGGCAGTGATAAACAATAAAAGTAGATGCTGAACCATGTGCGCACTGAAGAGATACTCATCTCCCAACGTATCAAGCGGAGAAACCAGGGCAAATAATGCAATCAATGTGCCGAAATGAAATGCAATTTGCTGTCCAGGGGCTGGCAACTTTCCCCAACCAAAACGCAGGCGCAAGGGACCGATCAGAAGCAAATATGCAAGGGTCCAAAGGCCGAACCCAATCACAACGCTAGGGTACCAATTCCATGGATAGTACAGAATTAGGCTCATACGAGAAACAGGGCCGCAAACAGGATTATCCAAACGGCGGTCACGTAGTACCAGAAGTAGGTTCCAATTTCAATCGCAATATGTTTTTCTGCGGTAAAGTCTCCCAATCGGGCTCGGAGGCTGTTCATGGCCAGGATGACGACACCGGCGAGGACATGCAAGGCATGGAATCCCATCAGGGTGAAAAAGACCCCGCCAAAGGCCTGGTCATTGATCCGGAGACCGGCGTTGGTAAAATCAAATACCTGCCCGGCGACGAAGAACAATCCAAGCAACAAAGTAACCAGCAACCAGCTTTTTAAACCAGTTTGGTCTCCCAGGCTAATGCTGGCTTGAGCGCGCCAGGCAGTCAGCGCGCTAAGAATTAAAACAGCACTATTCGCAAGTGGAAAAGCCAGCCGACTGAGGGTATGCTCCATTGGCCAGTTGAATTGGTTTCGGAGTGCAATATAAGCCACAATAAGTGTCAGGAAGAACACCGATTCGGTTCCAAGCGCAGTCAACAAGGCGATGCGTGCCGTCATGACTTTGTGATTATGTGCTGGTGAAGTCAAGGCATTCATTCGCCCACCTTCCAATCGGCCATTTCAGGGTGCTTCTGATCCCATACGGGGCGCCGGCTCCGGACCGAGGGTATTTCAGCGAAATTATAGGCGGGTGGAGGGGAACTGGTAGTCCATTCGAGGGTATACCCGTCCCAGGGATCAGACTCATGGGTTGCGGGTTTACGCATTGACACGAAGAAGTTGATTAGAAAGACCAATACACTGATTGCGATGGCAAATGCGCCAATCGTTTCGACAAAATTCCAGATCCCCCAACCGAGGCCATCGCCATAGGTGTAAATACGTCGGGGCATGCCAGCGATTCCCAGGAAATGCATGGGCATGAAGACCAAATTCATCCCTATGAACATGATCCAGAAATGCCACTTGCCGATCCCTTCCTGCAAACGGTGGCCGGTGATTTTTGGAAACCAGTAATAGATGGCGCCAAAAATACCGAAAATTGCGCCGCCAAAAAGCACGTAATGGATGTGAGCCACCACATAATACGTATCGGTAATCTGCCAGTCGACCGGCACAACAGCCATGTGGACGCCGTCCAACCCGCCGATTAGGAACAAGGCAACAAATCCTATGGCAAATAGCATCGCCGACGAAAAACGCAGCTTTCCTTTCCACATCGTTCCCATCCAGGCGAAAATCTTTACGCCGGTTGGCACCCCGATCAGGAAACTGTCAGCCGAGAAAAACAATAAGGATGTTGCTGGCATGCCGGTGGCAAACATGTGGTGGGCCCAGACAGTGAACCCCAAAAAGCCGATCGCAACGGCTGAATAAGCAACGGCCATATATCCAAACAAAGGCTTCCCTGAAAAGACGGGGATGATTTCCGAAACCATTCCCATGGCAGGCAGGATCAGAATGTAAACTTCCGGGTGGCCAAAGAACCAAAATAGGTGTTGCCAGAGTAAAGCTGTACCGCCTTGAGCAACGTTGTAAAAATGGGCTCCAAGTTGGCGGTCCAGGAGTAAAAGCACAACTGCCGTCGTCAGGGAAGGCAGAGAGAAGACCGCCAGGAAGGATGTTACGAAGGTCGTCCAAACGAACATCGGCATACGGTTGATGGTCATACCCGGTGCGCGGAGTTGGATGATTGTAACAATAAAGTTTATGGAGCCGATTGTGGTGGCAATCCCAAGTAACAATATACCCATTGCCCAAAAATCCATACCATGGGTTGGCGAGTACAGTTTTTCAGTCAAGGGAGCATAGCTGAACCAGCCGTCATTGGGTGCCCCCCCAAACACAAAACTACTGTACATAAAAATCCCGGCAAACAGATAGGTCCAGTAACTCAGGGCATTCAACTTGGGGAAGGCCATATCCCGCGCGCCGATCAGGAGCGGAACGAAGTAGTTACCGAAACCAGCTGCCAGCGGCATGACAACCAAAAAAATCATGGTCGTACCATGCATGGTGAAGATCTGGTTATATTGATCAGGGGTTAATACCTTGCCGTTGGGTTGGGCTAATTGCAAGCGCATCAACAGAGCTTCGGTCCCGCCGACTAAAAAGAACAAAAAGGCAGTGACCAAATACATGATGCCGATTCGTTTGTGATCGACAGTCATGAGCCAGGAGAGCAGACCACTTTCTGACTTATCCTGCATTTTGGGTAGGGACTGTGCTTGAACAGACATAATTCTCCTTCCTACCAACTATTTAAGCTGTGTAAGATACGCAATCAGCGCATCAATTTCATCAGGTTTCAATTTGACAACCATGTCATTACCGGGTTTCATGGCCTGCGTATCTTGTAGCCAGCTGCGCAAATTACTCTGATTCAGATCAAATGTAGAGCCAGCGAAACTAGTACGCGAGAACAGGTGAGTCAGGTTAGGACCGATTGTGCCTTTTGCGTCTGTACCGTTTAAAGTATGGCAATTTGAGCAGATGCCCGTTGTAATCATCTTGTAACCCTGTTTTTCTGCATCAGTTTGCGGTTGCGGTGCGTCCTTTTGCTGGCTGGCTGCCCAGGCGTTAAAGTCCGCTTGCGATTCGACGATTACCTTGAAGCGCATATTTGCATGATTCGTCCCGCAGAACTCGGCACACTGTCCGTGATAGACACCGATTTTCTCTCCCTTTAACCACATATGATTGGTCTGACCGGGAATGACATCGGTCTTCCCCGAAAGTTGGGGTACCCAAAAACTATGGATCACGTCAACTGAAGCGAGCGTGATTTGGACCGTCCCCCCAACTGGAATATGCAGTTCATTGGCGGTTGTGATCCCCAAGGCCGGGTAGCTAAATTCCCACCACCACTGATGACCGGTTACTTGCACATTCAAGTCACTTTTTTGGGGGGCAGGTGCTGCAACCGCATGCATCGTCTGGACAGTCATGACAAACAAGGCAATCACCAACAGGATTGGAATCGCTGTCCATGTCACCTCGAGTCTTGTGTTTCCGTAAACCTGTTTGGGAGGGGTGTTATCACCTTTTCTGCCTCGATCGCGAATTAATATTAGAATCAATGCGCCTTCAACTAAAACAAAGACCACGAGTGCCATAATTAAAATAATTCGATATAAAGATGCCTCATGGCCTGCAATCGGGGAGGCTGGGTCAAGAAATGTCGGATATGGGGCACAACCACCAAGCAGCAAGCTGGCCCCAAGAACGACCCATCGTTTAATGTCAAATTTCATGCGACGCTCCTTCGATGATAGTCGTAGATTCAACGACAACCGCTTTCTTATTCTAGTGCATGTAGCTAAATATCATCTTAATTGTCTTATTTGAGCAAGTTAAGGGTCAGTTAAATTTTTGGAGCTGGTCGAATCCAAAAGGGCAGTGGAATAGACCACTGCCCTTTTGGATTCGATATTGTCCAGCTATTGAATTTCGCTGTTTAAACCACGCTGCTTAGCTTCCTCGCGAAGGGCGAGCATTACAGCCTGTAAATCAAGGCCCCGTTTGCAAACCCCCTTGGCAGACTTGAGAATCATATCAGACCACAATAGTCGACTGGTCAAAATCTCATCATCGTCAAATAAAACCATTTGCACCATGCTGGAGATGGGTATGTCGATCTCTTCCGGATATGGAAATTCGCAATCCATGCAGGCCTGACAATGATTTAGATCTTGGCCAGTTGCGTTTCGAACTAATTGGCGCAGGGTCAACACCTTAGAACTCATCAATCCTGGGCCGAAGCGTCATGCTCATCAAAACCACATCAGCAAATTCGCCATCGGGAAACATGAAATAATCATCCAGCGTACAGCTTGGTTTGAAACCCAATTTCTCGAAAGCCTTGATCACCTTTGTTTTGTCAGCAACTATTTCAGCGATCAAGATATTTAGTCCCTGCTTGCGGGCCAGATCGATCAATGCCCGGATCATTTTCATGCCCAAACCATGTCTGCGATAATCCTTGGCTAAAAACACACGCACTTCACCGATATGCTTTTGAGGACCTGGGAAGAAGTGTAAGGTCGCACTCCCAATCACACGCTCTTTTGCGAGGGCAAGGATCGGCAATACGCTAGAATAATCCAGGTTTTCACACCAACTATCAACGATCACCGAATCCTTGACATTGTGGTGAAGATAGCGCAAGTCGTCATCACTGACCGCACTATAAAATTCTGTGAGGCGTTTCTTATCTTCTTTGATCATGGCACGTAAAAGGACATATGCACCTCCTTTTAGCGTGACCATTTCGCGGTAATTCTTGATTTGTTCAGGCAACATTGCATTTTCCTCTTCGCCTACCGCATGATACGGAGCGACTTCAATGCAAAAAGCGATTCGGCCAGTATCTAGGCGGGATTGACTTGCTTCTCCATTTCGGGTTCCGGGGCAACAAAATCGGGCGGCAGCAGACCGGCTTCAGTAACCAGGCGCGGGACTATATCCTCCCAGCCGACTGCCATGATGTGGAATCCATTTACACCCTGTTTATTGCGAATCTGTTCGATTAATTCCAGCGCAATCTGGAAACCTTCCTCGGCAGCATTTCCCTGTTCGTCAGCTTTTTCCATTCGTTGGATTAATGGCTCTGGTATAAACACGCCGGGCACTGCATCGTTCATGTAGCGTGCCATTTTGAGAGTCTTGAGCGGAGTAATACCAATCAAAATGTAAACCTTATCCAATACATCGCGCTTGGCTAACTCATTCAGCCAGATTTCCAGTCGCTCGGAATCATAGACCAAGTTGGTCTGGAAAAATTGCGCCCCGGCATTGATTTTTTTGTGCTCGCGTAAGGCCTGGAATTTGGGTTCGGAAGCAAACGGTGAAGCCGCCGCACCTAAAAAGTATTTAGGCGGGAACTTCAAGTTACGGCCATCCAGATATTTGCCTTCATCACGCATCCGACGCAGGATCCACAACATTTGAATTGAATCCAGATCTATCACGTCCATGCGCCCACGCGGATCAGGTGCCATACTCATACTATCGCCGGAGAGGCACAGAATATTACGCACGCCGAGAGCATTTGAGCCAATGACTTCCGCCTGCAATCCGACTCTTGTGCGGTCTCGGGCAGCGATCTGCATGACGGGCTCAGCCCCATTCTGGATCGCCATCGAAGAGCAGGCCCAAGAAGACATACGCGGTGTCGCAGAAGGACAATCGGTAAAATTGATGGCGGCTACATATGGTTTCACCATCAACACGTTTTTACATAGCTTGTTAGTTGAGATGGTCATCGGAGGAGCAACTTCACTGGTGACCACAAATTCCCCGGCTTTTAACCGGCGTTCCAGTTCCGAAACCGGTTCCTCGTATGCCGGGGGATGGTATTTGGAATCACCACTCCACCATTCTGGCTGCCTGACCGGTCGAAAGATCATATCCCATGTGGTTGCGCGGCTCATCGGATCGCGTGCGAGCAGGCCCGTGACTGTGTTCTTCACCCCGATCCTGCCGACTTGTGTTGCCACATCGCCCCAGGTCTCGGTCCCGACCTTATTCCAATCTAAAGGTGGCAGGACCTCCAACAGCATTTCCTCGCGCCCCAGCTTGAAGGCGCGTTCGTATATCTTGTACCACATACAGGGGCGGGTCTCATCCACATAACATCTCTCGGGTGTCGATCCACCGCAGGGACCATTGCGAACACCTTTTGGGCATTCCATAGAACAAATGAAGGCGGTCTCCTGTAACAGGCAGTTCCCGCACATTCGGCAGCCAAATAACGGGCCTTTTACAACCTTTTCCATGGATGCCAACAATCGGCGGCCAAATGGCTCTCGTTTGAATGGCATGAACGGGGGTTGCCAGCGTCTTCCCGGAGAAAATATGGGCATTTTACACCTCCTGGTGGTAAATCTTTGATCTTCCTCAAATCTCTACAATTTGGGGAGAAGATATTCGTAAGCACTCAGCGCTGCTTTAGCGCCTTCTCCTACAGCGATCAATACCTGTTCCGCGTAACCGTTTGTGACATCACCCGCAGCAAAGACACCGGGAATATTCGTATGACAGGCACAATCGACGATAACCCGCCCGCTGCCATCCAATTCAACCAGATCGGCCACCATTTTGGAGTTGGGTGTCAGCGCTTTTTCCACAAACATTCCATCGGCACTGATCTCAATTGGTTTGCCGGAAGGATCCTTCAAGACAAGCGTACGGGCAAATTCGTCTCCCTTGACTTCGACGATCTCGTGATCTTTCAGGATTGTGACATTCCCGGCCGATTTGAGTTTCTTACCGAGTGGGGAATCGAGCCGCTTTTCATCACCGCAAACCAGATAGACCTGCTTGGCCACGGTCGACAACTCTCCCGCTGAGCGCAAGGCCAGTTCAGCGCCACCGATGACGATGGCCGTCTTGTCAATAAAAAGCGGAGCATATGAAAGCGCGGAATAACACAGGCCCTTCATGGTGTAGTCTTTTTCCCCGGGCACGTCCATACGCACCTGGCGGGCTCCAGTGGCAATAACAATCGCCCTGGCTTCGAGATTTGCGCCACCTTTGGTGGTTACTAAAAAACCACCGTTATTCTTGTTGATTTTTTCTACCGCTTCCATATGGCGAGCAAAGTCTAGATATTCGAGTTCGCTGCGGAATTTGTTTACGATTTCCAATCCCCGGATGACCTGGTAGTCCTCAATCCAGGGTAGCGCCAGACGATAATTGGTTTTACCGCCCAGATCTTTGGTCAGAAGCAATACATTGAGGCGTTTGCGAATCGCATATATCGTGGCTGTGAGTCCAGCCGGCCCGCCTCCGATTACGATCAGGTCGTACATTCCAACCTCCTCTTCCTAATAGGCGGACTTGACCGTTTCCAGGTCAATTTCCGGAGAGTCGCCATCGTCAGCTGGCGGTTCAGGGATGAATCCTTCTTCCATCAGACGCTGGGTCATCGAACGCGAGCGCTTAATGATCCGGGTAGCCAACTCGAATTCCTGTTCGTAGGTAGTTTCATGATGAGTCAGCCCCTGTTCGATGGCTTTCATCGCCACCGCAGCCGCTTCGCGTGGGAAGACTTCCCAGTCATCCATGTTAGGCAGGATATGTTCATCATCCAGACGATCGCCGACGTGGTCTGCTAAGGCTTGCGCAGCCGCAAAGCACATTTCATCGGTAATCGTACGGGCACGGACGTCCAGCGTACCACGGAAGATGCCGGGGAACCCTAACGAGTTGTTGACCTGGTTGGGGAAATCAGACCGGCCTGTGGCAACGATAGCAGCGCCGGCTTCCTTGGCCTCCCAGGGCCAAATCTCGGGAACAGGATTGGCACAAGCAAACAAGATGGAATCTTTAGCCATGCCCTTAATCCATTCCGGGAGAATGACGCCCGGCCCGGACTTGGACAGGGCGATCACGACATCCACGCCTTTCATCGCGTCGGGGATATCGCCTTCCCGGCCTTCGGCATTGGTGATATTACACAGCTTCCATTTGTCTACATACTCAGCCTTGCGCATCTCGAGGTCTTTGCGGTGTTTGCCAAGGATACCTTTGCTGTCGACCATGAAGCATTTGGCCGGATCAGCGCCCCATGCGAAGATCAATCGCGAAATAGCTACATTGGATGCGCCGCTACCGATAAAGGCGATACTGACATCTTCCATTTTCTTGCCAACTACTTTGAGCGCATTGATCAACCCGGCCAATGTGACCGTGGCTGTGCCCTGTTGGTCGTCGTGCCAGATCGGAATTTCGGCTTTCTCGCGCAGTGTATCCAGGATGTAAAAGCACTTTGGTTGGGAAATGTCTTCCAGATTGATTCCGCCAAGGCCGGGCTGCAACATCAGTACGGTATTAATGATGGCATCCGGGTCCTTCGTATCAAGCATAAGCGGTACACCATCCACGCCGCCCAGATATTTATAGAGCAGCGCCTTGCCTTCCATGACCGGCAATCCGGCTTTGGGACCAATATCTCCCAGGCCCAGCACGCGAGTTCCATCACTGACAACAGCCACGGTGTTCCACTTATTGGTGTATTCGTAGACCAATTCCGGGTCGGCCTGGATAGCTTTGCACGGAGCGGCTACGCCGGGTGTGTACCAGATAGCAAAATCATTGAAACTATGAACGGTGCATTTCAGAGTCGTCTCGATCTTGCCTCGGTAGAACGGATGCAACTTCATCGCATCGGCTGATGGTTTAGCTGCTTTCTTAAGTAGTTCTTCCACATTCATGGTCATAAGTGCCCTCCCGCAGGCAAACGCGGACCGTTACTGGCGTTTACTGATTCAGGTAGCCGTCCGCATAAATGACTTTATTGAGCAGGATCTGGGTGGTCTTCCAAATTGCAGCTTGCTCCGGATCGGAATGATCGAAATCTTCCTTCTGAGGCTCTTCACTGGCTTCGGTGCGCTCGGCAATTTTGTTATAAACGCGGGCCAGCGGTGTGGAAGTATCCTTACTCTCGATCCAGTTGATGACATCGTTCTGTTTTTCGTCAAGCGGATTGGCAATCATCGTTTGTAGGCCGACGCCCATCAACATGGCGCAATAAACACGATTGATCAGGGGGCGGTTTTCCGCAGGGACGGCGTTCGAGACATTTGAGAGGCCGACCGAGATCATGGGGGCCGGATCCCAGGCATACTGAAGCATACGCACCGCTTCGATCAGTTGCGGGCAATATTCCTGGCAACCGGACACGGTCAAAACCAGCGGGTCGATGATCAGGTCTTTCATCGGGTAATCGATTTCCATCAACCGTGGGATGAGCGTCTCGACTGCTAAATTAACTCGCTCATCAGCACCGACCGGAATTCCGGAAGAGCCCATCGTCAAGGCAATGATCCTGGCGCCATATTTCTTTGCCAAAACAGGGATTCTTTCCAGGCGATCAGGTTCAGCCGAGGTTGAATTCAGGATTGGTTGGGCCTTCTTGATCGTTTTGAGGGCGGCTTCCATTCCGTTGACGTTGGTCGTATCGATCGATAGCGGTACGTCGACGACAGCTTCGACTGATTCGACAACCCACGGAAAGACTTCTTCCCAGTCCTTCTTGCGTGGTCCCAGGTTGATATCAACAGCCTTGGCACCTGCTTCGACTTGCTTGACGGCCATATCCATGAAAAATTCCCGATCACGGTTGACCAGCGCCTCCTTGACTTTGTCCGAAATGATGTGAATGTTCTCGCCGATAATGTACATGGTGGTGTCCTTTCTCCAGAAGGTTGAAAACCTGATTTTATGCCTTACTAAAAAACGCTTCGACAGACGGGAATTTGTTCGCGTCTGTGTGCGGTAAAAACATGGCGGACATGAAAGCCTCGTAGAAAGTGTTATCCGCTGAAAGCTCAATGTAGGTCATGCGTTCTGCGATTTGCTTGATCCGGTCGCGAGTCTGCCAGTCCAGCAGTGCCCGGTATGCACCACGAACTGCGGTATTGCCTAAAAACTCAAAGCGGTCCCAGGGCATATCGGGCAGCAAACCAATCTGTATGGCTTTTTCCACGTTAATATATTTGCCGAAGGATCCACCAATTAATACCTTGGTTGCGTCTTCCAGGGCCACACCAACCTGATCGGCCAGTACGGTAAAGCCGGCATAAATTGCAGCTTTCGCGCGCAGTAAATTGTCGACATCGACGTGCGAAATAACGATATCCTGGCCGTTTTCAGTATCCTTTCCCCAGACGACGACGTATTCCGGCCCATGTTCGCCTTCCCGAACGCGGTCCGTTTTGGATGATAGGTTGACGTTTCCAGCTTTGTCGAGCAGGCCAGTCAGGAACATTTCAGCTAACAGGGAAATGAGACCGCTTCCGCAAATACCCTTGGGTTTGCTCCCGCCAATCACGCGGAAGGTTGGCTCAAAAGTGTCGCTGTTGATCCAGACTTCCTCGATCGCACCGGTAGTAGCCCGCATCCCGTTTACCACACCAGCTCCCTCGAACGCCGGGCCAGCCGAACAGGCACAGGTTACCAGCCAATCCCGGTTGCCCAGAACTGTTTCGCCATTCGTGCCAACATCCAAGAAAAGCATGATTTGCTCAGCCTGGTCGAGCCCGCTGGAGAGCACACCGGCTGTGATGTCAGCCCCCACGTAGGAAGCCACACCGGGCAGGCAGTCCACACTGCCTTCTGGATTGATATTCAGCCCCACCTCGCGGGCAGCCATGAGCGGGGGGTGGTTGACAGCTGTGATAAAGGGGGACAGCCGGATACTGGCGGCTGGCAAGCCAAGCAGCAAGTGGATCATGGTGCTGTTTCCGGCAACAGTGGCCTTGACTACCTCCTGCGGGTTGGCTTTGACACGCTTGCAAGCCAGTTCCAGCAAGCTATTAATCGAATCCAATACCCGCTGACGCATTTCCTGCCCACCGCCGTTTTTACTGGCAAAGATGATGCGCGAGATGACGTCCTCACCGCGGGCGATCTGCCCGTTGTATTCAGCCACCTGGGCCCTGACCCTGCCACTGATCAGGTCCACCAGCCAGAG
>Ga0315535_1002692_pt1 | contig 11176 bp, 7 predicted proteins | sample SalMarSW160220MG_2_FD_203092 | JGI IMG/M metagenome (GOLD analysis project Ga0315535, IMG submission 203092) | Salt marsh sediment microbial communities from the Plum Island Ecosystem LTER, Massachusetts, United States - Salt Marsh Sediment SW1602-20 ...
ATGAGGAGTTAGCTTTCTCCTCTAATTTCAAATTATGTTTAACAATAAATTCCTTCTGAATATACTTCTCAATAATGTTTAATATCATCATTTTATCAATTGTTCTATTAAGTGCTTTCTCTAAAATCATGCTCTCTTCAATGAGCATTGCTAAACTCACGTCTCTCTTTTTTAAAAGGACTCTTAACAAATGTTTTTCTATGAGATTCGGAATTTTCTCTATTTGATCTATTTTTAACTCATTAATCTCATACACCATTTTGGTATCAGGGGATAATTGAGATATCATTTGTGAATTAATAGGTTGGGCTATACTACCATCCTCAGGGTTATTTTCCTCCTTGTAAATATCTATGAATAATTGAGTTCCTAAACATTTAAACGACTCATCTACGTAAGATATAAGTGTCCTCTTACAATGTTGAATTCTAAAAGGAATGGGAAATTTTGTTGCGCTTAAGAGAATATCCTTATTGACGTGAAAGGTTATCGCCTTTTCACATATTGGACAAATACCCAATATCTTCATATTTTCAACCATACTTAGCCCCTATAATTTTGAATAAAATATCATATTATTATTCAAAATGTTAAAAGAATAGTAGTGGAATTACTATTTAAATTATATCCAAAGATAATAATGTTAAGAATAACAAGTTTTGAAATCAAGAATGTAATAAAGGAAACAACCAATTAATAAAGATAAAAGATGCAAGATCTAGAAGAAACGGAATTTATCGATGAGATATGTTGTAAATTAGTTGATTTAATAAATTTTTAGGTTATAGGATCAATGTAAACTCATTAATTAAAAGGATTTAAAAGACGCAGTAAATTTCTTTCAATTATATTACTAAAAAGAATTTAATAGCTGTAGGCAATATGCCATTGAAGGGTGTTGAGTCATTTCAGGCCAAGGTGCCAGCACTTTCGGGAAAAAGATTTTTAATCTTACCTTTTTATTCTATCATTATGATAACAATAGGAATTGTCTGGATGAGATTCATATTTGAGATTTCCAGAAACATGAAAGCAGTTACTGATATTTGGATAATCTCCTTGATACCATTGCTTGGTTATCTTCTTCTCGAATTCCTAGGTTTTCTCCTTGCCAGCCAGATGTGGTTCTGGCGTAATTTTTTAAAGAAGCGTTATGGTATGAATTCTTTTCATCGAATTATTTTTGTAGGTTTAGCAGGAATTTTATTGGTATTTTCACTAAGTATAAATCTCTACCAACCATTTTTCCTAGATCTTTTCTCTGGATGGTTAGGTTCACCATTGGCTTTTTTGATGATACTTCTTGATTCATTGTCAGGAATTGGGGCTCCTATAGCCTATGTTCTCAAGATCGTGATCGGAATCGGTTTCTTGTTAGGGGGATTTGCGATGGCATTGCGATCTGTAACAATTTTAGGATTAGATTACTTGTCCACTCTTTATCTTTACTTTCCCGAGGAAAGTAAAGTGCAAAAAAACGAAATTTATTCCGCCTTGCGAAATCCATTTTATGCTGCTTTTTTAATGATTGGGTGGGGTGGGGCGATCTTAACATGCACTTTATATACATTCATCATGTTCATTTTTTACCTCATCGGTTTTTATATCTTCTTATGCTTTGTCGAGGAACGGGAGTTACTTCAACGTTTTGGGGATATTTTTGCCTCCTATCAAAAAACAACACTCATGTTTTTCGTTAAGCCGAGCAACCTCAAAGTTTTATTGAAGTTTATTTTTATTAAAAAAAAAATTATTAAAGAGTAATATTCTTCCCTTTTTTGTGTAGAGTTATTCTCATTTCTTTTAAATTATGGAAAAATTGCTGATAATGATTTTAAAATATAAAATTCAATTAATATTTAAACCCTTTTAACATCTAGACTGTTGTAAATGTGTATCTTTGCTACCTTTTCTGAGAAAAATCATAGGATTTTGGAAAAAATCAATTAATACTTGAACCCTTTTAACATCTGGACTGTAGTCAACGTATCTTTACCATCTTTTCTTAAGTAATCCATTGCTTCTTCTATCCCTTCCACAGTAAGGTGAAACATCGGGATGATGCTTGAAATGATTTTTCTAGTCCAAGGCACCCATTCTAATCGAATAATTTCAGGGTTCAACCACACCACGTTATTCTTGAAATGGTTCGCAAGCTCGCGGATGTAATAGACTCCAGGCATTTCGTTGCGATGATAATAATAAATGCTTCCATAACGTTCGGTGAGCTCCCAGCTTGCCCTCACAATTTAATCGGAATTCGATTAAATAATTGCGGCGTCGCCCACCACGACAACTTTGTATTTGCTGTTATATTTTTTCAGAAAATCCTCAAATGGAGTGGCTTCTTCTGGGTTTCTCTGTGCATTATGATAAAGTGTCTCGTATAAGCAATTATGGAAGTAGTAAAACTTAAAGTCCTTCCAGTGTGACATGTTGCTTGCTGCTGAAAAAAGTAAATTTACTAAATGTGCATAAGGTGTCATGGTACCACCGACGTCCATTAGTAATATTAGTTTTACGTTATTCTTTCTTTTCTTTTCAAAAACGAGATCGATATCTCCACCGTTCTTGGCGGTCAAATCTATGGTCTTATCAATGTTTAGTTCATTTTGTTTCCCGATTTCTTCGAGTTTTTTGAGGCGTTTTAGGGCAACCTTGATTTGGCGGGTGTCTAAGACGATATCTTTTCTATAATCGGCAAAGATCCTTTTTTGGGCAATTTGTATTGCCATTCGCATTCCGGCAGATCCTCCAAGTCTCATGCCCATTGGGTTTTGGCCAGCATTTCCAAATCGAGATTCACCTTGAGTTCCAATCCAATGATGACCGCCATCATGGTCTTCATCTTGTTTTTTCATTAACTCTTCTAATTGTTTTTGGAGATCCTCAAGGTCGAAGATTTCACTCATAAATTGTTGAAGATTATCGGGTAATTCTTTTGGGTCAATTTTCTTATCGAGCCAATCCCATATTTGTTGTTTAATCTCGTCGGGAAATTTTAGTGACGCGTCTTTAAAGAAATTGGCAAATGCGATATCGTAAATGTCAAAGTGATGCTCGTTCTTGCATAAAAGAGATCGAGAAATGTAATAAAATTCGACTATATTGTGTATTAATCCTTTATCCAATGCTTCGATTAGAGCCATGTATTCTGTTAAAGAGACGGGTAATCGATCCTTTAAATAATAAAAGTAATCTACAAACATCTATAGTAATAGAATAGGTGGTCAAATTAATTAATTTTGATATTGAAAAATATAGGTAAGCATTAGGAATAAAATTTCGATACTGAGCTAGTACGAAATTTAGCATTCTTGAATGATTTATATATAATAGGTGTATTTTTAGCAGTTATTGTATATTCTCAACATAAAAATGCCGATTTAATCCTTAAATAAGAGATAAAGAGAAAAAAAAGAATTTTTAATTATTATTTTGTATACTAATTTTTATCATGTTATTCAATACCATGTTTTCGTTTCAATAAGATTACTAATGTGATTATCACACCTGTTAATGCACTGAGACCAAATATTCCTATGAAAAACCAGATATTTACTTCCTCCTTAGCTGGAGGATCAATATGAAATTCTATGACATCCGTTCCTCCCAAATAATAAGAATCAGGTGGGAATTCAATCCAAGTTTGTACAATATAAATACCTTTTGTAAAAATATTATTCAATTGGTTAATTGTCTGGACCGAATCCCAATAGAAAAAACCTTTTGAATCATATGTCATGTTGCCTTCCACTTTGACATTTCCATAGTAGTCAACTATTCTTATGTGTACAGTCATTCCCTCAATAGCGATTGGATTTAATAGAAATTGATCTTCGACATCCAGCACTTGTGCCACGAGGGAGATTTTTATTTCTTCATTTAGAAGATAATTAAATTCACCTCCTAGGTTAAGCTGTGCTTGGCGATATACTATTACGGAGAAAAACTTATCGTAATATTCACCTTCAGCATTCCAAATTCGAAGAGTAAGCAAATGAACGCCAGTTTCAAGTTGATTAGTGGTCGATATTGTTGTTTCACTTATATAAATTCCACCTTTTTCATCTTCGGTATAAAATGTAGATAAGGCAAAACCAGGATCAATTTCCCCAATCCAACCGATATAAGTGAATTGAGATGAAGAATTAGAGCTAATACTTCCAATAGTTTGAGAAGTGCGTGTATAAGTTAGCATTATTTCATTTGGAATCGTATCATATATCACTGATGGAGGGACAGGAATATCCACAACTACCTGAATGCAGTTTGAAAGTGTATCTCCGTATTCATTATGTGCTACTACTATGAAATAATAAGTTCCATCTGAATATCCTTCCAATGGAAAATTCAAGTCTGTAATATCATCTGCTAATATGATCAAGTCTTCAGTGATCTCCGTGATAAAGCTAGAATGTCGATAAACCGAATAATTTTCAGTTCCAATAGATTCGGTCCATAAAAGTGTAAAAGACCCATCATTATCGGGATTATTCGCATCAGATGATAATATAAAAAGCTCTGGAGGTGATAAATACTCAAATTGAGCATTAGTATCTACGAAATCAAAAGTATAATTATATATTCCTGCGTTAAAAATAAACGTGCCATTTAATAAAATTCCCGTGCTCTTCTCATACCACGCGATACCTCCTGGTTGAGTCAAATCCTCAAGTTCCCACACACCTATGGGTCCGAAATTAGGAAGATCGAATATGAATTCCCTTGTCACGTTGAATATGTGATCTGCATCATAAGCAACGGCTATAGGGATTGTATCTCCAAGTGAAACATTAGTAAAAATCCATATTGGTGTATGAAAGTTATCTCCAAAAAGAGAGCCACCAGACATCAGCCTTGATGAAGGATCTACATACCATTGATAAGCACCCTCTCCTTCAACACTCCACGTTTCATAGAATAATCCATCTTGACATGATATATAGGAGAAGTTTGTATTATAAATGTAACCCATCTGATTAAAAATATATTTTATATACAAACCATCAAAAAGGTGAGTTTCTACTAAATGAACATCCACAATTATCAGATTATCATCTTGAGATGGTTCACTAGGTAAGGGAGGTGCATATGCTTTAAAAGTAAATGTTTTGTATTCGGTAGGTGTCCAATTATATTGGATGGTACCATTTCCTCCAACAGACAGATAAGGAATTGTAAGAGAGTCAACTATAATATCATCAAGGTATAGATATAATTCTACATCTACTTCATCATGTAAGCCCGTATTTCGGACTGTAGCAGAGATTATATAACTTGTATCGATTTCAATACCGTTAGGAATGTCTAGATTCACTTCTAAATCATGGTCATAAGTAATATCTACTACCACATTTATACAGTTTGAAAGAGTGAATCCATATTCATTGTTAGCAGATACGATGAAGTAATATGATCCTTCTGGATAGCTACTTAATAGCAAGTTCAATTCGGAAATTTCTTCAGCTAAAAGGGTTAAACTTTCATTAATCTCAGTAATATAACTTGAATGTTGATACACGGAATAATTATCTGCTCCATCAGCTAAACTCCAGTTGAGAGTAAACGTACCATCATCATCAGGGCTTCCAGCATCCGATGATAATGAAAACATGCTTGGTGATGCACGATAGATGGGATATGCACGGAATGAGTTCATTGCATTGTAAGGAACGCCTCTTATCTCTTTCAAATGAACGTAGGTTACTTTAGTGTGGTAAAGTGGTATGTGGTTAAATCCTGTTGTTGCCATGTAACTTTGGATGTGCTTATAGATGTTATCTCTAGCAACTGTATCAGTTTCTGTTAATGCTGCTGCCATCAGGGCATTTAAGACTAAATCATTGACTTGAGCGGAGTTTGATCCAGAGTTGGGGTTAAACAATGGGTCAAGCATGTTGTATGGCTCAAGGTAATCAGGTGCCCATCCGATAGCGTATAATTCTAAATGATCCCATCCTTCAGTTCCTACATCATATAAGTAGTCTAAGAATGTATCCCATATTACGCCATCATCTTCAACAGCACAACCCACTAGTTTAAGCCATTCTGTAACAGCAACGCCTAAATCTTGTCTATAAGCATTTCCAAGATTATACGTGTATCGAACGATTCTGAACGGACTTGAACCCTCTGCTACTGCAATCCATTGGGCATCTGTCCATCCCATATCACCAAAACCCATGGATACCATGGTTTGCCTTGCAATTGTAACATTTCCACCATCAGGAACGACTCGAGGATCAGATGGAAGTGATGAGTTAAATGCGGCACCAAAACCAGGTGAAATCGCAGAATAAGATCGGACTGCATTTCCTAATCGTAATTCATCAATAACGTACGAATAATTCGTTGCAAAAGCTATGACTTTTCTCCAAGTTTCATTATACTTATGGTTGTTAACTCCCATATATTGATATACTAAACTCGGTATACCAGTATCATCAGTGAATCTCTTTACAGTTATGGTGGGATCGGCTTCATAGAGTGCTAGATTTTGATCTGAAAACATACTATTTATATCAATTGCATGACTAAGGAAAGCATTATGAGCAGTAGTTGCGTCACTAAAAATTATATATAAAATTTCTTCGAAAAATGCCGAACCTTTCCAGTAATCCTCCCATCGAGACATCCTCACTTCTACATTTGGGGTGTAGCTATCGTATGTGAAAGGTCCAGTTCCAATTAGATCTCCCGTAGCAAGGTCGATGAAACTATGCACATTTGCAGCGTGGAAGGTAGGAGAAATCATACCGGAGTTAATGTAGCTCAATGTAGCCAAGAAAGGAGCATACGCACCATTTAAAGTGATGGTGATATTGTATTCTCCAACAGCTGCAGTATTGTTAATAAGAGGGGTTACACCATCAGGGAAACTCCATAAGGATTTCGTTTGTGCTACAGTACCAGTATTTAATCCAGTTGCATTTATAAGGTAATTTAACCTATCTAAATTCCATTTCGCTGCGGTTGCATTGAAAGGTGTTCCATCTTGGAAAAGAACTCCTTCTCTTAACTTGATTTGAAGTACAGTTGTAGATGCCCAATAGTATGATTCAGCAAGTCCCATAACCATGGGTAATTCTACATCATTTAAATCATAAAAGAAGAGAGTTTCGACCACTTGTTCGAGCACATCATTGGAAGCACTATCCCATGCATCACAAATTTCTAATGTGTGTGGACCAGAACTCATTGCAACCTTGAGAGTTAAAGGATCAGCTCCATTACTAGTCTTTAAGAAGGATGTTGTGTGATCTGTAATACTAACCACTTTTTCAGCATTAAAGTTCAATGAAATGAAGTTATAAATATTGAAACATAAGAGAAAAATCATGAAAAATGAAATTAACTTAGTTAATCTTTCTTTCATAATCATTCATTGTAAAAAGTTTTTAATTCAAATATTGGATTAATATAATTTTATAAAATACTCATATATAAACTTTTTTTGAATCAAGGTAAATATTGCTTAAACAATAATTCAACATTTCCATATCGTACTAATTTTATTTAATATAAAATGGGTAAATTAGAAAGGATTAGAATTGCATTTTTTCTAAAAATGTAAAGAAAGGTCAATCATATCAGATATTTTCCATCACAAAGAATGATTGATACTTCGCCAATAAATCTAACAATTCTTCAATGATTTTGAATACCTTCATCATTTGATCCCAAATATCTTAATAATATTCATCCTAAATAAATTCGCAACCAATTTGAAAAAAATGACTCTGAAAATATAGGTGAAAAGATAAGATAAAATTAATTAAGTTGGAAACTTGATTTTCTCAAGAGCTACTTCTAAATCTTTCTCTTTCTTTAATAATACTCCAAGAAATGGTATATCTTTTCTAAATTCTTCAATAGAAATTCCGCTTTTAAGCAAGACACCTATCCAATCGAGATTGTGATGTTAGGAAGGGAATTTGATTTTTTCTAAAGCAATTTCAAGATCCTTTTCCTTTTTAAGTAGTACTCCTAAAAATGGTATGCCTTGCTTCAATTCTTCAATTGTTATACCACTTTTTAATAGTACAGATATCCAATCCAAAATTTCAGAAGTTGATGGCATTTTTCTTATTTTAGTGATAGCCCTGAGAGCATAGAAGTGTTTTAAGCATTGATCTAATAAATTTTGCTTTAAATTAGGATAATGGAGATTACAAATTTCAGTCATGAACTCTTTTGATGGGAATTCAATCCAGTGAAATACACATCTACGTAAAAAAGCATCTGGAAGTTCTTTTTCATTATTTGAAGTAATGATAACGATAGGACGCGTTTTTGCTTTAATTGTCTCTTTAGTTTCTTTTACATAAAATTCCATCACATCTAACTCTTGTAAAAGATCGTTGGGAAACTCAATATCTGCTTTATCTACCTCATCAATAAGAAGAACGACTTGCTCATCAGAATCAAAAGCTTCTCCTAAAGGTCCGAGAGTGATGTAATCTTTTACATTATCAACGTTTCGATCTTCACTCCCAAATCGACTATCATTTAATCTTTGGACTGTATCGTACATGTAACACCCATCTATTGCTTCTGTGGTGCTCTTTATATTCCATGTAATAAGTTTTTTTCCCAAGGATTCGGCAATTGCATGAGATAAAAGCGTTTTTCCAGTACCGGGTTCACCTTTAACTAATAAAGGTCGAGCTAATGCAATAGAAACATTAACAATATTTCGAAGTTGAGGATCGGCGATGTATTTAATCCTATCTGTATTTACATCGCCTTTAAACTTATTAAACCCATCATTATTCATAATTAAATGAATTAATTAGGAATTAAATAATTTTTGACTACAAGAAAAAGAATTATTAATAATTTATAAAAGAAAATAAAATTGGATTTTTGCTATATTGGGTTTAGGCTATTTTGGCAATCGTAAAAAAGTTATGTGCTCCTCCAGGGAATATGTTTCTTGTTGTGTGTGCATAATTATATTGGTATATTAATATACTAAGAGATTCACATTCTGCGAAATTAAAATTATTCGTTAGAGCGACCCCAAATGTATTAGTAGTGTTACTTGCAGTAAATGATCTGGAACAAAGTATAATAGCATTACTGAGAAGTTGTATTATAAAAAAATCCCCATCAACTGCTTCTATGCTATATTGTGTTGTTACTTGATAAATTCCCGGTTCATGAATCGTATAGGAATCAGATGTGAGATTAAAAGCATCACGATTATCATCACTTATTTGATTATAGTTGAATGTTTGGGATGATTGATAGGGTATTGAATATGTAGACGTACTATCATAATACACACTTGCCATTGGCGGAACATATGAAGTTATCTCATTGATATGAGCATTCAGAGCATTAATATAATTATTCATGAAAACGAATGAATAGACTCCTAAGGCGACACTTGCTAACGCAATTATTAGGGATACAACTCCTAACATATTTCTTCCTTTACTCAATTTAAATTTACGTTTTTGGTAAAAATTATATTAGTCTTAATAGAACTAATTTAATATTTATAGCTTTTGATATGTCCATTAGATTTTTTAGGATGATATTCTTCACAAAATTCAGCATTTTCTAAAACCTCTTTTTTATTACGATTATTTCCATGCTCCAGAATATAATTATTAAAATCTAATATATAAAGAAAGAAAATGCAAAAAAATTGGATTTATTCATAAGTAAGTCTTAGGTTCTTTTCACAATCGCAAAATGAAACCTTAGTTCATGAATTATAATTAGAAAATTTAAGTAAAACTTTGAATCATATAATTCATAACTTTATTTAATCAAAAGAAAAATAAGTTCATATACAAGTAGTAAAGTGAATATAAATGACAAATGAAGATGAGATGTTAGGAGAATTAAAAAAAATTCGAGAATTACTGACCCCGCCACCAGCACCACCAAAAGAAAAACCAAAAAACTTGGCAATGGAATTCTTGGATTTCATAAAAAAATATAAAGTTCTGGGTCTTGCCTCAGCATTTATAATCGGTCTTGCTGTAAATGCACTAATCCTTTCCTTAGCTCAAGATATAATAACCCCAATAATCGGACTCTTTATACCAGGATTTACTACTATTGCAGATTTCAAACTTGGTGTATTTGGGATCGGAAATTTCATAGCAGCATTCATTAATTTTATAATAATAGCGTTTATAGTGTTCCTTATCATAAAATTAGCGTCAAGGATAGGACTTGATTAAGTTATTTTTAAAAGATTAAATAATAATTTTTTTTCTATTTTTGTTATAAACCTTCTGTTTAATGAAAACCATCTAGAAGCTTTTTTAAAAGTAACAATAAACGATAATATTTAACATAGAATTCAACGTTTTGTTGAGATTAATTTTTTTCAAATATTAACGACAGCTAAAAATATTTGATATTTAAAATTAATCATAAAGAATCATCTAAGATCTCAATTTGAAAGATTTTGGAGTCGTTCCAAGTTTCACAAGTTCTATAGATCCCCCACAGATAACTTCCATCCCAAGACATGCCTACACATCCTCCTGCTACGTCATATATCCTTCCTACTATATCCCCCGTCTTTGTCCAGGCAATAAGCCTGTTTCCTGCACTTGACCAGAAATGAGTGCCATTCCAAGTGAATGGACTATACAAGTCTATCCCAATCAAGTTGGTTGTCCCGTGGATAGTCCCATTTTTGTACAATTCAAATAATTTAGACCCTGCTCTATTGGTAATGTAAAGATATGTACCATCAGTTGCTAAACCTTGACGTCCACCAGTTTCTTGTTCGGGAATCGGAAAGGAGTCATGAATGGTCACGGCAGTATCATTAACTGAAAATTTAACGATTTTTAAAAGCGAATGATCTTGAGCCCAAAAATACTCTCCATCATAACATAATCCTCTTGGTCCGAATAATTGGGAAGTATCGATTGAATATTCCGTATAATTTGAGGTTATGGGATCTATTTTGAGTAATTTACCCGTCTCTAATTTCCAAATATACCCATTAGCATATTCTAATGCCCAACCAAACCCTAAACCTTGACCTATTCTTCTATTTACACGTCTAGTTTCATCAATGGGATCATACACATATATGAATTGATCTTCGGGATCACCTGGAGTATAACCTAAATTACTATGTTTGATATCTTGAAAACCAATGTCGGGTATGGGAACAAAATCTTCACCAAAATCATTA
>Ga0315535_1002693_pt1 | contig 11174 bp, 9 predicted proteins | sample SalMarSW160220MG_2_FD_203092 | JGI IMG/M metagenome (GOLD analysis project Ga0315535, IMG submission 203092) | Salt marsh sediment microbial communities from the Plum Island Ecosystem LTER, Massachusetts, United States - Salt Marsh Sediment SW1602-20 ...
GTCACCGGGAAAGTTGATAATCTTGTTGCTGGTGGTCCTGCCCACAGCCTGTCCCAGCCGCGGGTGGAAGCCTTCGACCAGCACTTCATATTGCCGCCCCAGGCAGTCCTGATTTCGTTGAATCTGAATGTCCCGCTGATGGGCTTGAAGAACCATCAGCCGCCGCGCTTTCTCCTCTTCAGGCACGGAATCTTCAATATGCCCTGCCGGAGTTCTGGGGCGAGGTGAATACTTGAAGGCGAAAACCTGATCGTAGCCGACTTTGCCCAGAAGACTGAGGGTCTGTTCAAAGTCGTCCAGCGTCTCACCGCAGAAACCCACGATGATGTCCGTCGAAATGCTAATAGCACGCCTTGAGCTGCGGATGCAATCGATTTTTTCGAGATACTCTTCGCGCGTATAAGTCCGCCGCATCCGTTTCAGAACCGAATCCGACCCTGTCTGTACGGGCAGGTGGATCTGGTCACACAGCACGGGGTGGCTGTCAATGGCCTCCACAATCTCCCGGGTAAAATCGCGCGGATGCGATGTGGTGAAGCGCACACGCCGAAGTCCCGGCGTTTCCGCCACACGCGACAGCAATTCCGCAAAGCTCATCCGCGCCGGCGAAGGATCTCGATAAGAATTGACGGTCTGGCCGAGAAGTTGAATTTCCGTAAAGCCCTCGCTGGCCAGACGGCGGCTTTCCGCAAGGACCTTGTCGGAGGGCCGGCTGCGCTCCGGGCCGCGGGTCATGGGAACCACGCAATAGCTGCAGGCCTTGTCACATCCTTCGATGATGGTGATGTAGGCGCGGAAGCGATTGTCACGCCGTGTCATTTCGGTTTCAAAACAGTCTTCTGTCCTGAGATCCAGTCCCGTAACCCTGCGGTGGCCCGTTTCAAGTTCCGTCAGCAACTCCGGAAGCCTGGGGTAACTGGCAGAACCGCAAACCAGACTGACGTGCGGCGCCCGTTCAAAGATCTGCTCCGCCTCCTGCTGGGCCACGCAACCCAGCACTCCGATGACCTTGTGCCCCGCAGCGCGGTTTTTGCGGAACGTTCCCAGTCGCGAAAAGACTTTTTGCGCCGCCTTTTCGCGAATGCTGCAGGTGTTGTAAAAAATGATTTCGGCGTCATCGGGAGTTGAAACGGGGCGATAACCGCGCGCCATCAGCACCCCCGCCACCTTTTCGGAGTCATGAACGTTCATCTGGCAGCCGAAGGTCTCGATATAGAAAGGCTTGCCTTCGGAGCTGTATCCGGGTGTAAGGTCAGGTTTGACGTTGGCGCTTTCAACGCACTGATCGCCGCCGGACAGGATTGGGAAAATGTTGCTACTCATCAGGAAAAAAACGCCTCGCTTCGTTCAGTATATCTTGAGGAGTTGACTTTGGGTAGCAGCGATGTTCCTCTGCCGGGTTTTTATTCTGCCATGAGACAGGAAACGAATTCCAATTTAACCCGACGCCTGTTTGAGCATGGTGGCAGCGTGCTTCAAAACGGCGTCGGTCACCCGCGATCCGGAAAGCATTCGGGCCAGCTCACCGGCGCGCTCCTTTTCATTCGAAAGATGGCGAACGCTGGTATGTGAGCGGCCGCCGCGCTCAAATTTCTCCACGTAATAATGGTGGTCGGCAAAACAGGCGATCTGCGCGAGGTGGGTCACGCAGATCACCTGGGCGCTCTGTGCCAGGCGCTTGAGCCGCTGGCCGACGCTCTCCGCCACTCGCCCCCCGATGCCGGTATCCACCTCGTCAAAAATAAAAGTGGGATTCGTTGTCTTCTTCGCGCCGCTCCCGAGTCGCTCGGTGCCCAGGACCGTCTTGAGAGCCAGCATGATTCGGGAAAGTTCACCGCCGGAAGCAATTCTGCCCAGCGACCGAAGGTCTTCACCGGGATTTGGAGAAATCAGGAACTCGATGGCGTCGATGCCGTTTGGGCCTCCGGTAGGAGCTTCTGCCTCGCGGGCGGTTTCAAACCGGATGGCAAACCGGGTCTTCTCCATGCTGAGTCCGGCGAGTTCTTTTCGGACCAGGGTTTCCAGCCGGGCTGCAGCTTCATGCCGCTTCTGCGAAAGCTGCCCGGCCGCTTTCCGGTATTTTGCCGCGGACTGTTTCAACTGGCGAGTCAGTTCCTCCCTGCGTTCATCCGAATGTTCAAAGCCGGAAAGCTGCTGCCGGATCTGCTCCCGGTAGGCGATGGCCTCCTCGATAGTCCTGCCGTATTTTCTCTTGATTCGATCGAGCAGTGCCAGGCGGTCTTCAACTTCTTCCAGACGGTGCGGGCTTGAGTCCAGGTTCTTCACATAATCCCTGAGCGTCAACGCCACGTCTTCGAGCTGGGCTTTCACCTCGCGAAGCACACCGGCCTGTGCGTCAAACGATGGGTCAAAAGCCCGCACGTCCTCAATCGCCCGGCCGGCCATGCCCACCTTTTCGCACGCGGAGTTCTCGTCATCGTACAGGGCGCCGTAGGCGGCGGAAACGGCTGACTGGATCTTTTCGCGATGCGCGAGGACGTGCTTCTCTTCATCCAGGCGGGCATCTTCACCCGGCTCGAGGTTTGCCTGTTCAAGTTCGCGGAGCTGGAAGCCCAGCAGGTCAATCGTGCGCAGGCGGTCCTGCTCATTCTGGCTGAGGCTTTCGAGTTCGGTTTCAATCTGTCTGCGATGTTCATGGAGTTCCGCCACCTCGCCGCGCAACTCGTCTGCGCCCGTAAAGCGGTCCAGCAACTCCAACTGAGACTCCGGAGAGAACAGACTCATCTGCTCATTCTGTCCGTGGACCTCAACCAGAAGGTCGGCAAGCGCCTTGACGGCGGAAAGCGTCACAACCTGGTCGTTCAACAGCAGACGGCTTCGACCGTTCGAATGGATCACCCTGCGGAAGATGATCTCTTCCCCGTCCATCTCTTCCAGGCCTAATGGTTCCGCGCATCGTTGCCACGCGGGTTGTTCGGGGGATCGGAAGACGGCCGTAATCGTTGCCCTGTCGCAGCCCGTCCGGATGACGTCGGTTGCCGCCCTTCCGCCGAGAGCCAGGCCCAGGGCATCCACCACGATGGATTTGCCGGACCCCGTCTCGCCCGAAAGAAGGTTCAGCCCCGGATGGAATTCCACCGTCAGGTCGTCAATGACGGCATAGTTCTGAATGCGGATTTCGTGAAGCATAAGATCTCGTGCGCGAAGCTGTCGCCCATCCCGGCGCAGAGGACTTCCCTTACAAGAGGGAAAAGCCGATGATACCCCGGAATGGCCAGATAGAAAACATTCAGAAATTTTCTGTGCCTCAGGAAAACCGCTCAACCTGCACTTCCGGACAATTGACGGATTTTGTTCGCCTATGCTAGCTTCGAGGGATGGTTGTGTTGCACGATTCATGGCATCGAAGGAGGTCGATTGGTTGCAGGCCTACTCGTTTTTTTTCAGGGTGATATCTGGCAATACCTGTCGAGCACCGGTCTTGTCGCTCGCCTTGTTCTCCTGATCCTTCTCTTTTTCTCAGTTTTCTCCTGGGCCATCATCTTCCACAAATCCCGGCTTTTTAAGCGTGCTCTCCGCGACTCGAAGGAATTTCTTAACATCTTTCGCCAGAGCAAAAAGCTGTCGGAGATTCGTTCCTCCTGCTCGATGCTGAAAGGCAGCCCTTTGCCGGAAGTGTTCCAGGCGGGATACCGGGAGGTTGAAAACCAGGCCACCGTCAGCGAGAACCCTGGAAAGCCGGTCATCCGCAGCCTGGATGCCGTGCGGCGGTCATTGCAGATCGGGTCCACAGCGGAACTCTCGCGCCTGGAGCGGTGGATGCCATGGCTCGCAACCACAGCGGCCGCGGCTCCCTTCATCGGACTTTTTGGGACCGTGTGGGGCATTATGGATGCGTTCCATGGCCTGGGCGCCGCCGGAACCGCCAGTCTGCGGAGCGTGGCCCCGGGAATTTCCGAGGCCCTGATTACGACTGCCGCCGGACTGTTTGCGGCGATTCCGGCCCTGATTGCCTACAACCAGTTCGTCCAGCGGTTAAAGGAGTTTGGCACCATGCTGGACGATTTTGCGCTGGAGTTCCTCAACATGACGGAAAGGTACTTCACATAGAAAGCGGCACTGTGCCCGAACCTCCGTCAGCGCTATTCCCGGTCCTCGACATCGGCGTTGTTGACACGGTCAGTGAGGTTGGATATGGCCTTTACAACCCCTAAAGGAACTACCCAGACGTCGATGTCCGACATCAACGTCACTCCCTTTGTGGACGTGATGCTGGTGCTGCTGATCATCTTCATGGTCACCGCTCCACTGCTGCAGTCAGGGATCGAGGTCGATTTGCCCAAAACCAAAACGGTGAAGGTCGTGGACCAGGAGCGGGTGGTGGTGACCATCGACAAGCGGCAAACCATTTACGTCGGAAACGATGCGGTCAACATCCATAAACTTGGAGACGTTATTCACAAACGCCTGAAGGGAGCCGACAAATCGCCCGTCTATATCCGATGCGACCAGGCGGTTTCATTCGGCGCCTTTGCGCAGGTTCTCGACGCGCTGGAACAGGCCAACATCACCAACACCAGTGTTGTTACCGAACCTCTGAATACCAAGGGGACCCAGTAACTGAAGCGGGGCCAGTTCTGCAAAGCGATTCAGCCATGGGTGCAGCCACCTTCCCAGTTGTCGACCATCATGACAGCCTGCGCGGCGCGCTGGTGGCGTCCATCATTTTCCACGTTGCGATTACTCTGGGTTCCCTCGGCTACACCCTTTGGGGATCGAGGCTTGGCAAGGGGTGGGGGCAGTCATTGAACAAGGGCCGCGCCATCCATGTGAAGGCCGTGGCTTCCCTGCCCGGCGTTCCCTTGCCCATGCCCAAGTTCACCACTCCGAACACCGTGAAGGTGGAGAGTCCAGGCCTTTACAAGAATGAGCCTGTTCCCAAGCCGCCGCCGGACCTCGTGACTCAAAAGATTCCCAAGTTTAAGGAAGCCGTCAAAGCTCCGCCCAAAAAAGTTCTGAAGAACCCTCGCATCGAGAAAGAAAAAGTCGAGCCGCCGCCGAATGCCGTGCCTTATGGCCAGGGCGGACAACCTCAAATGAGCTACAGCTCAGTTACCACAGCTTCCGGGGAGTCGGGCATCGCCATCGGGCAGGACAATTTTGGTGATCGTTTCGGCTGGTACGTCCAGGCCGTCCGGAACCGCGTCAGCAGCAACTGGCTGCTTTCCACCATCAGCCCCAACCTGTTGAACGCGCCTCGGGTTTACGTTCAGTTTGATATTAACCGGAACGGGAGCATCAGTAACGTCAAGGTGACGCAGTCCAGCGGAATCCCGGAAGTGGACCGTTCAGCGTTAAGAGCGGTTCTTGCTTCCAGCCCGCTGGCGCCGCTTCCGGCCGATTATTCCGGCGGCAAGGTTTCGGTGGAATTTTACTTTGATCTGAAGCGCTGAGTTTCGGGGCTTTCGATTCAGAAAGCGCTTCAAAGACATCTATTCACAGGGGTGCAGCATCTTGCTAACGATGAAGAATCGACACCTGAACAATCTTTTCCTGTTTGCAATTCCGCTGGCCGTCTTTCTGGGCTTCGCCACGATGGCAAGAAGCCAGGGTTGGTTCCGCACCGGCATCAACATGGGGCAGGCGACCGTCCGGCTTGCGGTCCCCGACTTTGGCGCCCGCTCGACGGACCCCAAACTGGTCAACCTGACGAAGGTCTTCAACCAGGTCCTGTGGAATGACATGATCAATTCAGGCATTGTGGTCGTGGTCAGCAAGAGCCTCTATCCGGTGAGTGCTCCGCAGGAGCCGCAGAACGTCGATTTCAACGCTTGGAGCAACCCGCCCGCCTCGGCGCAGATGCTGGCTTTCGGTTATACCGAAATCCGGAATAACAGTCTGGTGGTGACGGCTCGCCTTTTCGATGTTCAAAGTCCCAAGAACCCTGGCGTCCTGGCCAAACGGTACGTTGCGGACCTCAACGAGCTTTCGGCGCGTGACGCCGCACACCGTTTTGCCAATGAGATCATTCAGACATTGGGCGGCGGGATTCCCGGCATCAACCTGACCAAGATTGCCTATGTCAGCAATCAAACGGGCCACACCGAAATCTGGGTGATGGATTACGACGGCTTCAACCCGCACAGGATCACCAACTACCCAAATCTCAACCTGACTCCACGCTGGTCGCCGGACAATTCCCAGATTGCCTTCACAAGCTACGCGAGCGGCAAGCCCCAAATCTACCTCCATTCTCTGCTCACCAACCGCCGGATATCTTTCCCTTCCTATCCCGGGCTGAACACAACGCCCTCATGGTCTCCGGACGGGAAAAGGATCGCCTTTTGCTCCAGCATGAGCGGGACGCCGGAAATCTATGTTTCCGACTCGAACGGCATGCATCTCCAAAGGCTCACTTTTGGCCCGGGAGTTAATATTTCACCCGTCTGGAATCCCAAAACCGGCAACGAAATTTCCTTTGTATCGGACCGCAGTGGCGCCCCGCAAATTTATATTATTAATTCAGATGGCACGAATTTGCGCCGTCTCATCACTGCGGGCGGTGACGCTGAAGCTCCTTCATGGTCTCCCAACGGCCTGTTTATGGCTTTTTCCTGGAGCGTCAGGGAAACCGGGCACTGGGACATCTACGTGATTGAAATCGCGACTGGACGCATTGTGCAGCTCACACAGAACGCCGGAAGAAATGAGCATCCGACATGGGCTCCCGACGGGCGGCACATCGTGTTTGAGTCCACCCGCACAGGCAGGCGCCAGATCTGGACCATGCTGGCGGACGGTTCCACCCCGAAGCAGTTGACCACAAAGGGCAGCAACTGGAACCCGAATTGGTCCAATTAACGGAATCGGGATGTTCTTCCGAAGTGTTGAGATGGCTAGTGTGTCGGGCGCCGCATAGACCTCCTGTTCAGACAGGGAGGCGTCCGGGATCACCTCGTGCTTCAGGGATCCAGGGGCGAGAGAGTTGATGGGGAGTTTCCTGTCCCCATTTCTGTTGGGTGGCGTTTGGGGGTCTATTCAGGCGATCTCTAAACTTTTCTTACTCGCACCGTGCATTTTGTAGAAAATATGGGGTTGTGTTTTGTTTTTGTTTGGTGCTAGGATTCAGAGCTTTGGTGTTTGTCTTTATCTTTTGCGGGTTTCTAAGGATTTAAATAAGCAAGCTCAGTCAATGGTTTTCGGGACATTTTGTCCGGTCTCACCATATTGAGATTCTTTGGGAAAGCGACAGCGCCCACCGATCAAGGAGGTTTCACAATGCGACAGAAGAAACGCAGTCTCGCGCTTCTCGTCGGGACTCTGGGAGTATTAATGTTGGCGGCCTCGTGCCACAAGAAAGCGGTGGCGCCGCCACCACCGCCCCCGGCCCCGGCCCCGGCGCCGGAAAAACCGACCGTCAATCTGACCGCCGTACCCAGCACGATAGAGAGCGGCCAGTCGGTCACACTTAGCTGGACATCGGAAAATGCCACAAGTCTTGACCTCCAGCCGGGCGTCGGCGCAGTTCAAGCCAGCGGCTCCACCAGCGTTTCGCCAACGGAGTCGACAACCTATACGTTGACGGCCAATGGACCCGGCGGAGAGGCCACCTCCACCGCTCGTGTCACCGTTACGGCTGCACCGCCACCGCCGCCACCGCCGCCACCAGCGGCCGTTTCGGAGCAGACTCTGTTCGAGCAGAACATCCAGGATGCTTACTTCGACCTTAACAAGTCCGATATCCGTCCGGATGCTCAGCAGGCACTGACCACCGATGCCGACTTCCTCAAATCGCACCCGAGCATCAGTTTCACGATCGAGGGCCATTGCGACGAGAGGGGCAGCGAGGAGTACAACCTTGGACTGGGCGACCGCAGGGCCAATGCCGCCAAGAGCTTCCTCGTGAATCTGGGAATTTCCGCATCCCGGATCACGACGATCTCATACGGCAAGGACCGCCCGTTCTGCACCGAGAGCAATGAAGATTGCTGGCAGAAGAACCGGCGCGACCATCTGGTGATGGGCAGCGAGTAATCACGGGTACGCCGGGAGTCCCAGACTCTTGCAGGAAAAGTTAGCGGGACTCCCGGTTTCCCTGCTTTTTTTTGACCGGTTCTGCTGCCGCTCCCCGGCAGGTTGCGCCGGCCAGTCTGGCCCCACATACCGCGAGGTTTGCAACCAGCCGGCGGGTTCACCCCTGCCGGCTCTGTTTTTTCCTTTCCCCGAGCCGGTTGACCTGATCATTGCCGTAAGGATAGACTGACAAGTGTTCGGATCTTATTGCCGGAGGTTGAACTGACATTGAAAAAGTATGCCCTGACTTTCGTTTCGATTGCTTTGCTGTCAGTGGTCTCTGCTTCCCCGGCTTTTGGCGTGAGCCGTGAGATTATCCAGATGATGCAGCAACTGGATACGCTGCAACAGAGCGTCCAGACCCTTCAGAATACGGTCAGTACACAAACGGCCATCCTGCACACATTGCTTCAACAGACGTCTCATGACGTCACCCAGATGAAGTCCCAGATGGCTGACTTGCAGAAAAACACTGAGCAGAACCTGGCAGCTTCATCCAATAAGATAGACTCCATGTCCAGTCAACTCCAGGCGCTCAGTTCCAGTTTGGAGCAGGCCCAGGCGCAGATCACCAAGCTGAGTGAACAGCTTGCGCAGACTCAAAAGGTTATTCAGACCTTGAATGCGCCGCCATCGGTCGCTCCCGGCATGGCGGGTGCTCCCAGCCTGCAGCCAGGTGACACAGACGGACCGGGCGCCGACGCTACGGCCACAGCCCCCGGGCCCGCCGCGGCCAACGTCCCAGATCCGAATTCACTGTTCAACTCGGCGATGGGCAGCTTCAACAGCGGGCAGTATGCGCTGGCCATCCAGGGCTTCCAGGAGTTTCTGCAGCACTACGGGACAACGGCACGGGCCTCAAGCGCGCAGTATTATGTCGGCGAGAGCTACTACAACAACGGGGATTACAAGCACGCCGTCGAAGCTTACGACAAGTGCATCGAGCGTTATCCGAACGGCGACAAAACGCTTTCGGCGCGCCTCAAAAAAGGTTATGCCCTGCTCGCCGATGGTAATAAGACTGCCGGCATTCGCGAACTGCGCTCCCTGGTTGAGCAGCATCCTCAGGCCCACGAATCCGACCTTGCAACCCAGCGGTTGAAGCAACTGGGCATCATTATCCATGCTCGGCGCCGGGGATAAGGATCAGGTTTTGGTCGGGCGGCGGGATCTGAAAACGGAGTGAGGTGTTTATGGCCGGATCGGTGAATAAAGTCATCCTGATTGGGCGTGTCGGTCGTGACCCTGAGGTCCGCTATACTTCCAGCGGGACTCCAGTGGCCGACTTCTCTCTGGCAACGGACGAATCCTTCAAAGGCCGGGATGGCGAACGACAGCAGCATACCGAGTGGCACAAAATAGTAGCATGGAACAAGCTGGCGGAAATCTGCGGCGAATACCTGACCAAAGGCAAGCAGGTCTACATTGAAGGCAGCATCCGAAGCCGCCAGTGGGAAGACCAGTCCGGCAACAAACGCACCTCCTACGAAATCATCGCACGCAGCATGCAGATGCTGGGCTCCCGGTCTGATTCTGAGCGCGCTGCGGCCAGTGGTTCTCGTCCGGCGGCCTCCTCCGCTCAGAGTTCGGAGGAACACTTCGACTCCGGCCCCGAGCCATCCGCGGACGGTGAAATCACAGACGACGATATTCCTTTCTAGCCGCAATGTCCGCGGCAGAAACCTTCCCTCTTCCTTCTTCCTGCGCAAGCATGTCTGCGGGCGCTTCAGCAGCGCGATGACTTGATATCATTGCGAAAATACGCTTCCGGCCGGGTCAGGAACATTGAAGAAAAGCGGTCTGATTCTTTGGACTCCACTGTGCCCCGGATAATGGGTGATGCAGAGTCCGCTGTGGTCGTAACAAAATTCACCGGCTGAGGTTCATTGCTGATTCTCGCAACGCCAGGCTTTGTTCTGTTGTTTCTGCGAGTTACAGTCATTGCAGGGCGCAAGCGGAGGGTTAAAATCCGGATCGCCATTGCAACCGCATGGGTTTTTGTTACATCATAGATGAAGCCGTGATGAGGGGGATTTGATCGCTGGCTTTGAAGGGTTAAATTTCAAATGCTGAAGATGAAGGAGAAGATCCCCTTATGCGAAAATTGCTCACCTTTGCGTTCCTCATTGTTTTCCTGTCACTTGCATCTGCGCCAAAGGCTTACAGCCAGGTTGAACTCTATGGTGGCTATTCCCACCTGTCGCTGAACAGTGCGCCATCCAACATGGGATCGAGTTCCAACGGCTGGCAAGGCGAAGCTTATCTGCACCTGCTGGGCCCCTGGGGCGTTGAGGCGGACTACAGCAACCATTACGGAGTCAACCCCGCCCTCCAGTTGGGAGGTAACCGTTATTATGTCCCACGGTTCACCGAGCTCTACGGACCACGCTTTACCCTGGCATTGCCCAGAATTCATCCCTATGTGCACGCTCTTGTCGGAACGGTGAATGGCACGGCTCAGACTCTGACCGGGCGCGTCAGCGAAAACGCTTTGGGCATGGGCTTCGGCGGTGGGCTCAATGTCAGGGGCACCCGGCATATCTGGTTGCGTCTTGTCCAGGTGGACTACATTCGCGCCCAATTCACCAACAACACACAAAACGATATGCGTGTCTCAGCCGGCCTCATTTTCCGATTCGGCCAGTGGTGAAACAGGTTTAAGGGAGCCGGAAATTGTACGTTCACTTAGGCTGGCTTGAAGGGGGGCTTCCGCACCCAATGCAGTTCCCTGCCTTGAAGCCTTCAGCTCGTTCATTGAGAACAATCGCCTGAGCGCCGATGTATACTTGGGGGGTGGCAGTCACTCCTTGGAGCGGCTGCCGCATGGACCCAGACTCGGCGGAAGAAGCACCCTGTTCTCATCCGCCGTTCACCGGAAGCGACTTTTGAAGCGCCCGTTGCTTCCTTCGTTCGTGCCCGGTCATGATGTCTTCGATATCCTGCCATTTCGCCTTGGGAGGCTCCAGATGGAAATTCATCAGCAGGACGCTCTCGATTACCACGGAAAAGGACGTAAAGGCAAAATTGAAGTTGTGGCGAGCAAGCCCTGCCGCACGCAATGGGATTTGAGCCTGGCGTATACGCCAGGCGTGGCGGTCCCGTGCCTGGAGATTGAGAAATCGCCCGACCTCAGCTTTGAA
>Ga0315535_1002695_pt1 | contig 11172 bp, 7 predicted proteins | sample SalMarSW160220MG_2_FD_203092 | JGI IMG/M metagenome (GOLD analysis project Ga0315535, IMG submission 203092) | Salt marsh sediment microbial communities from the Plum Island Ecosystem LTER, Massachusetts, United States - Salt Marsh Sediment SW1602-20 ...
AGCGTGGAACTGCGGGAGCGCATGTCTTTCAACAAAGAACAGGCAAGCGAAGTCTCCACGCAGATCCTGGCCTACGGCTTGATGAACGAGGTCCTCATTCTCTCCACCTGTAACCGGACGGAGCTTTATGGTGTTCCCGACAGATGGACGGGGAATCGAACGGACCTGCTGGTAAACTTCCTGATTTCATATCATAAGGTGCAGCCTGAAAATGTGAACAGGTCGCTCTATAAGCATACGGACCGGGATGCCGTGCGGCACATCTATCGAGTCGCGTCCGGCCTGGACTCGATGATGCTGGGGGAAGCTGAAATTCTGGGCCAGGTCCGCAAGGCTTACACAAACGCCTACAGGCTTGGGGTCACGGGCCGGGTTTTGAATCGACTGTTTCAGTCCGCCATCGAAGTGGGCAAGCGGGTGCGGACCGACACCCGAATTGGTGTGCGTCCCATGTCGGTGGCCTTTGCAGGGGTGAAGCTCGCAGAGAAGACCCTCACTTCGCTCAAGGACCGGCGGGGTTTGATCCTGGGGGCCGGAGTGACCAGCGAGAGGGTTCTGCGGCACTTGTGCGACCGCGGAATGCAGCAGATCCACATTCTGAATCGCAGTGTCGACCGCGCCGAAACCCTGGCGGCCCGGTATGGTTGTGAAGTGATACCCTGGGAAGACCTCGGGAAGAGCCTGGATTGGCCGGACCTGGTTGTGACTTCTGTCGCCAGCTCTGAACCGGTGTTGACTCGCGAGATGTTGCAAAAGAGCATGGCGAAGCGGAAAAACCGGACCCTGATGCTGATGGATCTGGGCGTCCCGCGCAACATCGCTCCCGGCGTGGGAGAGCTCAAGAATGTCTGCCTTTACAACATCGACGACCTGAATGAGATCGTTTTGCAGAACCTGAAGGCCCGGGAACAGGAGGTTCCGCGAGCCGAAGAGATCGTTGAGGAACATATCCAGGATTTCGTACGCTGGCAAGCCGGCGTTTCCGCCTGTTCCATCCTCAAGGACCTTCGCGCCGGCTCTCAGATTGACCGCGATACGTTCCTGCGCAAGCACCTGGACGCGATGTCGCACTATTCTGACCAGGAACTCGTTTATGTGATGGAGCTGCTGAAGAAGTTTCTGAACGGCGCCCCTCCCGAAGACGGCGGGGACGCGCAGGACGAACTTGATATGCGGAGCAAAGTCAGGGCCCTGAGCGCCTTCTGCACCTATTTTGGCGACAACGGTGGGAGGCCTTAATGGCTTTGTCCGCAGGTGCGAAACTGTTTGAGCCCGCCATCGGCGCCCACCCTGGCCCTGCCAGGACTTCCCGGCGCGTGCCTGAGGGCCAGTCGGGCCATCCGATGAGTCTTCGAGCCTTCATTGATCTTTTGTCGGAGCGAGGGGAACTGAAGCGCATCTCCGGACCTGTCGACTGGAAAATCGAGCTCGGAGAAATTACCCGAAGGCATCGTGAGCCGCTTCTGTTCGAGAACATCAAGGACTATCCCGGGCAGCGCGTGTTCACCAACGGACTGAGCAACTTCTCATCCATCGCGCTCGCGTTGGGGCTGCGGCCTGAAAAAGGCCGAAAGCCGGTGATTGCGGAAGCCAGACGAAGGGTTGAAACCCCTGTGAAGCCAGTCATGGTTGATAGCGGGCCGGTGATGGAAAACGTCGTCGAGGCGCCGGATATCAACCTCCTGGAATTTCCGGTTCCCCAGTGGAGTCGCCACGATGCCGGCCGCTACATCGGGACCTGGCACGCAAATGTGACCCGTGACCCGGAGACTGGATGCCGCAATGTGGGCGTATACCGGATGCAGGTCCTCGGCCGTAATCAGACCACCCTCAGCACGTCATCAGCGAGCCACCTGGGCCGGCACTTTGCCCAAGCCGAAAGGAAGGGCCAGCCGCTCGAAATGGCCGTTGTGATCGGGGCTCCTGAGCCGGTGATGATGGCGGCCGGTTCCGGCTATCCGGCCGGCTGCGACGAATATGATCTGGCGGGCAGCCTCTGCGGCAGCGGAGTGCCGCTGGTCAGGTGCAAGACAATGGATCTGGAAGTGCCCGCGGAATCGGAAATCGTGATCGAAGGACTCCTCCAGCCGGGGGCGCGCGTGCATGACGGACCCTATCTGGACTACGCCGGCATACCGAATGAAAATCCCGGCGCTTATCTGTTTGAGGCGACCCGGGTGATGTTCAGGAACCGTCCTGTCTTCCGCGGAGCGGCGGTGGGCCATCCTGCGGCAGAAGACCAGCAGCTTTTTGCCCTGCTGGCGGAATTCGGACTTTTTGACTTTCATGATTCACGCCCGCGCCACTGGTTCCAGACCAGGTTAATCGAGTGGCGTCTCTTCAGGCTGTTTCAGTCGGCGGGCAGAGCTCATGCTCCGGCTTTCCTGCGCAAGAGAATGAAGCGCTCGACCCCAAGCCCTTGATTCTCTCAGCGCTCCTGGCGCACCCGGCGTCTGATGCCGCGCCAGAATAGGACGGGATGGATCGCAACGCGTTCGACACAATGGGCCCAGCCCGGCGTTTGCAGACTCAAAGAAAGAAGGCCTGTGGTCATCACAACACAGTCGCGCAGACCAAGCCACAGGTGCTGAGATAGGAGGCTCTCTTGACGGATCTTCTGTTCCTCCATGTTCCCAAATTTAACAACTACTACAAGCCGTTCGGCCGGTTTTCGTTCGTTAATCTCCCCCCCATCGGTCTTCTGGGATTGGCTGATTTCTTGAGAAAGAACAGTTATTCCACCAGGATCATCCACCTTGGGGTGGAGAAGTATAAGTACGGTGAAATCAATCTGGATCAGATGATCGCGGAGCATCAGCCTGCCATGGTTGGTCTTGATCTGCACTGGCATTTCCAGGCATATGATGTGATCGAAATCGCACAGAAACTCAAGCGAGCGCATCCCGAGGTGGCGATTGTTGCGGGAGGGTTCACTGCTTCTTTCTTTGCTGAAGAAATCCTTCGGGAGTTCGACTGCATTGATTTTGTCATCCGGGGCGACGCGGAGATTCCCTTGCGGGATTTGGTTGCCCAATATCACTCGGGCAAAGCTTATCAGCATGTCCCAAACCTTGCTTTTCGGGAAGGCGGCGCCATCCGGATGAATCCCGTCAGCTATGTGGGCGACCAGAAGATCCTGGATACGCTGTGCTACACGGATTTCACCCTGATGAAGGATTATCCGACCTTTGTGGATTCGTTTTCCAGGTATGTGCATCTGGATGGCCTGTCGGAAGACTTCCAGAATCGTCTGATGGAGCAAGGGAAGATGTTCCCGGTCTTTCTTGGGCGTGGCTGCGTTTATAACTGCTCATTCTGTGGTGGAGCGCGAAGTTCGCAAAAGGATATTAGTAACCGCCAGGAAATCTACCGCAGGCCTCTCGAGTCTGTGCTGAATTCTCTGAGGGATCTTCAGCGCTTCGGATTTGATACAACGGTCCTTCCGCTCGATCCACCTCCGGCTCCAGTACGTGAGAAGTTCTACCTTGCGCTCATTGAAGCCATTAAAAAGGAGAAGATTTCACTGAGGATGGAAGTCGAGCGCTATCACCTGCCCACGCGTGAATTTATCAGGCGGTTTCGTGATTTGCCTCGATCAGATTCGTGCATCACTCTCAGCCCCGGCAGCCACAATGAAATGATTCGGAGAAAGAATGGCCTTTACCGCTACAGCAATGCTGAGTTCGAGGAGTGCCTTAAGGTGATGGACGAGGAGGGCGTCAATTGCCTGGCATATTTCTGGGCGGGAGAGCCTTTCGAAACTGAAAACGATCTGAAGGAGATGGGCAGGTATATACAACAATTGCGGCGCCGGTTCAAGCGCGTAGGAGTCCGGGCCAGCATGATCGAAATTGAGCCCGCAAGCCCGATGAGCAGCAACGCAGAGCATTATGGTGTCATGCCTCAACGCCAGAGCTTCATGGACTACTACCACTACCATCGGCAGGCTGGACGTAACCACTTTCTTGAAATGGGATATGAGCGAACTGGAGGCCCCTCACAGGCCCAAACCAAGGATCTGTATTGCCGTCATCTCTGCACGCACTTCAATCGCCGATGGATCCCTCCATTCATGAAGAGAACTCTCTGCAACGTTGCTTCCGGAATGTGGAAATCGGGAGCGTTCAGTCTTCTTGACAGGATGGTTAAAGCAGCATGAGTTTTGCGCGTTCCTTTTGCTGCCTCACTGCCAGCAAGTGGTCCGGTCGCCGGTCTGGGCAGGCCTTCCAGGAAGTTTTCGTCAGCGTTGGTGAAGCTCCATCGGCGCAGGCGAATCCAGGTGAGTTCAACAAAGTATGAGCATTCCAAACTGCTAACTTAGCAGAACAGCCCGGAGGAGCGACGTTCTTGCCATCACCCACGCCGAATCCGGAAACATTGGATGCACAATCGACAGACGAGGGAGAAATGAGATTACGAGTTATCGAGACGGACCCTTCTGCTGATCCTCGCTGGGACGGCTTCGTCAAGAGTCACCCACGAGGGCTCATCTACCACCACTCGCTCTGGCTGGCGGCTCTACGGAAAGAGTTTGGCCAGAAGGCCTTATCACTCGCCTGCGTGGACGAAAACAACGAGTTTAAAGGAATCTTCCCGCTGTTGTATACGCGCGGCTTGCCTTTCAGGTTGCGTCGCATCGGGAGGCACTTTACGGGACGAAGACTCGCTTCCCTGCCCAGAACTCCGGTTGCCGGTCCTCTCAGCAACTCCCCGGGCGCCGAGAGGGTTCTGCTGCTTGAAGCAGCCAGGAGGGCGAAGGAATCCCCCGGCACAACCGTGCAGATAAAGACAGACACGAATTGCCTTGCCGACGTTCCCGATGGAATGAAGGGTGCTTTCTGGCGGAATTCTTATGTGTTGAACCTGCCCGGGGAAACCGGGTCCAAGGTCCGCTTTGGAAACGCCAAGGAGCACCATAAAGTTGCCTGGGCGGTCAACCGGGGGCTCCGTCTGGGAGTAAAAGTGCGGGAAGCGAAGAATGAGGAAGACCTGGCGGAGTGGTACCGGCTTTACCTGGCGACGATGCGACGTGTGGTGGCCCTTCCGCGGCCTTATCACTTTTTCGAGGAGCTGTGGAGGAAGATGCGTCCGCAGGAAATGATGAAACTGCTTCTTGCTGAAAAGGCCGGCGCTGGTGGCGTCCAAATGCTCGCAGGATCAGTTTTTCTGTCCTATGGATCGACGGTTCACTATGCGTTTACTGGATGCAATGCGCTGGCATTCGCGACGCACGCAAACGACCTGCTCCAGTGGGAGGCCATCCACGCGGCCTCTAAAGAAGGATTTCGTTACTATGACTTCGGCGAGGTCGTTGAACATCGGCCGGAACTTGCCAGGTTCAAACTCAAGTGGTGCGCAACAACTGTCCCTCTTTATCGATACCATTTTCCCACCGCTGATTCATTGGAAACTCGTGCCGCGGTGGAACCTTTGAATTTCGCTTGGGTCAGAGAGATCTGGCAGTGCCTGCCGTTGGTGATGACGAGATCATTTGGGAGTCGGATCTTTGGCCGACTCTGAGGTGTGGGGTCCAGATTGGGGTGGTTGACTCTTATGGAACGCTCAGATTGGCTGTTTATTGGTTACTTCCGGTGCCCGCAGGAATTTGTGGCCATCGGCGTGCAGGGTGATTTGTCGGAGCACGCCGGCTTCTTCAAAAATCTGATGATTCAGGAATACAATCCCGGCCCGCCGGCGGCGAGGACGCAACCTGGAGAGGGCAGAAAGTGGTTGGCTGCGAATTTCGATTTCATTTCCTCTGCCGGCAGACTGTGGAATGGGACGCTGGGGTTTGCAGACTGGCTAGGCTCATTCCGGGGTGTGGAAGAACTTCAATGGTTTGCCGCCGACGACCTGCGCCCCTTCCTGTCAATGGCCATGCATTCTCTTCGCTGGCTGTTCCGGCGAAATGAATCTTGTCTCAGGACTCCGGCCCTGACGAATTTGCCGCCCTGGCGATCCCATGTCCGCAATTCACTTGGTTCCGGCATCGCATTTGCGACCCAACAGCAAACGAACGGCCCGTCGGGCGAGGAGAGCCTCCGGCCATGATGGACAATTCGAACCTCTTACTCGGTAGAGCAGTCGAGGATTCAGTGCAGGAAAAGAACCCGCCCAACCCGGAACCATCGGAACAGGTGATGATCGATCACTTCCGGTGCCCGCCGGAATTTGTGCGCATCGGCGTGCGGGGCGATTTGTCCCAGCGCGCCGGCTTTTTCAAATTTGGGTCCGAATCGGTCTGTTACGGAAGGACCTCCGCCTTCATTCCTTCGCCTCAAGCGGGGCAGATTCTGAACGATGCTCTGAAATATTCCAGAGGTGGCCGGGGCGGCATTCACCTGCCGTTCAACCTTGCGGAAGCCGTCACGGCCCTCCGTTGCGAAAAGTATTTGGAGAACGGAAATGGCGCCGGCAGTAACAGCATTCTAAACCGGTCTGTGCGGGCGGCCTACTATACCGTCCGGCCTGCGATGCCGATTCAGGTGCGCAAACATCTGCAAAGATACTCCTTGCGGGGTTGGGACAAGAGAGAGTTTCCGCGCTGGCCGGTGGAAACAAGCGTTGAATCCGCCTTCGAGACGGCGATGCGCCTGATCCTGAAAACACAGGGTTTGAAAGAGGTGCCCTTCATCTGGTTCTGGCCGGATGGCGCGCAGGCCTGCGCGCTGATGACTCATGATGTTGAGGCGCTGGATGGCAGGGACTTCTGCGACCAGCTAATGGATATTGACGATTCCTACGGCATCAAGGCTTCATTCCAGGTTGTTCCCGAATCCCGTTATGAGGTTTCACCGGCTTATCTGGAAGGCATTCGGAGGCGCGGTTTTGAGGTCAACGTGCATGACTTCAACCACGATGGCAACCTGTACAGTGATTATGAGGAATTCAGGCGGCGGGCAGCCAGGATCGAAAAGTACAGAAGGAGCTTCGGTGCGCGGGGGTTCAGGGCGGGGATTCTCTACCGCAACATCAACTGGTTTGACCTTTTGCACTTTGAATACGAAATGTCGGTTCCCAACGTGGCGCATCTCGACCCTCAGCACGGCGGGTGCTGTACCACCTTCCCCTACTTCATCGGAGATATGCTGGAAATCCCGGTGACCATGACCCAGGATTATTCGCTTTTCAACATCCTGCGTCATTACAAGCTGGATTTGTGGGAGATGCAGATGGATGCGGTCCGCAGGAAGCACGGCGTGATGAGTTTTATCATCCATCCCGACTACATCCGCAATGAACCCGAGCAGAAAGTTTATCGAAGCCTGCTGGCCCGTCTTGCCGAATTGCGGAAGACCGCCGGGGTCTGGATGCCACTGCCGGGCGAACTGAACCAATGGTGGCGCGAGCGGAGCCGGATGAAGCTGGTGAGGAACGGCGGCGGCTGGGAAATTGAGGGAGACGGCAAGGTCCGCGCCAGAATTGCCCATGCGCGCCTGGAAAACGATAAGCTGGTGTACTCGTTTTGAAATATTTAAAATTCACACACGCGCCCGCATGGTGCGGCTATGACGGCCGGCGGGTCGCACATTCATAATGCCTCAGGACCAGGCGTTGGGGCCTGGAAAGGTTTTCCGAGGCTTCTGTTCCAGAGGCAGACAGAATTTGAAAGCCGGTTCACCGAATTCAGGGTCCCAGGGTCCATCCACATGAACCACACAGATCTGGAGTTCAAGTTTCGAACCATCGTTCCCACGGGCGGCTGGCGACGGTGAACTTGCCGTCATCAGCCGCCGGTGATTGGGCAGGGATTCATAGGAGGATGAAGACCATGGTGTCTACAACACTCTTGGCAAAGAGTCTTGACGAACAAAACGATATTTTGACGCGGTTTCAGGGCCGGGTCAGGGAGAGAACGGCCCGGGTTGGGGTGGTAGGGATGGGCTACGTGGGGCTTCCGATTGCTCTTCTTTTTGCGAAGAAGGGTTTTCAGACCACGGGCTTCGACATCGATCCCGCCAAAATTGAATCCCTCCGCCAGGGCAGCAGCTACATCAAACATATCCCCGACTCCGAAATCGCCCAGGAGGTCCAGGGAAACCAATTCCTGCCGACCGCCGACTTTTCGCAGTTGAGCGCCATGGATGCGGTGATCATCTGTGTTCCCACTCCTCTCGATGACCACCGGGAGCCGGACCTCTCCTATATCCGGGCGACAGCGGAATCCATCGGCAGCCACCTGCGTCGCGGACAGCTTGTGGTGCTTGAAAGCACCACCTATCCGGGAACCACCGAGGAAGTGGTTCTCCCCATCCTGGAAAAGTCCGGATTGCGCTGCCCGGTGTCCGATTACTCCGCCGAGGCCAACCCTCAAGCGACTGCGGACGCCGTCGCGACGGATTTCCTTCTGGCCTTTTCGCCGGAGCGGGAAGATCCCGGCAATAAGAATTTCAAGACGTACCAGGTGCCCAAGGTGATTGGCGGGGTCAACGCCCTCAGTGTGCTGGCAACCCGGGCCCTCTACAAAACGGCTTTTGAGCGTACGGTTTTGGTGAGTTCATCGCGGGCCGCAGAAATGACCAAGCTGCTGGAAAACATCTACCGCTCCGTGAACATCGCGCTGGTGAATGAGCTGAAGCTGCTCTGCCTGAGGATGGGCCTGGACATCTGGGAGGTTATTGATGCGGCCAAGACCAAGCCCTTTGGCTTCTCCGCGTTCTATCCGGGTCCGGGGCTGGGTGGCCATTGCATCCCGATCGATCCCTTCTATCTGACCTGGAAGGCCCGGGAGTACGAATTCCCCACCCGGTTTATCGAGCTGGCGGGAGAGATTAACGCCTCCATGCCCGAGCACGTGGTGGCCGCCACCGGTGAGGCGCTGAACCGCCGGAAGCAGTGTCTCAACAACTCGCGCATCCTGGTCCTCGGGGTTTCCTACAAGAAGGACATTGACGATCTGCGGGAGTCTCCTTCGCTGGCGATTATGGAACTGCTGCAATCGCATGGAGCCCGCGTGGATTACCACGACCCCTACTTCCCGCATCTCGGCCGGATGCGCCGGTACGATTTCCAGCTCGATTCGGTGGAGCTGAGCGCGGAAACCCTTTCCCAATACAATGCCGTGCTGATTGCCACTGACCATTCCTCGATCGATTACGAGTTTGTGGTTCGCCACTCACGGCTGGTGATTGACACCCGCAATGCCACACGGGACATGACGGAATATCCGGGCAAGATTGTCCACTGCTGACAGGCTGGCTGGCTGAAGCTTATCCCGCGGTCAGGCGGAGGGTGAGACCTTGCGCAAATTCGCAAATCCTTGCGCAAGGTCCTTCCCTGGAACTGCAGGCGTGCCGGAAAGGGCCGGGATGGCTTCTGCACGCTAAGGCGTCGTGGTGGCCGGGACGGGGCCGGCGGGAGGGCTTTCCACTCCACTCGTATCTACGGATTTGACCTCGTAGTAGTAGGTTGTGCCCCCCTCGACGGTGGCATCGATAAACGATGTGGTCGCCAGCGGCGAGGACCCGTTGAGCAGGCCAAACGGGCCTGCCGATGTGTTCCCGCGGTAAACGTTATACCCGGCAATGGCGATTGTCGAAGTGGATGGCGCGCTCCAGAGCAAATCGATGCTGTGGTACGTAAAGCCTGAAGGTAACGTGGCCGAATCTCCACTGGGATTGGTCACCGTGACAGTGACCGAAGCTGAACTGTGGACAGGGGTAACCGCCACGAGTGTGGAAGAGTTGGTGCGGGACACTGAAGTTGCCCCCAGCCCTCCAAAAGTTACGGATACGCCCGTTTGAAAATCTGATCCACTGATGGTCACTGTGGTTCCGCCAGCGGCAGGTCCCGAGATAGGCGAGACGCTTTTGAGGCTGAAGGTTGCTGTTACGTAAGTGAAGGCATTGGCGAGCGAAGCCGATTCGCCGCCAGAAGTGGTCACCTGGACGCCGACGCTTCCGGCAGCGTGTGGTGGAACCTGCGCCTTCAACTGTGAGGAGCTGATCACGGTAATATTCGTTGCCGGAGTTCCGCCGAAACTCACCGAAGGAGCGGCTGCCTGGGTGTCGGATGTGAAATTTGATCCGTTGATGGTGACCACTGTTCCGCCGTCCAGTGGACCCGAATTGGGAACCACTGACGTCATGGCAGGCGTCGAGCTCTTCTGAGACGACGTTGCATCCAGGGGGGAAACTATTCCGGTCCCGCATGAGCTGTAAATCAGTGGAGCGGCAGCCACCAGCAGAGTGGCCATGCACCCGAGAATCTTTCGTCCGAGTGTGTTTGACTTCATGATGACATTTCTCCTTACGGGGCTGAAACCAGGCCGGAGGCTTGGAGCCAAAGACATCACAGGCCGGCATTCACACGACCTGTGATGGTCTTCTTTTTGGGTTGCTTCCGCGCTTCGTGTTTCCTGTTACGCCCTCCTTCTGTTTCCTTGTGCTAACTCCTACTATCTAGGCCGGTCGTCCTCTCAGGGAGACGGAACAATGGCCTGGGCCTGGTTTGAATACCCGCTTTCCGGGTTGCTGCTGTTGACGGCGGTGGCGACGTAGAAGTAGGTTTGCCCGGGCTGCACGTGGGTGTCACTGAATGATGTCGTGGAAAGCAGGGTTGCATTCAGCCGGGAGTACGGACCGCCGGATGTGGAGCTGCGATAGACGTTAAAGCCCGATGCTCCGGATGAGCCGTTCGTCCAGGAAAGCGTGACCGTGTGAAAGTACGTAAATGGTGACGCCAGGGTGCCGCTCTGCGAATCCGTGTTGGTGACGGCAATGGAGACGGTGCCGGCTGGAGAAACGGGGCTCACGGCCTGAATCTCGGTTGAACTGACCAGTGTTACCGACGTTGCGTCAATTCCTCCAAACGCCACGCTCGCTCCGCTTTGAAATCCGCTGCCGAATATCTTCACGGTGGTTCCGCCTGTCACAGGCCCCGAATTGGGCGAAATACTGCTGACGGCAGGCGCTGAACTGTAGGTGAAGCCGGAAGCCAGGGACGCGGATTGCGTATCGGGATTGGTTACGGTGATCGAAACGCTCCCGGCACTTCCTGCCGGCGACATGGCGTTGATCTGGGTGGAGCTGGCGACGGTGACAGCCGTGGATGGTGAACCGCCGAACCTGACCGTCGCTCCCGCTTGGAAGCCTTTGCCAGTAAGGGTGACCACTGTTCCTCCGGAGCTGGGGCCTGATATCGGGGAAGCGCCCGAAACGCTCAGGGTGGTTG
>Ga0315535_1002696_pt1 | contig 11172 bp, 12 predicted proteins | sample SalMarSW160220MG_2_FD_203092 | JGI IMG/M metagenome (GOLD analysis project Ga0315535, IMG submission 203092) | Salt marsh sediment microbial communities from the Plum Island Ecosystem LTER, Massachusetts, United States - Salt Marsh Sediment SW1602-20 ...
CGAGAAGCCGTTGGGCCAGTAATCGCGGCAGACGGTCCTCCCGATGGCGGTGAAAGCGACTCAGCGCGGTCCGTGGCGTGCGTTGCTGCACCGCGGGTTGCACACCGCCGCGCAACTGTCGGACTTGTTGGCCCAGAAGGTCAGCGCCGCCGCGGACCCGCGTGCCAGACTGCTGCGCCGGCGCCGCCGCGCGCTGCGGTGGGGGCTGATCTTCGCCGCCGGGTGTGTGTTCTGGGCAGTGGTGACGATGCTGCTGGCGGCCTGGGGCTGGTTCGCCCTGCTGCTGGAGATCACCGGCCTGATCGCCGTGGTGCAGGCGATCCCGGCGACATTGCTTTTGCTTCGCTACCGCTGGCTGCGCTCGGAGCCGCTGCCGGCACTTCGTCCCGCCACCGCGAGTCGGCTCCCGCCGCACGGTTCGGCGGCACGACCCGCGATGTACGCGCTGGGCGCCTCCGAACGCGGCTTCTTCTCGTTGTTGGGCGTGATCGAGCGGGGCGCCATGTTGCCGACCGCCGAAATCCGCGAGCTGACCGCGGTGGCCAACAGGACGTCCGCGGCGATGACGGCCACCGCCGCGGAAGTGGTGTCGATGGAGCGGGCGGCGCAGTATTCTGAATCGTCGCGGCCCCATTTGGTGCCCACCATCAACGCGTTCACCGCGCAGCTGGGCGCCGGCGTTCGCCAGTACAACGAAATGGTTACTGCCGCAGCGCAATTGGTGTCCTCGGCAAGCTTAGACGGGTCGGTGGAATCGCAGCGTTACCGCACCGAGTTGGTCGGGGCTACCGACCGCCTGGCCGGTTGGGCGCAGGCGTTCGACGAACTCGGCGGATTGCCCCGCAGCTAGTTTCTGGTGTCCGGCTGGTGCGGCGGCTCCGAATCCGCTCGTGGGCCGTAGCGTTCGATGTATGCCTGATGGATGTGGGCGTCGCGCTGGCGGGTGCGCTCGTCGACCAGGTCCGGGTTCAGGCCGTGCACCTGCAACATGTGGCGGCGCCACACTTTGTTGAGCGCATGCGAGAAATAGATGAACGGAATGAGAATCGGCAGCGTCATACTCAGGTGTACGTCGAGCGTCGTCGGAATCAGCCAGAACGGCGCCAGCACCAGGACCGCCGGCACCGCCACCCGGATCATCATCCGGGCGGTGGCGCCCTTGCCGGCCAGGTCGGTGCGCACCCAGTCCCGCATCGAGTCGGGCAGCCGCCCCCCACAGCAATAGCGAACGTATTGCAGGGCATTCGGCCGGGCGCGGCTTTGGCCCGCACGCATCAACGTCTCCCAGCGGGCTAAAACGACGCTTTGAGCGAAGGCACCACCAGCCCCGCCAGGCCGCGGACGGTCGCCTTGAACATGTCGAAGAAGTCGAAGTAGTCGCGCCAGAGCGTGATTCGCCCGTCGTGGACTTCGAACACGCCGCAGACCCAGAACTGCAGCCGCAACCGGCCGATGGTCAGCGCGTCGGTGCGTTCGGTGAGCACTGCCGCCCCGTCGGCGGCGATGCGATGGAACTTCACCTCGAATCGCATTCGACCGTCCATTCGGCGGAACAACTCGATGGCTCTGCGTCGGCCGTGGATGGTCGGCAACCCGACATTCTCGTAGACGAGGTCGTCGTCCAGCGCGGCCTCCGCGGCTTCGTAATCCGCATCCTGCAGGGCGGTCAGGAAACCCTCGACCGTGCGGGTGTTCGAAACGCCTGTCCCAGTCAGCTCGGTCATGGTTGCCAGCCTAGCCAGCGTGGCTGTGGCAGGGTAAGGCGGATGCGTGTCGCCGTGGTTGCCGGGCCGGACCCCGGGCATTCGTTTCCCGCGATTGCGCTGTGCCAACGCTTCGGTGAGGCGGGCGATGAGCCTACGCTTTTCACCGGCGCCGAATGGATCGACACGGCTGGCGCCGCCGGCATCGACGCCGTCCCGCTGGACGGCCTCGCCGCCACCGATGACGACGTCGATGCCGGTGCCAGAATCCACCGGCGTGCGGCGCGGATGGCCGTGCTCAACGTGCCGGTGCTACGCGGCCTGGCGCCCGACCTGGTGGTGTCCGACGTCATCACCGCGGGTGGCGGTATGGCAGCCGAGCTGTTGGGCATCCCGTGGATCGAACTCTGCCCGCATCCGCTCTATCTGCCCTCCAAGGGGTTGCCGCCGATCGGCAGCGGCCTGGCACCGGGCACCGGTCTGCGCGGCCGGTTGCGGGATGCCACGATGCGGGCGCTCACCGCCCGGTCCTGGCGCGCCGGCCTGCGGCAGCGCGCGGCCGTGCGGGCCGAGTTGGGGTTGCCGGCCCGCGATCGCGGGCCACTACGGCGGCTGATCGCCACCCTGCCCGCGCTGGAGGTGCCTCGGCCGGACTGGCCGGCGGAGGCCGTGTTGGTGGGCCCGTTGCACTTCGAGCCGACCAACCGGGTGCTGGAAATCCCCGGCGGCTCCGGGCCCGTGGTGGTGGTGGCGCCGTCGACCGCACTGACCGGGACCGAGGGGTTGGCGGAAGCCGCGCTGAGGTACTTGACGCCGGGGGAGACGTTGCCGGCGGGATCGCGGCTGGTGGTTTCGCGCCTGGGCGGAGCGGACCTGCCGGTGCCGCCGTGGGCGGTAGTCGGGCTGGGCAGCCAGGCCGAGTTGTTGACGCACGCCGACCTGGTGATCTGTGGTGGTGGTCACGGGATGCTGACCAAGACGCTGCTGGCCGGGGTGCCGCTGGTGGTGGTACCCGGTGGCGGGGATCAATGGGAGTTGGCCAACCGCGCGGTCCGGCAGGGGAGTGCGCGGCTGATCCGGCCGCTGACCGCCGACGCATTGGTGGCCGCCGTGAACGAGGTGCTGTCGTCGCCCCGCTTCCGGCAGGCGGCGCAAACGGCCGCCGCCAGCGCCGCCGGTGTCGCCGATCCGGTGCGGGTGTGTCACGACGCGCTCGCGTTGGCGGGATGACCGGCTGGGTATGTTGGCTGGCGTGCGGCTAACGGAGTTCCACGAGCGGGTTGTCCTGCGATTCGGCGCCGTGTACGGCCCATCGGTGCTGGCAGACCATGTGCTGACCGGGATGGAGGGGCGAACCGCCGCCCAGGCGATCGAACAAGGCTTCGAGCCGCGCGATGTCTGGCGGGCGCTGTGCGTCGACTTCGACGTGCCGCGCGAGCAGTGGTGAGCCGAGCGACACCGAGACGGCGCCCAAGGCATGCGCCAGGCCGAGAATCGTCCCGCCACCGCAGTCTCGATGCAACCAGTGCGGAGCCGCGTATCAGAGCGCGCAGTCGCCGCATTTCGAACCGACGGGTGTGCGATAGAACAGGCAACAGCTGCGCCGCCGGAAGGTCAGGTCCACGCCGGTGATCTCGCCGGATCCGGCCAGCCCACCGGTGTCCAGGAGGGAGTTGGTGATCCGGGTGATCGGCCGGCGCAGGTCGGGCCGCGCAGAAAGCAGAGCGCTGGACGCGCCGACGAGTGCGGACGCGATATTGCCGTACAGCAGGGCAGGAGCCATCTTCACCCGCAACCCGGCCGCAAGCGGCTCCAGGTGTTGTTGCACGACGACGCGGTATAGCAAGTCCACCGGTGGTGAGCTGACGGCTTGGCCGACGGGTTCGGGTATCCGCAATTGCGCTCCGTCATCGGCGAGTTGCAGGTCGCCCAGGCCCGGGATCACGCCGTGGGCCAGTGCGCATGCGAGCACGGGTGACCACAACCTGGCGGCGTGGCCGAGGTGCACCAGCGAGGCGCCGATCCGCAAGTCCGCTGTGTGGTAGCGCCGGACGGTGGCGTCGATTAAGTCCGCGCAGCCGTCGGCGTAGGACTGCTCGACCGGATGCCATCCCGCCGCGTCGCCACCCACGGTGACTGCGAAAAAGCCTCGGTAAGAAGCGATGTCGGCCAGCTGAGCGGAGATGTCCATGTCTGACCACCAAATCCTCTTCAGGGGAAATCCGCCCCGGTTGTCGCGAGGAAGCATCGGAAGTGAGTATCTGGCTCTCGGGTCAGGACATGTCCATTCCATTCCCGATCACAGTGGCGGACCGCACCGGATTCGCACCGGTTTCCTCAGAGCCGATGCTGCCACAGCATTTCAGCGCCATCCTCGAGCGCGCAAATACCGCCCGTTTCCGCAACCCGAGGCCCCCAAACGGAAGTCGGCCCGAAACCAACGATTAGGTTTGCAGCTATGGTCGCCGAGGGCGGTGACGCCGCGTTCACCTCGCAGGGCCGGCGCGTGCCGGCCGGTCGAGCCAACGAACAGCTCGACGAGGTGGTGGCGGCTCGCGACCAGATGGAACAACTGGTGCGGGTCATCGTCGAGATCGGTTCGGATCTGGATTTGGATGTGACGCTGCATCGAATCGTCGATGGTGCGATGGAGCTGACCGGTGCCCGGTACGGAGCGCTGGGCATCCGCGCATCCGACGGCGGCCTGGTCTCCTTCGTCTACGCAGGAATCGACGACGGCACAGCGCGGCGGCTCGGCGACCTGCCTGTAGGTGAGGGTCTGCGCGTCGACGACTTGAGAGGGCATCCGCAGGCCTCCGGGTTGCGCGACCACAACCCGGCGATGCGGGCACTCCTCGGAATACCGATCACCGTGCGGTCGGTTGACTTCGGGAGTCTTTACCTGGCCGACGACCGACCCGGCCGGGTGTTCTCCGAGTCCCAGGAGAGCACCGTGCGGGCGTTGGCCAGGGCGGCGGCGGCCGCCATCGACAACGCGCGACTTTTCGAGCGAGAACGTGAATCGGCGAAATGGACGAAGGCCAGTCGGGAGATCACGACGGCGCTGCTGTCCGGCGACCCACAGACGGGACCATTGCAGCTCATCGTGAACCGGGCGCTGGAGTTGGCCGATGCCGAGCAGGCGATTTTGCTGGTTCCGGGGGAGCCCGATCTGCCCGACGTTGAAGTCGACACCCTCGTAGTTGCCGCGACTGCCGGTCGGTACGCCTCAGAGGTGATCGGCCTGCAGGTTCCGATGGACGGCTCCACCACTGGCGGTGTGGCGCGTCGCGGTCTACCGCTGATCACCGATTCGTTCCAATATCCGATCGAGGGGTTCACCGATGTCGGTGAACGCTCGGCGATCGTCATGCCGCTGATTGCGGACGGCAGGGTGCTCGGCGTGATTGCCGTCGCGCGCCACCCGCACCAGCCGCCATTCGGCAACGATTACCTGGAACTGGTCAGTGACTTCGCCCGACACGCGGCTATTGCATTGGCGCTGGCGGCGGGCCGCGAACACGCGCTCAATCAGGAACTCGCCCAAGCGGACACCGTCGATGACGCGGTGCACGCCGCCGCCGAGGAGCTGCGCCGGCTCTGGCGGGCTCGCCGCGTGCTGGCTGTCACCTTCCCGATTCACGGTGCCGCCGCCGGAACCTCCTACGGCGCACCGCTCGTGGTGTCGGTCGGCGAGCCCGCGCAGTGGGCCGATCTGCCATCCCATACCCGCCAGCTGCTCAGTTCGTTGCGCGACGGTGACCTACTCGCCCCGAACGCAACGGTGCCCGGGACGGCGGGCATCGCGCTGCAGCATCCCGAGGGGGTACTGGTCGTGTGGCTGGATCTGGCTGAGCAGCGGCCGTTCACCCTCGAGGATCAGACCCTGCTCACCGTGCTGGCAGGCCGCCTCGGTCAGGGCCTGCAGCGGGTGCACCAGGTCGACCAGCAACGCGAAACCGCCCTGGCGCTGCAACACGCGATCCTCGGCCCCGCTCAGCTACCGCACGGGTTCGCGGTGCGCTATCAGGCCGCCAGCCGGCCCCTGCAGGTCGGCGGTGACTGGTACGACGTCGTCGACCTGGAAGACGGGCGCATCGCGCTGATAGTCGGCGATTGCGTCGGCCATGGTCTCGCCGCCGCCACCGTGATGGGGCAGGTGCGCAGCGCCTGCCGCGCGCTGCTGCTGGAAAACCCCAGCCCGGGCGCCGCGCTCGCGGGGATGGACCGCTTCGCCGCGCGGCTGCCGGGCGCCCAATGCGCCACCGCCGTCTGCGCGGTGCTCAACCCTGACACCGGCGAATTGGTGTATTCGAGTGCCGGGCACCCGCCGCCCATCCTGGTTTACGCCGACGGCTCCACCCGGATGCTCGACGACGGCCACACCATCGCATTGGGAGTGCGACCCGACTGGTCCCGTCCGGAGGCCCACGTGACCATGCCGGCGCGTGCGACCCTATTGCTCTATACCGACGGTCTGGTCGAACGTCGCCGCACTGCACTGGAGCACGGGATCTCCCGCGTCGCCGCCCTCGTTCAGGATGGCCGTTCCACCAGCCTGGACGATTTGGCGAACCAGCTGATGTCCCGTCTCGCGCCGAGTGGCGGCTATCAGGACGACGTTGCCCTTCTGCTCTACCGCCATCCCGCCCCGCTGGAGCTGACGTTTCCCGCCGACGCCAGCCACCTCGCCGGCGCCCGCGCCGCCCTGCGTAATTGGTTGACCCGAGCCCAGGTGAACCCGGATCGGGCTCTCAACGTGCTCGTCGCCGCCGGAGAAGCAGTGGCCAACGCGATCGAGCACGGTCACCGTCACAGTCCGGAGGGCACGATCAGCCTGGGCGCGACCGCTCTGGGCGACCATGTGCAGTTGACCATCACCGACACCGGTTCGTGGAAACCTCCCCAACGGGCCAGCTATCCCGATCGCGGCCGGGGCATCCCACTGATGCGAAAGCTCATGCAGGACGTCAGCATTGCACCCGACACCGCCGGAACCACCGTTCAGCTATCCGCAAGGATCACCTGATGGCGACGTCGCTTACCCTCGACACCGCCCGCCGCGGCGACGGGCAGCCCGTGCTCATTGCAGCGGGGGAAATCGACCTGAGCAATATCGACGTATTCAACCAAGCCCTCACCACCGCCGCGGGCGAGGCCGCAGCCAGCGGCGGGATGCTCACGGTCGACCTCAGCGCGGTGGAATACTTGGACAGCGCCGCCATCAACGCCTTGTTCGCCCGTGCGGACCACATCCACCTCATCGCCCATCCGCTCCTGATGCCCATCCTGACCATCAGCGGACTCACCGAGTTGGTCACCGTCGATCCCGCGGCCCCGACGGCAAAACGCTGACGCGCCCGCGCCGCGCGGCGTGTCCACTTGAATCGAACAGGTGTTCGGCTACTGTGGTGAGCGTTCGTCAGAGTCGACTTGTCGGTGGCCCTGTCTAGTGTCACGGCCAACCGACCGACACCGGTCAGAAGAACACCGACCATAGGAGAGGCACCATGACGCAAGCCCCCGACCGTGAGAAGGCTCTCGAACTGGCGATGGCCCAGATCGAAAAGAGCTACGGCAAAGGCTCGGTAATGCGTCTCGGCGACGAGATGCGTCAGCCGATCTCGGTCATCCCGACCGGATCCATCGCGCTGGACGTGGCCTTGGGCATCGGCGGCCTGCCCCGTGGGCGGGTCGTGGAGATCTACGGCCCGGAGTCCTCGGGTAAGACCACCGTCGCACTGCACGCGGTGGCTAATGCTCAGGCCGCCGGCGGCGTCGCGGCGTTCATCGACGCCGAGCACGCCCTGGACCCGGATTACGCCAAAAAGCTCGGCGTGGACACCGATGCCCTGCTGGTCAGTCAGCCCGACACCGGTGAGCAAGCCCTGGAGATCGCCGACATGCTGATCCGCTCAGGCGCGCTCGACATTCTGGTCATCGATTCGGTGGCGGCCCTGGTGCCGCGCGCGGAACTCGAAGGCGAGATGGGGGACAGTCATGTCGGGCTGCAGGCCCGGCTGATGAGCCAGGCACTGCGGAAAATGACCGGTGCGCTTAACAATTCGGGTACCATGGCGATCTTCATCAACCAGCTCCGAGAAAAGATTGGGGTGATGTTCGGCAGCCCGGAAACCACCACGGGCGGAAAGGCTTTGAAGTTCTACGCTTCGGTGCGCATGGACGTGCGCCGGATCGAGACGCTCAAGGACGGCACCAATGCGGTCGGCAACCGTACCCGGGTCAAGGTCGTCAAAAACAAGGTGTCGCCGCCTTTCAAACAGGCTGAATTCGACATCCTCTACGGCCGGGGCATCAGCAGGGAGGGCTCGCTGATCGATATGGGCGTGGAGCAAGGCTTCATCCGCAAGTCCGGTTCGTGGTTCACCTACGAGGGCGAGCAGCTCGGCCAGGGTAAGGAAAATGTCCGCAACTTCCTGCTGGAGAACGCCGACATAGCCAACGAGATCGAGAAAAAGATCAAGGAAAAGCTTGGCATTGGCGCGGTCGTGACCGATGACGACATCCTGCCCGCCCCCGTCGATTTCTGAGCCCTCCCGGGAAGAGCAGGCGCGGGCATTGTGCTTGCGCCTGCTCACCGCGAGATCGCGCACTCGGGCCGAGTTGCACGGCCAGCTCGCCAAACGCGGTTACCCCGACGATGTCAGCGATCGGGTGCTCGATCGGCTGGCCGACATCGGCTTGGTGGATGACGCCGACTTCGCCGAACAGTGGGTGCAGTCCCGGCGGGCGAACGCCGGCAAGAGCAAGCGTGCCCTGGCCGCAGAATTGCACACCAAGGGTGTCGACAACGACGTGATCACCGCGGTGTTGTCCGGGATCGACGCCGGTGCGGAACGGGACCGGGCTGAGCAGCTGGTGCGGGCCAAGTTGCGTCGGGAGACGCTGAACGGGGGCAGTAACGCCGAGGTGCGGGTCAGTCGCAGGCTGGTGGCGATGCTGGCCCGCCGTGGATACAGCCAAACCCTGGCGTGTGAGGTTGTCCTCGCCGAACTGGCCGCCGAACGGGAGCGCCGGCGGGTGTAGCCCCGGGTGGCACGAGCCGGGCATCGGTCGCTCGCCGTACCATGGCCCCGTGACTTTGATGGGGACGCGACAGGCTGCGGCGGGCGATGCTGTAGCCGCGGCGTCGGTCTCGGGGTCGGCGCGTACCTACCAAGTCCGCACCTACGGCTGTCAGATGAACGTCCACGATTCCGAGCGGCTGGCGGGCCTGCTGGAAGCCGCCGGCTACCGGCGGGCGGCTGATGGCTCAGAGATTGGAGACGCCGATCTGGTGGTCTTCAACACCTGCGCCGTCCGCGAGAACGCCGACAACAAGCTGTACGGCAACCTCAGCCACCTGGCTCCGCGCAAGCGCAGCAATCCCGAGATGCAAATCGCGGTCGGCGGTTGTCTGGCCCAAAAGGATCGGGATGCCTTGCTGCACAAGGCGCCGTGGGTCGATGTCGTCTTCGGTACGCACAACATCGGATCGTTGCCCACGCTGCTGGATCGGGCCCGGCACAACAAGGTCGCTCAGGTGGAAATCGTCGAGGCGCTGCAGCAGTTCCCGTCATCGCTGCCGAGCGCACGCGAATCGGCTTATGCCGCCTGGGTTTCCATTTCGGTCGGGTGCAACAACAGCTGCACCTTTTGCATCGTTCCGTCGCTGCGCGGCAAAGAGGTGGACCGCAGTCCGGCGGACATTCTCGCCGAGGTGAAATCACTTGTGGACGAGGGTGTGCTCGAAATCACGCTGCTGGGACAGAACGTCAACGCGTACGGGGTATCGTTCGCCGACCCGGCGTTACCCCGCGACCGCGGCGCCTTTGCCCGGTTGCTGCGGGCCTGCGGCGGTATCGACGGGCTGGAACGGGTGCGGTTCACGTCGCCGCATCCCGCCGAGTTCACCGACGATGTCATCGAAGCCATGGCGCAGACGCCGAACATCTGCCCCGCCTTGCACATGCCGCTGCAGTCGGGATCCGACCGGGTGCTGCGCGCGATGCGGCGCTCCTACCGCGCCGAGCGCTATCTGGGCATCATCGACCGAGTCCGTGCGGCCATGCCGCACGCGGCGATCACCACCGACCTGATCGTGGGATTTCCCGGCGAAACCGAAGAGGACTTCGCGGCCACGCTTGACGTGGTGCGTCAAGCCCGGTTCGCGGCAGCGTTCACCTTCCAGTACTCCAAGCGGCCCGGCACGCCCGCCGCTGAGCTTGCCGACCAATTGCCGAAAGCCGTTGTGCAGGAACGGTATGAGCGACTGGTCGAACTGCAGGAGCAGATCTCGCTGCAGGGCAACCGCGCGCTCGTGGGGCAGTCCGTCGAGTTGTTGGTGGCCAGCGGCGAAGGACGCAAGGACACCCACACGTCGCGGATGACCGGGCGGGCACGCGATGGCCGGCTGGTGCACTTCGCCGCGAACGAACACGTGCGGCCCGGCGACATCGTCACTGCGGTGGTCACCCAGGCCGCACCGCATCACCTCATCGCGGACGCGGGCCTCCTCGGCCACCGCCGCACCCGCGCGGGTGATGCCTACGCCGCCCGGCAGCGCCCGGGCGGTACCGGACTTGGCATGCCTGCCGTGGGGCCGCCCGTCGGACCCGCAGAAACCGCTGCACCTCTGGGATGTGCCCCTTGAAAAAGCAGATGAAGAAACATCAAACCGACTTCGATGCGCTGCGCACCGAAATCGAGGCCGCGGAACGCCGGGTGGCACGTGGTATCGATCCCGGACCCAGGGCCTTCGTCGTGTCGATCCTGGTTTTCGTGCTGCTCGGCACTTTCATCCTGCCGCACACCGGCGACGTGCGGGGCTGGGACGTGCTGTTTTCCAGCCACGGCGCCGGCGCGGCGGCGGTGGCCCTGCCTTCACGGGTGTTCGCCTGGTTGGCGCTGGTGTTCGGCGTCGGCTTCTCGATGCTGGCGTTGGTGGCACGGCGCTGGGCGCTGGCGTGGGTGGCCCTGGCGGGTTCGGCGCTCGCCGGTGCGGCCGGGCTGCTGGCCATCTGGTCGCGTCAGACGGTGGCCGCGGGACACCCGGGCCCCGGCATCGGGCTGATCGTGGCGTGGATCACCGTCATCGGGTTGACCTATCAGTGGGCCCGGGTGGTGTGGTCGCGCACCATCGTGCAACTTGCGGCCGAGGAGCAGCGCCGCCGGATCGTGGGAGAGCAGCAGTCGACGACGCTGCTGGACACGCTCGACAACGGGGAAAGTCCCGGTAGCCCCGACGATGCCGACGATCCGGGTACCCCGATGCCCCCGGATTCCGGCGAGGACCGTTAGCGGCCTCAGGATTTGCGGCTGAGCGCCTGCGCCGCCGCTTCCGCCCACTGCCGCCACTGTTCGGCGTTGGCCTTCGCCTCTTCGGCTTCCTTGGTCCGGCCCGCCGCCGCAGCTTTGCGGGCCTGCTGTTCGTACTGCTCGGCACGAAGTTTGAACTGCTCGGCCCGGG
>Ga0315535_1002698_pt1 | contig 11163 bp, 11 predicted proteins | sample SalMarSW160220MG_2_FD_203092 | JGI IMG/M metagenome (GOLD analysis project Ga0315535, IMG submission 203092) | Salt marsh sediment microbial communities from the Plum Island Ecosystem LTER, Massachusetts, United States - Salt Marsh Sediment SW1602-20 ...
GTAAATTACTTACAGATTTACATGTATATCGGTGATGTGGACTCTGATAGTTTCATAAGCCACAGTGTCCTTACGGTCACAGTGTATTAATGCTTCTCAAACATGGAATTTAGCTCACCCATGAAACAAGTCAAACATAGAAAATCCGGTATCGGAGCTACCAAGAGTGGTGCTTACGTACCGCTGAAATAGACGATGATTGGCTCTTTTCTTACGTGAGGAAAGAGCTATTCTTTCATTTTTTCAAAATAATACATCAGAATGTAACACCATTAGTTCTAAAATCATCTGTTGCCAACCTCGAGGAGTATCTACAAGTGACCTCTATCTATGACTCTCTATTATATACAAATGAATTACAAGTCCATTAACTTCAGAACGGCGAGGATTAGAACTACAATCTGAAATTACAAACATCAAAAGAGGAACAACCTATGAATGATGGAAAGCAATTAGTTTTGAATACACAATTCGCAGAAAATATAGATGCACTAGTCGCAGAGAAAATCGAGGAAAACACTCCAGGATGTATTGTAGCCGTAGTCCATAACGGGGAGGTCATTTTCAAGAAGGGGTATGGTTATGCCAATCTGGACCACATGGTTCCCATCACTGATGATACTTCTTTCTATATCGCTTCACTCTCCAAGCAATTCATCGCTATGTCTGTTTTACTACTTGCTGAAGCAGGACAGGTTGATCTTGACAAGAGCATTCGCACGTATCTCAAAGACTTGCCAGAAAACACGGAAGCGGTTACAGTAAACAACCTCATTCACCACACAGGTGGCCTTCGTAGTTATATTGATCTCATAAAGATGAAAGGTTTTTTCAACAACTTGGTCTTTGATAACCTCTCAATGGATGATATTTATTCACTCCTTCTCAGACAGAAGGATGTGGTTTCACTTCCTGGCGAAAAATATCAATACAGTAACACCGGCTATATCTTACTTGTTCGGCTTATTGAACACATCTCAGGAAAGAGCTTTGCTGAATTCACTCAAGAGCATATCTTTTCGCCTTTGGGTATGGAAACTGCGTTGTTTATTCAGAACCCTTCTCGCATAATTCCAAACTATGCTCAAGGTTACAAGAAATCGGATGATAGCTTTGATATATTTCAACACGATCTTCGCTTGCAGGTTCAACTGGGATGGTCTGCACGGTGAAGGACATGGTGAAGTGGGATCGGTTCCTTTCTGAAGGTGGGTTAGGTATAGGCACGTGGAATCTATCAGAAGTAATTCGCGAACCGGGGAACCTCTCAGATGCGACCCCTCTTGAATACAGCTATGGCCTCCAGGTAAACGAATACAAGGGTCGAAAGACAATCTATCATGGTGGCTCTCTCTTTGGTTCTGATACCTTCTACTTGAAATTCATTGATGATGACCTGAGTGTAATAATTTTCAGCAATCTTGAAATGTTTGGATGCAATAATTTAGCCTAAGCGATAGCTGATGTCATATTCAATCCTCCTTCTGATGATGAACAACAAACACAAACCGTAGAAGAACCCAAATCCGCCTTTGAAGAAATTAAATTCGTAGCATGTGACACAGATGGTATCGTAGGTATATATCACAGCAGGAAGTCAAGGAGTGCTCTCATAATCGAAAGTGAAGATGAAGGGATTACTCTCAATTTGTTTGGTTTTCCTGGAGAGCCTCACAAATATTCCGCTGTTGCCGAGAACGATTTTATCCTATCTGAGCGCAGAAAGAGTACCTTGCTCCCCCCAAATCGAGTAAAATTTGTAGATGAAGAGGATTCTATCAGAGTCGATATTTATTATGGTGAGGAAGTATATGCGGTCTATGATTTCCTTCGTCCTATTCAGGATGATTCCATTGTACCCTCTGACGTACACGGAGTCTATTACAGTCATGAGCTAGATACATTCTACAGAGTTACTCTAAACAAACATAAGCTTCTCATGAGAAATGACATTTCTGAACTCTCTTGCTTGCAGATCACAAAGAATGAATTCACCTATGGTGAAGCGGTGTTTGAAGTACAAAGAAATGAAACTGGTGAAGTCACAGGTTTGATTTTCTATAGTGGTCCCGCAGATACGAAGGGTCTCGAATTCTCAAAAATAAAATGCGATATCTCATGATGAAGAAAAAGAGTGTATATGGTGGTTTGTTGCAAATAGGGGTAAGATTTGGAGTGAAACAGAAGAATAATTCTCCAGCCCGGATTGCTTCACACAAGAAGTATACAACTATAAAAAAGAGGGAAAGAACTTGAGGCTAATAACCTCAAGCTCTTGTGTGTGACTACTTAGAACCACGCTTCTTCATTACAATCACTATCAGGATTATAGCCACAATGGCTACTCCTGCAATAATCGCCAGTAATGTCGGATCTAGGGGAATCCCTCCTCCACCAGGTGTTGTTTCTGGGATATTGTCGATTGCGAATACAGCATCTGATACATCTGCACCAGTAGTAACACCATCAGAAGCAACAACACGAACGAGGTATTGTTCACCATCAGCGACAAGTGTTGTGTTCCAATCATAGGTTGTTGCAGTCAACCCCGTAGCAAGCGATGTCCATGTAGAGCCACCGTTAGCGCTGTATAAGACATCATAGTGTAGCAGGTCGCTATCAAAGTCCACGGCAGTCCATGTGATGGTCTCAGTAGCATTGAGGGTTTCGCCACCATTTGGAAATGTGACCTCGACAGATGGTGCCCGATTCTCCGAGAGCCAGTATAGACTATTGAGAATGAAAACAGAGTTGTCCTGCTCATACAGTGTTTGGATACCATCCACATCAGGATCTGCATTGTAACGAAGGAATCTATAATCGCCGCTGAAGACTATACGCCCCATTTGATATGTTTTAGCAACGATAACTGGCACTCCATCCGCAGGAGAACCATCATCCCAATCACTCGTCCCATCAGTGTCTGTTGTTACAAGTGCCGTTCCTCCACCTATGGAAATAAATCCAGACGCATCCATGGACTCGAGTTTATGTACGCCGCGCATTATGGGATGATCACCAAAATTAGATGCATTATATACTATATAATCAGGTTGAACCAGAGAATCATCCGTATCAATGAGATATCCTGTATTGTTGAGATCAAGGCCAAAGCGATTTCCGACCATATCGGCTTGCATACCATAAGATATTGCACCCCCTAGAAGAAGGAGACCTCCACCGCCGTCCACATAGGCATCGATATCATCGATTTCATCTGTTGTATAGTTGACCAAACCATCTTCTATGACCAGAATATCCATTCCAGTGATGAAGCTTGGATAGAAAGTACTCATCCAGAATATGGTGTAACCATTCTCAGTCCAAAGATCTGCCAAGCCTCGATAAGATAAAGTCAGGAGGTAGTTGGAATTGTGAGAGGCATCAAATAGAACTTTCTTCTCTTCAATTCCTCCAGCAGAAAGCCATCTAATCATGTTTTGTAAGAACGCGGCGTTCTCTTCATAGTTAGTAAGTCCATCGCCATCGGAATTCGTAAGATCATCTAGAGCATCACAATCACCTAATATGCCTACTCTACCCATCCCATAGGTAGATACAGCTGCAACCGCTGTGTTGTTAGCATCTTCTCCACCCATGAACGCAGCTGTTCCATCATCATCAGTGGTGATGAGAGTGAATGAATTGGTAGGTAGCTGAATGAGTCCTGTGCCTGCGTAGATCTCTACACGGTTTACACCAAGTGTTACTGAGTGATTGTGCAGATTTACCCCAACAAACGGAATCCAACCAAGATCACCAAGATTGTCATCCGAATCAACAAGAGGCAAGGTCTTGTTCCTCATAAAACCAAATGATTCCAGAATGGCATCTTCGTGGTTGCCAAAAGCTCCATAATCAGTAGCAACAAACACAGCACCACCACTTTCAACAAACCCTTGCAAAAAATTGAGTTCTGCAGCAGTGTAATTAACTGCTGCGCGAGGGATTACAATCACATCACAAGCAGTCAGATAATTATAATCGAATGAACTAATGGAGCTTACAGCAAACATGATTGTGTTGAGGTCAGCTCCGAAATTAGCTAGCTCATTTTGAAGTTCATAAGGCTGTCCATGAGAGTCATCAAACACAATGTGTCGATGCAGTCGAATAGCATTGCCAAATATCAGATCAATCTCAGTGGTAGCCGCATAGTAGTCAAACCCAAGGTAGACGACGTTACCCTTTCCAATGATATTTTGGACAACAATTGCATCGGTACCATCATCAACAACGACTATTCCGTCAGTAGTCTGAATGCTTATCATTCCATTTGAGGAACTAAAAGATGAAGGGAGTCCATAAGCTAATGCATTGGTAGCATTAGCAACATAGGCAGTTGAGAGAGTACCAGAAGGATTGTAATCACCGATACCAGTGAAACTCAACAGACCAGTTTCATTGTATAGATGAGCACCGGCAGCATCCATAATTGCACTCCTATGATCCAACATGATTACGTTGCCACCATTTTGAACGTAGGTTGATAGGATACCAGCCCATACTGCACTAATAGCTGTTATGTTTACCATTGATGCAGTTTCCATTTCTGTAATCAATAGAATATCGTTACCTGGCAATTTAGTTGCAAGATTCGTATAGTCAGTTAGATTTGTGTATTCGAATTGGGGACCATAGGTCCTACTGATTGCATCGATTGTATGAATAAACTCTTGATCCAGATCAGAAAACTGGTTATAGACCAGAATTGAAACTGGAGTATTTCTTGATCCCAAACCTGTAGTTGATGCAGGTATTGCACCATTGTCTGTAGTATTCAGTGCGGGGAATGAGATCACCTGAGAGCTCAACACCATAGCTGAGCTCAAAAATAGAAAGGCAGCAACTAAGCTTGCTCCTCTCACTCTAGAAATCATTTTCATTTCTCCTAAATATTAGAATCGGTAGTGAATAGATTTACTAATTACTAACAATCTTAATCACAATGCTATCCATAGGTAGTAGATTTCTTCAGTATATGAACACATTTTAATTTTAGCACCTTGTATTAGAAGTGGTATACCTGAATTCTTTTACTTCACGAATATCTTTGTGATTAACTCAAAACGCATCCAATTATGATTCTGAGAAAAATCTTGACGAATTTGACATAAGCTTCGTTTTTGGAGCAGGATTTGTTACAGCTAGCATCAGCTACCTCTAGATGCTTGCAATTCGTCTTGCATGACTCGACATCTATCAAGCCATAGAACCTGATACTCCTCGGGATCTAGGATTCTATCTTTGAGATCAGCGATGGTGTCTATATTTTCCTCTCTGCACCATTGAACACAGATACGATAAGCATCCCAATCCATCTCTAAATCTTCCCATTCACATTCAACTTCTTTGTATCCGTGAAGGTACCATGCAAGAAGTCGAGTATGGCCATCCGTAGAAACGAGATTTCCATCAAGCTCTTTGATAGGGATTGGTTCCAATTCTTTTTCATTGCCTGATTCAAATACTTTCATTACTACAGCAAGTTTTGCAGAACTAATATAGAGTTGGCTGAGTTGTATCTTGTCAATTGAAAGAAGAAATCGGTCCATGTTTTCACTCGTTAATTACTGAGATATAAACAGCAAGGTGAATATCAGCACTCTAGAATTCTGCCTCGTATATTAACCGAATCTTTCAGAAGGTTAGTGGAGGTTTCAGCCACAATCTGCTCAAAATCATCTAGTGGTATAGCAGAATTAATCCCAGTCATTAGCATCTTGCTGAAACGATGGCTGATGTATTCCTGTAATTCTTTGAATGAACGCAGTGTCACACGTAACCCAGAGGAGTCCCTACAATCAATAATCTCAACTCGAGCATCAAGTCCTTGTTTCCTAAGCTCTTCTACTTCTTCAAGAGCTTTACGAATTTCCTCCCAACCTGACAATTCAAGTTCAGTCAAGTCTGCACTTTGCTCGGGCACAGTATCATCTCTACCTTAGACTACGTCTGAAGAAAGATAATCTCCTATCTCGGATGGTCCGAGCTGTGAGGCTAGTATTCTACTTCTGATTTACTCTATGACATCAGAATGTCGCCGCGCCCACCATGGTTCAATTATTTTGCTTAGAATATAGATGATAGTCATAATGATTGCAGGAACGAGAAATACAACCATCCCATAGCTCATTGAATACCCATAGTATTGCTCTATTGCAAAGGTAACACCATATCCAAGTATCACTACACCCCAGATTGTAGCGGTACATGCTGTGATTGTACTTATACTGAATCCTTCTTCCTCACCGTTGACATCAGGATGCAATTTACTCTTTGCCATGAAACCTCAGTCTCTAAGATATAAGAGGGTCTGAATGCAAATGAACTCTTGGGATAGCTAATCCGGAACTACAGTTTCATTATGGCTCTCAAATCTTCAAAGAAGAGTAGGCCAAAGAGGAGGTCTCCAGCTACTACTATTACTACCCAGATTGATGCTTGTGCAATAAGGAAATATCCCAAACCCATAACAAATACCCAGAACTTCTCGAAAATTGATATCCTGATTAGACCATGGTTCTCAGTGGTGCTTTTACTGATGAAATAGAATCCTAGTCCAAATGCAAAGACCAGCCCAAAGAATGAATCAAACCATAGAAGGGTTGGAGGAGGTGCAACCGGACCAGCAATTGAGAAGTATCCAATGTCAATTCTTGGTAGTACTAAAAATCCAACAGCTAAAACCCAGTTCCAAATCGCTGCGATGGTGTACATGTATTTGTGATATGACGGTCGATCCAAATAATCACTCTCAGAAGTGGCCTCATTGCAACCGGGCATATAACTGCGTAGGATAATACCTAGGTAATCATTTGTTTATTCATCGCAGTTTCCATATTGTTCAATGCCGCGTCAAGCTCGGGATTAATCTTTAACGCGCGTTTGTAACAGTCAATAGATTTTGTTACTTCACCCTTCTCCCGTAGAGCGACACCGAGATTATTCCATCCTATTGGATCATCAGGAGCCAGTTCGGTATAACGCCGCAGAAAAGGTATTGCATCACCCCAACGATCGAGAAACCAGAGTGAGGTCCCATAACGTAACAAAACTTTAAGCTGGTTCTTTCGTTTCGATAAGCTGGGTTCGTAGAAGCTAACTGCACCTTCATAATTCGCAGCATCATAACAGAGGTCACCCACTGCATTCAGAGCCACTACTGATCGAGGGTTCAGTTCTAGAGCCATATTGAGTGCAACGAGAGCAGAACTGAATTTTGATTTCTTAGCATGACAGAGACCTCTCATCTCCCATGCCTCATAGACGTCCTCATCCATTTCGATGATAAGAGAGGTCACTTCCTGCACCGTTTTGCAATCATCCAAGTTGAATGCAGATTGTGCGAGAACTTTAAGAATTTCAATTTCTTTTCCATCTAATTCCATGTATTTACACAACGCAACCTTGGCGGCTTTGTAGGATTTCTGAGAGAATTCGAGTAATCCAAGACCGACAATCGGATCGGTCCATTTGGGTTCAATGGAGGATGATTTTGTGAAACAGTCACGTGCGTGATCAATATCTCCAAGTTCTTTGTAAACCATACCTAGGGAGTTCCATCCTTTAGCAAAATTGGGGTCAATCTCAACTGCAGCTAACAGTGTATCCCGTGCAGCAATGGATTCCCCGAACTCTTGATATCTTATTGAACGATGAAACAGTGATTCAGGATCTTCCTGTGGTTGTTCTGGCATTAAATGCTCACGTGTCCTATGTCCCAAACAAGTAGAACCTAATATAGAATACTCTTGAAAGTTTGTCATACAAATAAAAAGAGTAGAAGAGGCTCAATTGCCCCTTCATGCTAGAGTTCAGATTATTAGTAATCAGGGTCTCCTTTTCATGTAGATTACAACCACAATTGCCACCAATGTAACGGTCAGACCAATTCCAACGACTAAGAGTAGTGGATCTATTCCAATACCACCCGTAGTCACTAAGAACTTGGTATATCCCGTGTAGTTACAACCTATTAATATCACATATCCAGAAGAATCCAAATCTTCGGGAAGGGTAAAGGATGGAGATCTGACTATCGTCTGAGCAGCTCCAACTGCAATCAAAGAATCTAGTTCTACACCATTTTCGTCAAGAACAGAGATCGCGTCTTTACTACCAAGTCGGGGACTCAAGCACTCCATGCTCAAAGTGATATCTACAACCTGCCCAGCAGTAACTCCACCAGTAATACCTGTAGTGACAAAGTTCACTCTAGGAGTCATCTCAAGAAGATAATCAAAGGCACCAACAATATCGTTCCACAAATCATTGATAGTAGACTCTACTGGAGCGAAATAACCATAGATACCCTTCCATTCACGAATGATGTGAGTGGAGTTATTTACAATTATAGGAGATGCTGCATCCTCATGGACTGACGCATTGGTGTAGAGTTCGAATGTTATTGGAACCGTACATCCCCTCTCAGTATACATCCATTCGCCCCAGCCTCCATAGGTTGTTGATATAATCCTGTCATCAAAAACTTGAGGATAACCTGCTATATTATTGAATCCTGAAGGAAGGATGTCACTGTAGTCGGCAGCCATCCCATAGTAGAGACTTGGTTCGAACCAGTTATCTGACTCATCAGCTGGAAAATAGGTTGCATTGATTCCAGAATGAAGAGAGTATGCCATGGCAAAAGTATGATTGAGAGCAAAATCTCTGAATGCTTGTGTCTCAGGTTCTGAGAATGGAGCAGTGCCCCTATAGACTTGTGTGGTTACATCCGTATCACCACCATCCCAAAAGGTCGGATAGTTTCTATTCAAATCAACAAGTCCAACCTCGTCCTCATTGAATAGACCGTCCCCATCGTTGTCTATACCTTCATAATAGGCATAATCAATATCATAAATGGCGGGAACTTCCTCGGGATAGTCTTTGATATACACATCGAACTCAGAGATGTGACCATCACCATCTACATCTTCTACATCGTCCTCCCCGAATAGCCCATCCCCATCATTATCATAGGGACGGAGGTTCTTCCTCAACCAGTGGTTCCCGTCATTAACGACGACATCGAGAGCATCTGGATTAAGCGTCATAATAACATAGATTTCTTGCGTATCTATGTATTCAGTCAATGCAGCATTTACACCATAACCATTGACTAGTCGTAGGACAAAACGAAGCGCCATCTCTACAGTCACTTGTTCTCGGCCATGGTGCTGTGCAACAACTAAGGTCTGGGCTTTCTGAACTGTGTTTTGTTCATTCGTGATTCGAAGACATGTTATGTTTTTACCTTGGTAACTCTGACCAATTACTTCAACATCAACAAGTTCTGGTACACTTGTATGAATATTTTCTATTTCTTCATCAACCTCTGCTGAATCATGCCATTGATTATCGTACAGTAAGGATACGGGATCCCAAGTACGAGGAATAGATGGCATAGTTACTTTAACGATATTGGGAAGCTCATCACTAATCTCAGTAGCCACTACCCCGGCAGGAAATAATGCAGCAGATATGATAAGGACTAGAACTAAAATATAATTTCTTGAGTGTGTGATCTCATTTCACCTCGTTCTTATGCGATGCCAGATAACCGAACAAGCATCTGAAATCTAAGGTACTGAGCTTACTCGCCTTCAGTATAATAGGGGTTTAGTTTCGCGTAACCTGTTTCTTTCTTTCAGACAGGGTGGAATTTTTCAAGATAATACCGACGACTTACAGTTATAACATATTATTTGATATTATGATTGGGAATACAGACAGCCAAGAGTGATTTTCATAGACCTATGGGTTATGACAGCACTTCTAGAGTCACGCCAGTACTTCTAAACTGTAAGGGATAACCTATGAAAGCAGAGGCCAAAACTGTGTCAGACGTACAGAATGCGACACCATGCGGAAAATGTAGTTGTATTATAATGTACAAAACAGAGCAATGTATTTTCTGTGATCCTGCAGCTGAAATCCTAGAAGAGGCGTTATCCAATTATGGTGTTTCTTCCAGTGCAATTGTCCAAGTGGATATTGAATCTGGTGATGATTGTGGGTGCGGTACAGACGATGTTTCCATGCTGCCTACAATCAAAATATGTGATTCGAGAATTACAGGTCTTCCTGATGAGCAAATGCTCAATGATGCAGTCATTCGAGCTGTCATGAAAGATTGTTTTTGTGAGTGATCACTTCTTACTCTTTCTTCCAAACGTAGGTGAAATCACAACAATCATCACCATTCATTATCGTCTTTTCTCGAATCAATTTGATATTTGGATGGTAGACACTGGCAGAAATGAAATCAAGGTCGCACATAGTAAGCAATCCAAGGTCAGCTGCATCTAATTCTCTCATCATCTTAGCCCAGATACACTCAGTCACTTTGTAGGTGACTCTATCTGAAATATTGCGGGTTGTTTCACATGTATGTGTATTTGCAACATGCCCAGAACCCCACATATCATCCATGTATTTCTTGAAATCATCGAAATTGTGAATATTCACTCCAGCATCTTCAAGATGTTTCTTGAGCCCATCCACAGTTCTCTTTTCAGCCCATTCTCTTAGAATTGTGTGGGATTCTTCTACTCCCAGAACACGTTCAAGTTCTCTCTCTAATGCAACCTCTCCAGCCATTGAGTCCTTGATATATTGACTGTAGGTAATGTTAAGTTTCTCATCGAACTTGTGTGTCTTAGTTTCATTCATACTACTACCTCACTGTTTTCAGATTCATATCAACAAACACTGCAATTATATATTAGAAGCTCTTTTAGAGCATTATTCAATTCGGTGAGAAATAATACCTAGAAATCGATACGAATAGTTTCCCATCGTACGCGCCCTTCTTCTACGGCTTCTTTGATCTTTCGTTCTGTATGATTCAGTGTAGCGTTTCCAGTCTTGATATCTGCAAGAACGACCGTAATTTCTTCGTCAGATTCCCCGTCTTTTACTGCGGTATAACCGTCAAAGATGAGATAGTCAATAGGAGCTCCAATGAAACGCGCATCAGACGGATTATGCTTGAAGACTTGGGGTACAATTGGGACCATATGTTCAGCAATCTTTCCTTTGATGACATATCGACTTCTATCTACAGCATCTCGCCTAACTGAAGATTCCTGTTCCGCCCATGTCTGTCGAAATTCCTTCTCGACCATTGCTATTCTATGACGAAGTTGCATCCTCATA
>Ga0315535_1002700_pt1 | contig 11151 bp, 9 predicted proteins | sample SalMarSW160220MG_2_FD_203092 | JGI IMG/M metagenome (GOLD analysis project Ga0315535, IMG submission 203092) | Salt marsh sediment microbial communities from the Plum Island Ecosystem LTER, Massachusetts, United States - Salt Marsh Sediment SW1602-20 ...
AATAAAGAGGGCCGAGCGTATAGAAACAGCCCTGTGGGCTGTTTTAGCGTCTCCTTCGACAAGTCTACGGCGACCAATGGAAGGAGCCTGCTTGCCGCGAGGGCGTGTTACCCAAAGAATTGATATAGGTATCGTGGTACTTTAGCCGGGAGTAGTCCCGGTGCAAGCCAGGTATGGCACGTGTTTTTGCCGTCATGGTACAGAGTTTATTGCGTGAAGGCGCGGTACAAGGTTAGTAGACGGCCGGAAATTTCTCCCGGTACAGTATGTTTTAAATGGGCACTGGAGCGGTCGCGGTACAAGCATTACGAATTTGTCTTAGATGCAGGAGCGGTTTGCAAAAACCGTGACAAACAACTTACCTTTATTGTCCGTGTTAGCGGAGCGTTATTTATTTTTGTTTTATGTAATATTTTACTGCTCCTTCTGTTGGATCTGATTTTGTTGCTAAGCCTCTAAACCCACCTGAGAATATTAATGTATCTTGAAATATTTTATAATAATCAACTAATTTACTATTTGTGCCTATGTTGGAGAAAATGATACTGTCATAAGTAAATACATACGCGCCTGTGTAAGGAGTATATGTTCCATACCCGATAGAATAATTCCCTGAATCAGTCTTAATATTATTCTGAGATTTATACCACGTTTTGTCTGAATTTAAAACCAATAATACTGAGACTCCAGTATTTTCAGGATTTTTTAAATATCCCTCTGAACTTGGATTGCCGCCAGATACTGAATATAACCATTGCCAATTCCCAGATATGTCTGTAGCTTCGTTAGCAGTCTCTTCCTTTTGGCAAGCACTGAGAATAATAGCAAAGAAGAATATTAGACTGGGCAGAAAAGTTTTTATTTTCATTTTTAGCAAATTAGTTGATTTTGAGGATAAATGCCCGCTAACTCAGTTTTAGGTGTAGCTATTTGTTTATTAAAGAGTTGATCTCAGATTTCAATTTTGGAAGGTGAAGTGTCACGATACCCCAAATATTCTCATCAGATACTGAATCGTAACCATGAATTATTTGATTTCTCAATCCAATGATTTTGACAGCATTTTCAATCGTAAATTCTGGATTCTCTTTTAAAAGTCGATTCATGCCTTCTCCAATAATTTCGAGATTCCTTTCTACTGCACGTTTAAGTAAAGACTTAGCCTTGTAATTCGCGTAAGTTTTAGCTTCAGTCTCAAAATATGAATCGATCTCATCAATCGCAATTTTGATATCATATAGAAGCTTAAGCTGTCTCTCTGTCATAGACTATTTTTTTGTCTCGATCTAGAATCTTTCGGAATATCGGATTTCGTATAGCTTGATTTTCAAGAAGGTCTATTTCTCGGCCAAGGAGTTTTTCAAGCTTTTCTTTAAAATCGAAGTAGTTGTCGGCATACTCAAGAATATCAATATTCTCAAATTGAACTAGCATATCAATATCGCTATCCCTGTTGAACTTAGAAGTCAGGATTGATCCAAAAACATAAAGTTCTTTGACTTTGTGCAGTTTGCAAAGGTTTATTAATGAGTCAATATGTTTCTCAACTAGATTCATGAATCAAAGATAGAAAATCTTTTTGTTTGAAATGACAATCCGGCTGCGAGTTACACCTAACGGCCAGGCAATAAAGAGGGCCGAGCGTATAGAAACAGCCCTGTGGGCTGTTTTAGCGTCTCCTTCGACAAGCCTGCGGAGCCCAATGGAAGGAGCCTGCTTGCCGCGAGGGCGTGTTACCCAAAGAATTGATATAAGTGTCGTGGTACTTTAGCCGGGAAATAGTCCCGGTGCAAGCCAGGTATGGCGTACTTTTTGCCCTCATGGTATAATGTTAATAGAAAGCTGGCGTAATCGCGCCGAAGGTCCTGACATGAGAAGCATCGTCAGGGGTACAAGTTTTATAAGTGGCTGTGAAATAGTCCCGGTAGACGAAGTAAGGAAACAGTCACTGGCGCAGTTTCGCGGTACAATGTTGATCGAAGTACTATAATAGTCCAGGTGTAGCATGTTAATGGTGTGCAGTGGAGCAATGTCCGGGTGCAACTCTCAAAAAGGATTTGTATTATATGAGGGAGCTCTTTGCAAAAATGTGTGCCAAACAACTTACCTTTATTGTCCGTGTTAGCTGCTGTAATTATTTAATTATTGTGCAGTTTTTTATCTCATAGTAATCTGGTAACACCTCCATATCGATTTTGTATCCAGCACAATCTCTGGTTTTCTCACCAATAGTAATTCTTGCACTAACTGGGAAAATTATATTCTCTAACGGGCTAAGTCCAGGAATGGAATCTGCTTTGATTGTTGTAGATCCAACATTAATGACCCAACCCCAGCAGCAATAGCATTTTTCAGTTACAAATCCTACAATTTTAGCATCAGTGGTCAAATTGACTAGGTCTTCTTTCTTTTTTTCGCAATTTGTCATTATAAGAAGAGAAAGGAAAAGAATCACTAATTTAATATGTCTCATTTTTGATAGGTTTTTATCGTTTTAGGGTCAGAGACTAACAGCAAATTTTGTTCCATATTTCCTTAATCTTTTTATTCTAGATTTGTGCGTGTTAGGTGTATGATTAATTTTAAAATTGTCAAGATGTACGTGTAGTATGTCATTGAGTCCTTCATCTCGTCCGGTGGTAGGGAAGGGCTGGAAGGCTCTTTTGCAGTACATAATTTATCGATGTATTCTTGTTCGTAAACTGCAAATGTGCCTGACAGCCGTAGGGAAAGCTGTAACTACTATTAAAGAAATGCTCATCGAAATATTTATTCATATCGTAATGCTTCCACGGGGTTTCTTGTTGCAGCCCTCCAGCATTGCCAGTTGATTGTAAATAATGCAATTCCAAAGCCTATAATTGCAGCAAATAAATAAATCCACCAGCTAATGTCTGTTTTATATACAAAATTTTGTAACCATTTATGCATTAAGTACCATGCAACAGGTGAGGCAATAGTAAAGGCAACAGCGATCCAAATAACAAATTCCATATTTAGCAATATAAGTATCTCTGAATTTTTTGCTCCGGCCACTTTTCGTATTCCGATCTCTTTTGTACGTCGATCGATTGAAAATATTACCATACCGAGAATTCCAAGAACTGAAATTATTATTGCCAGTATTGCAAAAGCTATTGTCATGTTTTTCAAGCGTGTCTCAGGTTGATAGATTTGGTTAAGCAGGTCATCAAAGAAAGTGTAAGAAAACTCCCTGTTATCCCTGTTTTTTTTGTATGTCTCTCGGATATAATTAAGGATTTCTGAGGTATTTCCTGGAGCAATGCGTACATTCATTGTTTGTATTGCCTCTGGATTATTTGACATAATCAAAGGTTCAATGCGATAATGCAACGATCTGAAATGGAAATCTTTTACAACACCAACTATTACATTATCTCCAATTCTTTGTCCAATCGGATCATCGAAACCTAACAATTTTTCAGCAGTCTCATTTATGACGATAGGAATAGAAACAGCATATTCACTATCCTCTTTTTTGCTTTTTTTAGCTTTCTCGAATTCTTTCCAATAACCAGAAGAACTCATTTGAAGAAATTGGCCTTTTAAAAGGTCTAGTTTGTAAGTTTTTGCAAAGTCTTCATCAACAAAAAAATAATTTATCTGCAATGTGTCTATTCGTCCTTGGTGTCTTAGAGATAAACCCTGTTTGAAACCAACCTCAATTGGTGCATATGTGCTTGCGGAGACGCTTAATATTTTCGGATTCCTTAACAATTCTTCTTTGAATTCTTTGTTGTCATACCATAGACCAGTAGGAATAACAACTATATTTTTGTCATCAATACCCAGGTTTATTTTATGTATATAATTAAATTGTTTGATAAATATTAAAGTCGCTAAAATGAAAAAGATAGCTATTGTAAATTGGAATGCCACAAGCAACCTTATGAAATTATTTTTTGAACCGGAGACAGAACCACCACGGAAGATTACAATTGGATTAAATGAAGAAAGATAAATTGAAGGATAGATGCCTGCAGTTAGCCCAACCATAATTGTTAATAGGAATAGGTTAATAATTAAACCTGTTGAAAAATGTAAAGTTAGATGTTTCAATAAAAGTGTATTAAACCAAGGTAGGATGAGCAAAACAACAAAAATTGCAAAAACTGTTGCTACAAATGTCTGAAAAATGGATTCTGATAAAAACTGTTTGAAAACATTAAACTTGCTGCCCCCATTAACCTTTCTGATTCCTATTTCAACAGAACGCTCAGATGCACGGGCAATTGATAATACTGAGAAATTCAAAGAAGCCATTAGGATTATTAAAAAAGCAAGTCCTGAAAATATCCAGACGTACTTATAGTTTCCAAGATTTTTATCTAAAGTATCGTCTGAATAATCGGAATGTAGATGTATTTCAGAGAGAGGTTGGAACATAAGTTTATCTGTTATTTTAGAGTACTTGCTGATATGATTTGTTATATCAGTTAGGAACTGGTTATCAATATGTGCATCCTTTCGAAGTTTTATGTAGACTCTTACAAAACTCCTATCTGACCAATTATTTGAGTAACCAGAATAGCGAGTATTTTTTTCAGAAGTAATATATCCAAAATCGATAGTGCTTTGTTCAGGAATCCTGACAACTCCACTTACTGAATAAACTTCTTTTGAATATTTGTCGCTTATTAATATTTTACCAAGTGCAGGCTGATTTCCAAATATTCTTTTTGCAGTTTTTTCTGACAGGACGATATTGTTAGGGTTTCTAAAAGCATCTTCCGGAGTTCCTTCGATAAATCTGAATCCAGTAAATATTTTGAAAAAGTCATCATTGGTCCAACACATCCTTGCTTCAATTTTTTCATTTTGAGAATCAAGATGTAAAGGGGAATCCTCTGATTCGTAACTAATGTAAGTAGCATATTCGATCTGTGGATAATCCATTTTCATCGTTTTAGGTACCGGACGATAGCACATTGGTGATTTTATAATTTCATCCCCCTGCTTTGAAAGGGTAAGCACACGGTAAATACGTTGGTAATCGTTATGAAATTTGTCGAAACTCGTCTCGTTATACACCCAGAGATAAATAAGTAAACTTGATGCCATAGCAAATGTAAAACCCAAGAAAGTAATAATAGTGTAGTTCGGCTTTCTGAATAAATTTCGAAGGAATATCTTAATTTGTTGATACATTTCCCAAAATATGTTAATGGATTATCATAAGAATATCTTCTGATCCAGAGACTGAGTCTGCCAATGTTTCCAATTCTTTCTTATTTGAAGCGGGCGCTCCTGATAGTTTAAATTCTTTCGATTTTATTCGATCTCTAAGGTCATCCCCTTTTAATGAGATCAAAATCTCACCATTTTTACTGATCATATAAGAAGATGGCCATACTGGTAGTCCTCCATCAATATTGTTTTCTAGGATCTCAGGAGAGTAATCATAGGGGTCTCCTTTTACGATTGAAACTTTATGATTCAATTTTGAAAATATACCATGGTATATCTTTACAGTTTTGTTCTTTCTGGTATTAGGACAATCATAGTTATCTTTAGTAAAAGTCATAAAAATGTAATTTTTTGTTTCTGCCCATTCTCCTGGAATAATTTTACCTGTCAGTATAAAATCTGGATCAACACCCTGCTGCATTGTTACTTTATAATCTCCCAAAGTCAGAACATAGACAGGATATAACCTGTTTGGTGGGATCAATTTGAAAACCGTATCATTAAAAGCGGGGCGGAAATAAAGAGTCCCATTTTCTTCATATTGACTCCCTGGGTCAGTACTTCGCTGTAATGATTTTGTGTAGTTCCTGAGCTTTTCCAATTGAGCAAATGTTGACAGTGTATCGCCTTCTTTATTGAGTACCACCATCATATTTTTGTTGTGTTCAGGCAATAAATATGAACTGCCATCAATCATAAAGATGCCTCTGTTGTAGAAAAAGGCTTCAGGTGTTCCACCAAACATTCCCTGGTGTTTACGGGGTTGTGGCGGTTCGGTTTTTCCATTATTTAAATCTATTGCTATAGTTCCTAAACCAGCTATCTGATTTGGATTCTCAGGATCAAATTTGTAATCAGGTGTCAGTTGATTTGATGAGCAATCAAATTCCATTATATAATTCTGACCTGTAATGTTATTACTATAATTGTAATACAATTTATCCCCATTTTCTTGAATTGACATACCTCCTCCTCTCTTAGTATAATCATTCCAAAACCTTATTGAATTTTTATCTACTACCACACCTGTCATTTCGTTTTTTACAATGGAACGAAGATACCTGCCATCTTTTGAATAGAGGTGTATTCCATATAGATTAATAGCAACAATGTAGTTGTCTAGCAATTGATATTTAAATTTAAGGTCTTTAGGAATTGTTGAATCAGGAACGGGTTGCATTCGAATGTATGATATTTTGGAAGCTATATCAGATAATTTAATATCACTTAAATTATTAAGGTTTCCAGCAATATCAATAACTATTGGCAAATGCTTAGGATCTGTTGACCGGACTTCAGTAAAACGGAAGTTTTTTGGAAGTTTATTGAGCGTATCGGTCAACTGTTTCTCATGATCAGCTTCTTCCGAAGCGCTTTTTTCTTTTTCCTGAATAAGTATCTCTTGTGACAACTCTTTTTGATTTGTCTTCAGACTATTGCGATGACATGAAAGACCTATTATTAATAATAGGAAGATGGTTATTATAATAAAGCCGTTTTTCATTTTACTATTATTATTATCATATCGGTATTTCTTAATCCTGATGCCAATGAAATTTGCTTTTTACGATTTTCTTCATTGATATTAGCATCTTTAAAGCCAGATGAATTTACATAATCCTTCATAATCTTCCCTGATACAAGTTTCATCAATTCTCCCTGAAGTGTAATAATATCAGGCCAGAACGGAATCCCTCCATCTATGTCATTTACAATACCCTCTGGCAAAAACGTATATCCGGGATTATGATATAATTTCCCATCCTTTTTGTCGAATAATGCATTATAAAACTTTACCGAGTTATTCTTACGGTTGACAGGAGAATCACTTTTTTGTGTATATCTGATAAATAAATAGTTGTTTGATTCATGTAAGGAATTAAGAATAAACTTGTCTGATAAATCAAAATCAGGATTCAAGCCATCCAAATAGCTAAGTTTATATTTTCCCCAACTAAAAATGAACGCGGGAAGCAATTTGTCAGGAGTTACAAGTCTAAATACAGTATCATTATATTCCTGTTTAATGGTTAATAGCCCGTTATAATAATAATTTGCCAATCTCGCCGGGACTCTGTAGTTCGAGTGACTGAAGTTTGCAATGCGTTCAAAATCTGAAAATTGACATATGGTATCTCCATTTTCATTATAAGTTACAAGCAACGAACCTGAGCTCCCTGAATTCCATTCATTGTTAATTCCAGTCCAGGTTCCAGCTCCAATTCCAAATACCCAATCAAAGCGTTTCATGGGATCTGTTTTAGTATTAAGTAATGTATCTCCCAGAATTGTACCAAGTCCGGGAATTTCAGACTGTGATTGAATACTCAGGTTTTTAGTGTTTCTGGTTTTTTATTTCATAACCTGACCCTTCCCTGAAGGACCGTCCGTGAAGGAGTAATAAACATTTCCGTTTGTTATTGACACCGGATTATTTGGCATCACTCCATAAAAATCTTGAGGTTTCCACATAACTGCTTTACCCCTGATTTCTATACCTGCACTATTTTTCCAGATAGTCTGCTGATATTCCCCGCGCATATTGAATAGGGTCAATCCAAATAACCCCTGAAAGATTATTTCCTCTCCATCGGACCTGATAGTGGATATAAGATCGTCGCGATAAAAAAAAGGATCATAAAGTAATGATGTATCAGCTGGGGTTTGAAGTTTTACGTATTTTACCGAAGAAGCGATATCTGAAAGTTTGAATTTACGGATATCTTTTTCTGTTCCCGGTATGTCCAGCAGGATTGGGGGATTTTGCAGGTCTGACGAACGGTTCTCTTTGAGCCTTGAGGCGTTGAAAGATTTAAAGTCAATATTTGATATTTTTCCCCCATTAGTGCCTATTTCGGATTTTGTTTTTTCATTTTCCAGATGAATAATCTCTTTAGCCAATTCTTTTTCGTTGGTTTTAAGATGATTATTATGGCATGATAAATTGAATAAAAGCAATAAAATAAAAAATGAAGGAATCAACAATTGTTTCATTTTTAACCTATAAGATCTTACTAATCATTAAACCTTAATAAATTTATAACGAATATTTTAGTTGCACAACTAAAATATTGATTATGTTTATTAATCATCATTATATTAATGTCCAGGGTAAGCAAAACGCATGTGTTTGGCAGCTGTTGAATGTTTGCAGGGATGGGCTGCCAAACTCTTGCTTGCGCGTTGGATATCATTGTCTTGCACTGAAATCTTACACCTAACGGCCCGGTGGTGAAAAGTAGTTAGCGTTGGCTGAGCAGTCCAGCCGGGCAGGGTGTGATTCTTTGGGATGTTGTAGTCACGGCTGGCAAGCAGCCATGGCGTGGTTTTTGCCATCGGGCTAGAATTTTTATTGCATGCTGGCACGGTCGCGGTACAAGTTTGATAAACGGACGAGTAATAGTCCCGGTAGATGCAGCCACGAGAAGGGTAGTGGTCAGCGGTCGCGGTACAATGTTTATAAGTGGACGATTCATAGTCCCGGTGCAGTATGATTTAAACTGGCAGCTGTAGGTATCAGGGTGTTTACCCCATGCATTGTCCTGAAAAATGGAACGAATGCCGGCAAAAACCATGACAAGCTAATTACTTTTACCATCCGTGTTATAAACAGGCTATTTTTAGAATCCATGAGAGGACTTTATATAAACTTGAGTATGATTTCTTAAACTAATTGTTATCGGGGAGATTCAATTTTCTTAATAATTCCTGATAACGAGGCTCATCACGAAGAAGTCCATATATCGGTCTTATTCCAGTAAAAGGTATATTTGGATCACGGATATCATAGGCTTGTTCCAGGCAATCCAGTGTTTTTTCCTTATTACCGGCATGAATATATATAATAGCAAGATCACCAGGTGCAACATATTTCTTTTTAGACTGTGCCATTAAGGTATCAGCTTCTAAATTCAATGTTTCGGCATAACCTAATTTCTCATATTGATCAAAAGCATGGTCATGATCTTTACAATAATTGCTCCAAAATATTTTCATTTCTTCAAATGCCTCTTCATATCTTCCTTCCATGTGCAATGCATTGAATATACAGTCCACCACGCAAATTAGTGAAGGATTTTTTTCAAAAACTTCACGACTAATTGAGATACAATCATCATATCGGTGAACAAATAATAAATCAGCGCTATACCATACCTTAATCATAGGATTTTGAGGGTCCAGTTTAAGTGCTAGTTCAATATATTTCATTGCTTTTTCCTTTTGCCCCAGCATGATCAGTAATTGCGAATATAACGCATGTGCTTCTGCATGGTTGGGATTAATCTCAATTGCTTTTTTATACGCTTTTTCACCAGCTTCCCAATCCCACATCCCAATAACATTCATTACTCCCACTGTAAAATGTACTTCCGCTAATGTATTGTCCAGTTCAAGAGCTCTTCCAATAGCCTCCATTATATTTTGTCCTGCCTCATCAGGTGAAGCCATCCCCAACTGTTGACGAAAAATCCAAACTAATCCGACACCGGCGTATGAAAGGGCGAATTCTGGATCTCTTTCCTTGGCCATCTCAAAGTACCGTAAAGCTTGATTTAAATCTTCCGGCGAGGTCTTATATACATAAAATTTACCTTTAAGGTAATTATCATAAGCTGCTAAATCAGTAGTAGGTATTTTCTCTATGAGATTCTTCTCCTGTGGTGTTATAACTGTTTTTAATTCTGTCGCTATTGTCTCCGCGATCTGTGTCTGGATTCCGAAAATATCTTCCACACTGTTGATGTCTTTTTGAAAAGATTCTCCCCAGAGATGGGTCTCTTTGACTGCCATAATCAACTGTGTTCTCAGGCGAAAGGAATTTCCATATCTCTGTCCGCTGCCCTCAACAATATAGTTTACCCCAAGTTCTTCAGCAATTTCAGAAATAAGTTTTCCCTGGCCCCTGTATTGCTCAACGGAGGTACGGGAAATCACCCTGAGATCTTTTATTCTCTGAAGGTTATTAAGTATCTCCTCCATCACCCCGTTAATGAAATAGGTGTTCTCCTGGTCGGGACTGTCATTGATGAATGGCAGCACGGCGATGGACTTTTCAAACTCCTCTATAGATTCTGATACGGGGACTGATTTAATGGTTTTCTCAGATACCGCGTCTGATGGTTGCCCTCCTTTTTTCAGGGACGTGATGATTTCTCTTATAGCAAGGGCAACCTTGTTTATCTGATTGCGGTACCTGGTTTTGTTAAGATTAGTTCTTATGTCATCATCCGGAGTGAGCGGCCTATTCACTCCTGGTTCCCTGTAAATAAACTCGATACCCCGGAGCACTGCACCTAGCACCGATTCAAAGAGGCTGATATCATCTGCATCAAGGTCGTGTATTCGCACAGGCAGTACCCGGCTGGCGATATTGCCGCCTGCCAACTTCACCTTCAGCCCGAACTTATCATCGGAGGCCTGGTTGACGAATGCCCTGAACTCATGTGTCCATGCAAATGATTTAGGATCACAATATGTCCGAGATATGATAGGGATGAATACCATGCATTTGAGTTTTTCCCTGAGAGATGCATCCACATCATGAGACTCAAGCAGTCCGTCATGTGGATTGATGTCGAGGTAAACGCTAATCTCTTCCTTAAAAGTGGCTTCAAGCTCCTTTTTAAGGCTTTCCACAAATTCAGTCACCCAACTGTCATATTTGTTGTCTTTCTGTCGGTAGCTTATAAATATATCATAATTATAACTTTCAATAAGACCTGCCATAATTAATTTGTTTCAATGAGATTGATAATCAGTTGCTTTGTAAATTTAATCTTTTTCTCCTAAATGTCAAGTTGACGTGAGCTTGCTTATAACGGCCCGGCAATAAAGAGGGCCGAGCGTATAGAAACAGCCCTGTGGGCTGTTTTAGCGTCTCCTTCGACAAGTCTACGGCGACCAATGGAAGGAGCCTGCTTGCCGCGAGGGCGTGTTACCCAA
>Ga0315535_1002704_pt1 | contig 11130 bp, 10 predicted proteins | sample SalMarSW160220MG_2_FD_203092 | JGI IMG/M metagenome (GOLD analysis project Ga0315535, IMG submission 203092) | Salt marsh sediment microbial communities from the Plum Island Ecosystem LTER, Massachusetts, United States - Salt Marsh Sediment SW1602-20 ...
AGCCCTGGTCGAGCAGGACGTCGTTTCCGCGGGCCACCAGCACCGCTCCCATAAACTGCTTCTTCTCGACAAATGACTGAATCACCTGCTCCATCCGCGGCAGGTTCGGCGCCGCTTTCGGCTGCCCGGAATCTACCGCTCCACTCATAACTCCGGCCCCACCCAGGAGGGCCATTCCAACACACGCCAGCGCCAGCAGCGTCCCGGTCAGCTTGCCTCTGCTTATCATTGCCGTTTCTCCCCGAAACTCCGTTCGCAGCCGGTAGAACCGAGGCTGCTCCGGTGGGTCATTCGGAATTTCTGTTATGAATTTCGCTTTCGCCTGCAAGCTTAGGTAGCGGGACTCTCAATGTCAAGCGCAAGTGGGGAGGGCGGGTCTATGGCTTTGTAGCTGGTCCAGAGTACGGTTTTGGGGCTCTGCGATTTATGGGGCGCACAGTGCGACATCTCGGAAACTTCCATCAGCTTGCGCCGCGGCCCAGCAGAACCACGGGGATGGTTTTCAGCAGGATTTTCAAATCCAGCGTGGGCGACCAGTTGTCAATGTACTCCATGTCGAGTTCCATCCAGCGGCGGAAGTTCAACTGGTTGCGCCCTTCCAGCGCCCACAGACAGGTGAGGCCAGGCTGCATGCGCAGGCGGCGGCGCTGCCATCCGGCGTATTTTTCAACTTCCTCGGGCAGCGGCGGGCGCGGCCCCACAAACGACATATCGCCTTTCAGAATATTGAAAAGCTGGGGCAGTTCATCCAGCGAGAACTTGCGCATGAAGCGGCCGATGGCGGTGCAGCGCGGATCATTCCTGATCTTGAAAACCGGGCCGTCAAGTTCGTTGAGCGCGGCCAGCTCCTCTCGCCGCAGGTCGGCGCCGGCGTGCATGGAGCGGAACTTGTAAACCGTGAATTTTCTTCCGCCCAGTCCGCAGCGCACCTGGCGATAGAGCACCGGCCCGGCGGAGGTCATCCGGATGATGAGGGCGAGCAGCATCAGCAGTGGCGAAAGGATGATAAGCAGCGCCAGGGCCATGGCGAAATCGAACAAACGCTTCAGCAGAAGCAGGTATTCGTTTTCCGGCGTGGTGGTGAAAGTGAGCAGCGGCATTTCCTCGAGCCGGTCGAGATAGACGCGCGAGACGACGTGCGGGAAAAAATTGAGCAGGACGCGCGTCTTCACGCCTTCCTCTTCGCAAAGCAGAAACGCCTCTTCAATCTTTTCCATGTCCCCCTTGGCGGCGGCGAATACAACTTCGTCGATCACGTGCCGGCGGACGAGTTCGGGCAACTGGGCGAGCGGGTAGATCGGATAATCGCGACGGAGTTCGGCAACGGGCTGGTCATTTTCAGCGGCGGGGCCGATGCGCGCGAATCCAAAGATGCGCATGCCGCGCTTCTCATTGGCTTCAATGGCCCGGGCAACCTGGGTCACGGCCGGGGCGTCGCCCACCAGCAGAAATTCCCGGTAGCCGCCAAAGGTGCGGCGGAGCGGGTCACCCAGGCTGCGGGCTGCGAGGCGGAAAGCGATCATGGCCAGCAGAAGGATGACGGCGTAGAGCGCCAGCAACAGGCGGCTGATGTAAACCAGCTTGAAAGCGAAGATGGTGGCGAACAGCAGCGCGGTGCCGAGGAACGCCGCCTTGAACGGGTCCCAGAAAGTCCTCAGAAGGTTTTCTTCCTGGATTTCGCGATAGCTGCCCGTGACAACACCGACAACCATCCAGAGGACGATGGCGTAAGGAATAATCCAGATGTAATTTGAATCGCGAAAGAGCGGCTGCGGCGTGATGAAGCGGGCGCGGACCCAGAAGGACAATGCAAAACTGGCCAGGGCCAACGCGGCATCGGCCAGCAAGTAGAGGACCCCGATCATTTGTTTGTGGCGGGAAAACATGCGCGTCTTTCCAGCCCGATGGGCTCCCCTATCTTAGCAGAACACGGGACGGAAGGATGTGCCCTGTCAGCCGTTGCAGCCCCTCCCGGAGCTGTTGTGACCGCATACATCGCAAAGGCCGCGACATATGCGCCACCCGAGGAAAAGCAGATTCCTCACCCGCTCTGCGGGCTCGGAATGACGGTGTAGAGGGGTCAGGATGGAGTAACGGAAAGCGAAGTGCTACGCCGCCGGGGGCTGATAGCTGCGGCCCTTCCACCGGAGACCGGGGCCGGTGAGGCTTCGGAAAGCCGAGACTGCCGAAACGGTGGAGTAAAAGAGCGATGCCAGCGGCAAGGTGAATGTGTAAAGCGGAGAGAGTCCGGCAAAGATGACCACGGGGCAGTAAATGATGGCGCTGGCGGCCGAAGCTGCCGCAGCCGCGATGAAGGCCGGATCGTGCGCGAGCGGTATTCCTGCAATGAGATGCGCAAGCCAGAGAGCGGCCAGCGAAACCCAGGGCAGCACGGCCAGAGCGCTGCCGGCAGCCACTCCTGCCAGCACTTTCCAGAGCGAGCATCCGGCGCCTTCCCAGGCGCTGCGGGCCAGACCCTCAAAAACTTCGCGCCAGTTTTCGTACATCTGCGTGTGGAAGACGCCCCGCGTCACGCCCAGGTAGGTGCGCCGGCCGTTGCGCTTGAAGAGTTCGGCCATGCGAAGATCTTCAATCAGGGTGTCGCGCAGGCGAGCGTAACCTCCCAGAGCCTTCAGGTCGTCGTGCCTCATCAGAAGGAAAGCTCCAGCCGCCATTGCACGGGATGAGCGGGGATCGTTGACTCGCCGCAGAGGGAACAGCATGAAGAGAAGAAATCCGAACGCCGGCAGAACCACCTTTTCCGCCCAGGATTGCATTTCAAGTTCCGGCGTCAGCGAGAGGAACTGGACGTTCTTTCGCTGTGCGAGCTCGACGGCCTGGCGCAGCAGGCTGGGGTGGAAAACGACGTCGGCGTCGGTGGAAAGAACCCACTCGCCGGTGGCAGTCTGGGCGGCAAGGTTCATGGCATGGACTTTGCCGCGCCAGCCGGTCGGCAGGTGGTGATTGTGAATCACGTGCAGCTTGCCGGCGGCGCCGTGGCGCTGCGCCCATTCGTCGGCAATCGCGCCGGTGCGATCGTCGGAGTCGTCGTCCACCAGGATGATTTCGAAATCCGGGTAGTCGAGTTTGAGCAATGAATCGAGCGTTGCTGGTAGCATTTCCTGCTCATTGCGGGCGGCCAGCAGGATGGAAACGCGCGGAAGCCGGAAGGGTGGCGGGTCCGAAAAAGAGACCGGGCGAAGGATGACGACACCGATGATGTTCCAGAAGGCAAAAAGCCCCGCCGCAATCCAGACCACGAATACGAACCAAAGAACCAGATCTAATAAGTGCAAATGAAGCTCCTTAATTGACTATAGGTATGATGCAAAGAAACGGGCAAGAGGCAACACTGGAGGGTTACGTTTCCCTTCGGTCATTTTGTGGCGGCCAGACGAAATCACAGCGCTACAAGTATGCTAGACTCGAAACTCTTCCATGAGCACGGCGTTCATCATCTTTATCATTCTGGGAATTTCGCTGCTGGCGCAAAGTGCGAAGTCGCTGCGTGACGGGTTCAGTTATCTGCGCTACATGCGGCGATGCCGGGCGCAGGACCCGGGTGACTATACGCCGCCAGCGGCGGTGGTGATTCCGGTGACGGGAGCGGACGCCTCGCTCGAAACCAACATCGCCGCTTTCATGGCGCAGGATTATCCCCAATACCAGTTGGTGTTGGTGGTATGTGACGAAAGGGACCCGGCCTATGCCACTTTGAACACGCTGGTGAAAGAACCCGGCACGCGAGGCTCCGGCGGAAGTTGCCCCGCTTCGCTGGTGGTGGCGGGGCCTTCGCATGCCCAGGGACAGAAAGTCCACAACCTGCTGCGGGGGCTGGAAGTCGTAACGCCGGGGACGGAAGTTCTAGTTTTTGCCGACGCCGACGCCCGGCCTGGTTTGAACTGGCTGCGGTCACTGGTTGCGCCCCTTTCGATCCGCGACGTGACCGTCAGCACCGGTTTTCGCTGGTACCTGCCGGGCCGGAGTTTTGTTTCCCAACTGCGTGCGGCCTGGGACACCTCGATTGCAACATTTATGGGCGAGCACGACTGCAGCTTTCCGTGGGGCGGCTCGATGGCCATCCGCGCGGAAGACTTTAAACGCCTCCAGGTTCGCGAGCGTTACTGGGCATCAACGGTGAGTGACGATTACGGGCTCGGACGGGCGGTCCACGATGCCGGCGGAAGGATTCGTTTTGAGTCGCGCTGCCTGGTGGCTTCGCGGGAGGATTCTTCTTTTGCAGAATTCATGCGCTGGGCCAACCGGCAGATGATTATCACGCGGGTTTATGCTCCCCGATTGTGGGGGCTGGGCTTGGCGGCGCACGTGCTCTATTCCCTGACGTTCATCTTCGGGCTTCTTGTGCTCCTCAATCCGGCCGGGGGCTGGGAACGCTTTGCAGTTCTTGCGGCTCTTGCCCCCATCCTGGGATTGGGAATGGGGAAAGGAAACATCCGTTCCATTGTGGCCCGCGAGATTTTTCCGGAAGAGCGGGAGTTTCTGGCGAGCTATGGAAAGCGTTACTGGCAGCTCACGTTGCTGGTTCCCTGGGTGATGCTCTACAACTTTGTGGTAGCCGGATGGGTGCGGACGATTGAATGGAGCGGGGTGCGATACCGGTTACGGTCAAACCGTGAAGTGGAAGTGGTGGCGCGGAAGTCGCGCTGATATTACTTTTTCCCGGAGGGCTTGGCCTTATGACGAATCAGGGGGCGTTGGCCGGATTTTACCTTTGGCTTCCCGGCGGTGGGCGCTTTCTTTGAGTCTGCGGAAGGGCTCGCCTTGGCCAGTACCTGGTCGAATGCCGTGGCTTTGGGCTTCTTTTTCATCTCCTTCCCTTCAAAGTAGGGATGCTCGGAATGGCAGGTCTGGCACACGACCTTGACCACCTTGCCGCCCGCAAAGCTGGCGATGGCATGGTTCATCGGACGTTTGCAACGCGGGCAGTGGTCGTCAATCAGATCGCCAAGCCGCGGAGGACGGTCATCGAGCCATGAGTGATCGGGTACCATAGTCGTTGCCCATTATAACCGCCCGTCCGGTAAATGCCAATTAGCGCCGGACCTTGAGGGTGATGGCTTGCATCCGGCCGGCGCGCGGCATCCTGGCAGTCTGAAGCAAAAGGGTCGTTCAAGTTTGCCGGATTGCCGATGTGGAATTTTTGATGCTGCCAAGCTAGAATCAAATTCACGAGTTCAGCCGATGCCTGAGACGAATCCCGAGACTCTTCCAACCCCCAGGATTGCCACGGCGAGCGGGCGCATCATTGCCGTGGCCATCGTCATCGCCTGCATCAACTATGCCAGCTCGATTATCATCACGCTGATCTGCGCCATCCTGATCGCGTTTGTTCTGGAGCCGGCGGTCAGTCTCCTCGAGCGGATCCACATCCCGCGCTGGCTGGGGGCGCTGCTGATGCTGGTGGCCTCCATCGGGCTGCTCTACCTGGTGGTTTACGGGATTTACGACCGCGTGATCGCCTTCATCCAGGAATTTCCCACGTACGGCGCGCCGCTCAAGCATCTGTTTGCGAGCCTCGAGGCCATGGTGAGGAACATCGAGAAGCTGGCGTCCGGGGTGGTCCCGGCTTCCTCTCAGGTGCAATCGAACCTTCCCACCATCCGTCTGCAACAGGAATCTCACTGGGGCCAGTATCTGTTGCGAGGCATCGGGTCGGTTTACACGTTTATTGTGACGGTGATGTTTGTTCCGTTCCTGGTGTTTTTTATGCTCACCGCCAAGGGCCACATCTGGAAAGGAACGCTGAACCTGTTTTCGGATGCACACCGGCAGCAGGCTGAGACGGTGATTCTCGGGATCGGCCACATGATCCGGCGCTATGTGATGGGCAACATCCTGGTGGCGCTGATGGCAGCGGCGCTGATGACGCCCATCTTTGCGTTGATGCATCTCCATTTTGCGCTGCTGGTCGGGCCGCTCTCTGCGTTCCTTAGCATGGTCCCCTATCTGGGCGTCGCGCTGGCGATGGTGCCTCCGCTGATGATGGCGCTGGGACAGTACGCTTCGGCAACTCCTTTTATCGCCATTGCGGTCACAGTGATGGTGGTGCACTTCCTGGCCATTAACGTCCTGACGCCCAAGTTTGTGGGCCACCAGGTCAGCCTGAACGCTCTGACCGTGACGATTGCCATGATGTTCTGGGGATGGCTCTGGGGAGCTGTGGGCCTGATTCTTGCCGTGCCCATGACGGCGGCCTTCAAGGCTATTTGCGACAACGTCGATAGATTAAAACCCTGGGGCGCCTGGATGGGTGAGGATTGACCTGCCTGCCCCGGTTTTCGGGTGATAGCTACCGGGCAGCGTCTGGAACGTGTTAAAAAGGTCGTCTGGCCTCCCGGGCCAGTGGCGGCCGGTCGCAATATTGGGAATGGATTTTGCTTGCTCCGGGCGGCTTTTTTGTTGATGGAGCCTGAACCTTACTATGGTCAATCAGGACTTTGCGATCGTTATTCTTGCGGCAGGAAAATCAACGCGCTTCAAGTCTGAGCGTTCGAAATTGATTCATATGCTGGCGGGCCGTCCTCTCGGCGACTACGTGGTAAGTTCGGCGCTTGCGGCGGGGCCGGAAACCGTCCTGATGGTGGTGGGACACAACGCTATTTCGGTGCGCGAAACACTGGCGCGGCCGGGACTGAAGTTTGTGGAGCAGAAGCAGCAACTGGGAACCGGGCACGCGCTGAAGGTGGCGCGCCCGCAACTGGAGCAATGCAAAGGCTCCGCTGTTGTGGTGGTTGTGGGTGACGCGCCGCTTCTGCGGACGGCGACTTTGCAGGAGTTTGTTGCCGCGCACAGCAAGGCCCGCGCGGCTGCTTCGGTGCTGACGATGCGGCCCGAAAGCCCACGCGGCTACGGCAGGATTGTGCGTTCCAGCGGCATCGGGGTGCGGGCCATTGTCGAAGAAAAAAATTGCACCTCCGCCCAGCGCCGGATCAGGGAGGTCAGTTCCGGCATCCTCTGCTTTTCGAGGGATGAACTGCTGAAGCATCTCGACAAGCTTTCCGACAGGAACGCGCAGAAGGAATATCTGCTGACAGACCTCGTGAAGATCTTTAACCAGCGCCGCAAGAAGGTGGTGGCGTTTCCCGTTGCGGATGCCTGCGAAGTGCTGGGCGTGAATGACCGGGTCGATCTGGCCCGGATGGAACGCATCCTGAGGATGCAGAAGGCCGAGGCCCTGATGCGGGAGGGGGTCACGATTGTGGATCCTCAAGCCACTTACATCGATGCCCCGGTGGAAGTGGGGAACGATACGGTGATTGAGCCCGGCGTGAGCCTGCTGGGCCATACCCGAATCGGGCGAGGCTGCACCATCCGGGTTCATTCAACCCTGGAGGATTCAATCCTGGGCGACCGCGTGCTGGTGCGGCCCAATACGGTGGTGACAGGATGCGAGATCGGCTCTGATGTGATTCTCGGTCCCTTTGCCCGGCTGCGCGACGGGGCGGTGATTGAGAGTGAGGCGCGCATCGGAAATTTTGTTGAAGTCAAGAAGTCTCACGTCGGGCGCGGTACGCGTGCCTGGCACCTGACCTACCTGGGAGACGCCACGCTGGGCGAGCAGGTGAACGTCGGCGCCGGGACGGTGACCTGCAACTATGACGGCGAGAAGAAGAACCCGACCAGGATTGAAAATGGTGTTTTTATTGGCAGCGGCAGCATGCTGGTCGCCCCGGTAAAAATCGGCAAGGGATCGTACGTGGCGGCTGGTTCAGCCATCACAGAGGACGTTCCCGCTGAATCGCTGGCCGTTGGCCGGGCGCACCAGGTGAACAAAGAAGGATGGGCTCGAAAACACAAAAAGCAGAAGGCAGAGTCAACACAGGAGCCCAACTCGCGCGCCAAGGGCGACAGTCAGGGCCAGTAAGTCGCGATGATGAGAACTCCTTCATAAATATCCTACTTATTTTGGTCTGAAACCCTCTTTGCGATCCTGCAATTTTTACATCCCCCACGTAAGAAATTCACTCATCTTTTCCAGGCCCGTTCTCTGCGCTGGTCCGAATGTATCTGTTTCCATTCCATTATTCCACTCCCGGCCAAGCTGGAACCCCGATTGCGTATCAGAGGGCATCAGAGTTCTGCGGCTCAACATGCGGTTTTCATAAGTTTAAGGAGGCAGGAAGATGGCGATCGATGATACGCCTTTGGAAAGCGGCCACCAGGGGATTACCTCTGCCTGGAAGGGCATGGATACCAGGATGAAGGTCATCCTGACAGTCCTGGCAGTGATTGTGGTGGCGGAAATTTATTCCTTCAGCCGAATTGCCGCGTTAGGGAAAGCTTTTCGTGAACAGGATGCCATAACGCGGAAGGAACTCACTACTCAGCTGAATGACCAGCTTTCAGCCAGGCTGATGTCCTACGAACAGGCCAATCAGCAGCAGCTTGAAGGGTTGAAAGTGGAACTGGATCAGGCTTCAAATAACCTGGGCGCGCAGCGGGGCGAACTCCGCAAGGCACGCGCCATGGTTTCTAAGCTCCAGGTGGACCATGCTGAGCAGGTGGATAGCCTGAAACACGAGATTGCGCTGAAGGCAGACCAGCAGCAGCTTGGAGCGCTGACGGCGGACGTCTCGAATACGAAGACGGACCTGGATAAGACGAAGAAGAGCGTGGATGAGCTGGCCAACAACTTTGGTATGTCGCGCACTCGATTCGGAACGCTGATTGCGCGCAACCACGATGAGATCGACGCGCTGCGAAAACTGGGTCAACGGGACTATTACGAATTCACGCTGGTTCGTCACAAGCCCATCCACCTGGCGAATATCGGCCTGGATTTGAAGAATACCAATAAGAAGCATCACCGCTTCACCCTGGATCTGCTGGTGGACGACGTCTGGGTTCGGAAAGATCATCGAACGATTAACGAGCCGATCTTTTTTGCCACCCGAAGCTCGCGGGCCTTCTGTGAACTCGTGGTGAACAAAGTGGACAAGGGTGTCATCTCCGGTTATATTAGTACACCGAAGAACGTTACCCGGATGGCGTTGCGGTCGGAGGGGCCAAACTAGCCGTCCGGATACTTTCCCGGGTCTTTGAACCCAGCTGGACAGAGCGCCAGGGTCCGGCCATGAAAATGGTTCCGGAGGTGATTCATGGTCAAGCGCGCTGTGCTGGTGCTATCCCTTTTTATTTTGGGTACCTGTGCGGGAATGGCCGCTACCTTAACTGTTCCACCAGGCACCGTCCTCAACTGCAAACTTTCCCAGACATTATCCACCGCGTTGAACACCCAGGGGCAGCTGTTTGCCGCCACGCTGGCCGAGCCGCTGGTGGTGGACGGGAACCAGATTGTTCCCGCCGGCGCCACGATCCGTGGGCGAATCGCAAGCCTGAACAGGCCGGGCCGCATCAAGGGCGTGGGGAAAATGCTGCTGGTCCCTGAAACTCTGGCCCTCCCGAACGGACAGACTTTTACGATGAGCGCCGTCCTGCTGCATGCCTATGGCGCGCCGGACGCTCGCATCGCAAACCCCGAGGGAGTTGTCCGGGGGCCGGATGCCCGGATGCGCGACCTGAAAGAAGTCGGCGTCGGAATTGGCGGCGGAGGCCTGCTGGGTACCATGATCGGCGGCTTTCACGGCGCTTTTGTGGGAGGCGTGATCGGCGGGGCTGCGGGCCTGGTGGACAGCTTGCGCCGTCGAGGTCCGGACCTGACGTTGCCGCGCGGCACGGAACTGAAATTTCAATTGAGCCGGCAGCTTGTGGTCACGCGTTCGGGAGTAGCAGAGTACAACCTGAGCTCGCGCTAGCCGCAAAGTCCGTGTATCCGGTGGTACTGATGGAGGTGTGTAGCGGTGAGTTCATCTTGCCACATGGCGGCATCAAGCCGCCGCTACCCTGTACTGCTCTGCACATCCTTCACGAGCTGATGTATTTCGCGTAGATGCCCCGAGCTACGGCAGGGTCCTGAGTTCCCTTGATGATGGCGCGGCCATCCGCAAAAACTGTCAGTTCATAACAGTCAAAGGAAAACTTCAACAGATAGCTGTTGGCGCGGACAGACCCAAACTGTTCGAGGCGCGACTTGAGGAGAGCCAGATCCAGATTGCGAGGGTCGCGGTGACGAATCTGGACGGCGTCCCTTCCGCAGAGCGTCGTGGGGCACGGTTCACCCTCTTCGAGGTGCGTGAAAATCCTCTGCCCGCAGGTCCGGCAATCAGGATCGCGTTCCGGCCTGACCTGCTGGGTGCGGTTGTGCCAGATGTCAAATCCGAACAGGGTCCCGTGAAGGTCCTGCCTGTGCCCCATCAGGATTTTTAAAGCTTCCGTCACCTGGATGGCCGAGGTCCATGCCGCCGCCGGCCCGATCACTCCAACCGTGTCGCAGGTTTCGTGCAATCCTGTGGGCGCCTGAGGGAAGACGCACGCGAGACAAGGCCCACGGCCCGGCTGGATGGTCATGGTAACCGCTGAGCTTGCTACCACGGCTCCGTAAATCCACGGGATGCCCATCTTGACGGCAACATCATTCAGCAGATAGCGAGTTTCAAAGTTGTCGGTGCCGTCCAGGATGATGTCGAAGCCGCGGACGAGGTCCTCAATGTTGCGGCTGGTTGCGTCAGCCACAATGCCCTCGGTCCGGACGTCGGAATTGATCTGCTTCAGCTTAAGTTCCGCTGCCACCGCTTTGGGCAGGCTCTCCCGGGCGTCGTTTTCATCAAACAAAGACTGGCGTTGCAGGTTGCTCTCTTCAACGTAGTCGCGGTCAACAATACGCAACGTGCCCACACCGGCCCGGACCAGCGCATTGGCCTGCGCCGTTCCCAACGCGCCGCACCCCACTATCACGGCTTTTGAGGCGAGCAGCTTCTTCTGCCCTGCCTCGCCGATGGGGGGGAAAAGGATCTGACGGGAATATCTTTCGCGGTTCATCGTTGTTTGAAGCCTTCTTCGCTTTTCATTATAGTGCCGGCCCGCTGAACCGGCATGTTGTGAACGTAGGAATGGGTCAGATCTCGAGTACGCCACAATACGCCCGGAGTTTCTGTTTCCGACATGATGATCAGTAAATCGTTATCGACTGGCCATTAGTAACGCGCTGTTGCGTCCCAACTCCATTCGCAGCCCTTTGCCCAACAGCATCCTCTCTGATATCTTAGTGCT
>Ga0315535_1002705_pt1 | contig 11130 bp, 9 predicted proteins | sample SalMarSW160220MG_2_FD_203092 | JGI IMG/M metagenome (GOLD analysis project Ga0315535, IMG submission 203092) | Salt marsh sediment microbial communities from the Plum Island Ecosystem LTER, Massachusetts, United States - Salt Marsh Sediment SW1602-20 ...
TCCGGCGCGGCGCCCGCGGTGGCCACTGCTAACAGATCCCGGGCCAGCTTCGCGGGCACGGGACGCCCCGGCGGCCAGCCGAGGCCAGCCAGCACGCCGCCGAGGGCGGCGTTGGGATCGCTCGCGAGATGACCCCAGAGGGCTGCGACCTTTTCCGCCTCCTCTGTGGGGGAGAGACCTCGCAGCACCCCCCAAATCGCCGAGCTCTGGTCGGGGCGGGTGCCCAGCGCATGCGCGAGAATCAACACGCCGTCGACGCCAGGTCTGCGCCCCTGCTCGGTGATGAGCCGCTCCAGGTCCGGGGACTGGGACCGCAACCAGGCCGCATAGATGGCGTCGTTGCCGGCCTCGTCATCCACCGGCAGGGCCCGCGCGATGACGACAACCGCCAGCAGGACACCCGGTGCGGCGCCCGCGGTGGCCACTGCTAACAGATCCCGGGCCAGCTTCGCGGGCACGGGACGCCCCGGCGGCCAGCCGAGGCCAGCCAGCACGCCGCCGAGGGCCGGGTTGGGCTGCACCGCAAATGCCGTCCAGATGGCTTCGATCTTCTCTGCGTCCGCCGCGGGCGACAACCGCGCCAAGGCATGCAGGATCTCCTGGGGTTTCGGATGACCGCCCCCGAGCGCTGCGACCAGCACCAAGACGCCCTCGGTTCCGGGCAACGCCGCAAGCACCTTGATCGCTGCCCGGCGCCTTATACCGCCTAGCAGAAAGCCAGTATCGAATATCCGCCTGCGTGCCTTCTCCACCCTCATCCGCTTGCCCTCCGGATAGCACCTTGGAGCGTCGCCCTGGTGAAACAAAGTAGCTCATTGCAGTATTACGCAACACAGGGTTTCTCGGAATTGCGCGGTGCTCCGGCGGTGAGCGGTCGGCTCGCACGCGCCGCGCGAGTCGTCACTGGTGGCGATGACCGCAAGCCCCGACAGACGCGCCCGAGCGCATTGGCACATGTCGATTTGGGAGGGCTCGGCGCTGGCGCGCCCGCTGGCCCCAAGCGTCCCCGCGCGGGTCTGATCCAAGCCAATAGGGACCGCCCGGAGGAGAAACCGAGTGGTTTGGAAATCGCGCGGAGCAACGCGGCAAGCGTGGTGGCAACGGTAACGGATGGTGCCATTCGGTTTAGCTGGATAGCGATGAACGTAGGTGACCCGCTTCACCGGCGCCCCGGGGGCGTGTCCGCATACTGCTGGCGAGGTCGCTTTGAGAGGCACCGTTGATGGGCATATTCGATTTCCTCAAGTCCCGGCGGTCGAAGGCCGATCAAGCACAGCCTGCGCAGGACGTCATGCCAAACCTCGCCTTTGGCCCGTTTCCCGACGTGGCCATGCCGACGGAGGCGGAAGCAGAGGAGCTTCAGGCGCTTCTGCGGGGACGCCTGGAGAAAGAACAGGTCAGGGCTCTGCTCCTGCGCACGAGGATCCGCCTCGCGCTCTCGCCCTCCGACGACCAAATTGTGCGGGGCATCGTCACAGCCACGGACGGCAAGCTTACGGCGGAGGATGCCCGTCTTGTGTATCGATTCGTGACCGGCATCTCCGGCCCCCTCTACGCGGGCGGGGATGGCTTGTCGCGCGCGGCGGCGGTCGTCATCCAGGCGCCATCAAATATCGCCGGCGTCCGCGCCGAGTACGACTGGCTGGAGGCGCAATTCGGCGAGCGGGACGAGGCGTGGACGCTAAGAAGTCAGCACGTCGCTCAGGACAAGCGTGGGTTCTATGACGTTTTCGTGATTGAGCTGAGCGACGGCACCGAACGAACGATTTATTTCGACATCGGCGCTTTCTTCGGAAGGCCCTGAGGCTATGTTCAGCTTCAAGCGCCGTCCCTTCGGTCCCCGCCTTCCGATCGCCGCTGTCCTGCTGTCGCTGCTGCCGGTGGGGCTTGGGCTGCTTTACCAGCGCTGGCAGCCGGGGCTGCAAGTCCGCGACGGCCGCCATGACCTGCGATCGAACGGCATCTGGCTGCAGCACGGGTGGCTCGGCGACGACGCCTGGTTCGCCCGTAACGGACGCGACCCCACCGCCTTTCGGGAGCCGGCGCGCATCCGGGCGCTCGCACAGCGCCTTGCGAAGCACGGTATCCTCTATGTCTTTCCGCATCTCTGCCCGACCAGCCGTGAAGGTCTGATCGCTCCCGTCGACGATGCGCAGACGGAGCGGTTCCTCGATGCGTTTGGCAATTTTCGGGTGATCCCTTGGGTCGGCGGCGTGCTTGGCCGGCATGTCTTTCTTGCTTCGCCTGCTTGGCGCGACAGGTTTCGCACGTCGGTCATCTCGCTGCTGCGCGAGCACCCGCGCCTCGCGGGTATACACCTCAATGTTGAGCCCCTCCGATCGGGCGACGCGAACTTCGTGGCGCTGGTGCATGAGCTACGCAGAGACCTTCCTGCGGGGAAGGTCCTCTCGCTCGCGGCCTTTCCGCCCCCGACACTATGGCACCCATTTCCGCAGGTCCACTGGGACCGGGCCTACTTCAAGGAGCTGGCCCGCCGCGCCGACCAGATGGTCGTGATGATGTACGACACGGCCATCCCCCTGCAGCTTGTCTATCAGCGTCAGATAGCGGCCTGGACCTCGGAGGTGCTCGACTGGGCGGGAGATGCGCATATCCTGTTGGGCGTGCCCGCTTACGACGACCCAGGGGTCGCCTACCACCACCCGCGTGTCGAGAATCTGTACAACGCGCTGCTCGGCATTCACCGCGGGCTCAGCAGCTTCGCTGCGCTTCCGAAGAGCTACAGTGGCCTGGCCATCTATTCTGAATGGGAGATGGACGACAGGGAGTGGACACTGCTGGAGACTGAGTTCGAGAAATCCCGGTAGGGACGAATTACACCGCCTGCGAAATCTCGCCCTTGCCGTGCTCTGCCAACCAATCGCGAACGACGCGCCACGAGGTATGGCCAGGCTTGCCGTTGACGGCCAGTTTGAATTGAGCGATCACCGGCACCGATCCATGCCATCGGATTTCCAGGGTGGCACGCTCCGTACTCACAACTCGATAGATGTAACTCCGTCCGGAGCGGACCTCCGCCGCGTAGCTCGCGACACAATGACCCATGAGCCTGCCTTCCTCCACCAGCTCTTCCTCGCTGCGCAATGGCTGAATCACCTCATTGCCGGGGAGCGGCGGTGGTGGAAACGGCCGCCGGCCCACGGCAACGAAACCGGGCCGACCATTGATGCGCTCGACCCAGCGATCGTGCAGGCGCTCCACCGCATCGAAGGTCGGGCAGCGAGCGAGCGCCCGACCCGCATCGGGAATCGCGAGTACGCGCCCCATGCGAAGGGCGTCGCGCCACAGGTCCGCAACCCGCCTAACCCGAGCCAGGGCGTCCGACGTGCGGCTGTAATCTCCCTCCGCCACTTGCTGGAGCAGACGGGCACCCGCAAGCTCCGGAAAGCGCACAAGAACCGCGAGCAGGTGCACGGGGATGGCCCCGGAATGACTGAGGCCGCGCCAAAATGACTGGTCTCGAATAAATTTGCGGATCACCCGAAGCTCGGTGCAGTCGCCGGTCCGCAGGATCACTCGGTTGAGCAACTTCACCGCCGCCTCCGATCGGATGCCCGTGAGCTGCCGCAGGATCTCTTTGCGCTGCTTAGCGAGCGTGTGCTGAACCTGCCCCTCGGTCCAGTGTTCCTCAACGGCGCTTGCAACCAGCAACCAAAAGAGCGTCGGCGTCTGTTGCAGAAGATCCGCGGCGGCGCGACTGCGGGCGGCCCATTGCAGCATTGTGGTTTGCAGGTGCTGATAGATTCCCGCCACATCTCGCACCATCGGGGGAACGCTTGCCCTGAACTCACGCAGCGGGGCATCGGACGTCGCGCCAATGGCCGCCGTGAGCAAAGGGATACCGGGGTCGAGCGACTCAGGAACCCATTGGCCGTCCGTCCAGCGGTGAACGGGGAGCCCCGCTTCCCACGTACCGTAGCGCAGCAGCAAGTTTATCGGGCTTCCAACAGCAAGGATGAGACCTCCGTCGGGGGAGAGCTCGATCACGGACCGTTCAACGCGCATACGATCAGACAGTCAGTCTCGGGGATAGCCCAGCAGGATGCGGCGCATCGTCGCACCGCCAACAGTTCGACGCACTCCACAAACAGTCGCGATAGCCCGTTCCATCCTCAACGACGACGACGCCCGGATTGTCAATAACCTCACCGAGTTCCCCCCCGCCAGCGCTGCAATCGCGAGACTAACCCGGACCGTCATCCAATACCTTCCGCGGTGGGCGATTCGCTTAGCGCGGCGCCCTTACCGGCTATGGCCACCGCTCGGAGCCACATCGCTTGCGAGAACCTTAAGGCTGCGTGCAAGTAGTCGCCAAGCACTGATCCAAAAAACCGGCGGCAGCCTCGGTAGCCCTGAGCGAACGAGGGCCAACGAGATGGACATCTGGAGACAATGCTCGCAATGTTGTGGTCACGGCGTTAGGAAAAAATACTGCCCGGACTACGCCTCCTTGCGTCAAAGAAAAAGGCTGATCAGCGAAAGATGGTCGGCCCTCTCGATCTGTATGGTCTTCCTGAGCGGCGGCCATACCGGAGCGTTGATGAAGCAGCAAGGGATTTTGTGCGTGAGTGCCGCGGAGTGGGAGCAACACGAACAGCTGTAAGCTCGTGCTCGACGGGTGATATAGCCCGGGCTGCAGACTTCGCGGAGGACGATCTGTTCCTCACGCCGCTGGACGCTTCTCCCGCACGGCCGCGTTAATTTTCACCGTCGGCTCTGTTCGGCGAGCGTTCGCCTGGTTAGTTTTCGCCATACCGGCCTACAGGATGACACTGACGGATCGCCCCTCGGCCGTCTCTGATCCCGACGGCGCGGAGTGTCCGGTCTCAACTGCGGAACCGCCCCGAACGGCAGTCGACCTCGCAAGAGGCTTGTGTCGTTATTGGCGGCTCCAGGGGACCAACGCGCAGATGTGCTTCCATTGTTGAGCCGTCGCCCGGGATCGGTCAGTCACCAGGTGGATTAAGCGGATCTACGGTTGGTGACCACCCCGAGGGTCTGTAACTTTCTTTCCAAAACAAGGATTGGCGAGGCGCTATCGGCTGGTCCGCTTAGGATCGTTGCCGCCCGTTCCCGGTCACCAACACGGGTGTCGGCTATGCGGTCCAGACCCGCCGGTCACGTCCGGCATTCGAGCGGCAGCAGTGGGTCGGGAACGGCCGCCCCAAAATGAGGAGCGCGGTCGGCCCGCGTCCTCCTCCTGTTCAATAGAGCCAACACGGCCAGGCCCGACCGACTTGCGACCGATTGGGTAGCCGAACTGACAAGATGGGTAGGATGGGCTGCTGGAGTTTTCCGGCGATATCGAGTACCCGAAAGAGATAGCCCTACGTCGACCAGCCCGCCGCGGTGAGCCGCGTGGAACCCTAAGATCCCTGGCACTACCGCTATTGCCGAGCACCAAGGGCGGCCTGGAAGGAATCATTGCCAGCGCGGAAGGTTAGGCAGAAGATTGGTTCTCCATGATTGCCACAGGGGCTGAGGGCCAAGCGAACATGACGACCTCCGACCAGAACTGGCACGAGTTTGACGAGGAAGGCGACTGGCTTAACGACGAGGAGGAACCATCCGCGGGGCGGCGTCGGAAGCGACACAGAGGGGGCACCGAAGAAGACGAGATCCTCGACGAGGAGGACGAAGAGGACGAGGCGCAGTGGTGAGTGAAAAGAGAGCGGTCCGGCAAGGAAACAGGAAACCTAGCCTTCTGCATCCGTTGTGGCTGAAGAGAACAGAACGGAACTAACCGGCGGACTCACGCTGCTGCCGTGCCTGGATTCCGAGGAGATGGCCGCGCAGCGCCGCAACGAGCTGGACATCCCCGGTGATGTCGCGGCCGCGCTCGGGCGTTCCGCGGTAGAAGCGGTGTGGGCCGGGCATTACGCGACCGCCCACCACAAGAAGATCGACTGGCGACCCCTCGTCAGCGCGGCACACGCCGGCAAGCAAAGCATCAAGCCCGACGCCCCGTTGCCGAGCCACGAACATCACCCGTTCCCCACGACCGATGTCCGGGTCGCAAACCAAACGACCCTCCAGGCCGCCAGACGGCTGGTCGAAGCGGGCCTGCGGCCCCTCGCTCTCAACTTCGCGAACGGCGTTCAGCCCGGGGGCGGCTTTCTCGGAGGCGCGCGCGCCCAGGAGGAAGTTCTCTGTCGGTCCAGCGCGCTGTATCACACCCTGGTCGGCGACCCGATGTACGAGGCCCATCGCCGGCGCCCCCGTCCGGATTCCACCGATTGGGTAATCTATTCGCCGGCTGTTCCGGTCTTTCGGACCGATGACGGAGTCGCGCTTGAGGAGCCGTGGCTCCTCAGCTTCATCAGCTGTGCCGCGCCCTACGCTCCTTCCATTGGCCAGCCCGAGGCCGGGGACCTGCTGCAGCGGCGGATTCACCGGCTGCTCGCGATCGCGCGGGCGTTCGGCCATCCGGCGCTGGTTCTCGGCGCCTGGGGCTGTGGCGCCTTCCGGAACGACCCGCTCCGCACCGCCCGGGATTTTCGGGAGGCTTTGGAGGGCGCGTTTCGAGGGGCGTTCTCGGACGTGGTGTTCGCGGTCAGCGACTGGTCCCCTGAGCGCAGATTTCTCGGCCCCTTCCGCGACATTTTCGCCCCTGATCGGGCCTGAGGACGCGACGCAGCGTGCGAGGCGCACCCCCATTGGCTCCCTTGGCGGCAGCTGGCCACCGCACACTATCTGAGGTCAAACGGGTCCGTGCCCAGTAGCGCGAACAGGTACCAGGCGGTGGCGCCGATGTGGGGACTGTTCGGGTACCGCCACTCGGTAACCCGGTTATCCGCGTGCCAGCGCTTGCCGAGACCGGTGGTCAGTCCGCAGACGGAGGCGGCGGAAAGCGCGCCGGCCGCTGGGCCCTGCGTGATCTGTGCGTGCATCAGGGTGTCCCGGATTGGCGCCGCCTCGGCGTTCCGCCCGAGCCGACGCAGGGCGACCGCCACCTGGGCGGTGCCCTCCCACCAGGCGCCGTCGCCGTCCTCGCAGTTGAAGTCGAAGGCGTGCGCCGGGGTCTTTGCACCACAGTGGCGAAGCGCCCAATCCAGGGCCGATTGATAAGGCTCTGCCCCACCCATGGCAAGCACGGCCCAGCTCTGGGCATCGAGCGGGACGATGGCCCGGTTGATCCCCCCGGCGGGGTCGGTCCCCAGCATCAGATGCGCACCTCGCCGATCCCGAACCATCATGCTGTCGACGAACTGCCGGGCGTGCGCCTGCTGGGCAAGCCAGTTGCGGCCCTCGGCACTGTCGCGTCCGACCGCCCGGGCAAGCTGCCCGAACAAGGCGACCAGGTCAATATTGTGCTCGGTGCTTCGCCAGCGCGCGGGGACCTGTCCCTGCCCGGCTCCCGCGGGCGACTCAAAGCCCTCGACACCCCCCCGGAAGCCGCCGCGCGCATCATCTGCCCGGCTCGCCTGCACGATCCATGTGCCGAGTCTGCGGGCTGCCGTGAGGTAAGGCTCACCCGCCCGGTCGGGGAGCAAGGCATGCGCCTTCAGCAGGGCGAGGGCGGCCCACGCGGTGTTCCCCGTATCGGAGCCTGCGGCATATTCGTCCTCGAGATAGCGTCTCTGGGCAGCATCCCAGCGCCCGGGGAGACGCGCCTGCCCGCTCCCAGGATCCAGCACCGCCCCGCTCGCGTAAGCGTTACGCAGCCGCCCGTCCCGGAAGGTGCGATCGTGACCCTGCGCCTGGACCAGGGCACCGGCCAGCAGATCGGCGCGCTGGATGTCTTCGGGCCTGCCCCGCGCCAAGAGGGCGACCAGGACGAGTGCCTGATCGTAGACGTAGGCGGCATTCTCCGGCGCGCCCAACGCACAGCCGTTCGGCAGATAGCTCTGCACGAAGCGCGGCCCTGCTTGGGCGGTCTGGTCCATCTGGCGGTAGAGGAAACGGTAGGCCGCGGCAACCGCACGACCGGTGGCGAGCTCCCCGGGCACAGCGGTATCCGCCATGACCCAGAACGCCGCGAGCCCCAGCAGGCCGGCCCACGGCAGTGGTTTCGGTTTCAGGTTGCAGACCCGACTCATTGGCCGTTGAAGAAGCAGCGGGGCGCTCCGCCCTAGAGTACCCTCAGGACAGGGTGACGGCGTTTGCGCAGTATCTCGATCAACGCCTTGCCTGCCGAGGGCTATACTGCTCCACGGGGAGCGCCCCAACACGCTGCGAGTGGGCCCGCGGCCGGCGGCAGACGTTGGGTGTGGTGATACCGTCGGGGGCCATACATAACGGAGCACATGAGGAGATCGCCACCGTGAACTGGAACAGAAGGATCGTCTGCGCTCTTCGGATTGGTTTCGTGGTCCCTCCGACGATCGCTGCAATATTCGCCTTTGCATCTCTCGAGCCTGGAGCGGCAATCAATCACCTCGCTGGAGCCGTACTCCTGCTGGCCGTGGTCGAGGCCGGATCCCGCTTCGCGACGAAGGTGCTGGCATCCCCGCATATCAAACCTCGCAATGTCGACGAGTACCGGGGCCCTGGATACTCCGCCGACGAGTTTGATGCTGCCCGGCACGCCGCCTTTTTTCGAGCCGGCGAGATCCTCGAAAACAGCGGTGGCCCCGGTTTCTACTCTTGATGCGAGCTCGCTCGCTGGGTCTGAATAACCCTGGAAGTGCCGAAGACTTCTGTTTGAGCCTATCGGTCGCGTCAACCGGACCATTTCAGCTGTCGTCGTCGCGGACAGCGGAGCGGATTGCGCGAAGCGACGCGAGCACCTCGCCATAGCTGAGCTGGGCCCGGTTGCCCGACACACCAGCGTGGAAGCTGAGGTTGGACGCATCTCGCGGCAGCCCCGCCCATACCCGCGCGAGGTTGTGGGCAAAGACATCATCTGTCAGGTTTCCCTTCAGCCAGTCCTGTAAACCGGCTTCGTCCGCGAGCTGCAGCGCCATCCGGTCCTGGAGCGCCGGCGTGAAACGTTCGTTTCCCGCAAGACCCATCGAGCCCGCCAGACGATCCAGGGTATCGTCGATCAGCTGGTACCGGCCGATAGCTGATCCCCCATTGGTTTGAACGAGCTCCCGCTGAAGGGCGCGGACCTGGCCGAGCGTGAGTGCTTCCAGGCTCACACGGCTTTGGTTTGCATCGCCGTAGAAGGCATCGTAGTTGCCGCCAGACTCGGCAGCGGCGATCAGATCGAGCACACCAGCGTCCCCTCGGTGAGCGGCCTCGATGCGGCTCAGAGGGGGGGAAAGCGGGGCATGCCCGCGGCTCGCCCGATTGTAAGCAGCAATGAGCCGCAGGTCGGTGTCGTCGCGTGCGCTCGCCGCGCGGGTCAGAAGGTCCGCAACCGGCTCGCCGAGCGGCCCCTCTGCGCGGATCAGGGCCTCCCGCGCCTGAGAGAACTCGGTGTCGAAAGCCTTCTGCACCGCGGGCGCATCGGGCAGGACGGTGCGCAGTGCACCACGGTAGACGGCCATCTGGGTGGGCGTGAGTCCGATGCGTTCGACTTGCGCGAGGCGGGTGTCGATGATCGCTCCCCGCGCCTGAGCCCAGCCCGCGCCCGCGGCATCGATTGCCCTTGGGATACTACCCGAGCTCCGCAGGGTCTCCGCGAAACGGGTGAGCGCACCGGCCGTACCCCGTGCAACCATCCCAGGCGCCTCGCTCACCTGGGTCGCGAGACCTCCCAGCTCCTGGGCGATGAACTGTGCCGTGGGTCGCGGTAGACGTGCCCGCTCCGTGATGCGGGCGGCATAAATCTCGCGCTTGTCCGCATGCAGCCCCTCCCCCGAGCGACTGGAGAACTCCTCAACGCGCCCCTTATCGCGCGCGTGGGCTTGGCTGACCTCGGTAGGGTCATAGCGATCTTGCGTCATCTGCCGATGCGCATCAACGGCTGGGCCAAGGCTATCGGCGGCCGGGCGGGGATCACTGAGCCCGGCCCCGCGGACGGTCGCCCCTGTCGAGTCAAACGCCGGTGCCTCATGCTCCAGGGCTGCGTTCCGGTTGGGGTCGATCCCCACCTGGCTCTTTCCGCCAAAGGCCGAGGTCAGAATCTGCAGGCCCGCTTCCCGCGCCCTGAGCGTCTCCTCTTCATCGAGCGACCGATACGTGGGCTGTTCGTAGCCGAGCAGCAGGCCGAGGCCCGCCGCCGCCCGGGCCTGGGCATGGTCGGCGAAGGTCTCGGCGTAGCGCCACTCGCTCGCCAGGCGCTGATGGTCGCCAACCAGCCCCATGCGCAGGATCGCCTCGTCGAGCTCAGCCATCAGCGCGGGGTGCTGCGCCAGGGCGTGCCCCACCTGAACCGCACCGAAGCTGCCGGCCATCCCGTAGCGCCGAGCGAGCGACTCGGCGCGCTGGTGGGTCCGGGAGGCACTCACCGTATCGCTCGCCTGCTCTGCGAGGGTGGACAACTCCTCGCTGCGCAGCCCCTGGGTGAAAACATTGCGCGTCCCAGAGCCGACGTCCGACTTAACGCCTTCTGCGACCCTCGCGCTGAATTCCTGGTCTGATGTCACACGGCGGGCGATATCGTCTGCAATCTGATCGCTCAACTGATCGTCAACACCGTACCGGCTTTGCAGCTCACCTCGGATGCTCCCGCCTATGTGCTGCCTTCTCGCTTCGGGCTGCTCGTTGTTTCCACGGCTGGCGACCGCCGCCAGCCCTGAAGAGACAAGCCCCGCCATTTGCTCAGAGGTGATTCCGCTCTGGCTGTATTTGCGCGCCAGGCTCTCGCCTTCGCTCAGGAGCGCCTTGTCGGTCTCGCTCCCCGAGCTCTCGTAGGTCCAGGCCATCGCCCGGCTGTCGAAGGACTCGCCGCTGCGCGCGGCCGAGGATGCCGCGACATTGGAAAGCCCCCGCTGGAAGACAGCCGCGGACTGGGCGAGTGCGGTGCTGGTGGCGGTCACCGAGCTCTGGAGCTCCTGACCCACGTTGAAGCGCGGCAGCACGGCATCAGAGCCAGTCGTCACCGTCCCGGTCAGCGGTGCATGCTCCTGAATCGGGCTCATGACAAGCGCTGGGGCCGGGCGCAGGATGTCGGGCGAGGCGATCTTCTCATCGATGAAGTCCCCGCCCTGCAGGCGACCGGCGAGGTGGGTGGCGGTGATCGCGCTCCCGTAGATCAGCATCAGGCTGATCGCGGGGGTG
>Ga0315535_1002707_pt1 | contig 11128 bp, 5 predicted proteins | sample SalMarSW160220MG_2_FD_203092 | JGI IMG/M metagenome (GOLD analysis project Ga0315535, IMG submission 203092) | Salt marsh sediment microbial communities from the Plum Island Ecosystem LTER, Massachusetts, United States - Salt Marsh Sediment SW1602-20 ...
TGTGGCTGGTTGGAATCCTGCGCGGAGTGGGACGTCTGCGGTCTTTTGCCGCGCCCTTCGGGCAGGCTTCAATAAGCCGGCGGGCTAACCACTCAAAATCGGTGATGGCCGTGCCCACAACCACGGCGTGAACTCCCAGGTCAAAGGCCCGGCGGACATCCTGGGGCTCGCGCATGCGCCCTTCAAGGATGACGGGGATATCCACTTCGCGAACAAGCCGCCGGGCCAGGTCGAACGCCGGCCCCTTGTGGTTTCTGGTGTCTTCGGTGTAGCCGCATAGCGTGGTTCCAACCATGTCAAACCCCAGCCGGGCTGCTTCCACTCCCTGACGGAGCGTTGCAACGTCCGCCATAAAAAGCGCATCCAGATTGGACTTTGCGGCGCTGATGATGGCGGCAAGCGACTGGTGGCACGGGCGGGGGCGTTCCGTGGCGTCCATGGCGATGATCTGCGCGCCTGCGCGATGAACGCGCCGCACCGATTCCAGTGTCGGGGTTATGTAGACTTCGGAGTTGGGATCGTTTATCTTTTCAATGCCAAGGACGGGGATTCGTACGGTGCGGCGGACGGCTCGAATGTCCCGCACACCGCGGACTCTGACTGCTACTGCGCCCTGTTCCTGCGCCACGCGCGCCATCGCGACAACAAAACTGGAGTGGTCGAAGGCAGAGCCCGGCCGCGGCTGGCAGGAAACAATCAGTCCGTTCTTGAGCCGAGAAAGCGTGGTCTTTTTTGTCAAAGCGTCCCTTAGTATATTTCACCTGCCTGGGCCGGTGGAACTAAATCGCCGCGCCCGCCGTGTGCAGCCCCGGCACCAGGAGTCGGGTTGAACATCATCGTGAGTATATCAAACACCTGCAGGCCGGGCCGGTGTGCTGGGGAAGGGAAGGGAATTTGGAGCATTACTTGAAGAACTGGGCATCCGTGTCGCGGTTTGTGGCATGCGCGCTCGTTCTGTCCGGCGGATTGTATTCCGCTGCGTTGTTGTACGGGCAAAAGACTTTCCAGTTGCTCGATGTTCAAAAAGTCCGCGCAGATGAGCCGGCTGCACGTGCGGTCCTGCGACTTGTGGCGCCCGCGCATCCGCCCGTTGTCACTTGCGACGTGCTGGTAGTGGGCGGCAGCACGGGCGGAACTTCAGCCGCTCTGGCCGCGGCCCGGGCCGGGATGCACGTCTGCCTCACCGAGGAAACCCAATGGCTGGGCGGGCAGATGACCTCGCAGGGCGTTTCCGAATTTGATGAAAACCGCTACGTCGAAACCGCCGGCGGAACGGCTTCATACTACAAGCTGAGAAACGGCATCCGGCGGCATTATCTCGACCGCTTTACGTTGTCACCGCGGGGCAGGGCACAGGTGCACTTTAACCCCGGTAACTGCTGGGTGAGCGCGCTCTGCTTTGAACCGAAGGTCGCCCTTCAGGTGCTGCAATCCATGCTCAAGCCTTACGAGCAGAAGGGCCTGCTGGGGGTTTTCCTGAGGACCAAAGCCGCTTCTGTGAAGATGAACGGGAAGCGAGTTGAATCTGTTCTCGCCTACCAGTTCAACACGGGGAAGTGGTTTCGGTTCCGGGCGAAATATATTCTCGATGCGACGGACCTTGGCGAACTGCTGCCGCTGGCAGGAGCAGAGTCCGTGACCGGCACTGAATCCCGCAGCCTGACAGGCGAGCCGGACGCGCGGAAAGGCGCGGGTGATCCCACCGATGACCAGAGTTTTACCTACTCTTTTGTTCTGACTCGTGTCCCGAGAAATCAGGATTTGCTTCCCAAACCCGAAGGCTATAAGGCGAACCGGCAAGGCCAGCCGTACACGCTTACCCTCGATTACGGACATGGAAAATTTCTGACCTACGGGGTGTTCACAAAGAACCCGGGGACGCCTGGTTCTTTCTGGGCTTACCGTCGACTGGTGGCGAAGGAGAATTTTGCGGGGCCGCACGCCCCGCCCGACATTTCGCTGATCAACTGGCCGGGCAATGACTACTGCGGTTCCGGCCTGCTTTCCAGCAACCCCCTCGCTCGGGCCGAACAGTTGCGCCGCGCCAAACTGCTTGCCCTGGGTTTTGCCTGGTGGCTGCAGCATGATGCACCCCGGAACGGAGCAGGGAAGGGATTCCCGCAGTTACGCTTTCTGACTTCGGGACTCGGCTCAACAGACGGCCTTTCGCTCTATCCCTACATTCGTGAGTCACGAAGGATCCGGGCGCTGGAGACCATCCGCGAGCAGGACATCTCCGCCCTTTATCAGAAAGGTCCCCGAAGCAGGTGGTTTGCGGATTCCGTGGGGATTGGGTTTTACCCCATCGACATCCATAGCTGCGATAAGAAGGACTTTAGTTCCGGCACGAAACCCTTCCAGGTGCCGCTGGGCGCGCTGGTTCCGGCGGACATTCAAAATCTGATTGCGGCATCCAAAGATATTGGCACGACGCACATCACCAACGGCGCCTACCGGTTGCATCCCATTGAGTGGGCCATTGGTGAAGCTGCGGGGCGACTTGCGGCACTGGCAGTAAAGTCCGGCCACACGCCACGGGCAATCGCGGAAAACGCGAAACTGACCACAACCCTTCAGGTTGACCTTGTGCGCAGCGGTGCACCCATCTACTGGTTCGATGATCTGAAGGTAGACGACCCGGCGTTCCCGGCGGCTCAGTTGCTGGCTGCAAAAGGAGTCTTCGGCGGCAATGGCCAGAACCTGCACTTTTCACCTTCCGCGCCGGTAACCAGACAGGACGCGCTGATCGCCCTTGCAAGATCGCTGGGCATTGAACGCATTCCCGCTGCCAGGGTTTGGTCCGCTCCGTTGAGCGCGGCAGCGCTGCAAAAATTGATAGCGATGGGTTACTGGCGCCGCACTGCCGATGCGCGGGAGAAACTGGATCGACCGGTTTTCGATTCGGAACTTCAGGACGCGGTGAGAAACACGCACGTGGAACTGCCCAAAGGCAACTCGGAACGGAAAGTGGTCAGCCGCTCTGCCTTCGCCATCTGGCTGATGAAGGTTTACGTTGCCCGGCAGAAAATCTCCTCATGGTGATGATAAGCACGGCGAAGTGAATGCCGTGCGAGGGGGCATTTCCTCTGTTGGGCGAATCAGCATTAAAGTGTTACATTTGAACGCTATCTTAGGATTGGAATAGACTTCGTGGGCGAACACGATTCGCCATCCTTGTGGCACGGAGGTCCCAGGTATGAGCAAAATGGACCGGCGAAAGTTCCTTTACTCACTTGGAGCGAGCGGTGTTCTCGTGGGCGCCTTTCCGCCAGCCGCTGAGCCCGCGCCCGCGCCTGCCGCTAACAAACCGATTTCGGGAAGCTGGTTTGAATTTCAGCACCACGCCACCGTTGAGGGGGTAGATTGGAATCCCCAGTGCGCCGACTTGAGTTGTGCGCAGTGGGACGCCAAGGTAAAGGAAATCTCCGACATGGGCATGGATTACCTGGTGCTGATGGCAACGGCTGTCTATTACCGGGCGTTTTTCCAGACAAACATTTTCCCGCCCTGGCGCCTGGCTTGCGCTGACCCGATGGAAGCCGTGCTGACGGCAGCGGACAAGTACGGCGTCAAGTTCTTTATCGGAGGCGGTTTTTACGGTGACTGGGCCAGCCCGAAAATCGTTGCCGACCCCGTGGCCGCCCGGAAACGCCTGCAAGCCATCGAACAGCTTGCGCAACTCTACGGGCATCACAAAAGTTTTTACGGATGGTACTGGCCCAACGAGGCCTTCATTGACCGCTACTATTCGGATGAGTTCATTCGGTACGTCAACACCTGCTCCCGGCTGGCCCGGCGGTTGACTCCGCGGGCACAAATTCTGATCGCGCCTTACGGGACGCGCGTGGCGGTTCCCGATGACAAGTATGTGAAGCAACTGGAGTCGCTGGATGTTGACGTGGTCGCCTACCAGGACGAAGTCGGCGTTCAAAAGTCTACACCCGATGAGACTCCGAAGTTTTACGAAGGGTTGAGAAAGGCCCACGACCGGGCGCAGCGGGCAGCCATGTGGGCGGACGTCGAGATTTTTCGCTTTGAGGGAGCCGTATATAAGAGTGCGCTACTTCCGGCCCCTTTCTCGCGTGTGTTGCGGCAGCTTGAGGCTGTTTCGCCCTGGGTGGATCAGATTCTTGTCTACCAGTATCAAGGCATGATGAACAAACCCGGGTCGACGGCCTTCTGTGGGTCTCCCGCGTCTACCAAACTCTATACGGCCTACGCGGAGTGGCTGAAGGGCCGCAGCTAAGGGGACTGGGTGTCAGAGCAGACATCATTAGGTAGACCCGTGTCCCGTACAGGATGACGAATCGTGTTCAAGGGGAACAAGCTATCACGGAAATTGCGAAGAGGGAATCGAGGCGTGAACGCATTCGATGCCAAGGAGAGGCCGGGACGCCGTGAGATTCTGAAGACATTGGGCGCTCTTCCGCTGGCGGCTTTTGTTCCGGCGCTTTCCGAGGCGCGGACGCATCGGCCGTTCTATTTTGCCTGTGAAGAGAATAACGACGTCTTCCATTTGGCAGTGGCGTCGGGGATGCGCTGTGAGCGATATGCCCATGTAAAAGACGCCGTTGCACATGCGCCCGAGGGTTCCGGCGTCCTGGTTCTTGCGCAGCAATATCCCCGGCAGAGGACCGCGATTGATGCCAGCGTGTATGAAGATGCAGCGAAGAAGCGGCTGCGGCTGTACGTGGAGTTTCCTGATTCCGTTCCGGGCATGCCTGTGGGTGACCCCCAGCACGTGGCGCAGGGAAGGTATCACAATATTCTCGAACGTTGCGTTGTTGTCACAGATGCGTTTGCTCCGGCGTTCAAACGGATGCGGATTCTGGCGCTGCATGATTGCATCTACGTTCCGGTGGAATCGCATCCAGCCGAACTGGTTCTGGCGCGCGTGGCGGGATTTGAGACCGCGGTTTATGGGCTTCCAAAAGAAGGCGTTCATCCTATTCTCTTCAGGCATCCCGGCCGCGATGTCCTGGTGTCTACAACAAAGCTCAGCCAGTTTCTCACGGGCCGGTATGCTCCTCCTGAGGCCTGGCCGCACGTCTGGCGGTGGATTTTGGGCTGGCTTTCAGCGGGGCGGAAGTTGGGCCTGCCGCACTGGACGCCGGTTGTCCGTCCCGCATTCAAGAGAGATGGACACTTGCCTGCAAAGGCCGAGCGCGAAGCTTTCAGCAGGGGCGTTGCGTGGTATTCCAACGCAAACCTCTTCGTTGCGCCTTCCTGGAAGCCGATGGTTTATAAATACGCCAGGGAATCCAGTGTTCCGCACAACATGGATAAAGGTTGGCCGCTGGGTAACGGCAGTGACGGCCTTCTGGAAGGTTTTGCGAGCAACATTGAATGGAACGGAAATCAGCCCGTCGGTTGGAACCTTCGCAACGACTGCATCGGCGAGGTTTCCCTGAGCATGGCGCTTTCAGGCGCCATCGAAATGAAGCCGGAGAACAAATCGATTGCCCGCAACCTGAACAACTTTATCTACTTCAACTCGCAACTGTCTGCGGCGCCGAGGAACGACCCGAAGAGCCCTTCTTTTGGCCTCGTAGGTTGGACACTGCCGCTGGCTCCGGGCACCTACTATGGTGACGACAACGCGCGAAGCATGTTGGGAACGATGGCGGCGGCAGGCGTGTTGCGTTCAAACCGCTGGGATGCCGGGGTGCTTCGTTGCCTGCTTGCCAATCTTCGCACGAGCGGCACACTGGGCTTCCGCCACAACTCGCTGACGGACAAGGAGCTTCAAAAATTGGGCTGGCGGCATTTTTACAATGAGAAGTTTGTGAACTATCATCCGCACTTCGAGGCCTATCTATGGGCGTGCTTTCTGCGGGCCTATGCGAAGACGCATTACGAACCCTTCCTGCAGAGGACCAGAACGGCGATCCAAATGACCATGGCGGCCTATCCGGCCCAATGGCACTGGACGAACGGCCTGCAGCAGGAGCGGGCGCGAATGTTGTTGCCACTGGCCTGGCTGGTGCACCTTGAAGACAAGCCTCAACATCGCAACTGGCTGAAGCGGATTGCCGGCGACCTGATTTCTTTTCAGGACAAATCGGGAGCCATCCGTGAGGAAGTTGGGTCCGAGGGTAAGGGCCAGTACGGGCCCCCAAAATCGAACGACGCCTATGGAACATCCGAAGCGCCGCTGCTGCAACAGAACGGCGATCCTGTCGCGGACCTGCTCTATACCACGAACTTTGCGTTTCTGGGCCTGCACGAGGCGGCTGCCGCCACTCGCGACCCGATGTATTTGAAGGCTGAAAACAAGCTGGCCGAATTTCTTTGCCGCATCCAGGTCAGGTCAGAAAATCATCCCGAGCTGGCGGGCGGCTGGTTCCGGGCCTTTGATTATGGAACGTGGGACTACTGGGCCAGCGGGTCAGACTGGGGCTGGGGGCCGTGGTCGATCGAGAGCGGCTGGACGCAATCCTGGATCACGGCTGTGCTGGGTATGCGCCAGCTCCACGCTTCACTGTGGGAATTGACGGGCCGCAGCAATCTGGGCGAGGATCTCAAACAGCTCTTACCGGTCATGTTCGGCAGTTGAGCGGCGGGCAATCAATCTGCTGAGGGAACTATGGAAGCAGTTTCACCTGTATTGGTGATGGGTCTGGCTCTGGCAGTGCTTTCGGGTCTGATGAATGGGACATTTACGCTGCCCATGCGTTACCTGGGGCGTTGGTCGTGGGAAAACGTCTGGGCGCTTTTTATTCTGATCGCCTGCCTGTTGATGCCCGTTGTCATCGCGGCAACGACGGTGCATAACCTGGGAGAATCGCTTCACCAGGCTCCGACTCATGCCATTGTGATGGCCATTGTGTGCGGCTTTGCCTGGGGTTTCGGGGCTGTCATGTTCGGGCAGGGCGTCAGCGCCATTGGCATTTCGCTGGGCAACACGTTCGTTCTGGCCATCAGTTCCTCTCTGGGGTCGTTCCTGCCCATTCTTTTGCTCGATCCGGCCAAACTGTTTGAGAAGCAGGGCGAGGCGATCATGGCGGGAACGGTGATTGCGATTGCGGGTATCGCCCTTTGCGGCTACGCGGCGAAGCTGAAGGAACGCAGCCAGATGAATGAGAATGTACGGCAGCAGATGGTGGGTGAAGCGCGGCCGTTCTGGATCGGCCTGTTACTTTGCACCGGCGCGGGTGTGCTGTCGGCGGTTTTCAACATCGGCTACAGCGGGGCACAGGGAATTATCCAGTCAGCAGAGCGTCTGGGTAACAGCGCCTTTGCGGGTTCAAACCTTGTCTGGCTGCTGATGCTGACGGGCGGAGCCGTTTCGAATCTGGGGTTCTGCGCCTATTTGTTCAGGAAAAACCGAAGCCTGGGAAAATATCTGCAGCCCAAAACCTCATCGCTCTACGGCCTGACCCTACTGATGGGCCTGCTGTGGGGCGGGAGTATTTTTGTTTATGGTTCGGCTGCGCCCAGGCTCGGCAGGCTGGGTCCTGCTATTGGCTGGCCGATTAGCCTTTCTGTCGGTCTGCTCACTGCCAACGTTTGCGGCATTTTAGCCGGTGAATGGCGTTTCTCGCGCACTGTTGACCGGATATTCATGGGAGCCGGGCTGCTGGTGCTGATACTGGCCATCATCACGCTGGGCTGGTCCAGCACAGTTGCCTGATGGACGGTTTCCATCGAAGTGATTTTTCTGGTCAGGCTGGTAACGAAGCGGGTTGTGGAAAAACGCGCAAATTCCGTCAAAACAACTTAATTCTGGGCAAGGTTCTCAGCGTCGGGGGAAAGTATAGGCGTGGCCGCGGTTTCGGAATCGTCCTGTTGTTTGCTGCTCTTCCGCCACTTCAGGAAGGAATCCATGTAGGTGTAAAAGACAGGCGTGAGATAGAGCGTTACAAGCTGGGCAAACAGCAGGCCGCCAACTACGCAAACACCCAGCGGGCGCCGTGAGTCGGCGTCCGCGCCAATACCGATGGCGATGGGCATTGTGCCGATGATGGCGCAGGCGGTGGTCATCATAATCGGGCGGAAGCGAATCATGGAGCCCTGATAAGCGGATTCGCCGGCCGTGTAGTTACCCGTGCGTTCCGCTTCCAAAGCGAAATCTACCATCATAATTGCATTCTTTTTGACGATGCCGATCAGCATGATGAGGCCGACGAAGCCGTAGAGATCCAGTTGCATGTGGAACAGCGAAAGCGTGAGCAGCCCGCCGAAAGCTGCTGCGGGCAGGCCGGTGAGGATGGTGATGGGATGAACGTAACTTTCGTAGAGAATGCCCAGCACAATATAGATCACCAACACCGTCATGATGAGCAGGATGCCCAGTCCCGTAAGTGATTCCTTGAAGGCGTGGGCCGTCCCCTGGAATTCCGTCGTGATGGAGCCGGGCAGCGTGGTTTTTGCGAGTTGCTCCACTTCACTGACCGCCTGGCCCAGGGCCACTCCGGGCGCAAGGTTAAAGGACATGGTTACTGAAGGAAGCTGGCCGCTGTGGTTCACGGTGAGGGGGCCAACGCTGGTTGTAAATTTTGAGACGGCACTGAGTGGAACGAGCTGGCCGGAAGACGAGCTGATGTAGAGTTCCGAGAGCATGTTGGGGTCGCTCTGGAACTTGTCCTGCACCTGCATAATCACCCAGTATTCGTCGCTGGAGGTAAAGATGGGAGAAACGAGTCGCTGTCCGTATGAGCTGTAGAGGGCATCCTCCACCTGTTGTGGCGTTACGCCCAGTGCGGCTGCTTTGTCTCGGTCGACCACCACGTTGGCTTGCGGGTTTTTGACCTGGAGGTCGCTGGTGACGTCCGCAAGGCCAGGCAAAGAATTCATTTTCGCTTCAAACTTCTCAGCGGACTTGTAGAGTTCATCGGCTTGCGGGCTAGACAGGGTGTACTGGTACAGGCTCTTGGTCATGTGGCCGCCGATCCGGATGGAGGGCGGATTCGTAAGGAAGACCTTGATTCCGGGGATCTTGTCCAGCTTGGGTTGCAGCCCGTGCATTACGTCGTCGATGGTCATGTGGTGTTCATAGAGGGGGCGGATGAAGCGGACCAGAGAGTCAAGGACGGGGACGTGGCCATACCGGGCAACCAAATGATCATAGGCTGGGCTATCACTCCAGGGTCGGTTGGGACGGTCCAGTAAGTGGAGGAAGGCGTGCCCATTGTTCATGCCGCTGCTGAATGAGCCCCCGATGCCCGAGAAAAACTGAACAACACTCGGATCCGCCTTAAGCACGCGATTGACAGCCTGCTGATGCAACTTCATGGCGTCAAAAGAGATTCCCTGATTGGCTTCTGTCGAGACAGCAATCCGTCCGGAGTCGCCATTCGGTAGAAATCCTTTCGGAATGCGCCAAAACTCCCATGCCGTTCCCACCAGCACGAGGAACCCGAGAATCATCACCACCGCGCGATGACGCAGCGCCCAGCGAAGGGTCCATCCGTAAAAGCGTAGCGAGGCGTCCAGGATGTTTTCCAGTGTGCGATACAACCACTTTTGCCGTTTCTTATGCTGGGGACGCAGGTAGCGCTGGCAGAGCATTGGAGTGAGGGTGACGGAAACCACGCCGGAAACCAGAACGGCGGAAATGATAACCACAGCAAATTCGTGCAGCAGGCGGCCGAAGACACCGGGCATGAAAAAGACGGGCAGGAAGACGACGGCGAGTGAAACTGTCATCGAGAGAATAGTGAAGTTGACTTCCTTGGAGCCGTCGAGGGCTGCCTGCAGAGGTGTCTTCCCCATTTCCAGGTGGCGCACAATATTTTCAAGCATGACGATGGCGTCATCGACGACGAAGCCCACCGAAAGGGTCAGTGCCAGCAGGGACAGATTGTCTATGGTGTATCCCAGCAGATACATCACCGCGAAGGTTCCCATAATAGCCATCGGCAGGGCCATGCTCGGGATCAGCGTGGCGGAAGCGTTCCGTAGAAATAGGAAGATGACGAGAACAACCAGAAAAATGGCAACCAGAAGAGTGAATTTGACGTCGCTGACGGACTCGTCGACAGAGACGGAGCGGTCATACTCAATAGAAAGGTGGATTGACGGCGGCAGGAGGGAGTAAAAGGTCGGAAGAAGTTTGCGAATTTTCCTGACGATCTCGATGGTGTTGGTGCCCGGCTGCCGCTGGACCGCCAGCATGATACCCGGAACGTTGTTGATCCAGTTGGCTACGTAATTGTCCTGGACTCCATCGCTGACCGTTGCCACCTGCTCCAGTCGCACCGGGGCGCCGTTGCGGTAGGCGACAATCAGCGGGCGATAGACGGTGGCGTCGGAGAGTTGTCCGTTGGACTCAAGATTATATGCCCGATGCGTGCCGTAGAGCGTTCCCATCGGCATATTGACGTTAGCGTTTTTAATGGCCGCCTCAATTTGGTCTATCCCAATCTGCCTGCTGGCAAGAGCCTTGGGGTTCAACTGCACACGCACAGCGTACTTCGCAGAGCCATGGACCCCAACCTGCGCGACGCCGGGAATCATTGAAATCTGCTCGGCAACCAGGTCTTCAGCATATTGGTCCACTTTGTAAAGCGGAAGGGTTGGCGAAGTAACCGCCAGCATAAAGATGGCCTGGTCGGCCGGATTCACTTTGCGCAGCGTTGGAGGAAAGGGCATGTTGGCCGGAAGCTGATGGGCGGCGGCAGAGATGGCCGACTGGACATCGAGAGCGGCGGAATCGAGGTTTCTGCTAAGGTCAAACTGCAAGGTAATTGAAGTGTTACCGAGCGAACTGGTCGAGGTCATAGAGCTCAGACCTGCAATGGTGGTGAACTGCTTCTCCAGCGGAGTTGCCACAGAGGAGGCCATCGTTTCCGGGTTGGCGCCGGGGAGGCCGGCTGAAACCTGGATGGTGGGGAAATCAACGTTGGGCAAATCACTGACGGCCAGGTAGCGGTAGCCAAATATGCCAAAGATCAAGATGGCCAGCATCAGGAGGCTGGTCATCACTGGCCGGCGGATAAAGAGTTCACAGAAATTCATGACATTCCTGAGTGATTACAGGGACTGGGTGAAATAGACCTTGGTACCCGGAACCAGGCGCACTTGCCCGTCGGTGACGACTGTTTCGCCTGCAGTAAGCCCCTGCAAAACTTCCGTCTTATTGTTGAAGGTTTGTCCCACTTTGACCTGCTGGACGTCAACGGTTTTG
>Ga0315535_1002708_pt1 | contig 11124 bp, 8 predicted proteins | sample SalMarSW160220MG_2_FD_203092 | JGI IMG/M metagenome (GOLD analysis project Ga0315535, IMG submission 203092) | Salt marsh sediment microbial communities from the Plum Island Ecosystem LTER, Massachusetts, United States - Salt Marsh Sediment SW1602-20 ...
GACGGCCCATCCGACTCGGAGATCCTGAACGACTTGGCCGAATGCGATCTCGCCCTCGAAGGCCAGTTCATGTATGGGTCAAACTTCACCTTTCTGGTGCGAGTCCAATGCGAGGACAAGGAGCGCCGGGCGGTCTACAAACCTTCGCAGGGCGAGCGGCCGCTGTGGGATTTCCCGGAAGGCACGCTGGCCGCCCGCGAGGTGGCAGCCTACGTCGTGAGCGCCCAACTGGGTTGGGATCTGGTGCCGCCCACGGTCATGCGCACAAACGGCCCTTCCGGGCCAGGCTCCGTCCAGCTGTTTGTTGACGCCGATCCCAAACGACATTACTTCACCATGGCCGAAGAAGACAAGCCGCGGCTTGTGCCGGCTGCCCTGTTCGACGCCCTCATCAACAACGCCGACCGCAAGGGTGGCCACGTCCTGTTTGACGCCCGTGATCACCTGTGGCTCATCGACCACGGGGTCTGTTTCCACATCCATCCCAAGCTCAGAACGGTGATCTGGGATTTCGCCGGTCAAGCCATTCCCGAGGACCTTCTGAGCGATCTGGTCCAATTCAGGGAGGCCCTTGAGCACGGACCAGCACGATCAGCGCTCGGGCCTCTGCTGTCTGATGACGAACTGGACGCCCTTGACCTTCGTGCGAGGCAGCTCATCGAGTCTGGCTGCATGCCTTTGCCCGGACCCGGCCGGCCCTACCCCTGGCCACTGATTTAGCTGCACCATAGGTCTGCTGATGGGCGCCGATCGCGCTCATCCCGAAATGGAGTTGGCGCTCATGCGAGAAATGCGTCTTGTCTTGGTTGGATTTGGCAACGTCGGCCGTGCCCTGGCCCGTCTTCTGCTCAAAAAGCGTGAGGAACTCGAACGTCGCTACGCGCTCACCTGGCGAGCGGTCGGCATCGCCACCGGGAGCCACGGCACGGTCTTCGCAGCGGATGGGCTCGACCTGGAAGCCGCCTATCTCGAGGTTGAAAGTGGCGGCGACCTCACCGCATTGCCCGGAATGGAGGCGATGGATGGGCCGATACCCCTGCTCAGCGCCTCTGCCGCCGACCTGCTCTTCGAGAACACACCGGTCGACTACGCCACCGGGCAACCGGCAGTCGAGCACATCCACACCGGGCTGGAACTTGGCATGCATGTAGTGACAGCCAACAAGGGCCCTGTCGTCCATGCCTATCGCCAACTGGCGGACCTGGCACAAGCGAAGGGCACGCGCTTCCTGTTCGAGTCAACCGTTATGGACGGGGCTCCGATCTTCTCGCTCTGGCGCGAGACTCTGCCTGCCGCCAACTTGAGGGGCTTCCGCGGCGTGCTCAACTCCACCACCAACTTGATATTGGGTTTGATGGAGGACGGCAAATCCTTCGACGGGGCAGTGGCACACGCCCAGGCCATAGGTATCGCCGAGACCGATCCTTCCGGCGATATCGATGGCTGGGATGCGAGCGTCAAGGTCGCCGCGCTGGTCAGCGTCCTGATGAATCATCCGATGACCCCCGATCAGGTCCAACGCACTGGCATCCGCCAGATCACTCAGGATGAAATCCGGAAGGCGGCAGATCAAAGCAAGCGCTGGAAGCTGGTCTGTCAGGCGGAGGAGCGCGATGGCGAGCTCAACGCATCGGTTCAGCCATTGCAGGTCGCACGCGATGACCCGCTCTATCAGGTGAGCGGCACGTCCTCGGCCGTCACATTCTGGTCCGACATCCTTGGTCCGTTGACCGTGCTTGAATCGGATCCCGGACCCGAGACAACGGCCTATGGTCTGCTGGCCGATTTCATTCGGGCGGCGACCGGAGACTTCGGGCGCATCCATCCCACTGGGTGGACAATCGGGGGTTGACCCGCCTCGAGAAAGACTGTAAAGTGGTCGGGTACGGACCAAGGTCAGCGAGGTGCACGATGGCAAAGGTCATTGGTTTCCGAATCGAAGGCGACAACGGCGTTCTGGCCGTTGCACCCTTCATGGAGCGCGCCTGCTGACGGTCTAGTCCCTTCGACCAGCACCGCGGGCGCTCTCAAACGCCCGCGGTTTTCATTTTGTCAGATTCTCATGATGAGGCTGCGGGATCCGCAGCCTCATTTGATTCTGGCAAGGTGATGTGAGTGGAGACCGGACCAATCGTAGACGCAGGGACGATGTGATCCATGGAAACATGCAGCAGGCATTGAAGCCGCGACTCACCCGTGCGGGTCTTTGCTCGGACGGGGCGGCAGTCCAGGGGGATGGAGAGCGGGAGGTATCGATGATGAACAATCAGGCTTGGGCGCTACCCAGCGCCTCACGTGCGCCGGGGCTGGCGGAGATGTACTGGGCCCTCAAGGACCACGGTCCAAGCAGAGATGATCATTCCGAGGCTGCCTATCGGGCAGTGGTCGAGCGCTGCGGCGAACCGGCGCTTCTGGTGGGGGCTGCCTCCGTCGGTCTGCTGATCGATCTGATAGGCCATGGCTACCAGGTCGACGCCCTTGAACCCTCCGCCATCATGCGCGCCTACCTGCTCCGGCAGGCGCTGGAACGCAAGTTGCGTCTGACGATCTACGGCGTCCCAATGGAGCAGATGAATCTCGACCGCAAGTACAACTCGATCCTGGTGCCCTATGGGACGATGATGCTGCTTACCGATCGCAGGCGCGTGCTCCGGGCCCTGCGCGCCATCTTTCACCACCTTCGGGCTGGCGGCGCACTCGTGTTCAACGTCGAGCTGCCGGCCTCCCTGCTGGGGGGTTCGGAGAGCCTGCTGGGGGGCGCCCGCCAGCAGCCGAGCCAGTTGAAAGCGTCCGACGACACATCGCTGGTGGCCGAACGCCGCTTCTTAAGCCTTGACCCGGTGGATCAAACGTACACCGAGCAGCGCGTCTATAGACTGTATCAAGGTGGGAAGCTTGTTCGCCAGGAATACCGAACCGTTCGCCAGCGCTGGTACTCAAGGCACGAGATGGCCATGATGCTCGCCTGGGCAGGGTTCGGCGAGGTCGATGTGGTCGGACTTGGTTCCGATTTCACACCACCCGCCCGGGCTGATCAGGTCAGTATGCTGATGTTCACTGCGCACAAGTAGGCCGGGGGCGGCGACAAGCCCATCCGCACGGGTCCAGCCGCCCTCGGCCAACGAGCGTCAGAACGGACGTCAAACGAAGGAGTTCACCATGTCACACAAACCAACCACTGATCACGCGCCGATCAGTGAACCGGGCATTGTCCTGCGCCCGTATTCCGGGCCGGCCGACCTGCCGGCGATCGCCGAAGTCCTCAACGCCAGCATGGCCGCCGACGGGATCGACGTCGTCAAGAACACCGACGAAGTGCGCTACTTTTTGGAGCACTCCCCCCATTTCGATCCCGGCCAAGACACCTTCCTGGCCGAGGCGGACGGGAAACTGGTTGCCTACGGGGATGCAACTTGGAACGATGAGAATGCCGGCGGCCGGGTCTATCGTGCCGACATCTATGTCCTTCCCGACTACAGAGAGACCAGCTTGCCAGTCACCCTTTTCGGCAGCTTGAGCGAGCGATTGGGGCAGATCGCCGCCGCACACGCGGACGTCCAACCCAAGGCCATGCACGTCTCTCTTGGCGAGAAGGAAGACGCGCTGCGGGAGGTGGTCGAGCGGCAAGGATTCAAACCCACTCGGACCTTCTACCGCATGGTGCGAGGAGACCTGGAGCACATCCCGGACATTCCGCTGCCCTCGGGTCTCGAGGTGCGCCAGGTCAGGCCCGAACACAACCGAGCCATCTACGATGCCATGAAGGAGGCCTTCCGGGACCATTGGGGCACGCGGCCTGCTTCCGACGACGATTATCGGATGTGGACAAAGGATCCAAACGCCAACCCAGACTTGTGGCAGGTCGCCTGGGATAAGGATGAGATCGCTGGCATGGTCCTCAACTTCATTGACGAAGACGAGAACCAGCGCTACGATCGCGCGCGCGGCTACACGGAGGACATCTGCGTCCGACGCCGGTGGCGCCGCAGGGGTCTGGCCCGGGCCTTGATTGCTCGCAGCCTGCGGGTGATCGCGGATGCCGGTATGACCGAGGCCGCTTTGGGTGTGGACTCAAACAACCAGACCGGCGCCTTGGATCTTTACCTCGGCTTGGGCTACGAAACGCGATGGAAGTTCCTCGCCTTTCGAAAGCCGTTCATCCCAACGGCTTGACAGGGCGCGGATCGGAAATGGAGAGACAATGATGTCACCTATCAAAGCTGTTGTCTGGGATCTGGGTGGAGTTCTCGTGCGAACCGGCGATCGGCAGCCCCGGCGGGGATGGGAACGCCAACTGGGCCTGCAGCAGGACTCGCTGGACAAGATGGTCTTTGACAGCCCCGTCAGCCGGCGCGCCACGGTTGGGGAAGCGAGCGTCCAAGACATCTGGGATGACCTGGCTGGACGTCTTGGCCTATCTGCAGAACAAGCAGCTGACCTAAGGCGCGACTTCTGGCGCGGTGATCAGCTCGACCTGGCGTTGATTGAAAAGATTCGTCAGCTTCGCGCAGAGTACAAGACTGGCCTCATCACCAACGCCTGGAGGAACGTTCGACGTTCCATCGAGGATCTGTGGCACCTGGATGATGTCTTCGATACGATTCTAATCTCGGCCGAGGTCGGGCTTGCGAAACCCGACCCAGCTATCTACCGAATGCTGCTCAAGCAGTGGTCGCTTCCCGCCCAAGCTGCTGTCTTCATCGACGATTTCGCCGAGAACATTGATGCGGCCCGGCAGCTTGGGATGGCGGCCATCCACTTCAAGGGCCCCGAGCAAGCCATCGCTGACCTGGAAGCGTTGCTGGACATCTGAGAGAAATGATCGGCTGGCTGACCAGTCTGGAGAAAAGAAAGAGCCCCATCACGCCTTTAGGCAGCCGGCTTTCCACTCTCGCCGGGTGACCCGCGCCTGAAGGCTATAGGGAAGGGCGCGTATCCAACCGCGGCGCTTGCTTGCTTCAAACTGCCGCTTGCTCGTGGCAGCCGGTTGAATGATCCCATAGCCGACGGGGGCCGTGCAGCCCTCAGGTGGCCTGAGGCTCCGTTCGTCATAACCTTATGCACGCGCCCGCGGAAAGTCAAGGGCCGCTATGCTTAAAAAATGTACTACCGGGGGGTTGCCTGGCGATCCGCCGCCGCTGATTGAACTATAATCGACGGTTCAACGTCATTCTTTCCCGCCGAAAGGGCCACCCAGGTCAAGACCTTCCAAGACTGGAAGCGAAGGCCTTCTGTTGTGATCACACATCAAACGAGCGATACGCAGCGCCGATCTTCATCCGCGTTCAGGCATTTTCTACTTGCCGCTTCAAGAGTGATGGCATAAGCTGGTCGGGTTGATCTCCGCTTCGGACGGGCCGGCCGCCGCCCGGGGAATCGATCGGGAGGGGCCTTCTTGAGTTCAAAGACAAAACTCATCTTCAATGCGCACGCAGATCGGGGCCACGCCTGGGATCTTGTCCATGTCCTACAGGCCGCCATCGACCGGCATGGCGGTGGGGAGTGGGCTCCCACACAGTATCCGGGTCATGCATCCAAGCTTGCCGAAACCGCTGCCGACGAAGGTTTCGACACGGTGGTCGGTTTGGGCGGGGATGGCACGATCCATGAGATCGTCAACGGCCTGATGCGTATCCCAGAGGAACGCCGCCCGGCACTTGGCGCAGTACCCGTCGGCTCAGGCAACGACTTCTGTGCCAACGTCGGCGTCGCCACGGACCCCGAAATCGCCATCCTCAAAGCGCTGAACGGTACGGAGCGCGTCATCGATGTGGGAACCATCACCGACAACACAGGGCGGACCGAGTACTGGGACAACACCATCAACGTGGGTTTTGGCGCCTCGGTGGCGATATACTCCTACCAGATCACCCGCCTGCGCGGCTACCCGATGTACATTTGGGCGGTGCTGCAGACCGTGTTCAGGCATCATGACGCGCCGATGATGACGGTCAAAACCGATCGGGAGACCTTCGAGCAGCCGACATTGCTGCTGGCGCTCAACAACGGGCGGCGAGAAGGGGGCGGCTTCCTCACCTCACCCGACGCCGTGCCGGACGACGGCCTCCTCAACTATGCCACGATCGAAGGCATATCTCGCCTGATGATGCTGCGGCTGATCCCGGAAGTCATGCGCGGCACACACGGGCGATTCCGCCAGGTTCGATTGGGTGAGTTCACGGAACTCGAAGTCACGTCGGAGAATCCGATACCCATCCACACCGACGGCGAAATCTACGCCGACTTCGCTTCTCAGGTCACGCAGTTGACGATCAAGATCATACCCAAAGCGCTCAAGGTTAGAGTGTAGCCAGCCAAGCCGCCGCATCTGCCAGAGAACCCGGCCGACGCATGCAAGACCTGCTCCAATCGCTCCAGGATCAAGACATGGGCTTCCTACGCGCCCTGGCTGAGCTGTGGGGCCTGGATCCGCCTCTTGGGCCGCCCGCAGAGGCCGCCCGTTGGGTCGCCAGCGCGCTCTTGCAGGACGAGATTCTGGAGGAAGGAATCGATTCTCTCCCAGAACCTTTGGTGGAGATACTCGAAGAACTTGTCGACTCTGACGGTCGGCTGCCCTGGGCAGATCTCGAACGGCGATATGGCGAGGTGCGCACGCTCGGACCGGGTCGGCGGGACCGGGAGAAACCCTGGCGTCAGCCTGTCTCCCCCCTTGAAAGCTTGTGGTATCGGGGCCTGGTGGGCCGAGCATTCGCCGACACGCCGGTCGGCTTCGAGGAGTTCGGCTTCATCCCCAACGAGATCTTGACGCACCTGCAAACCGCCTCGGAACCTGCCGCCTCCCCATATGGCCACCCGGCCGACACGCCGGCAGCCGTTCAGCTGTCCTCGTCCCGCATGGTCGATGACGCGGTCACGCTGATGTCAGCCTTGCGACGCCGGCCTGCCGACGCTGCGGAGCTGCCCGTTGAACGACGCCGTCGGCTTACGGACTTTCTTCTCCAGCCCGGTTCACTGGATCTGGTCGTGCAGCTCTTTATCGACCTCGGGGTCTTTTCCGACCATCCGCTTCAACCCGAGCCGGAGACCGCCCGGCTATTTTTGGACCAGGATCGCTCACAGGCGCTCAGCGCCCTGGGCCGAGCTTGGGCGGCGAGCAGCAGCTGGAACGACCTTGCGCACGTCCCCGGTTTGCTCCATGCCACACTCCCCTGGCCCAACGAACCCGCCGGAGCCAGGCGTGTGGTGCTGCAGATGCTCCGAACGCTGCCGAAGCGGACATGGTGGGATCTGAGCGCCTTCCAATCCGATGTCAAGGCGCACAGCCCCGGGTTTCAACGGCCGGCAGGCGATTTCGATGCCTGGTATGTCCAAGACGCTCGCTCTGGCCGCTTCCTGCGTGGCTTCGACCATTGGGACGCCGTCGACGGTCGTCTGCTGGCCTATTTGCTCTCCGGCCCGCTGCACTGGTTGGGAGCCGTTGATTTGGGCGGAGTTTATCCCGCGGAGGCACCGACGGCCATCCGCATCACCCCGTGGTTTGGGGTGTTGACAGATCCGGAGGCACACCCCTCAGTCGAGCCGGTTGAGGGCCACGCCTCAATAAGCATGGATGGCAAGCTGAAGATCCCCCGCTCGGTTGACATCAGCCTGCGCTATCAAATCGCCCGCATCTGCACATGGATCGGCCTCGAGGGCGACGTGTACACCTACCAACTCACAGCCCAGTCTTTGGAGAGTGCCCGCCGGCAGGGCCTCAAGATCTCCCATATTCGGGCCTTGCTGCAGCGGCTTGCCGACGAGGATCTTCCGCCTCGCCTCGACCAAGCGCTGGGGCGGTTTGAAACGCGTGGCGCCGACGCCAACCTATCCCGAAAATTGCTGTTTACTCTCACCGAGCCAGATGCACTCGAGCGCCTGCAGCGCGAGCGCAAAGCCGCTCGCTTCCTCCAGCACCCTGTAGGTGAACGCGCTTTCTTGATCGACGAGTCCGACCTGCAGGCCCTGCTTCGTCTGTCCTTGCGCTTGGGCGTCTGGATCCAGCCCAGCGGCCCGACGATGGACGACTCACCGTGAGCCCCGGCGAGTTGCCAGCCCAATTCGAAGCGACTTTCGGAAAGAAGCCCACCGTTCTTGCCCGAGCGCCCGGAAGGGTCAACCTGCTCGGAGAGCACGTCGACTACAACCACGGCCTGGCTCTGCCCTGCGGGATCCAGTTGGCAGCTCTGGTCGGGTTGCGGGAGTCGTCATCCGGCTCAGTTCGCCTGGCGGCGTTGGATCTCGGGGCGGAGCATACCTTCCAGGTGTCCGATCTTGAGGCACCAACAGCTCAGCTGCGGGCCAAAACGCCCGACTGGGCTCGATACCCGGTGGGCGTGTGCTGGGCATGGGTCAATTCGGGCCACCGGCTCCCCGCTTTCGATGCCGCCTACACGTGCGATGTGCCTTCGGGGGCCGGCCTGTCATCGTCGGCTGCGATCGAGGTGGCCTTCGCCTCCGCCCTGTGCAGCCTACAGGCTCTCGAGTTGTCGGACATCGCATTGGCAAAATTGTGCCAATCAGCCGAGCACACGATGGCCGGCGTCCGCTCCGGCCTCATGGATCAGTGGACCTCCGTTTCGGCCGTGAGGGATCACGCGCTGCTTTTGGACTTCAATAATCTTTCGGCCCAACCCGTGCCTCTTCCAGCACAGGTTTCGATCGTCGTGGCCGACACCGGAGTCCCGCGTGCTCTGACCGCCTCGGCCTACAACCAACGCGTCCAGGAATGCCGCCAGGCGGTGGCCGAACTGCGCCGCCATCGAGATGGCTTAGGGAGTCTGCGGGATATCACACTCGAGGAGTTTGGGGAGTTAGCAGGCCATCTGACCCAACCGGCCCGCATGCGAGCGCAGCACGTCGTCGAAGAGATCGAACGCGTTCGGCAAGGTGCGAAGGCCCTTGAAGCCGACGACGCAAATGAATTTGGCAAGTTGATGCGTGCTTCACACGTCAGCCTGCGCGACTTGTTCCAGGTGTCGGGTCCCGAGTTGGACAAGATGGTGGAGATCGCCGATCAGCTGGACGGAGCCTTCGGATCGCGCCTGACGGGTGCCGGCTTCGGTGGGTCGACGGTCAGCCTGGTGGAGAGAGACAGGGCGGGTGATTTCTGCGACCAACTCACCCGTCGCTACTCGGCTGAGACCGGAAAGCGAGCCACGACATGGGTTTGCCAGGCCGGGCCGGGAGCCCATGCAGATGTGATCCAACAAGGATGCATGCCGAACACCTAGCCGTTGCGCGGCGGAAGCACCTTCCTGAGGACGGCTTCCAATTCATCGATGGTCACCGGCTTAAAGACATACCCATTCGCCCCCAAGGACATGGCCTCGTCCACTTGAACATCCGTGGTTTCAGATGAGAGCATCACCACCGGCAGCGACTTGAGCTCTTTGCGCAGTCGTACAAACTCGAGCATGTCTATGCCGGTGACCTCGGGCATGTTGATGTCCAGCAGGAGGACATCCGGCCTCTTGCCGGCCAGCAGCTGCCGGGAGGCGGTGCGCGCATCACGGAAGGTCTGAACCTGGAACTCGAGCAGTTCCAGCATCAGCTTGACCGCATGGCTCATCTCGTCGTCGTCGTCAACAATCCAAACGGATAACACCCGGACCTCCTGCTAGAGAGCTTCCTTGACGCGCTCAGCCAGCTCAACACTTATGCCATGCACCGCAGCCAGCTCGTGGGTCTCGGCGGTCCGCAGGGCGTTCAGATCTCCAAACGCCCGAAGCAGCGCCTTGCGGCGCGCCGGGCCGATGCCGGGGATGGAGTCCAACTGCGAGGCCATGCCTGCTTTTCGACGCCGAGTGCGATGGTGGCTGACGGCAAACCGATGCGCCTCATCTCGCAGTCGCTGAACGAGGTGCAATCCAGCTGATCGGCGAGGCAGGATCAATGGATCTGGTTTTCCCGGAAGAAAGAGCTCTTCATGACCCTTCGCCAGGCCCGCCAGCGGCACCTGGTCAGAGATTTCGAATGCGCGCAGCACATCGACCGCCCGTGCCAGCTGGCCCTTTCCGCCATCCACGATCAGCAAATCGGGCAGCAAGCCAAAGCCACGGTCCAGCTTTCCCCCCGGCTTGTTCTGCTCCTCTTGGGCGATTTTCCAGCGCCGGAAACGTCGCTGAAGTACTTCCTCCATGCTGGCGAAGTCATCCTGGCCCTGGACACTCTTAATCGTGAATTTCCGGTACAAGCTTTTGCTGGGCGCACCCTGTTCGAAAACCACCATCGATCCCGCCGCAGCCGTCCCTTGAAGGTTGGAAATGTCGTAGCACTCAATCCGATTTGGCGGGACCGGGAGGTTGAGCGCCTGCTGCAGCTCCGCCAGCGCCTCAACGTGCTGGCTCCGGTCTGCCTCCCAGCGCGTACGAAGCATTGCCAGCGTATCGGCTGCATTCTCGGCCGCCATGTCCACAAGCTGTCGATTGGCACCGCGTCGTGGCACCACCAGCTTGACCTTGCGGCGTCCATCACGGCGCTGGGTAAGCCAGGCTTCGATGATCTTGGCTTCTTCGACTTCCTCAGGCAGCAGCACCTTCTGCGGCACGTGCGGGGCTTCATCATAAAACTGCTTGATGAATGACTCCAGCACTTCGGGCGCCTCGGTGTCCTCAGTCCCCTCCAAGATAAAGTACTCGCGGCCGATAAGCTTCCCGGCCCGGATGAAGAACACCTGCACGCACGCCTCGCCCTGGTCCCTGGCAAAGGCGATCACATCTGAATCGATCTTCTGCCGCGAAACCACCCTTTGGCCTTCCACAACTTTCTCAATTGCCGTCAGCTGATCTCGGATAGCGGCCGCCTGCTCGTACTCCAAATTGGCCGAAGCGGCTGCCATCGCCTTCTTGAGACGATCCACAATCGGCTCCGTGTGGCCCTCCAAGAATCGGCACAAATCACCAATCATCGCTCTGTATTTGGCCTGGTCAATGGCACCGATGCATGGCGCCGTACACAGTTTGATGTCGTAGTACAGACAGGCCCGCTTGTCTTCACCGGTGATAACCCGGTCGCAGGTAAGGTAGGGGAAGATCTTGCGCAGCACGTCCAATGTTTGATGCACCGCCCAGACACTGGTATATGGGCCGTAGTAGCGGGACCCGTCATCGGCCAGCCTGCGCGTCA
>Ga0315535_1002709_pt1 | contig 11116 bp, 10 predicted proteins | sample SalMarSW160220MG_2_FD_203092 | JGI IMG/M metagenome (GOLD analysis project Ga0315535, IMG submission 203092) | Salt marsh sediment microbial communities from the Plum Island Ecosystem LTER, Massachusetts, United States - Salt Marsh Sediment SW1602-20 ...
GCCGGAGGCGGCCAGCCTGGCGGCGCGGGTTGGCCTGAGCGTGCCGATCAAGAATCCGTACAAGGCGCTGCTCGCCCGCGGTCTTGAACTGGTCCAGTCCTACGCAGAAGCGCTCGAAATCGTGCGCGCCTTTCAACCGAGCGGCCCCAGCCACGTCCCCGTCGAACCGCGTTCGGGCGAGGGTGCAGGCGCCAGCGAGGCGCCTCGCGGTCTTCTGTTCCACCACTACCGGCTGGACGAGGCTGGCCTGGTCGAGACGGCGCGCATTGTGCCGCCAACGGCTCAAAACCTGGCCCGCATCGAAGCCGATCTGCGCGGGATGCTGCCGGGGATCGCCGGTTTGCCGGACGACGATATCAGCTTGGCCTGCGAAGCGCTGGTGCGGGCATACGACCCGTGTATCTCCTGCTCAACGCATTTTCTAACCCTGGATCTTGAGCGCCAATGACCGGACAGGGCGCGGCCCCGGAGGTGTTGGTGATCGGCATCGGGCCGTCCCTGCGCGGTGACGATTCCGCCGGCCCCCTGGCCGTGGCCAGATGGCGCGAACGTCGGACGGCGGAGAGCCGCCCACCAGTTGAGGTGGTCTGTCTGGAGGCGCCTGGATTGGGGCTGCTGGAGGTCATGGCCGGCGCTCGAAGGGTGGTGCTGGTGGATGCGGTGAGAAGCGGCGCCCCACCCGGAAGCGTGCACAGCATGACGGCTGAGGCTTTGGCGGCATTCAAATCCGATTCGCGCTCGGCCCACGGATGGGGTGTGGGTGAGACGCTGGCGCTGGCGCGCCTGGTGTGTCCCGAGCGCCTGCCGGAAGACTTGAACATCGTCGGCATCGAGATCGAGAACCTCGACCCGGGCCAGGAACTCAGCCCCGCGGTTGCGGCGTCTCTGGAGGCCGCGGCCGATCTGATCGAGGGCCTGGTTCAGGGCCAGCCGGCAGCTGCCCAGGTATTGTCTGCCTGACACCGAGTTCTGGTACATTGGGGGTGTCCTGTTCCCTATTGCGCCCGCCCGGAACAGTTCGACCGGGGAACCCACGTCAACAGGAGGCAGCATGTCCGATCAAAGCAAGGACGAAAACGATCTCGTGGCGGAGTTCAAGCAGCTCACCCAGAATCTGAGGACGGCCATGCAGGCCGCCTGGGAAAGCCCGGGCCGGCGGCAGCTCCAGGAGGATCTCAAAGAAGGCCTGGAGGATATGCGACAGACCTTCGATCAGTTGGCGTCGGACTTCTCGAAGAGTCAGACGGGACAACAGTTGAAAACCGACATCGAGGAACTGGGCGACCGGGTCAAGAGCGGGGAGCTTGAAGGCCAGGTGAGGGCCGAGCTCGTCAGCCTCCTTCAGCGGGTCAACAAGGAGCTCCAGGCTGCTTCGGATCGGATGGCGGAGACCGGCCAAAGCACGCCTGACGCCGCACCGCCCACGGAGCAAGACGCTCAAACTTGATTCTCTTGGCAGCCGATGGGATGACCGTCGCCCACGGCGCGGCCGATCGGCGCTGGACTTTCGCACCGGCTTGATTCATAATGAGACAATTGATCAACAAGCGGTCTGGTCTAGGGGAGGGCTAGGACCGTGATTTGCGGCAGGTAGAACGAGCTGGTATGTGAGAAGGATCCCCGACGTCACAAGCGCACTATTGGAGCTGTTGGACCTTGGGTTGACTCCGCGATCTTCCGGCGGAAGGACTCGAGAGCCCGCCGACGCGAGATAGCGAATGACCGAGTCCGAAGTCCCAATTCAACTCACAGGCAACATTCTTATCGCAGATGATGAGGAAGAGTTTCGCAGGCTTCTGTCTCGCCGCGCCGAACGCCTGGGCCTGACGGTCACGCAGGCCACCGACGGGCAGAAGGCGATGGATGCCGTGCGTAAGGAAGTGTTCGACCTGTTGGTCTTGGATATCTACATGCCGGGCGCATCTGGCCTAGAGGTGCTTAAGGTCGGTCGTAAGCAGGACCCCGACCTGCAGGCCATCGTGATGACGGCCTACGCCACGGTCAACAACGCCATCGAAGCCCTGCGCGCCGGGGCCTACGACTACTTGGTCAAACCTTTGGATTCGTTGGAGGCCTTCGACCTGGCCCTGAAGCGGGCGGTGGGCTTCCGGAATCTCCTGCGGGAGAACCACCGGCTGTTCGAAGAGGTCCAGCGCCTGGCGATGACAGACGCCCTGACCGGCCTCTACAACCGGCGCAAGTTGGACGAGGCGCTAGAGCTTGAGCTGGAACGTGTGCGCCGCTACGGCCGCAGCCTGTCGACGATCATGATCGACCTGGACAACCTGAAGCACATCAACGATGCCCACGGCCATCCGGCAGGGGACGAGGTTCTCAAACGCGTGGCCAGCGTCATTGAAAGCCAGGTGCGGCGGATCGACACCTCGGTCCGCTACGGCGGCGATGAATTCCTGATCCTGCTCCCCGAGGCCAACCTGAAGGAGGCCACCATCCTGGCCGAGCGGATCGCCGCCCGCTGCCAGGACCTGAGCGTGGGCGGTGATTTCGTCTCCTTCAGCCTGGGCGTGGTGGAATGGGGACCGGGCATCTCATCCACCGAAGATCTGCTCTACGAAGCCGATCAAGCGCTGTACGAGGCCAAACAGGCCGGCGGCAAGCGCATTTCGGCCGGCCAGGAACTGCTGCTCGCCTGGCCCGAGTGATCGCCGCTCCCCCGCAGCACGAATCCCCCCATCTCCAGTCCGATTGTGAATTCCTTCACAAGCCATCCTGCCCGGCTGCCAGCCTGGGGTAGGATGGGGCCATCCTGGGCGAGCGCCGGGACCCCCAGAGCCCCGGGGAGTCATTGGGGTTAAGAAAGGTGTAAACTTGTCACTTGATATTTGGTGACAGTGCAAATCGGTCTATGGGAGAAGAATCTGTGGAAGCCATGACGGAGACACCCGAGTCTCGGCCAGCGACGGTTGAGCGGTGGCTGGGGACGCGGCTGAATCTGGACACGCTCCAGTTGATCTTCATCGGGCTGGTGCTTCTGGCTGTGCTGACGCGTTTTGTCCATCTGGGCGATCGCGTGATGAGCCATGACGAGACGACACATGTCTATTTCTCCTGGCTTCTCGAGCAGGGGCGGGGCTACCAGCACGACCCGCTTTCGCACGGCCCGTTCCAGTTCCACGCCATCGCCTTTTCGTACTTCTTGTTTGGCGACAACGACGCCAGCGCCCGCGTTCCGGCGGCTGTGGCCGGCGTACTCACCGTCGCCCTGATCTGGGCCTTCCGCCGCTGGTTGGGGCGGACCGGGGCGGTGGTGGCAGGCGCCATGGCGGTGGTTTCGCCCTTCTTGCTCTATTACTCGCGCTACGCGCGCAATGAAGCCCTGGTGGCGGCCGAGGCCTTGCTCATGGTCTGGGCCGTCTTTCGTTACTTCGAAACGCGCCGGCCGAAGCAGCTGTACATTCTGGCGGCGGCGCTGGCCTTGATGTATGTCACCAAAGAGACGGCTTTCATCTACGTCGCCCAGTTGTCGTTCTTCCTGGGCGTCTATTTCATCTGGCGCGTCCTTTCCAGCGCATGGCCGGGGAACTCTTTGAAGTGGGGATTCATGGCCGGGACTGCCGCCGGCCTGCTCGGCCTGGGATCGGCGCTGGCCTACTTCTTCGTCCTGAGGACCGAGGCCGGGGATGCCAACACCATCGCCACCACGCCGCTGGTGCAGATCCTGGCCTTGATCGGGATCGCCGGTTTCGTCGTGGCCGGCGTGACCTTGATCCGCGGCTTCGGCCAGCGCCTGCGAACGGCTTTCCCGTCGCTCGACATCCTGGTGGTCACCATGACGCTGACCATCCCGCAGCTGGCGGCCCTGCCGTCGCAGATTCTGGGCTGGGATCCACTGGCCTATCAGGATCAGGTGCAGCTCAATCAAACCATCGCCGTGGCGGTCGGCCTGGGGCTGATCAGCCTGGGCATCGGCTTGGCCTGGCATTGGCGGCGCTGGCTGATTTCGGCGGCCATCTTTTTCAGCCTGTTCACGCTCTTCTACACGACTTTCTTCACCCATCCTTTCGGCTTCTTCACCGGCCTGGTCGGCTCTCTCGGTTATTGGCTGGTTCAGCAGGGGGTTCAGCGAGGCACTCAGCCGCTCTACTACTATGTTCTGATTCAGATTCCCATCTACGCGTATCTGCCCGCCATCGGTTCGCTGGCGGCCGGCGTCATCGGCCTGCGCAGCTGGATTCGCGGCCAAGCGACAGCCGACAACGAGGCTGACGAAGACGAAGCCATGCCGGCTGCCGAGGCGGAGGCGCCCGACGAGCCGCAGGCCGACTTGGTGGTTCCGGAAGTCCAGCACTTCCCGGTCTTGCTGTACATCGGCTACTGGGTGATCACGTCGCTGATCGCTTTTTCCTTCGCCGGCGAGCGCATGCCGTGGCTGACGGTCCACCTGACACTGCCCATGATCCTGCTTTCCGGGTGGGTGTTTGGCGGTTTCTTGGACCGGCTCGACCGGAACGTCTTGGGCAAGGCCGCCGGTTGGCTGACCCTGGCGATCCTGGCCATCGGCCTGCTGGCCCTGGCCCGTGCCTTGGGTGTCCTGCTGGGGTCGGTGCCGCCTTTCAGCGGACAGGGGTTGGATCAGCTGCGGGCGACCAGCGGCTTGATCATCGACCTGGCGACGGTGATCCTGGCGGCGGTGGCGCTGTGGCGCGTGGCGCCCAACAGCTCCTGGCTGGCGCTGCGCCGCCTGGCCGGCCTGGTGTCGCTGGTGATCCTGTTCTTCCTGACCGCACGGGCGGCCTTCCGGGCTGCCTACGTCAACTATGACGAAGCCACCGAATTCCTGGTCTACGCCCACTCGGCGCGCGGCCCCAAGACCGCTCTGGCCCAAATCGAAGATCTTTCCCGGCGGACGACGGGCGGCCTGGACATCAAGGTCGCCTACGACAACGACACGAGCTATCCGTACTGGTGGTACCTGCGCAACTACCCCAACGCGCTCTTTTATCAGGACAACCCCACTCGCCAGCTGGCCGATTACCCGGTGATCTTGGCCGGCCAGCAGAACTGGTCCAAAGTGGAATCGCTGCTGCGGGGCCAGTATCAGACCTTTGAATACAACCGCCTGTGGTGGCCGATGCAGGACTATTTCGACCTCAACTGGAGCCGCATCTGGGGCGCCATTTCTTCGCCTGACTACCGCGAAGCGTTGTGGCAGATCTGGTTCAATCGCGACTACACCGACTACGGCAAGGTGACGCAAAAGGACATGTCCCTGCGCAATTGGAGCCCAGCCAACAAGATGCGGCTCTACGTGCGCAACGATATGGCGGCCCTGATCTGGGATGCCGGCCCGACCGAGGTGACGGCGGCCGCCCCACAAACACAGACCGACCCCTATGCCGACGGCACGGTCCAGCTCAATCCGGATGTGATTGTCGGCGAGGGCGGCGTCGGGCCGGGCCAGCTGAACAGACCGCGCGATGCGGCCCTGGCGCCGGACGGCTCGTTGTTTGTGGCCGACGCCGGCAACGGCCGCGTCGAGCATTACGCCGCCGATGGCACCTTCTTGAACGCCTGGGCCAGCTTCCTGGACCCGAGCCAATCGCCGCCGGCCCCCTTTGGCCAGGCGTGGGGCGGCATCGGGGTGGCGCCGGACGGGACGGTCTATATCGCCGACACCTGGAACCACAGGATCGAGCACTTTTCGCCCGATGGCCAGCTGCTGGGCCAGTTTGGGACCTTCGGCCAGGCCGAGTCGCCGACGGCGTTCTGGGGCCCGCGCGATGTGATGGTGGACTCCCAGGGCCGGGTGTTCGTCTCGGACACCGGCAACAAGCGCATCGTCTTCTTCGACAGCCAGGACCGCCCTCTGGGGGTCATCGGCCAGCAGGGGATCGACCTAGGCCAGTTCGAGGAACCGGTCGGCCTGGCGATGGGCCCCGACGGCCGCCTGTATGTGGCCGACACCTGGAATCAGCGCATCCAGGTATTCGAGGAAAGTTCGCCCAACCAATTCCAGGCGGTCGACGAATGGCCGCTGGAAGCCTGGTTTGGCCAGTCGCTGGACAACAAACCTTATCTCGCGGCCGCGCCCGATGGCCACGTCTGCGCCAGCGATCCCGAGGGCTACCGCATCCTCTGCTTCTCGCCCGACGGCAAGTTCGACATGGCTTGGGGCGACTACGGTCAGGGCCCGGGCCAGATGGACCTGCCCACCGGCCTGATCTTCGATCCGGACTGCCGCGCCTGGGTGGTCGACACCGGCAACAACCGCCTGGAGCGCTTCGACCCGGGGATCTGCGCCGCCGGACCGTAGGCCCGACCGCCAATAGTCAAGTGACGTAGCTTGAACGAAAAACCGCCCCTTCAAGAGGGGCGGTTTCATAGCTGTGTGAGGGAGGCTCCTCGGGTAGGACTCGAACCTACAACCCACCGGTTAACAGCCGGTTGCTCTGCCGATTGAGCTACCGAGGAAAGCGCTCGGATTATAACGGGCGCCATAGGGAGCGTCAAGCAAAACGGTTGGACGGCGCACACCCGTCGGCTATAATGACGCGGCAGGCGCAAGAAGCGGACCCCCACAGGAATCAGGTGAAAACGGCCTGCAAGGATGGTCACGATGGACGCCTTCACCAGTCTGTTCTCGGCATTTGGACTCTCGGCCAGCGCCGGGTTGAACGCTTACATTCCGCTGCTGGTGGTGTCCCTAACCGCTCGGTACACCGACTGGATCAGGCTGTCTCCGCCTTGGGACGCCATGACCAGCTGGTGGGTGATCGGGGCGCTGGCGGTCCTGATCACGATCGAGTTCTTCGCCGATAAGGTGCCGATGGTCAACCACGTCAACGACGTGGTTCAAACGTTTGTCCGTCCGGCGGCGGGGGCGATTCTGTTCGCATCCAACGCCGGCGTGGTGAACCAGATGAACCCCATCCTGGCGGTCATCGCCGGCCTGCTTGTGGCGGGCGCAGTGCACGCGGCCAAGTCGGCCGCCATCCGCCCCGCCGTGACAGCCACCACCGGGGGCACAGGCAACGTGCTGGTCAGCGCAGCCGAGGACATCCTGGCGACGGTGCTTTCCATCCTGGCCGTGGTAATCCCGGTCATCATCGCCGCGCTGATCATCGTGCTCACCTCCCTTTTTGTGTGGTGGCTCTGGCGCCGAAGCGTGCGTATGCGGACGGCCTGACCCGCCTGAGACAAGGAGGCAACGCTTTCAATGGCTGCCAAACGAGCTGCCCAATCCGCGCCCGCGGCGGCGCCCACCAGCACCCTGGCCGTGATCAGCTTGATCGCCGGTGTGACCGGGTTCACGCTGTTTCCACTGGCGGGCAGCCTGGTGGCGGTGGTCACGGGCTGGTTTGCCCGACGTGAAATCGAGGCGGCCGGCGGCGCTATCCAGGGCGACGGCCTGGCCTTGGCCGGGTTGATCCTCGGGTGTATCGGCGTCGGCCTGTCGGTGCTGGGCTTCTGCATGGTGGGATCGGTCATTGGCATCTCGCTGTGTCTGGGGCTCTTCGCCTCGACCATCGAAAAATCGAGCGCCGCCTTGCCTCTGCTGGTGGTGTTCATGTGACATCGGCACAACGCGCAAGGGCATAGCCAGGAGGCACAGATGGCCAAGAAAACCACGTCAGCCAAGAAATCCGAGCCAAAGAAGGAAGAGTCCGCCGACCTGGGCCAGACCCCGATGATCTGGGTCGTGGTGGCGCTGGTGGTCGTGGCGCTCATGTGCAGCTGCTGCCTGCTGATGTTCCTGGGCTGGACCTACGGCGATCAGGTTGTGGGTCTCTTCTTCCCCGGCTAGCTTGGCTTCATGACCGTCGCCTGACGTTCGGGACATCGACACGGCGGCACCGCCAACTGTACGAAGATGACCCGTGGCGCTGCGTGAATTGGCGGCTGACGGCCCCCAAATCAGAGTCCCGCCTCGCCTTACCCCTAAGATTTTTGTAATCCTTCCCCGATAGACTGCGACAAGTCGTGCCGTTTCCCCACGCAGATTCGCATTCCCTGAAAATGGCGCTGGCTCAAAAGTGGTGAGTTCAGAAGTGGGTGCGGTCAGGTCCCACCGCCGCCACGGATGCATTCTATTGGTCACAAGGAGTATCGAGCATGAAGTCATTGGTGGGTGCGCTTGAAAGCGCGGCTGACGGTGCTTTTGTGGTTGACGAACAGCTGGAGATTGTCTATGCCAATCGAGCCGCCAAGAGGGTTCTGGGCACACGACTCCTTGAAGAGACGCCCATACGCTGCTATGAACTCCTGCAAGGTCGAGACGACCACGATCGCCTGATATGCCGGGAGAACTGCGAAATTGCGAAGAAGCTCTTGACGGGAGGGCGGGTTTCGAATTTTGACCTGCAAGTGGAGACTCAACCAGAGGAGAGCCGCTGGATCAACATGAGCGTGTTCCGTTACGCGGATCCGCAGGCTGACAAGCCATATGTCTTTCACCTCTTTCGCGACATCACCCAAAAGAAGAAAGAAGTGCGGTTGGTCGAGAAGCTGGTAGAGGTCGCCAGGAACTACCACCGAATCCCATCTGAAATCGTTCCCAGTCAAGAATCTAGCCAGCGCCACGAGTCACTGACCCGACGTGAACGCCAAGTCCTGAGTTTGTTGGCTCAGGGCAAGAGCACATCGGAGATCGGTCAGGGCCTGACCATCAGTGTCAACACCGCCAGAAACCACATCCAGAACATCCTGGAAAAGCTGGAGGTCCACACTCGACTGGAAGCCGTGATCTACGCCATCGATCACAATCTCCTGGGCCAGGGGCAGTAGACTCCACCGCGAAGACCCCCAAATAGTGCAGCTTCACCAGAGAAACCATCCTCCCGCATCTTCCTGCTGGGCGGCGTCAAGGCTACGCTCAATCTACTAAGCCGAGAGTTGGAGAACAGGAGGAAGTGTGATGTCCCGGAAGATCATGCTGGCAGTTTGTGTTGTGGCGGTCGGTTCATTTTTGGTCGTGCCTGCTTTTGCATCAGCGCCGGCCGATGGCGGGGGAGCGACGACCGTCAACGGCTGGTACGGGGGCGAGGAGATCTACTACATCAACGGAGGCGTGGAGCAGAGGGTGACTCAGCCGGGCCACCTGGCTGACATCTACGTGATAGGCGACGTTCCACGCATGTACCAGGCTAACGTCGTCGAGGCCATCCCGGGCGAGGCGGGTTACTCCCCTCACTGGGATGTCAACTTTGTTAACACCGCCGAGGGGGTCACCCTGAACGACATTCTGGCCTCAGGCTATGCATCATCTAAGTTCGACTCAGAGGGGGTGCTCTTTGACAATGTCCAAGACATCCAGGATGCGGCAGATGCCGGACTGGTGACCATCTCTACGCCGGGCGTCGTGGTGCTGTGTCCGATCATCTCCGAGAAGGCCGCCGATGCCCCAGGCAATACCCAGGCTCCGGAGGACTTCGCCTCGTTTCCGGAGACTTTCTAGCCGTTCTCCGTGATCTGGGGGAGGATCGGCGTTTCGTGACGGCCCAGTAGCGAACAGGGGAACATGTATGGCCCCGACCGCCGGTCGGGAGCGGGCAGCAGAAGCCGATCCCAAGGGAGGCCGAACCGATCGAAGATCGAGTTCGGCCTCCTTCTCCGTTTGGCGCGCGCCGATCGGACTGCCGCCAGGCTCATCTTTCAAGCAGGTCGACGAAACGGGCCCTCCCCAGCGGCAGCCAGGGATTTGAGCTCCTCCAGGCCGGCTTCGACGCGGGGGCGTTCTTCTTCAGACAGCGCCAGCGCCTCGAACTCCTCTCGATCGTGGACTTCCATCCGACCGTCCGTATACACCACCAGGTCCAGAGCCAGGTCCTCCTGGGTCAGGTCGGACCCTTCCAGGCGCGCCGGGCGGGCCAGGTTGCAGTACCAGCCCTTCAGTTCGCCCGTCTGGCCATCGTGGATCTCGAACACGTTGTACCAGCGGTCGGCGTAGAAGGTCTCCACGAAGCGGTCCCCTGCGAGGATCGTCAAATCACCGACCCGCGCCTTGGCGCGATTGAAGATCGCTTCCAGCTTCCACTCCGTCGGCGTCCGAGACAGGAAGCGGCCGGTGTATCGCCAGACCTCGGTCCCGGCAGCGTCGAGCTTGTGGACCGTCACCGGATCGCTCACGGCAGCACCTGGAATGCCCGGTCGGGATCGAGGGCGAGGCGGACCCGCGCGCCCACCTCCGGGAATCCATCCCAGAAACTGAAGACGAAGGTCAGGTGCTGCCCGGACGCGGCCTGGATGACCGCCCTGAGCTGGCTGCCGCGGAAGGACCGCTCGACGACGAGGCCCTCCAGGATCGGGCCGCGGCCGCCGTCCAGCGCGGCCGCATCCGGCCGGATGAGGAGCGTGACCTCCCCCGAGGTCTCGGCTTGCACCGGGAAGGAGCCCAGGCCCGTTTCCGCCGACCAGCCGGCGCCGTCAGGCACCACGCGGCCGGGGATCAGATTATCGAGGCCCAGGAAGCGGGCCACGAAGGGGCTGACCGGCCGGCGGAACATCGCTTCGGGGGTGTCGATCTGCTCCACCCGGCCGTGGTTGAGGACCAGCACGCGGTCGGCGACGGCGAAGGCCTCCTCCTGGTCGTGGGTGACGTAGATCGCCGTCTGCTGAAGCTCTCCCAGCAGGTCGGGCAGCTCCAGCATCAGCTCCTCCTTGAGGGCACGGTCGAGGTCGCCCAACGGCTCGTCGAGCATCAGCAGCTTTGGCCGGGGGGCCAGCGAGCGCGCCAAGGCCACCCGCTGGCGCTCACCGCCGGACAGTTCATCGACGGCGCGGGTCTCAAAGCCGGCCAGCCCAACCAGGTCCAGCATGGAGGCCACCCGAACGACGATCTCATCCGGGGCGTGATCCAGCATCCGCAGCCCGAAGGCCAGGTTGTGGAAGACATCCATATGAGGGAAGAGGGCGAAGTCCTGGAACATCAAGCCAAAACCGCGGGCATGAGGCGGCACGCCGGCCAGGTCTCGCCCGTCCCACAGAACGCGGCCCGAATCGAGCGGTTCCAGTCCGGCGATCAGGTGCAGCGTGGTGCTCTTTCCGCAGCCGCTCGGCCCGAGCAAGGCCAGGATTTCGCCCCGGTGGACGTCAAAGGAGACGCCGTCCACGGCCCGCAGGTCGCCGAAGGCCTTGTGCAGGGCGACGGCCTGAAGCC
>Ga0315535_1002713_pt1 | contig 11114 bp, 8 predicted proteins | sample SalMarSW160220MG_2_FD_203092 | JGI IMG/M metagenome (GOLD analysis project Ga0315535, IMG submission 203092) | Salt marsh sediment microbial communities from the Plum Island Ecosystem LTER, Massachusetts, United States - Salt Marsh Sediment SW1602-20 ...
GCCTGGTCAGCGGGTTCGGATTCAACCAGCCCTGTGCAGTTGCCTCGACTGTGGCGCATGACAGCCACCACATGCTGGTGGTGGGCACCCAGGAGAGCGACATGGCCTTGGCTGCCAACAAGCTGGCTGAGGTTGGCGGAGGGCAGGTGGTAGTTAAGGACGGGCAGGTGATCGGCCTGGTCGAGTTGAACATTGCCGGGCTGATGTCGACCGAGGGTGTCGAAGAAGTGGCGCGCAAGGCAAAAACCGTGCTGGAGGGCTTCCGCGCCTGCGGTTGCAAGCTGAACAACCCCAACATGCAGCTCAGCCTGCTGGCCCTGGTGGTTATCCCTGACCTGCGTATATCGGACAAGGGCTTGGTGGACGTCAACCACTTTGAGCTCGTGCCGGTGCTTGAGAAAATCTAAAGGTGGGTCGTGGCAAATTTCCCCTTTAAACGACTGCAATCCGAACTGGCAAATCTGATCTCTCACACCCCGGCTGGTCAGCGTCTGCTTTCTGAACCGGAACTGGCCAAGAAAATGGGGGTCTCGCGGGCTACCTTACGTGAAGCCATGCGTACCTTCGAGACCCAGGGCCTGATCCGGCGTCGCCAGGGTGCAGGGACATTCGTCGTTGGACAGGTACCCGTGCTCGAAAGCGGGCTGGAGATCCTGGAAAGCCTGGATACGATGGCTCGCCGCTTGAACCTGGAAGTCACATTCAGTGATCTACAGACCGAGCGGGTTTTTGCTGATCAGAATCTGGCTGAACAACTGGATGTACCCCTGGCTACGCATCTTTCGCGCATTTGTCGGGTCATCCGGGCCGACGAGCGCCCGGTAGCTTACCTGATCGATACCCTGCCGGAAGATGTGCTCAAGCTGGAAGATTTGCCTAATTCGTTTTCGGGTTCGGTGCTGGATCACCTGGTCGCGTGCGGTGCACCTTTGACTGTTGCGCGCACGGCTATCAGCGCGATCGGCGCCAGCGCGGAGGTGGCCAAGTCCATCGAAATTCAACGTGGCGACGTCTTGCTGCAGTTCGAGTCACAATTGTTCGATGCAAAGAGCCGGGTGGTAGATTACACCCTGAGCTATTTCATCCCCGGTTATTTTAATTTCCACGTCGTGCGCCGTGTGGGCACTGGTGGATAACTTGCCGTGTGTAAAACGCGACAATAAAAAATAATCTCAATTATCAAATATCTGGAGGTTTTACAATGCGTAGTTTTGCTGGTCGTGACATTTTGTCACTCAAGGATTTTGAACGGAACGAATTTTTCCATGTTTTCGAAGTCGCCGATGAATTGGAGCCAATCGCTCGCAGCCGTCGCAACACCGACTTGCTGACCGAGAAAACCCTGGTGACGGCTTTCTACCAGCCGTCCACCCGTACGCGCCTGGCTCACGAAGCCGCCATGCACCGCCTGGGTGGTCACGTGACCGGTTTTTCGGACGCCAAAATGACCCGCGCTGGCGACTTTTACCAGGAGTCGATCAAGGATACGGTCAAGATGCTGGAGTACTACGGCGATGTGATCGTTATGCGTCACTTCCAGAAAGGCGCGCCGCACGAAGCCGCCAAGTGGGCTTCGATCCCGATTCTCAACGGCGGCGACGGCTGGGGTGAGCACCCGACCCAGATCCTGACCGACCTGTACACGGTCCTGACGGAACGCGGCACCATCGACGGTCTGCGCTGGGTTGCCGTCGGGGACATGCGCATGCGCACCATGCACTCACTGGGTCACGCGTTGACTCAGTTCGACTGCCCGATCACCTTCGTGGCGCCTCCCGGCATGGAAATGCCCGAAGAATATGAAAAAGACTTCAAAGATATGGCTTTGGATTTCAGTTACGCTGAGCATGTCGGGGATGTGATCGGTGAGGCGGACGTGATCCTGGTCGAACCGACCGTCCAGCCCGATTACACCAAATCTCGTGATGAGCGCTCTGGCGAACTGCCCACAACGCCCGACAACTATAAGATCACGCGTGACCTGCTGACCAACAAAGCCAAGTCCGACGCGATCCTGCTGCACTCCCTGCCCCGCATGGACGAAATCCCCTCCGATGTGGACATCACCCGCTGGTCCCGCTACTGGCAGGAAGCCTTCAACGGCGTGGTCATGCGCATGGCGCTGCTGGCCCTGGTTCTGGGCAAGATGGAATAGTTTAGTTGGGTAGTTACTCATCATTAGGAGACAAAAGAAATGCAGACTGACCTGAGAGGTCGCGATCTGATCGGCGACCTGGATTTTTCCAAAGAAGAAGTCGAAACCGTCCTGGAGGTTGCCTGGGACCTGAAGCGCAAGCGCGCGTTGGGCGAATCCCATGCTTACCTGCGCGACAAGGTGCTGGCGATGTTGTTCTTCTTCAGCAGCACACGCACGCGCGGATCCTTCGAAGCCGGCATGGCGCAGTTGGGTGGTCACGCGGCTTTCATTGAAAGCCGCACTACCCAGATTTCCCACGGCGACACCGAGACCGAAATGGGTGAGATCTTCGGTCGTTATTTTGACGGTATCGCCATCCGTCATGTGGACTGGGGGATCGGCAACCGTTATCTCAATCTGGTGGCCCAGGCCTCACGTGTACCGGTGCTCAACATGCAGTGTGAGATCTACCATCCGCACCAATGTCTGGCCGATCTGATGACCATCATGGAGAAGAAGGGCCGCGACCTGCGCAAGAAGAAAATGGTTGTTTCGTGGGCCTATGCCTCTTCGTATCTCAAACCGATTTCGGTACCGCAGTCATTGATCCTGCAAATGCCGCGCTTTGGTATGGATGTGGTCCTGGCGCACCCGCCGGAATTCAAGCTGATGCCCGATATTATGGAGCAGGCTCAGGAACAGGCGCGCAAATTCCATACCGGTTTCGAGGTTGTGGACGACATGGAAGAAGCCTTCAAGGATGCCGATGTGGTGTATGCCAAATCCTGGGGGCCGCTGCTGACCACCCAGGATCCTGAAGAAGGCAAGCGCATCCAGGACCAGTACAAGCACTGGATCACAGATGCCCGCAAGATGAAGCTGGCCAAGGACGATGCCATCTACATGCACCCGCTGCCCGCCGACCGGGACGTCGAAGTCACCAGCGAGGTGATGGATGGACCGAACTCGGTTGTCTTTGATCAGGCCGAGAACCGCCTGCACGCACAGAAAGCTGTCATGGCGCTGACCATGCGCTAAAAGGAGAAAGAATATTTATGGGTAAAAAAGTTGCTGTTATTGCCATCGGTGGCAATTCGCTGATCAAAGATAAATCTCACCAGACGGTCGAGGATCAATACCAGGCTGCCACAGAAACGGCCCTGCACATTGCGGACATGATTGAAGCCGGCTGGGATGTGGTCATCGGTCACGGAAACGGACCGCAGGTCGGGTTCATCCTGCGCCGTTCGGAGATCGCCGCCAAAATCGAGGGCATGCATGAAGTCCCGCTGGACGTCTGCGGAGCCGACACTCAGGGCGCGATTGGATATGCCCTGCAGCAAAACCTGCAAAACGAACTGCGCCGCCGCGGCATCCATAAGCCGGTGGCAACCGTTGTGACCCAGGTTCTGGTCGATCGCGAAGATCCGGCCTTTAAAAACCCGACCAAACCGATCGGCGGATTCATGGCCGAGGCCGAGGCCAAGCGCCGTCAATCCGAGATGGGCTGGAACATGGTCGAAGACGCCGGCCGCGGCTGGAGGCGGGTCGTTGCCTCGCCGCTCCCGAAGGAAATCGTCGAGCTGGAGGCCATCAAGGCTTTGATCACTGCGGGCGCGATCGTCATCGCGGTGGGTGGCGGCGGTATCCCCGTCATCCGGGACGACCATGGCGACTTGCAGGGTGTTGCAGCGGTGATCGACAAGGATTTCGGTTCCAGCTTGCTGGCCCAAAACGTCGGGGCCGAGATGTTCGTGATCTCCACTGCTGTCGAGAAAGTTGCGCTGAATTTCGGCAAGCCCGATCAGAAATGGTTGGACACCATGACCAAAGCCGAAGCTGATAAATATCTCGCTGAAGGGATTCACTTCGCCAAGGGCTCGATGGCGCCGAAAATCAAGGCCATCACCTGGTTTCTCGAAAATGGTGGTAAGCAGGCTTTGATCACCAATCCGGAGAATATTGGCCACGCGCTCAATAAAGAGACTGGCACCTGGATTACACCTTAGTCTTGGTCTACTGGCGGAGACCTCTAAAGGTCTCCGCCAGTAGATCTAGAAGGAAACTTGTGATATGTTCCCTACTGAAACGAGCGGGGTTCCCATTTTCACTCAACCCAGAACCGAGTTTGAAAATGATGCCTGGAAGCGAAGGTTATCCTTCTTCCAGGAGCATTTAGTAACCTGACCATCAGACCAAAATAGTGAAAAACGCCATTCGTCGCTCCTCTCGCATCATCGCCTCTCCCATCGCAGTGCCGTTGTTGTTGGCGCTGGTGGCCTTGCTGGCGTACGGCCCCTTTTTTACTCAATTGGGTTTTTATTGGGACGAACTGGTCATACTGTGGATTGGCACCCAGCTTGGCCCGGATGGGCTGGCGCATTATTTTGCGACTAACCGTCCATTCTGGGGGATGATTTATCAGATCACAGTTCCGTTGATTGGTCCGTTTCCCTGGCGCTGGCAGTTATTTGCCATTTTCTGGCGCTGGCTGGCGGCGGTGCTGGCCTGGGGCATATTACGCCAAACCTGGCGGCGAAATTCCAATCTGGCTTTGTGGGGCGGACTGTTTTTCCTGGTTTATCCCGGCTTTATTGAACAATTCATTTCGCTGATGTACAGCCATTTTTTCATCGTGCTGTGTGCGTTCCTGGGGTCTTTGTATCTGAACTTGTTGGCACTCCGCCAGCCGCACCGGGCACCCTGGCTGCATGCGGGAGCGTTGTTGTTATCCTTCATCAACTTGCTGACGATGGAGTACTTCTTCTTTTTGGAGTTCATCCGTCCGGTGTTGTTGTGGGTGGCTCTTGGAGATGAAATACCCGAATGGCGTGCGCGTTTCAAACGTACGTTGCGGGTTTACTGGCCCTATCTGTTCCTGATATTTGGGATTGGTATCTGGCGTGCTTTCTTCTTCCAGTTCCAGAACACCAATTACCAATACGTGCTCCTGGATGAAATCCGCTCTGCTCCGTTGGCCGGATCATGGCACCTGCTCCAGTCTGTGGTCGCCAGTCTGTGGGTGACGCTTGTGACAGCCTGGTCCCGACTCTTCACTCAACCTTTTTTGTGGGAAGGTGGGAAGCGTTTGATGGTGCTTTTCGTCGGGGTGGTGCTCCTCACAGCCGCGAGCTTGCTGTGGTTCCTGCGCCAGCAGCGGCTGGAGTCCGATCCGGGACCTGAGCGCAGCGCCTCAAAGTCTGCTATCCTGGTCGGCTTGTGGGCGGCACTGGTCGGGGGCGTTCCCTTCTATTTGGTCAAACTGTTCCCAAAGCTGGATTACAACGGCGACCGCTTTTCGCTGCCCTTCATGCTGGGCGCCTGCCTGGTTCTGGCCGGGTTGATCGGCCTGCTGCCGGGCCGCTCGTTATGGAAGTGGCTGGTCTTGAGTCTGATCGTCTCACTGTCCGCCGGTTACCAGGTTACGGTGGCCAACACCTACCGCCGTGACTGGGCCTTCCAGCAGGCCTTTTTCTGGCAGATGACCTGGCGCATGCCTGGCCTTGAACCGGGAACGACATTGCTGGTCAACGACCTGCCGCTGACTTATTTCAGCGACAACACCCTGACCGCACCCTTGAACTGGATCTATGCACCCGGCAACCGTACCCAGCACATGGACTATATGCTGTACTTTGTCTCGGTGCGCTTGGGCCGCGGACTTCCGGCTCTGCAGCCGGGGTTGCTGATCGCGCAAGATTATCTGGCCGCCAGTTTTACTGGGAATACTTCCCAGGCGGTCGCAATCCAATATGACCCCCCGGGATGCTTGCGTGTGCTTGAGCCGGACATCGACCCTGGGAATCGCTTACTCCCGGAGGAGATGCGCGATGCAGCCGGGATTTCGCAAACCGCCCCCATTCAAGACGCGGGTGCTGTCCTGCTGCCATCCCTATATGGGGGCGGCCCGGCCCATGGGTGGTGCTACTATTTCGAAAAAGCCGACCTGGCTCGCCAGCAGGCTGATTGGCAAAAGGTCGTTAAACTTGGGGAACAGGCTTTTTCAACCGGGGATTACCCCAATGATCCGCTGGAGCGTTTCGTCTTCATCGAAGGCTATGCTCATTCTGGCAACTGGAAGCGCGCGGCCCAGCTTTCGAAGGAAAGCTACCGCATATCCCCGGAATATCTGGGCGCGCCCTTATGTGCTCTGTGGCAGCGCATCGCTGAGAACACACCTGACACTCCTGACAAGCAGGTTACCCTTAAGGATGTCCAAGGTCAATTCGGTTGCTCCTCATAAAGTCTGGTCAGTGGTCGGATACCACTCATGCTAAAATATATCCGAGAGAAAGGAGGTCGAAAAAAAAATTAAAGCCTAGGTAGCATTGCTTCCTAACATTGGTGTTTAACCCTATCTCTATTCTCTAGGAGGAGGATAAAGTATGCGAAACAAAATATTGCACGTCGCCTTACTGGCAGTTGCGTTCGTCATGATCGTGAGCGCTTGTGGACCAACCCCGACAGCGGCTCCGGCACCTGCCACCCAGGCCCCGGCCATGACCGAGGCCCCAGCAGCCACGGAAGCCCCTGCCATGACCGAAGCACCGGTAGCTGGGGATTTCATCTTCGGTATACTGATGGTTGGACCCTACAATGACCACGGCTGGAGCCAGGCTCACTACGAGGCTGGCCAGTATGTCGAGCAGATGATCCCCGGCACCAAGATGATCTACATTGACAAGGTCAACCCCGCTGATCGCCCCGGTACCACCCCGGCTCAACTGGCCGAGGAATTGGTTTCCCAGGGCGCCAAGCTGATCATCTTCAACTCGGATGATATGAAAGACAGCAGCACGGAATTTGCCCAGGCACACCCTGACATCTTTGTCATTATGGCCTCCGGTGACCAGGTCTGGCAAGATGGTAAGGACTACACCGCTATGCCCAATATGACCAACATCATGGGCAAGATGATTTATGGCAAGATGATGGCTGGTTGCGCGGCTGCGTTGACCACCCAGACCGGAAAGATCGGTTACCTTGGACCATTGATCAACGATGAGACTCGCCGCCTGGCATCTTCCGCTTATCTGGGCGCCAAATATTGCTGGACAGAATACCTGGGTAAAGACCCGGCTGCCTTGCAATTCAAGGTTACCTGGATTGGTTTCTGGTTCAATATTCCTGGTGTTACCTCTGACCCGACCCAAGTTGCTGACGACTTCTATAACAGCGGCTATGACGTGGTTATTTCTGGTATCGACACCACCGAAGCCCTGGCTGAGGCCAAGAAGATGGCCGATGGCGGTAAAAATGTCTGGGCGGTACCCTATGATTTTGTAGGCGCCTGCGCTGAAGGCTCGAGTATTTGCTTGGGCGTCCCGTATTTCAACTGGGGTCCCTCCTATGTGATCGCCATCAAGAGTGCCATGGATGGCAGTTGGCAGTCGCACTTTGAATGGAATGCCCCCGACTGGACTGACATCAACAACAAGGACACTTCGGCTGTTGGTTTTGAGAAGGGTCCGGCTTTGAGCGCGGATGCTGCTTCCAACCTGGATCAATTCATCGGCTCTTTGGCCGGTGGGCTGGATCTATGGACGGGTCCAATCTCCCTGCAAGATGGCACAGCTTATCTGCAGGATGGCGAAGTTGCTACTGATCAGCAGATCTGGTACCTGCCGCAACTGTTGGAAGGCATGGAAGGCCAGAGCGTTTCCTCTCAGTAAACTTTGTTTTGACATGGGGGAGGGCCTTTTCTGCCCTCCCCCTTCCTTCAACTGTCACTTGGCGACAGCTTTTGTAGACAGGACGGCCCATGAACGTTGAACTCAGGCACATCCACAAGCACTTCGGTGCAGTGCATGCGAATGATGACATTACACTGAGCATCCCGGCTGGGACGATTCAGGGGATTTTGGGGGAAAACGGTGCTGGAAAAAGCACCCTTATGAAGGTTCTCTCCGGATTTATTCAGGCTGACAGCGGCGAGATTTTACTGGACGACCAACCTGTGATCATCAATTCCCCTGCGGATGCCATCCAGCATGGGGTGGGAATGCTGCATCAGGACCCGCTGGATTTTCCACCGATGCGGATCAGCGATAATTTTATAATAGGTCGCGGCGGCGCCTTATTTCCCAATCACAATGCGATCGTACGTGAAATCAAGCAGCTGGCTGACAAATTCGGCTTTTCGCTCGACCCCGAAGCCTACGTCGATTCGCTAACTGTTGGCGAACGGCAGCAGCTTGAAATCATCCGTCTGTTGTGGTTGGGGGCACGCGCATTGATTCTGGATGAACCGACGACAGGTATCAGCGCCTTGCAAAAAGAGAAATTATTTAAGACCCTAAAGCTTTTGGCTGAACAGGGCAAAACGATCATCTTTGTTTCGCACAAGCTGGAAGATGTGGAACAGCTTTGCCATCGCGTGGCTGTCTTGCGGGCGGGTCAGTTGGTGGGTGAGACGAAAGCGCCTTACAAGATCGAAAAACTGGTCGAGATGATGTTTGGAAAAATGATCACACTGGGCAAACGAAAATCATTCAAACCCGGACCGGTAATTTTAAGTCTACGGGATGTTGCCATTGAAGATGCACGCTTAAAGTTAAGTGACATAAACCTGGAAGTCCATGCCGGAGAAGTAATTGGCCTGGCAGGCATGGAGGGCAGCGGGCAGGGTCCGTTCCTGCGTGCCTGTGCCGGTCTGGTGCGGCCGGTCAACGGGAAAGTTATTGTTGGTGATAGTGATTTGACGGGCAAGAACTACCACGGCTTCAAAAGGAGAGGGGTCAGCTTTTTACCCGCTGCCCGTTTGGAAGACGGACTGGTGCCCGGATTGAATCTGACCGAGCATTTCATCCTGGCTGAGAAACCGCAAGGGCTTTTCATTGATAATAGCTGGGGGCGTAAATTGGCTGAGGAACGAATCTCCGCCTTCAATATTCGCGGTATGCCAGTCAGTCCAGTCGAGTCACTCTCGGGAGGCAACCAGCAGCGTGCCCTGTTGGCCTTGTTGCAGGATCCGCTTTCCCTGGTATTGCTTGAGCATCCCACGCGCGGCCTGGATATCGAATCGGTCATCTACATCTGGAGCAAACTCAAAGAACGCTGCCGCCAGGGGTCGGCGATCATCTTTATCTCGTCGGACCTGGAAGAAATTCTGCAGTACAGTGACCGTGTCCTGGTTTTCTTCAGCGGGCAGGTTTCCCCGCCCTTGGAAGCGGAGAAAACGAGTGTGGATCAATTGGGTTACCTGATTGGCGGAAAAGGTTGGTCAGACACCTTCGCATCACAAAGGAGTCTTCATGCTTAAGAGCAAGCGCTGGATCAATTTTATCTTCCAAATCGCAGCCCTGGTATTGGCTCTGCTCTTTACCTCGCTGATTCTCCTGGCGGTGGGAGCGCCTCCACTTCAGGCATATAAAAACATTCTTGCCGGGGCATTTGGCTCGTGGGACAGTTTTTCGAACGTATTGGTCGCCTGGGTTCCGCTTCTGCTGACCACCGCGGGACTGTTGATCACCTTCGCAGCCGGGTTGTGGAATATCGGTGTCGAGGGGCAGATTGTCCTGGGTGCGATCGGCACGACCTGGGTCCTGCGCTTACTGCAGGACTCGAGCTGGCCACCGGCCCTGATCCTGATCCTGGCCATCCTGGCTGGTATGATCGGAGGTGCGCTTTGGGCAGCCCTGGCCGGAGTTTTGAAGACCTTCGGTGGCGTGAACGAAATTTTTGGAGGTTTGGGACTTGACTTCGTCGCCACCGCCATGACCCTCTGGTTGATCTTCGGCCCGTGGAAGCGGCCGGGTATCGGCTCGATGAGCGGTACGGAACCCTTCCCCGAACACCTGTGGCTACCGCAGATTACGGATTTTCGGATCAGCGCCTGGGCCTTGGGTCTGGCGATTGTTGGGATGGTGATTGTCTACTTTCTCCTGCAAGGCACTTATTTTGGTCTGAAGCTCAAAGCTGTGGGCAAGAACATCAAAGCCGCTTTCCTGTTGGGCGTTCCTACCTGGCAGTACCTGATGCTCTCCTTCATCCTGTGCGGTATGTTTGCCGGGACGGCTGGCGCCATCCAGGTGACGGCGGTCTACCATCGCCTGATCCCCTCGATCTCGAGCGGTTATGGCTGGTTGGCGCTGCTGGTAGCCATGCTGATCAATTACCAGGCGATCTGGGCTGCACCGGTGGCTTTGTTTTATGCTGCCCTCAATATTGGCAGCATCCGCTTGCCGATCGTCTTGAAACTCGATTCGTCACTCTCTGGCGTGCTGCAAGGCATGTTGGTACTCTTCGTCCTACTCGGCGAAGGGGTACGCCAACGTCTGCTGCGCCGTTCGTGAGGTAGCTATGACTACGGAAACCATCATAATTGGATTAGCTGGAGTATTGGCCTCGGCAGCACCGGTTCTGTTTGCCGTGATTGGCGAGACGATTTCCGAACGAGCGGGCGTGATCAACCTGTCCGTCAACGGGACCATCATCCTGTGCGCCATGGGCGGGTTCGCCGTCGCGGTTCGGACCGATAGCCTGCTACTTGGATTTCTGATGGGCGCTCTGATCGGCGCCCTGGTGGCTTTGATCGTGGCTTTCAGCAGCATCACCCTCAAACTATCTCAAGTGGCGGTTGGTTACGTGCTGGTTTTGACCACCCGCGACCTGGCTTATTTTCTCGGCAATCCCTTTATGGGACTCCCGGGTCCGCGTCTGCCCGGTTGGAATCTGCCGCTCTTAAGCCAGATCCCGATCCTGGGCCCACTGTTTTTTCGCCAGGACCTGATGACCTACCTGAGTTACCTGTTGATCTTTTTGGCCTGGGTGTGGATCTTCAAGACCCGGCCGGGATTGATGCTTCAGGGGATCGGCGAACGTCCGGCGGCTGCCTTCGTACGTGGGGCCAATGTTACGCGTATGCGTTACTTCTACACAGTCTTGGGCGGCGCCTTGACGGGTTTGGCCGGCCCGATGTACTCTTTGAGTGTCAAGGCCGGCTGGAAGGGGACCATTTCTGGCCTGGACGGGATCG
>Ga0315535_1002717_pt1 | contig 11098 bp, 12 predicted proteins | sample SalMarSW160220MG_2_FD_203092 | JGI IMG/M metagenome (GOLD analysis project Ga0315535, IMG submission 203092) | Salt marsh sediment microbial communities from the Plum Island Ecosystem LTER, Massachusetts, United States - Salt Marsh Sediment SW1602-20 ...
TTGACGCGGAAGCCGGCCACGACCACGGTCGCAGTCGTCGGGATCACGGTCGTGCACGGGCGAATCCGTGAGATCGACATCGTGGGCGACCCGGTGAAGGTGCGAGCGGTGCTCCGCTCCGTCGCCCCGAGGGAAACGCAGGCGGCAGGATGCCGGGCTAGGCGGGATCGTCGGGAGCGACGGCAACCGTCCCGTCCGGCGCCTCGACCAGGAGCGGCTCACCACGATCGGACCGCAGCCGGTTGGCGTAGTCGAGGCTGCCCTTCGCCCCTGGCTCGACGTCGCCCCGCGCCGGCACGACGCGGCCGTTGTAGTCGCGATGGGCCACTGGGCCCAGCACGCACGTCCCGTCCTCCAGCGCCTTCACGATGGCCTGGCTGAGCGCGCCCTCGGACTGCCAGCCCTCGCCGTTATCGATCAGGTTCTGGAGGAACGCCACCGGGTAGAAGTTGCGGCCGTCCTGCTCGGCCTGGAGCTCGGGGTCGATCATGGCGGTCCCTTTCATCGCAACGTGACACGTCCGGCCGCGGGACGACGGCCGGCGCGAGTGCCGCGAAGAACCCGCCGATCGCCGGCGGTCTCGCTGCACCCAGTGGCAGGATTCTACGTGCCGCGGTGCGACCGGTCCGGCTCCGCAGGGACCGGCCGATGCCGCTCACGGCGGCCACCACGTCCGAGCCCCCGACGCTGCCGTCGCCGTGCGGCGCATCGCACCTGCTATACTGACTGACCGTCAGTCACTTCAGGGGGTCCGAATGGCCGCTCGACCCAGCTCTCGCGGCCGGACACGATCCGCCGATCGCCGTGCCGACCTCGTGGAGGCCGCGCTGGCATCGTTCGTCGCCAAGGGCGTCAACGGCGCCTCGGTCGACGACATCGTGGCGGCAGCCGGGGTGGCCAAGGGCACCTTCTACCTCTACTTCGGATCGAAGGACGAGATCGTGAACGCCGTGGCGGAACGGATGGTGGCCCGTGTGGGCGACGAGGTCGAGGCGGCGGCCGGTGCGGCCGGGCTCGACGCCGTGGGCCGCCTCCGGAGCCTGGGCGCGGCCATCGCTGCGGTCGGCGGGGCGCCGCACGAGCAGAACCTGATCGACATCTTTCACCGGCCGGAGAACCTGGCCGTGCATGATCGCATGGCCGATCAGGTGATCGTCCGCCTCGCTCCCACCCTCGAGCGGATCGTCGCCGAGGGCGTCGCTGCAGGCGCGTTCCTGCCCCAGGATCCGCCGCTGGCGGCCGCGTTCGTCCTGGGCTGCTTCTCGCGACTTCACGACGTGGTCGGCAGACCCCAGGACGCGGCCGGCGTGCTGGAGGCGCTCGACGACTTCGTGTTGCGGGGCCTGGGTTACACAGGAGAGATCGAGGCGTGAGCGAGCTCGTCATCCGTACCACGGGGCTCTCCAAGCAGTACCGCGGCGGAGTCCTCGCGGTCGACCGCGTCGATCTCCGCGTGGCGGCCGGGGAGATCTACGCGTTCCTGGGGCTCAACGGCGCCGGCAAGTCGACGACCATCCGGATGCTGCTCGGCATGATCGCGCCGACGGGCGGGCGGGCAGAGGTGCTCGGGCAGCAGGTCCGCGCGGACGCCACGGAGCTCTGGCGCCGCGTGGGTCACATGGTCGAGACGGCGACGGCCTATCCGGAGCTCACGGTCCGCGAGGACCTGGACGTCTCGCGCCGCCTGCATGGCGTCCGCGACACGGCCACCGTCGATCACATGATCGGCCAGCTCGGGCTCGCGGCCTATGCGGGTCGACGCACGCGAACCCTGTCCCTCGGCAACCTCCAGCGCCTCGCGATCGCGCGTGCCCTGCTCCACGAGCCGGACCTCCTGATCCTCGACGAGCCCGCCAACGGCCTCGATCCGGCGGGTGTCGTCGAGATCCGCGAGCTGCTGCGCGGGCTCGCCCGGGACCGTGGTGTCACGGTGTTCATGTCGAGCCACATCCTGGCCGAGGTCGATCTGCTCGCGACGCGGATCGGCATCGTGCATCGCGGCCGCCTGATCGAGGAGCTGGACAGCATGGCGCTCGAGCGCCATCGCGATCGGCGCCTGGAGATCGGCGCCCGCGAACTCGATCTGGCGGAGCGGGCGCTGCGCGACGCCGGATACCAGCCGTACCGCCGGCCAGACACCGCTGCGCCGCTGCTCGAGCTGCGGGAGCTCGGGGCGCTCGACGCCCCCGACGAGATCGCGAAGCTGCTCGTGGCGGCCGGGACGGCACCTACGCACCTGGCCCTGGCCCGGGAGACCCTGGAGGACCATTTCATGCGCCTGACCGGCGTCGACGAGGCCGCCGCATGAGCGGCCTGCGTGCCGCGATCGAGACCGAGCTGCTCAAGAGCCGCCGGTCGAGGGTCCCCTGGGCCGTCGCGATCGGGTTCACCATCGCTCCCCTCGTGAGCGGCCTGTTCATGATCATCCTCAAGGATCCGGATCGTGCCCGGCAGCTCGGGCTCCTGGGCCAGAAGGCGCAGCTCGTCGGCGGCACGGCCGACTGGCCATCGTTCCTCGGCATGCTGTCGCAGGCGGTCGCGGTGGGCGGCGCGGTCCTGTTCGCTTTCCTGACCGCGTGGGTGTTCGGCCGGGAGTTCGCCGACCGGACGATTCGGGGCCTGCTTGCCTCGCCCACGGCGCGGGCCTCGATCGTCACCGCCAAGATGCTGGTGGTCGCCGCCTGGTCCGTGGTCATCGCCGCGTGGGTCCTGGTCCTGGGGCTGGCGGTGGGCGCGGCGGTCGATCTGCCCGGCTGGTCCGCCGCCGAGGCGACGGGCACGCTGGCCGGGACCGCAGCCGCCGCCGTGCTGACGATCGGCCTCCAGACGGTTACCGCGCTGTTCGCGACCATCGGGCGCGGCTACATGCCGGCGCTCGGTTGGGCCGTGGCAACGATCGCCGCGGCGCAGATCCTCGCCGTGCTCGGCTGGGGAGCCTTGTTCCCCTGGTCCGTACCGGCGCTCGTGGCGGGCGCGGGTGGCGACCAGGCGGGCTCGGTGGAGATTGCCGGACTGGTCGCGGTGGCGATCGTGGTCATCGGCGGCTTCGCCGCAACCGTCACCTGGTGGCGCCGGGCGGATCAGACGGGGTAGGTTCGGGCGAAGACGTCGCGGTCGCGTCGAGGCAGATGCAGCCGATGCCCGGTGCCCGGATCAGGCCGCCCTCAGCCCGATGATGGCGCACTGGACAGCGGCCGGGGCCGCCAGGAACGCAACCGTCGCGGCGGGTGGACCACGGCGTAGTAGGCAACGTACGCATAGGCGATGCCAGCGATGCAGTCGATCAGCCAGTGGTCACCGGTGTAGAGCACGGAGACCCCGACCAGCGCCGTGTAGCCGAGCGCAAGCCAGCCGATGCGCCCGAAGGATCGCCGCAACACCAGGAAGGTAAGGAACGGATAGGCCACGTGAAGCGACGGGAAGGCGGCGACCGCGTTCGGATTGACGCTCCCGAACGCGATCGAGTACGCGTAGCGGCCGTCGAAGCCGAGCGCGGTCGCCAGCGTCTCGAAGGCTCCGGGTTTGAGATAGAAGATCGTGGGGTATCCATCGGGACCGTTGAGCATCCCGTGGGACGCGACGTACCAGGGGGGCGCCGCAGGCATCAGGAGATACGTCGTGAACCCGGCGATGCTCAGCAGGATCAGGGCCGCGACGAAGTCGTAGTACTGGGCGCGCCGCCACAGCCAGAGCGCGAAGCCCGTGGCCAGCGGCAGCACGAAGTGGAGCATGTACACGATCGTCGCCATGACGGCGATCCGATCCACGCCGGCCGAGGGCCGGAGCGCGTCCTGGAGCACCTGCGTCGGCAGCAGCCCGAGCGCAAGGATCCGGTCGGCCTGCGCGAGGTCCGACGTGTGGAGGGGCAGGCCGGCGTCGTCGGCAATCCCGCGCATCAGCTCGTAGGCGAGCAGCAGCGCGATGAACGGCAGCCAGTCACGGAGGAACAGGCGTCCGCGGCCCAGGAGGACCGCCACGAGACCGAAGGCCACAGCCATCACATCAGGGGTGATCGCCACCCCGGCCACGATCATGAGCACGACGACGAGGACCCCGTAGCCGAGGATCCCGACCACCAGCAGGCGGTCGTTGCGGCGGCGGAGAGCACCCGCCCCAAGGTCGGACGCGGCCAGCGCGGTGTCCGGGGTAACGTCCATGGCTTGGCGGAATCTACCGCACCCAGCCGGTGGCCGGTCGCCTCATCGGGCGCGGAGGTCAGGCGATACAGACTCGACGACGAACCGGAACCGGGACAACCGGGGAGGGGCGCGGGACGACGGGCGACTCGCGTGCGACGGGCGACTCGCGTGCGGCGAGATCGATCACCGACCCGACAGCATCGAACGTAGGATGAGCACGCACGGCCCTGGTGCCATGCGCGCCTGCCCGCCGAGCCTGGAGCGACCAGCATGCCGAGCAACGAGGCCCTCCCGGAGCACATCGAGCACCGGTTCCGCGCGCCCGGGGACCGGGTCCTTGCCGTGGCCGAGTGGGGCGACCCCGATGGCCTGCCATGGTTCGCGTTCCACGGCACACCCGGCGGCCGACTCAGCTTCTGGAAGGACCCGACGATCTACCGGCGACATGGCCTCCGCCGGCTCACACCCGACCGACCAGGGTACGGCGAGTCGACACCGTTGCCGGGCCGCCGGGTGGCCGACATCGTGCCCGACGTCCTCAGGATCGCCGACGAGCTCAGGATTGACCGTTTCGTCGTCAGCGGTGGGTCGGGCGGCGGGCCGCATGCGCTCGCGTGTGCCGCCCTCGTCCCCGATCGCGTCATCCGTTGCCACGCCTCGGTTTCGATCGCCCCGTATGGCGCGGACGGGCTCGACTGGCTCGCCGGGCAGACCGAGGGCAACGTGATCGAGTTCGAAGCCGCGCTACGGGGGGAAGACGCAGCCCGGACCGTGTGCGATGGGCTGCGCAGGATCGCACTGGAGCGACTGACCGCCGGACAACAGGATTGGATGGGCGACGACTACCACCTCTCCGAGGCTGATCTGGCGCAGCAGGCCAATCACTTCCACCGGATCCGCGCCCAGCTCGTCAACGGTCTGGCGCCGGGGGCGGGCGGCTGGATCGATGACGATCTCGCGTTCACGAAGGCATGGGGCTTCGAGGTGGAGGACATCCGCGTCCCGGTCCTGCTCACCTACGGCCGCACCGATGTGCTCGTCCCGGCGGCGCACGGCGACTGGCTGGCCGCCCATATCCCGGGCGCGATCTCATGGGTCGAGGAGGGAGCCGGCCACCTCGGCGACGACTCGACGATCGACGCCGAGCTCGCCTGGCTGGCCGGCCACAAGCCGCTCGAGGCTGGGGTCCGCCCATCCTGACCTCTCCCACCTGAGCCGCGACTCAGCGGCGATGGGCGCGGCCCACGGCCCACGGCCCACGGCCCACGGCCCACGGCGGCGAGCGTCGACGGCCCGCGGTGGAGACCGTCAGCCAGCGTTCGTCACAGCGGCAAGGCAACCGCCGCGGCGCCAACCGCGAGACCAACGAGCAGGCTTGCCAGCCCGATCTGCAGTGACCGGTTGCGGTCCCGCCGGCGGGCGTCGGGGTCGCCGACCGGCTGCACCCCGCCCAACGGTCCAAAGTTGTACACGCCTCGGGAACCGAACCCGGCGCAGAACCGGAGCCGCGCCTGGAGGTACCCGGAGGCCGCGCCGGCCGCCGGGAGGGCGGCGGCGAACCGGACCCACGGCGGCGCACCGACGGCGACCGGGACGACCACCACGATGACCGTGGCGACGAGCCCGACGTGGCCGGCCCGCCGGCGGCGGGCGATCTCGGCTGGCCCGATGTTGCACTGACCGGGCCGATATTCGGCGCCGAGCATCGGCTGCTCGGGCGCTCCGTTCACGGCGAATGACGTTGTCGACGATGTCATGACGAACTCCTGGTAGGACGGCGAGGGGCATGGTAGTCGCCGACCGCGGCGTGCCCGGTGATCTCGAGGACGAGGCGCTGGGGGGTGGCGGCGAGGACGGCGCGCAGGTCGAACCGTCGAGCACGAGCTCGGGTGACACGGTGAGGTGCAGCCACCGGCCTGGCGGGACCGCGCCGTCACAGGGCTCCGGCGAGATTGCCGAAGTCGGCGAGCACGCCAAGCTGCCCCGACAGCTGGGCAACGGCGTCCGTCGCGGCGGAACCGATGGCGAGCACCCCGACCGCTGGACCGTCGGCACGCATGGGCCGCAGGCCAACGCCCGGACGCCTGCTCGGCGCATGCTCGCCGTGTAGGAGCAGGCGAAGTGGGGGCTGTTCCTCTCAGCTGGCCCGCGGGATCGACCCTGGACCACCGGCCGATCAGGTTGCGGGTACGCATGATGCAGAACGCCGAATATGCGCCAGAGCAGCGCGCCTAGTGGTGGTCCACGCCCAGCGCCTGCCTGGCGACCTCGACGGCCGAGCCCGCGTCCGGGGCGTAGCCGTCGGCGCCGATCTGGTCGGCGAACTCCTGCGTAACGGGCGCGCCACCGATGATGATCTTCACATCACCCGGATCAGCTGCCCGGATGGCGACCACGACGTCGCGCATGTTGACCATCGTCGTGGTGAGGAGGGCGCTCACCCCGACGAGGCGGGCCTCGTGCTCGCGGACCGCCGTGACGAACTGCTCGGGGCTGACGTTCGTGCCGAGGTCGATGACATCGATGCTGGCGCCCTTCCACATCATCGCGACCAGGTTCTTGCCGATGTCGTGGAGGTCGCCCTGGATGGTGCCGACCACGGCGCGAGTCTCGGCCCGTATCCCGGCGCCGACGAGCACTGGCTCGAGGATCGCCATCGCCTCCTTCATCGCCCGGGCGCTGATCAGCATCTCCGGCACGTAGATCTCAGCGCGCTGGAACTTGCCGCCGATCACATCCATGGCGGTCGTCATCGAGTCCAGAATCGCCTGGGGGTCGAGCCCAGCCTCGATCGCCTCACTCGTAAGCTGCACCGCGCTCGCCCGGTCGCCGGCCTCGATCGCCGCCGTCAGCGCTGCCAGATCCGCCATCGCCGTCTACTCCTGTTCATGCTCGTGCATGGTCGGCTCAGGCCGGTGTCGCGGCCGCCGTGATGCGTCGGTCATCTGCATCGCGCTGGATGTGCGCCAGCTCGCGCAGGACGTCGTCGGGAAGCGGCGGCACCTCGTGCGACGCGAGGATCGCGAGCGCCCTGTCGCGCGCCCGCGACTCCAGCGTCTTGCGCCCGCCCGCCTCCCACACCGGACGGCGGCTCTCCCGCTCGGCCAGCTCGAGATCCAGGAAGGCCCCCGCGTGAAGGGCTTCGAGCGTGTGCTCGTCCGAGAGGTAGTCGCCGCGCGGACCGACACGCTTGATGACGTCGACCGCCAGCGACGGCTCGTCGACCGTGATCCCCTGCTGGTATCGGCGCGCGATCTTGACCAGCTCGTCGTCGATCACCAGCTGCCACGGGCTCAGGGTCATGATGCTCTCGATGCAGCCGGCGCCGACGATGAGCTTTCCCCCGGCCATCACCTGGAAGATCATGTTCTGAGCCTTCTGGTACATCGTCTGGGCACTCGTGAAGCCGTCGGTGTCGAAGCCGATCGCCGATGTCGGCACGCCGAACAGCTCGGTCCCGAGCTGACAGATCGCGCCGATGACAAGCGCCGACTCCGGTGCCCCGCACATCGCCTCGGCGGTGCGCATGTTGCCGACCACCGGATCGATGAAGAACGCGACCGGGTGCCCGGGTCGCGCGGACTCGATGAGCGCGATCGTGCCCAGCTCCTCGGCCAGGTTCTGCACCAGCGAACCGGCCAGGGTGAGCGGGGAGGTCACCCCGACGATCGACATGACCGCAATGTCGAGCGGGATGCCGTATTCGACGGCCAGCATGATCTGGGCGGCGTTATCGGCATCGTGGTACAGGGGGTTGATCGGGGCCACCATGTGATGGATCGGCGGGCGTGCCGCGAGCGCCTCCCGGCTGCCCCGCAGCGCGAGCATCATCTCGATCTGCGCCTGGAAGTTGTCGGCGCTCGACGCCCCATGGACCGAGCACTTGCGCTGGCTCTCCAGCATGACCCGGAAGCTGTGCACGTCCCCCGTGTGCCCCGGCACGTCACGCGCCGCGTTCATGTTCGCAAGCATCATGGTGGGCAGCGCGTCGATCAGCGTGCACCACTGGCGCCAGTCGGCAATCAACGCCTCGCGGTAGGCACCGGTGTCGATGTCGAGGTAGCCGGTGCAGCCGCCCGCGGTGCGGGCATAGACGTCGCCCTCGAGCGAAAGCGTCACGTCGAACTCCGGGGTTCGCCCGTGGTAGGTCAGGACCCGAGGGATCTGCGCCACCGCACCCTCGACGAGCTCCCGCGGGTAGTACACCCGAGAGGTCTGGCGGTCGACCCTCGCGCCCGCGGCCTCCAGCGTGTCGAGGGCGGCTGGCAGCTCGATCAACAGGCCTACCTCGTCGAGCACCCGCAGGGCGGCGTCATAGATCCGCTCCAAGTCGTCGTGTGACAGGATCCTGAGCGCCGGCGAGTCCATGAGATTGGCCTCCTCACTGGAGTACCGCTCGACCACGGCCCATGAGCCGAGCAGGCCTGCGTCGCAACCGCGCCTGACTGCTCGGGACAGGCCGATCAGGCCACCATCTGGCCTCCGTCGGCCCTGACCGGGTCTCCATACAGGCTGAGCCGCGTCTGGCAACCACCTGGGATCCCGAACAAGCGTGGCCCGTGGACCGTGGTCACAGCGGCGGCAGCTCCTCGACCGCTTCGTCGGGCGACTCGACGATGTAGGCGATGGTCTCGCCAACCGGGACGGTCGCGCCCGGAGCCGCCCCCTGCCGGATGCCCTTGAGGTACCCCGTCGCCGGTGAGGGCAGCTCGGCCAATGCCTTGTCGGTCTCGAGCTCGAGCAGGGGCTGGCCCTCGTCCACGTGGTCGCCCTCCTGGACGAGCCATGACTGGATGACCCCTTCCTCCATGAAGTCGGTCATCTTGGCCACGAAGACCTCGACTGCCATCTGCGCCCTCCTCGGATTCCGGGTGACCGGGCTAGCCGGCGACGACCTGGCGGATGGCGGCCACCACGTCCTGGGTGTCCGGCCAGACGCCTTTCTCCAGACTGTTCGCAAACGGGATCGGCGAGTTTCGCCCGGCGACCCGGACGACCGGAGCTCGGAGCGCCCCGGCGCGCTCGATCGCCACCATCGCCCACTCGTTGGCGGGTCCGTACTGCTGGACGGCTTCGGCGACGACCACGACCCGGCCCGTCTTGCGGGCCGAGGTTCCGATGGTCTCCTCATCCAGGGGAGCGATCGTCCGCACGTCGACCACCTCGACGTCGATGCCCTCGGGCTCGAGGATCTGTGCCGCGAGCATCGCGTGCCAGACCATGTAGCCCGACGCGATCACGGTCACGTCGCCGCCCGTTCGCTTGACGTCGCACTTGCTGAGCGGGACGACGTACTCCTCCTGGGGCACCAGGCCACGGAACGAGTACAGCAGCTTGTGCTCCAGGAACACGACCGGGTTGTCGTCCCGGATCGCCGCCTTCATCAGGCCCTTTGCGTCGTAGGGCGTGGACGGGAGCACGACCTTCAGGCCCGGAATGTGGGCGAACCAGACCTCCAGGCTCTGGGAGTGCTGCGCGGCGGTGCTTTTGCCGGCCCCGCCACCCTGCGGCATCCGCAGGACCCACGGAACGCTGCACTGGCCGCCCGTCATGAACCGGAGCTTCGCGGCCTGGGTCGCGATCTGGTCCATCGCGAGGCCACTGAAGTCGACGAACATGATCTCGGCCACCGGGCGCATGCCGACCAGGGCCGCACCGGTCGCCGTGCCGACGATCGTGTTCTCCGAGATCGGCGTGTTGCGGACCCGCTCCGGCCCGAACTGGTCGAACAGGGTGCGGGTCACGCCGAACGCGCCCCCGTGCTTGCCGATGTCCTCGCCGAGCAGGAACACGCGCTCGTCGCGGACCATCTCCTCGCGCAGCGCCTCGCGGATGGCCTCCTGGTACGACATCTCGGTGGCCGGGATGCCGTCAGGGACCTGGCGGATCAGGGTGGGCGACATCCTGGGGGCGGCGGACCCCAGGGACACCGCGTCGCGGGCAGGCGCCGTCATCGATCGCTCCTCACGCTACGCGTAGATGTAGTCCATGGCGGTGGCCGGGTCGGGCTCAGGGCCCGACTTCGCGAAGGCGATCGCAGCCTCGATATCGCCATCGACCTCGGACACGATGCCATCGAGCTCGCCCGGTGCGACGCCGGCCTCCGACTCGAGGTAGTGGCGGAACCGTACGATCGGGTCGTTCGCCCTCCAGCGCTCGACCTCGGCCCGGTCGCGGTAGACCTCGGGCTCGCCGGCATAGTGACCGTCGAATCGGTAGCTCTCGGTGACCAGGAGCGTCGGGCCCTCACCGGATCTTGCGCGCGCGACCGCCGCCCGAGCTGCCTCGTAGACGGCGATGACATCGAATCCGTCGACCCGGACCCCCGGCACCCCGTAGCCGGCCGCGCGGACCGACAGGTCCGTCACGCCGGTGACGTCCTCGATGTTGGTGGACACGCCGTAGTGGTTGTTCTCGAGGACGAACACGACCGGCAGCCGCCAGACCGCCGCCAGGTTCATCCCCTCGTGCCAGTTGCCCGTGTTGGACCCGGCGTCGCCCGTGAACGGGACCGCCACCCGATCCTCGCCGCGCATCTGGAACGCGAGCCCGGCACCGACCGCGAGCGGGATCCCGGATGCGACCACGGCCAGGGCGCCGAGGCTGCCCGTGTCGAACGCCGCGATGTGCATCGACCCGCCTCGGCCCTTGCAGTAGCCGGTCTCCTTGCCCAGCAGCTCGGCCATCATGCGGGACACGTCCGCCCCTTTCGCGATGTTGTGGCCGTGGCTGCGGTGGGTCCCGGCGATCAGGTCATCGGGACCCAGCGCGAGGCACACCCCCACGCCCGAGGCCTCCATCCCGATGTACGTGTGAACAGTCCCCTTGAGCTGCCCCCGCTTGAACAGGTTCGTCGCCGCGAGCTCGAACTGACGGATCCTCGTCATGCGACGGAACATCTCGAGGAGGAGCGCCCGGTCTTCCATCACAGTCTCCCTGTCGCGCACAGTCTCCCTGTC
>Ga0315535_1002718_pt1 | contig 11091 bp, 9 predicted proteins | sample SalMarSW160220MG_2_FD_203092 | JGI IMG/M metagenome (GOLD analysis project Ga0315535, IMG submission 203092) | Salt marsh sediment microbial communities from the Plum Island Ecosystem LTER, Massachusetts, United States - Salt Marsh Sediment SW1602-20 ...
CTCGACTACGCCGAGCTCTCCCCGGAGGAGCTCCGGGAGAGGATCCGCGCGCGCAAGGCCGCCCTCAACGCGGTGATCCTGGGACACAACTACCAGCGCGTGGAGATCCAGGACGTCAGCGACTACCTGGGCGACTCGCTGGGGCTCTCCCAGGAGGCGGCGGCCACGGACGCCGACGTCATCGTCTTCTGCGGCGTCCACTTCATGGCGGAGACCGCGAAGATCCTCTCGCCCCGGAAGACCGTGCTCATGCCCGACCTGCGCGCCGGGTGCCCCATGGCGGACTTTGTCACCGCCACGGCGCTCAAGCGCCTGAAGGCCGAGCACCCCGGGGCGGCGGTGGTCACGTACGTGAACTCCACCGCCGAGGTGAAGGCCGAGTCCGACATCTGCTGCACGTCGTCCAACGCCGTGAAGGTGGTGGAGTCCATCCCCCGGGAGCAGCCCATCATCTTCGTCCCCGACCGCAACCTCGCCCGCTACGTCATGGAGCGTACCGGACGCGACGACATCATCGCCTGGGACGGTTACTGCTACGTCCACGACGACATGGTGCTGGAGGAGCTGGACCGGGCGAAGAAGGCGCATCCAAAGGCTCTGGTGGTTGTGCACCCCGAGGCGCGCAGGGAGCTCCTCGAGCGGGCGGACGTCGTGACCTCCACCTCGGGCATGGTGGAGTATGCCGAGAAGCACGACGCGGTGATCTTCGGCACCGAGCGGGGCCTGGTGGACCGCCTCAAGGCGCGCTTCCCCGAGAAGACGTTCATTCCGCTCTCGGGCGCCGCGGTGTGCGGCAACATGAAGCTGAACACCCTGGCCAAGCTGGCGTGGTCGCTGGACCATCGGCAGCACGAAGTGGTCATGGACGAGAGCGTGCGCTCCCGCGCCGAAACGGCGCTGCGCCGGATGCTGGAGCTGTCCGGCGGGTGGACCGCCCCCACGGAGGAGGAGAAGGCCCTGGAGCTCGCCGGGGTCCACCCCTCGGGCTGCGGCTGCGCGTGACGTGATGCGCGTCCGCACCTTCACCGGGGGCGGGTTCGCTGAGAACGGATACCTGGTTGTGTGCGAAGCCTCCGGCGAGGCCGTCGCCGTGGATCCCGGCGCCGCCGCCGCCCGCATGGCCCGCGCCGTGGTCACCGAGAAGCTCCACCTGGCGGCCGTCCTCCTGACCCACGCCCACCTGGACCACATCGAGGGCGTGGAGCGGCTGCGCGCCGCCGTCCCCGACGTGCCGATCTGGCTCCACAGGGCCGACCTCGGCATGTACCGGGCGCTCCCCCAGCAGGCCGCGAGCTTCGGCTACGACGCGCAGGCCCAGCCCGAGCCGGACCACTGGCTGGAGCACGGGCAGCGCTTCACCTTCGGGGCGTGCACCTTCAAGGTGCGCCACGCGCCGGGGCACGCGCCGGGGCACGTGATCTTCGTGGCGGCAGAGGGCGGGCTCGCCCTCGTGGGCGACGTCATCTTCCAGGGCTCCATCGGCCGCAGCGACCTGCCCGGCGGGGACTTCTACACGCTCATGCGCTCCATCCGGGAGCAGGTGCTCACCCTGCCGGACGACACGGTGCTCTATAGCGGGCACGGGCCGGAGACCACGGTGGGCGACGAGCGAGCCGGAAACCCCTTCCTGGTACCCGGCTTCGGCGGGGAGCTGGCGTGAAGCGGCGCGGGGTCCCGGTGCGGGTCCCCCCGCGTTCAGTATCGGTCTCGCTGCAGGGCGACGCCATGGCCGGACCGGCCTTCCGTGATCCCCGCTCCCGGGGGAGTCGCGATGCCTGAGCCGCTGAACGCGGCGGTCTTCGCCAGCGGCGGGGGCACCGACCTGCAGGCGCTCCTCGACCACCAGGCAGCGCAGACCCGGCACGACGAGCGGAGTGCGAGTAGGGCGCGTCCACGTTGGCGGATCGTCCTCGTGGTGAGCGACCGCGCGGACGCCGGCGCCCTGGAGCGGGCGCGAGGGGCGGGCGTAGCCACCCGGGTCATCCCGACGAAGGGCCGCTCTCCGGACGACGTGGCGGCGGACACCCTGGCCGCTCTGGAGGAGCACGGGGTGGGCGTGATCTTCCTGGCAGGCTACCTGAAGCTCGTGCCGAGCCGGGTGGTGTCCGCCTACCGGCGCCGCATCCTGAACATCCATCCCGCGCTCCTTCCCTCGTTCGGAGGCAAGGGCATGTACGGGATGAACGTGCACCGGGCGGTCATCGAGTCGGGCATGCGCCTGAGTGGGCCCACCGTGCATTTCGTGGACGAGGATTACGACCGGGGCACCATCGTGGCCCAGTGGCCGGTGCCCGTGCTCCCCGGCGACACGCCCGAGGCGCTGGCGGCCCGTGTGCTGGAGGTGGAGCACCTGCTGTACCCGCGGGCGGCGGATCACGTGTGCCGTGGGCTTCTGGAGGGCAGGGAGCCCGGACCCATGACGCTTCCGGGCGAAGCCTTCGTCCTCGCCGCCGATGCCGGCGGGACCGGCATGGGGGCTCCCGGCGAGGCTGCCGAAGATCCAACCTCCGCCGTGCCCGACGCCGACCATCCTGAATCCTGAACCGAGAAGCGAGGTTGCTGATATGAAGCGGGCGCTCCTGAGCGTATCCGACAAGACCGGAATCGTCGATCTGGGAAGAGCTCTGGCCGAGCGCGGCTGGGAGCTCGTCTCCACCGGCGGCACCGCGGGAGCGCTGAGGGAAGGGGGGCTCGAGGTGCGGGACGTCGCCGACGTCACCGGCCACCCCGAGATGATGGGCGGTCGGCTGAAGACCCTCCACCCTGCGGTGCACGCCGGCATCCTGGCGAGGCGGAGTCGCAAGGACGATCTCGCGGCTCTCGAGGAGCAGGGGTACGGTCCCGTCGACCTGGTGGCGGTGAACCTGTATCCCTTCCGCGAGACCGTCGCGAGGGGCGACGTGGCCATGGAAGAGGCCATGGGGAAGGTGGACATCGGCGGTCCCACCATGATCCGCGCAGCGGCGAAGAACCACGAGGACGTGTGGGTGGTGGTGGATCCGGCGGACTACGACGCGGTGGTGAAGGGGTTGGACGGAGACTTCGGTGGAGGGGACGAGGCCGGCCTCCGGCGCCGGCTCGCCGCGAAGGTGTTTCGGCATGTCAGCGTGTACGATGCGGCCGTTGCGGGGTACCTGGACCGTCAGTGCGGCGAGATGGAGGCGTTCCCGCAGGACCTTCCGCTGGGGATGGTCCGCGTGCAGACGCTCCGCTACGGGGAGAACCCGGACCAGGCGGCGGCGTTCTACGGGTTCGGAAGCGAAGTGGGGCTGTCGGCACTGCAGCAGCACCACGGCAAGGAGCTGTCGTACAACAACTTCCTCGACCTGGACGGCGCGTTGCTCTCGCTGTCGCCCTTCGCGTTCTCGCCCCGTCCGGCGGTCTGCATCGTGAAGCATACGACGCCGTGCGGACTCGCCCTGGGGGACACGCTCACCGAGGCGTACGACAGGGCGCTCCGGTGCGATCCCATGAGCGCCTTCGGCTCCGTCATCGCCGTGAACAGGCCGGTGGACGCGGAGGCCGCCGGGCACATGTCCGAGCTGTTCATCGAGTGCGTGGTGGCGCCCTCGTACAGCGACGAGGCGATGGCGATGCTGTCGCGCAAGAAGAACATTCGGATCATGACGTTCCCAGGCGTATCGCAGCCCCTCGCCTTCGAGCCGACGTCGGGGTGGTGGACGTCGGCCCCGGAGGAGCTCCGGAGCGCGGCGCGCTTCGTGGCGGCCCACAACCACGCGCCGGTCCCCCGTATGCTGCGGAGCGTCTCCGGCGGGATGCTCGCCGAGACGCCTGCGCTACCTCCCTTCTACGGGGTGGAGTCCAATCGGGCCGATGCGTGGAAGACCGTGACCAAGCGGGCGCCCACGGAGGCGGAGATGGACGATCTCCGCTTCGCCTGGGCGGCGGTGTTCGGCGTCAAGTCCAACGCGATTCTCCTCGCGGGCGGCGGTGCCACCCTGGGCATCGGCGCGGGCCAGATGAGCCGCGTGGACGCCTCGAAGATCGCGGTGATGAAGGCCCGGACCGCCGGCATCGACGTCATGGGCTCGGTGCTCGCCTCGGATGCGTTCTTCCCCTTCCGCGACGGCGTGGACGCCGCCGCCGAAGCCGGCGTGAAGGCCATCGTCGAGCCCGGCGGATCCGTACGAGACCAGGAGGTCGTCGACGCCGCCGACGAGCACGGCATCGCCATGGTGTTCACCGGCCGGAGGCTCTTCCGGCACTAGGAGAGGGGCCGCTCAGCAGCCGTCGAGGATGCCGCCCATGAGACGGGCCAGCAGCGAGCGGTCCGCCGGCGTGTACGTCCACGCGGGGTGTGAGCCCGTGGCGTCCTCCACGTCGAGCTGCTGGACGATGACGAGGCGGCGGCCCTCGAGATCCTCGTCCTTGAGGCCATCCAGGCGCAGGTGCACGTCGCGCAGCCAGGTGTCCGCTCCCACATGGATGGCGCCTGTCGCCAGGTGCAGCCTGCCCTGCCGGACGATGCGCCACCCCTGCGGCGTGTCCGCGTCCTCGACCAGGGCCAGGGAGATGCCCGCCAGGTACGTGGGGGTACCGCCCACCGACTCCCGGCGGACCATGGCCAGGGGGATGTCCACCTCGAGAGCCGATCCGTCCCAGGTCAGGCGGCCGGAGTAATCACCCTCGAAGGGGAGGCCGGCGCCCAGGCTGCTGGCGTAGAAGGCGACGCCCGCGGGAGAATGGGGTGGCATCGGCGGAACCGGCGCCACAGGGGCGCGTGACCGCATGCCGGGTCCGAATCGGTGATGCCGCGCGGGAACCGGTACGCCCAGTTGCCCGTGCGCCGTCCGCAGGAGCCGCGCCGCGAAAGCCGACCCCGTGACGGCCATGGCGGTCCCCAGCGCGATGGCTCCCACCGCCATCAGGTCTCCGTACCGCCCCTTGCCCATGATGTCTCCAGCGCGTGGGGTCGACCGACTTCCCTGCTTCCTACCACCTGTACGCACGATGCGTGCCACATGCGCGCGGGTGTCAGGATGTCCGGCCCCGCTCCTTCAGGAGACGGGACACCGCCGCGTCCAGGGCAGGGGGCGCGAAGTAGCCGACGACCCGGTGCCTGATGATGCCGGTGCGATCGATGACGAACGTGGTGGGAACAGCCGAGATGCCGCCGAAGGCGGCGCGGCTCGCCGCCCCCGCGACACCCACGGGGTACGTGATGTCGTGGCTCGCCACGAACGCCCGCACCTTGGCCTGATCGCCGGCGTCGGTAGCGAAGCCCAGGACCACCAGGCCGTCGCCGGCGCGCCGCCGGTAGAGCTTCTCCAGGGAGGGCATCTCCAGGCGGCAGGGAATGCACCAGGTGGCCCAGAAGTTCAGCACTACCACCTTCCCGGCCAGCTCCGACGACGGAATCGTGTCGCCATCCAGGGTGACGAAGGTGAACGCGGGCGCACGCTCGGGGTCGGGGGCGATGCCCACCAGAGCCTCCAGCTGCGGCCCCAGCCGGATGGCGATGAAGACCAGGAGCGCCAGGGTGAAGAGGCGCTCGGCCCACTTCAGGACGAGCCTGCGGCGCGAGGGCGGTCGGGTGTCTTCGGGCGTGTCCTTGCTCATCGTCGCCCGATGGAACCCGGGGAGGTCCATGAAGGTCCGGCTCCGGCGTGCGACTCACGCCACGGTTGATGGCCGCAGGCGCTGTCGGCATCTTCCCGGCGTCGGAGGGGTGGCAGAGCGGTTCAATGCACCGGTCTTGAAAACCGGCGGGCGCAAGCCCACGCGGGTTCGAATCCCGCCCCCTCCGCTTCTTCCAATCCGCGGGTCGTGAGGGACTTCACGGACCCGCCATCGTCCCGTTCGAACCCGCGGGGCGCTTCGAAGAAGCGGGCGACGCGGGTTTGAGCCGAGCGGCCCGAGTTGGTGTCCCGCGCATGCGGGCTTCTCGGTAGTCCGCGAGACGAGCGAGGACGGGCCGAAGGCCCGCCGCAGCTCAATCCCGCCCCCTCCGCTTTACATAGTCCGCGGCGTCTCCAGGTCCTTCCCGCCGACGCCATCCCCCCGTTCGAACCCGCGGCGATCTTCGCGGAAGATCGCGACGCGGGTTCGTGCCGAGCGGCCCGAGCTGGTATTCCGCGCATGCGGGCTTCTCGGTAGTCCGCGAGACGAGCGAGGACGGGCCGGAGGCCCGCCGCAGCTCAATCCCGCCCCCTCCGCTTCTTCCAATCCGCGGGTCGTGAGGGACTTCACGGACCCGCCATCGTCCCGTTCGAACCCGCGGGGCGCTTCGAAGAAGCGGGCGACGCGGGTTTGAGCCGAGCGGCCCGAGTTGGTGTCCCGCGCATGCGGGCTTCTCGGTAGTCCGCGAGACGAGCGAGGACGGGCCGAAGGCCCGCCGCAGCTCAATCCCGCCCCCTCCGCTTTACATAGTCCGCGGCGTCTCCAGGTCCTTCCCGCCGACGCCATCCCCCCGTTCGAACCCGCGGCGATCTTCGCGGAAGATCGCGACGCGGGTTCGTGCCGAGCGGCCCGAGCTGGTATTCCGCGCATGCGGGCTTCTCGGTAGTCCGCGAGACGAGCGAGGACGGGCCGGAGGCCCGCCGCAGCTCAATCCCGCCCCCTCCGCTTGATGGAATCCTGCCGCTCGCAGGGCCTTCTTGCAGTTGGCGTCCTCCTGTTCGAACCCGCGGCGCGCTTCGAAGGAAGATCGCGACGAGGGTTCGTGCTGAGCGGCCCGAGCTGGTGTCCCGCGCATGCGGGCTTCTCGGTAGTCCGCGAGACGAGCGAGGACGGGCCGAAGGCCCGCCGCAGCTCGACCCCGGACGCGGGGTCAATCGGGCCGCCCTCCGTACCCCGCCAGCTTGCCGTCCGCGGTGAGGGCCATGATGACGTTCAGCGTCCGACCACCGGCGAAGGTCACGCGGTAGATCCACGCCGTGACGTTCCCGGATTCCCGCTTGCCCTTGAACGTCCAGCTCTGCGGAGCACCCAGCGCCCTCCACTGTGCCCGTGATGCCTTCACAAGTGCCGGAGTCAGCGCCTTGCTCATCGCCAGGGTGAGCCGGCTCCGATCGATCTTTCCGCTCGCGAACGTCCGCCACCACTCCTGGGCCAGCTTGGTGATGGCCGGGTCCTCACCGGGAGCCGCCTCGGACTCCGCGACCGCGAGCTGCGGATTCAGCACGCGGAAGACGGCATCCACTATGGAGTTGATGTCGCCCGTGGCGACGTTCCCCAGCACGATGATGCGCTCTCCCCGTCCCGGGTACTCTTCGTTCATCGCCGCGAAGCCGAGTGTGCCGCCACTGTGCCAGATGCGGTCTTGGCCGTCGTGCTCGTCCACGAACCAGCCGAAGCCGTAACCGGTGGAGGACCCGTTCGGGAGCGTGTCCGGTGTCGTGGCGAGCTTCACGTCCGTCGGAGACACGATGCGGCCGCCGAAGAACGCGTCGTCCCACCTGGACAGGTCCTCCGCGGTGGATACGATGGCTCCCGCTCCCATCGCCCAGTTGCCCATGGCGGGCGTGGGGCGAAGTGTGCCGTTCTTCCGCTTCCTGTAGCCGACGGCCATGTCCCGTACCGGCATCTCATGGTCGTTGAACGTGGAGTGGGTCATTCCCGCGGGCTCGAAGATGTGCTCGCGGATGTACTGCTCCCACGACATCCCCGACGCCACCGCCACCACATGTCCCAGGAGCGCGTAGTTGGAGTTGCTGTACATCCACTTCGTGCCCGGCGCGAACTCCAGGGGCTTGTCGCGGATCAGCCCGAGGATGCCCTCGATGCCGCCGGCGTGGCTCGTCGAGTACCCCACGAACCCGGGTACCGCCGTGTAGTTCGGGATGCCCGAGACCTGCCAGAGCAGCTGGCGCAGCGTGATGCCGGCCGCGTTCGGATAGTCCGACACGAACTTCCCGAGGGAGTCGTCCAGGGACAGCTCGTGCTGCTCCACGAGCTGCAGGATCGCAGCGGCCGTGAACTGCTTCGTGACCGATCCGATCTCGAAGCGGGTCCGCGGGTCCACGGGCTCGTCGCTCGCGACGGCCCCCAGGCCGAAGCCTGTGTCGAGCAGCGTACGGCCGTCCCGAATCACCAGGACCTGGGCGCCGGCAACGCCGCTGGCCTTCATCGCTGCCCGTACCGCCGAGTCCAGGGCGGCCTGGAGGGAGTCCGGCGCCTGCGCCGACGCGCTGTCGGGTCCTCCCGGCGTCGCCTGGCTGTGGGCGGGCCCCGAGCAGGCGCTTCCCACGGCGAGAGCGCACGCGAGGGAGACAGGGAGGCGCCAACGTCCTGCGAGACGTGCCCACGGGGCACCGGCTGCCGTCGCCCTCGGGTGGAAGCTGGTCTGGCCGGCCATCGAGCACCTCCCATCGAGGGACAGCCGAGGCAGTCTAGACGCCTGGGCTCACGGGGGCAACGCGCCGCCAGCTACCCACGCATCAGGGTGGCCACGAGCCGGTACCGGTGCCCGCGGGTGGCAACCGTCACGGTGTCCCACGACAGCGTGGTGGTCAGGTGCACGCCGCTGGGCAAATCCATCAGCGTCAGCTGGTCCGGGATCCCGTTCGTGATCTGGTAGGTTCCGGCGGACACGGTGTCATCGAGGGCGTCCGACGAAATGTCCTGCAGATCGGAGCGGCGGGAGACCACCAAGGCATATGTCCCCTTCGAGCAAGGGACCGTCAGATAGCCGACGCTGTCGCCCACCGTCACCAGGCCATTCGGGTGGACGGCGGCTCCGTTCGGCACCTGCGTGACGCAAGCCGCCGACATCAGGCCGCCCGGCGTCGCCACGGTATCCGTATAGCTGGCCAGGCGGTGGAAGGTCAGCGTTCCCCCGATGACCGTGACGGTGCCGCCGGCAGAGTCCGCGCTGCAGCACGGGAGGGGCTGCGAGTCCACCGCCACGAGCGAATCCTGGGCGATCATCGGTCCCACTTCCGAGGTCCGGAGGGCGGGACTGGTGGGCAAGGTATCACACCCGGCCACCGAAAGGACTGCCATCGCCACGACCACGCGCACCGCAGCACCGGACCTCGTCATTGTCCTCATGGACCCTCTTCCTTCGGCGTGGCGACCCGGACGGCCGTACAACATCGCGTCGCCGGGCCGGCACTCTCGACATCACAAGATAGTGCAGGTGGTCGAATCCGACCGCTGTAAGAGACGTGCAACGACGTCGTTTCGTGACGCCGTGGCAGCCCCGGCGTCGCAGATCAGCATATCCGCTCCCGTGCGTGTCGCCTGGCCCTCGTGGGGACCTGGACTCGCCGGAAGGTGGAGAACCCCACGAGCTTCGCGACCGTGACGACCGAGGCCCGCCCGCTGCCCCTGGGCATCGAAGCGGCGCTGGGGCTCGAGTGGTTCCCCATCGAGCGGGTCAGCGTCGGGGGACACGCCGGGCTGAGGGTCAGCCAGGGGTGGATCAGGAATTCGACATCCGCCGTGGCGATGACCACCCAGGTGCAGAACCAGCACCAGACCACCGCCGCCACGCTGCAATCCGGGCTGGAGGTCCGGTTCTACTTCTGAACGGGTAGGTGATCAGACACAGCCGTCGGTCCGTCAGGCTTCGGTGGAGCTGACCCGGCTATGGAGAGCTCCTCATGGCCGGGGCACCTCCGTCGGAGTCGCCGGGCCCGGGATGGCGCGACCGGGCGCGACTGCAACCTCAGCGCCCATGCTTCCGTCTAGAGGTGTGTGTGAGCATCGGTCCGGATCCAGACAGGGAGCGGGTATGAGCGTGTCGAGACTCCTGGTGGTGGCGGCGGCGCTGGCGGTAGCGGCGCCCGCAGCCGCCCAGGTGAAGTGGGAGCGCGGAGACCAGGGGTGGTGTGACCGGGACAACGGGGGAGGGAATCGTGAGCGGGCGTGCGAGGTGCGCACCGCCACCGTTCCCGCCTCGGCGAAGGTCTCGGTGGACGGTGGCGCCAACGGGGGCGTGGCGGTCACGGGGAGCGACCGGAGCGACCTCCGGATCCAGGCGAAGGTATGGGCCGACGCACGCACCGAGGAGCGTGCCCGGGAGATGGTCTCCCAGGTACGCGTCCGCGTGGACGGCGGACGGATCTCCGCCGACGGGCCCGATCGGCAGCGCCGGGAGAGCTGGGGCGTGAGCTACCGGATCCTGACGCCCCGGGCCACGGACCTGGACATCGAGACCGTGAACGGCGGCGTGGATGTCACCGACGTGAAGGGCGACATACGGTTCAGCGCGACGAACGGCGGGGTGCGCCTGACCCGCGTGGCCGGGGACGTCCGTGGCCACACCACGAACGGCGGTCTCACTGTGGAGCTCGGCGGAGACCACTGGGACGGCGCCGGGCTGGACGCGGAGACCACCAACGGCGGCGTGCACATGGTCGTTCCCAGCCACTACTCCGCCGAGCTGGTCACCGGAACGGTGAACGGCGGCATCGACATCGGCTTTCCCGTGACGGTACGGGGGCACATCGGCCGCCAGCTGCGCACCACCCTGGGCGAGGGTGGCGCCACGGTGAAGGTCACCACCACCAACGGCGGCATCCGCATCTCACGCCGCTGAGGCCTCGGATGGCGCCGCGCCGGGGCGGCGGATGCCTCCTCGGCGCTGTCGGCCCGGTGAGCCTCTACCAGATGGACGCGAACAGGCCCGCATGCGTGGAGGCCCATCTCCCGGCGGCCGTGTGCCCGGCGTAGTCGGCGCCGACGATTCGTACGGTGTTGAAGGTGGGGGCAACGGGCGTCCCATAAGTGTTCGAGCTGGCCGCGAAGATGTAGTCCACACGCCTGGAAAGCGGGGCATCATCGTCGAGGGTCAGCGCGTGGCAGCAGGTGAAGCCCGCCTCCGAGGGGCCGAGTGTCCAGGCGTCCCGAAGACCGGCATCCCAAAGCACCTGGAAGCCCGTCGTGCTCGCGCTGTCCGGGGGAGACTCCAGGTCGCCGGCGAGGAGGGTCGGCAGTGCCCCCCACGATGATGATCCCGCCGGCCACACCCTCTTCAGCAGCTCTTCTGCCTGCGCCGTCTGCACGTCGGGGAATGCATCGCTCTCGAGCTGCGTCGTCGCGAACCTCATCTGCTCGAACGTGTTTCCCGACTGCGACAAGATCAGGTCCGCATACGCCCAGCCGCGTGTGAGCACGAAGCTGGCC
>Ga0315535_1002719_pt1 | contig 11090 bp, 8 predicted proteins | sample SalMarSW160220MG_2_FD_203092 | JGI IMG/M metagenome (GOLD analysis project Ga0315535, IMG submission 203092) | Salt marsh sediment microbial communities from the Plum Island Ecosystem LTER, Massachusetts, United States - Salt Marsh Sediment SW1602-20 ...
TCCGGGAACCATATTACCATTTTCCCCTGGAGGCGCGGCACGATGAAATATAGAAAAGAACTCGCGGGACTTCCTTTGCTGGACGGTTTAACGCAGGAGGAGTTCGACCTCGTCGCCGCCCGCTTTTCGGAAGAACAGTTCCCTGCCGGCACTTCCATCGTGGAACAGGGCTACGGCGGGTTCAAACTCTTCGTGCTCATGGAGGGGAGGATTCGCGTTTACAGGACCCTAAACGGTTCCAAGGTGCTGATCACGACCATGGAGAAGCCCGAGACCTTCGGGGAACTGAGCATCATCGACGGCGCCCCCACGTCGGCCACCGTCGAAGCGGAATCCGATACCATCGCGCTGACCCTGAACAGGGACGACTTCTATGAAATACTTGAAAGCTCGACCGTGCTGGAGGCCAAAATATGGAAAAACCTCCTCCTCACGCTATGCAGCAGACTCAGATCCACGACCGACCAGGTCCAGGACTATTTTGCGATCAACAAGGCCCTTTGTGAAAATGAGAGCTTCCGAAGTTTCTATAAGCTTTTCTATTCCTGATGCCCAGGATTAAAGGGATTCGACTCACGGTTCTCTTCTTCACCGCGGGGATCGTGGTGGGTATCTCCTTCGGTCTGTTCCTCACTCGGAATATACCGGAAGTGGACAGTCTGCAGTTCACAACCCCCCATCTGATGACCAGGATCTACAGCAGGGACGGCCAGGTTCTGCAGGAATACGGCGCCGAAAAGCGCACCATGGTCCAATATGCGGACGTTTCCCCGAACTTCTTCCACGCGCTCATAGCCGTCGAAGACGCGGATTTTTACCACCATCACGGCGTGTCCATAAAGGGCGCCCTGCGGGCGCTCGTCAAGGACCTCCTCCACCTCTCGGCCAGGCAGGGCGGCAGTACCCTGACGCAACAGCTCGCCCGCCAGTATTTTCTGACGCCCGAAAAGACCATATCCAGGAAGATCAAAGAGATGATCCTGGCGGTCAACATAGAGAGCCACTACACGAAGAGCCAGATCCTACAGATGTACGCCAACAAGGTCTGCTTCGGGAAGGGATACTACGGCATAGAGGCCAGCTCGCGCTACTACTTCGGGAAGCCGGCCAAGGACCTGACCATCCCCGAGGCCGCAGTCCTCGCCGGCGTCATCCAGCGCCCGAGCTACTATTCGCCGAGCAACCACCCCGACCACGCCCTCGCGCGCAGAAACCTGGTCCTCAGCAGGATGTGGAAGACGGGCTACATTACCCGCAATCAATACGAAAAGTTCCGGAAGGAACCGCTAGGCCTCTACACGGGCTCGACGGAAGAGCAGGGTCTCGCCGCCTACGTCACAGAGCGTATCAGAATGTACCTCGAAGACAAGTACGGAGAGGAAGCCCTCTACCAGGGAGGGCTCCAGGTCTACACCACTATAGACGCGCACCTGCAGGCGCTGGCGACGAAGGCGGTCCGCGACGGCCTGGACGCCTACAGCCGCCGGAGGCGCTACAAGGGGCCCGAAAGGGGCCCGAAGGCCCCCCGCGAGTACACGCGTGATGACTTTACCGCCGGCGAGCGTTACTGGGCCACGGTCCGGTCCGTCGGACGCGACCGCATCGAGGCGTCCATGGGCAAGGCCGACGTGACCCTGACGCCCAAAGACTGGGACTGGATCTCGAGACTGAACGTGGAGCGCACGTTCCGCCCCGGCGACAGGATCCTCCTGCTCGTCACCCAGGTTTCTCCAACCCTCGAATGCCAGCTCGACCAGGAACCCCTTGCCCAGGCCGCTCTCGTGGCCATGGATCCGCATACTGGAGAAGTTCTTGCTCTGGTAGGCGGATACGATTTCGCGACCTCGATGTACAACCGCGCCGTCCAGGCAAGGAGGCAAACGGGGTCTGCGATCAAGCCGATCGTCTATGCCGCCGCCCTCTCGGCGGGTAAAACGCTCGCCAGCACGGTCGTCGACACCCCTACACTCTTCCTAACAGGCAGGGAGAACGCGGACAAAGTCTGCGACGAGGGCTACATCCCCAGGGATTTCGACAGGGAGTACTTCGGTCTCATCACCTACCGGACGGCGCTTGCGCACTCGATCAACATCGCGGCGGTCAAGGTTCTCAACGAGACAGGCTATTCTAGGGTCATAAACCTCGCCCACCAGCTGCACATAACGAGCGATCTCCAGCCCTATCCGTCCATGGCCCTCGGGGCATTCGGCATCAGCCTGTGGGAACTCACGGGGGCGTATACGGCCTTCGACAACGGCGGCATCTACGTGGAGCCCCGCTACATGAACCGCATAGCCGACAGGAACGGCAAAACCCTCCAGCAGTTCCGCTCCGAATCCCGGCAGGTGCTGGATCCGCGCATCGCCTTCCTCATGACCCAGGCCATGGAGAGCGTCGTCAGGGAAGGCACCGCGGCCAGCGCCGCGGACCTGAAGGGGCACTTCGCAGGCAAAACGGGAACCACGGACAAGTACACCGATTCATGGTTTATGGGCTACAACCCGGCCATACTGTGCGGTGTGTGGGCGGGAAAGGACGACCACACGCCCCTCGGAAACCTCGAAACGGGAGCCCGCGTGGCCCTGCCCATCTGGAGGGAGTTCATGGAGCCCGCCACGGCGTCGACCCGGGATATGGACTGGCCGGAGCCGAAAGGCGTCACACAGGCCCTCATCGACGCCAAAACAGGCAAGCGCGCCGGCGTGGATTCTCCATGCACCGACGTTAAACCCGAGTTCTTTATTGACGGGACGGAACCGTCGGCGTTCTGCTCTCAGGTGGACCATTTCCGGCTTCAACTCCCGCATTTCCTGCAGACCTACCCCATCACCCCAGATCTCAGGCTGGTCATACCCGCAGCCGACCTGAACGCTTGGGCCGCGCAGTATCCCGGCGTCGTGAGCTGGCCGGGCGGCGACCGGTTGATCGTATCCTGGGCCGGTAGTACATTTCCTGTGAAGGTGGAGATCGCACCGCCCCGCGAGGGCCCGGTGCCGCAGGCGGTCATGCCGGGTCTCCCCCATGAAGGAGATGTGGTCTGTGGCGCCCGCACGGTATACGTCAACGAAAAACGATAACACGCTGTCCGATGCTGTCCTGTGGCACTCCGTCGAAGACGACAAGGTAGTCTGCGACCTGTGCGCGCACAGGTGCACCATCCTGCCCGGGAAGGCGGGCATATGCAAGGTCCGGCTGAATGACGGCGGCATTCTGAAGACTTGCGTGCACAACCTTCTCATCGCGGCACACTCCGACCCGATCGAAAAGAAGCCTCTCTTCCATTTCCTGCCCGGCACCATCTCCTTTTCCATCGCCACCGTCGGGTGCAACTTCCGTTGCCGCTTCTGCCAGAACTGGCAGATCAGCCAGCACGCCAGGGAACATGAAGGCGTCTCTGGCGATCGGACCGCCCCGGAGCTTGTCGTCAAGGCGGCCCTGGAATCGGGCGCCGCCTCGATTTCGTACACGTACACCGAACCGACGATCTTCTTTGAAACATGCGAGGCGGTGGGCCTCCTGGCCCGGCAGGCCGGCATGAAGAACGTCTTCGTTTCCAACGGATACTTGACCCCGGAAGCCGTCGAACGGGCCCGTCCCTTCCTCGACGGCGTCAACGTCGATCTCAAGGGCTTCGACGACGGACGCTACAGGCGCGTCTGTGGAGCAACGCTGAACGGGGTCCTGACGGGCATTGACGCCATCCTGAAGGCGGGCATCTGGCTGGAGGTCACGACGCTCGTCGTTCCGGGCGTAAACGACTCGGATGCAGAACTCACGGCCATCGCCCGGCACATAGCCGGCCTGAAGCGGTCCATCCCCTGGCACATCAGCAGGTTCCACCCCGACTACAAGATGGACGACGGTGCCCCGACCTCAATCGAGACTCTCGTGCGCGCAGCGGAGATCGGCCGCGCCGAAGGCCTCGAATTCGTTTATCTGGGAAACGTCCCCGGACACGATACCGAAAACACATACTGCCCGAAATGTGCGACAATGATCTTCGAGCGTTACGGCTTCAGGCTCACAAGGCACGAACTGGACGTGGACCGTTGCCCGAACTGCCGAACGCCGATACCGGGCGTGTTTACAACCTGAAGGAGAAAACAGCATGGCTTTTTCCGCAAACAGGCAAGAAGGCGATCCGCTCTCGGACATCAACGTCACGCCCCTCGTGGACGTGATGCTCGTTTTGCTTGTTATCTTCATGATCACGACGCCGCTCTTCGAGCGAGGTATCGACGTGAACCTGCCACAGACGGTGACCACCAACATCAGCGGCGCCGAACGGGTTATCCTGACCATCCCGAAGGACAAGAATTACGTCTATTTCAACAGCCAGCCGGTCAACCGCAAGCTCATGAAGAACTACCTCCGGCAGATATTTAAGAACCGGCCGGACAAGACCGTGTACCTCTTCGCGGACAAAAACGTCCCGTACGGAGAGGTCCTCGGCGTAATGGACGAGGTCAAGCAGGCGGGCATAGATACCGTCGGACTTGCCACGGAACCACCGGCGAAACAATAGCCTGCGCGTTTTCGCAGGCGGGGGGATCGACTCGGCACCGCGCCCCTCACCTCTGGTGACGGCTTTGGAGGATCGAAAGCCGACTGCTTCAGGGGCCAGTCGGCCCCGCGAGAACGGCAACCATAGCGAGGCGCACGTGCCATGACTTTGCATATGCACCCCCTTCAAGCCAAACCGGACAACTTCCTGCCCGTGGCCCTGATCGTTTCGGTGGTCCTCCACCTTGCCGGATTTGCCCTCATCGTCATGCATCCCGCATTGAGCCAAGGTCCCATCTTCAAAGAACCGATGAAGGTCAAACTCATCGACCTCCCCGCCGGGCGGGGTGGAGTCACCGAAGGCAGACCGGGCAGAACGGCGCGCGAAGCGCCGCCCAAGCTCGTCCAGCCTCCGCCTCAAAAAAAACCGAAAACGACCCTGCCGGGCAAGGTCACCCCCCCGCCAAAGGAAGGTCCCTCTCCCGTGAAGACGGACCACGCCGGCAAGGCGGCCGGCCTTGGACACGCTGGAGCCGCGGGTCTCGGCGGAAAAGGGAACGGCGTCATCCTTGACGAGCCGTCCTTTCAGTACGCCTGGTATAAGGCACGCCTCGAGGACCTGCTTAAATCTAACTGGAAAAAGCCAGTTCTTAACAACTCGAAAACCGTAAGCGCGTCCGTGCACTTCACGATCAGCTCAACCGGCGCCGCGCTCAACGTCACCCTCGTGAATTCCTCCGGCATCGGATCCTTCGATCAGTCCGTCCTGCGAGCGGTCTACAACTCGTCTCCCTTCCCCAGGTTCCCGCCCCAGTACAAATCGCCCGACCTCGGCGTCATGTACACCTTCGAACTCCTCCCGGAGAAGAAGTGACTGTGCGCCCGGCGGCACGGTGATCGAGTCGCGGCCGACCCTTCGAAGGCCTCCCATCTGCCGCAGTTAAATCCGCATTCCCAAATCCCAATTCCCAATTTTCAAATTTCCCCCCTTACTCCCCCGGATTGCGTCCAGCAGCCCTTCTCGGCTATCATTTCGCCATGCCTTCTATCAAGAGGCTCTTTCGGACAAAGAACCTGGACCGCATCATGGAGGAAGCCGAAAAGGCGCCCGACAAGCTCAAGCGGGTCCTGGGCCCGGTCGACCTCATGGTTCTCGGCGTCGGCGCAATCATAGGCGCGGGCATATTCGCGCTCGTCGGGACGGCCGCCGCGGGCGACGCCAGCCGCCTCGGGGCGGGACCCGCCCTGGTGCTGTCCTTCCTCCTGACAGGGATAGCCTGCGCGTTCTGCGGCCTCTGCTACGCCGAGTTCGCGAGCATGGTGCCCATCTCGGGAAGCGCCTATACGTACGCCTATGCAACGCTCGGCGAACTCATCGCGTGGATCATCGGCTGGGACCTCATTCTTGAGTACGCGGTGGGCAACGTGGCCGTGGCCGTTTCCTGGTCCGGCTATTTCAGGCAACTCCTTCTGGGATTCGGCATCGACCTTCCCAGGTGGATCTGCACCGATCTCAGAACAGCCCTGCACACGCCCTCCATTCTTCATTCGGCCCCCCACGTCTTCGGCATCCCTATCATCTTCAACCTGCCCGCCTTCGGCATCGTGGCCGCCATCACGGTCCTCCTCGTGGTGGGCATCAAGGAGAGTGCGCACTTCACCGCCATCATGGTGGGCATAAAGCTACTCGTCCTGGGCTTCTTCGTCTTCGTGGGGCTCCACTACGTGAAACCGGCCAACTGGCATCCCTTCGCCCCGAACGGCTGGGCCGGCATCCAGGCGGGAGCCGCCATCATCTTCTTTGCCTACATCGGCTTCGACGCCGTCTCGACGGCGGCGGAAGAATGCCGCAAGCCGTCCCGCGACATGCCCATAGGCATCCTGGGCTCGCTCGCCATCTGCACGGTCATCTACATCGTCGTGGCGGCCGTCCTGACGGGCATGGTCCCATGGAATCACCTCAACACGGCCGAGCCCCTTTCCGTGGCCATGCGCGTCGTCAACATGAACTGGGCCGCAGGCATCGTGGCCTTCGGCTCGGTCGTGGCCCACACGGCTGTTCTCCTGGTGTTTCAGCTCGGTCAGCCGAGGATCTTCTTCTCCATGGCCCGCGACGGACTGCTTCCCCGCTCCTTCGCCAAGGTCCATCCGCGTTTTAAAACGCCCTACGTCACGACCATTCTCACGGGACTGTTCGTCGCGTTCGCCTCGGCCATCGCGAGCCTTGACGAGATGGCGGACCTCTGCAACATCGGTACGCTCACGGCGTTCATCCTGGTCTGCGCCGGCGTCATCGTGCTCCACTACAGGGAGCCCCTGAGGCCGCGACCCTTCAAGACGCCTTTCGTTCCCGTTCTGCCGGCGCTGGGCATCATCGCGTGTCTCTACCTCATGACGGGATTGCCATGGGAGGCGTGGGTCCGGTTCGGCATATGGCTTCTCGTGGGATTGGCCATCTACCGCGCCTACGGCTACGCCCGGAGCCGCCTGAACCGCTACGAGCGCGAACCGCTGGACGCCCGTTGACCCTACTCGATTCACCGTCCCGCCGCACGACCTCCGGGAAGACGTCCGGTCCTTACCAGCGAGGACAGCGCAGCCAGCACGGCGGCAGCGGCCCCGGCGCTGAAGGATGCCCGGAGTCCATCAAGGAAGGCCCGGGCGTCCGCTCCCGTGAGCCTGTCCATCTGGAGCACGGCGCGCGGCGTCACGGCGTATAGGACAGCGCCCCCCAGCGCTATGCCCAGAACCATGCCCACGTTCCTGACGGTGGCGACCAGGCTCGAGGCGATCCCCAGGTGCTCGACGGGCGCGTTGCCCATGACTGCGCTGTTGTTGGGCGACTGGAAGATCCCGGCGCCCACGCCGAAGAGCGCAAGCCTCCATCCCACGTGCCACGGCTGGGCCGACGCGGGAAGAGCGGCCATCATGAAGAGGGCTAGCGCGGAAATGGAGGCGCCCACGAAGGCGGGAAGGCTCGTCCCCACCCTGTCCGAAATAGCCCCCGAGAACGGCGCGACGCACAAGACCGCCAGCGGAAAGGCCGTCATGACCACACCGACTTCGCTCGGCCCTTCGTGCAACACCCGCTGGAGATAGAAGGGCACGAGGAAGACGACCACGAACTGCGCGATGAAATTGAGCAGGGACGCGAGGCACGCAAAGCTGAAGGTACGGCTCCTGAAAATCCGAAAATCCAGCATGGGAAGGCGCGCGCGCCGCTCCTCCAGGACGAAAAGCGTACCGGCCAGCACGGCGGCGGCGAACATGGCCGCAACCAGACGGGTCGCCCCGTCCGACTGGAGGCGATTCACGAACAGGAGGGCCGAAAAAAGAGCCACGAATCCCAGGGCCGACCCCCGCAGGTCCATCTTTCCCGGGCGGCCCTCGACGCCGGGCAGCACCTTCCAGGACCACGCGAACGCGAAGAGGCCTATCGGCACGTTGATGAGAAATGCCGAACGCCACCCCAGCCAGGCGGCCATGAAGCCGCCGAGCGACGGTCCGACGGCCAGCCCCACCGAGATGCTGATCGCGTAGATCCCCAGCGCCTTCCCCCGCTCCCGCGCAGGGAATGCGACCGTAATGAGCGCAAACGGCATGGCCATCATCATGGCCGCGGCGAAGCCCTGCACCGCCCTGAACAGGATGAGCATGTGGATTGTCGGCGACAGAGCGCACAGCGCGGAGGACGCCACGAAGCACACGAGCCCGGCGGCGAACACCTTCTTGTACCCGAGGATGTCCCCGAGCCTGCCGTAGGTCAGCAGGAGGCTGCTGATGGTCAGGAGGTAGATCATGGGGACCCACTGGGCCGTAGAGAAACTGGCGCCGAACGATTCTGTAATGGTCGGGAGAATCACGTTGACGATGCTGCCGTCTATGGGCCCGAGGATGCTCCCGGACATAACCGCAGCCAGCACCAGGTAGCGCCTGCCATAGCCTTCGGTCCCGCGGCTCTCCGTCATAACCCCCTCGCTTGCGCGCACCGTCTCCGAACTATGCTCTCAGTATAGGCCTCCCCGGACGGCCGCACCACGCAGGATCCGGCCACGACGCAGGCAAAGGACGCACAGTCCGTCGCCGGCCCGCATTGAAATACCGAAACGAAACCGGTACACTCAGTCCCATAAACGGCAGCAGAGTTCGGACTGGGACAGAGGCAGCGGGGATCGAACGGTGGAATCGAACGCCGGCTCAAAAGACGGCGGGCAGGCCACGGGAAGCGGGCAGGACGGGCTGCAGATCCGGGAGCAGCCGTCCATCTCCCTTCCCAGGGGGCTGAAGAGACACGCCGGCAAGGACATGACGTCCAAGGCCGGGGAAAAACTCGGAACCTTTCTCGCCACGGCCCTGTGCGGAAACGATATAACCTCCTCCTGCCTGTACGTCGCGGCCATAAGCACGTATTACGCGGGCATTCTCGCGCCCGTGGTCCTGCTGATCGTCGCCTTCGTGCTCTATCTCTACCGGTGGGTGTACGCGGAGGTCGGGGACGCCCTTCCCCTCAACGGGGGCGCCTACAACTGCCTTCTCAACGTGACGACCAAATACCAGGCGTCCATGGCCGCCTGCATGACGATCCTGTCCTACATCGCCACGGCCGTCATCAGCGCCAAGACGGCGGTCATGTACGCCGACAGGCTCATCCCCGCCATCCCGGAAATCTGGGCCACCATCGCCATACTTTTCGTCTTCGCCATCCTGACCATCCTGGGCATCAGCGAATCGGCCAGGGTGGCGGCGGTGATCTTCGTCTTCCACCTGCTCGTGCTCGGGGTTTTTGCGCTGCTCGGCGCCTACAGGGTCTTCACGAGCCCGGCCCAGCTCGAGATCAACATGTCCATCCCCCCGCCGCACTCGCTCGGCATAGCCCTCTTTTTCGGCTTTTCCGCCGCCATGCTCGGGGTGTCCGGCTTCGAAAGCAGCGCCAACTTCATCGAGGAACAGAAAGACGGGGTCTTCCCCAAGACGCTGCGGAACATGTGGGGCATCGTCACCGTCTTCAATCCCCTCATCGCCCTGCTCGTGCTGGGGCTCATGCCCATGGGCGCCATTTCTGAGGCCAAGGACTTCCTGCTGGCCGACGCGGCGAACATCATGGCGGGTCACTGGTTCCAGCGGATCATCGCGCTGGATGCGGTCCTCGTGCTGTCCGGCGCCGTGCTCATGAGCTTCATCGGCGTGACGGGGCTCGTGCGGCGCATGGCGCTGGACCGTTGCCTGCCCCAGTTCCTTCTCAAGACCAACCGAAGGAACACCCACCACCGGATCATCCTGACCTTCATGCTCCTGTGCGCGTCCATCATCGTCCTCACAAAGGGCGAACTCCTTTCCCTCGCCGGTGTGTACACGATCTCGTTCCTCGGCGTCATGAGCCTCTTCGCCCTGGGCAACATCCTGCTCAAAATCCGCCGGACCAAATTGCCCCGGCGCTTTCGCGCAGGCTGGCCGACGGTCTTCCTGGCGCTGTGCGCGACGCTGCTGGGCATCATCGGAAACGCCGTGATGAATCCCCAGAACATGGCGTTCTTCCTGACCTACTTCGTCCCCACCCTCCTGCTCGTAACGCTCATGCTCTTCCGGCACCACCTCCTCCGCTTCATCCTCCTGGTCGCCAACGACATGGTCGCCCGGGTCCGCGTCACCAACCACAAACTGAACGCGCTCGTCCAGAAGTATCTCGAGGTCCTCCACAGCCAGGGGGTCATCTTTTTCACCAAGGGGGATTCCGTGGCCAACCTGAACAAGGCGTTCCTTTACGTCATGAACAACGAGATCACGCGGAGGGTCACTGTGTTCCACGTCTACGAGGATCCCGCCGACGTGCCCGCCCGTCTGGAAGAGGACTTGAAGACCCTCGACGAAATCTACCCCGAGCTGCACATCGAACTCGTAAAGCGTAAGGGCACCTTCGGCCCCGAATTGATCGAGGATATCTCCAGGGAGTACCAGATCCCAACGAACTACATGTTCATCGGCGCCCCGGGGAGCCACTTCCCCCACCGCATATCCACCCTCGGCGGCGTGAGGGTCATCATCTGAAGCACGAAGGATATCCGGGAATTGGGATTTTGGATCTGGGATTTAAAGGACGGCTTGGGACGGGCCTGCGAAGCCGCCGGTGAGAACCGCCGGGCTTTGAAATGCCCCTTAACTTCTTAACGCCTTCACCGCGCCGCGCTACGCGGTAAGCCGTCCGCCGTCTTCTTCGTGCCACCGACCATCGACAATTCGCTGGCGATCAAAACCTCGGAGGACTACCCGCGCCCTACTCACCTACTCACGGAATCCCTTACTCACCCCTTCCACAAGACCACTCGATCACTCAATCACGCGCCTCCGCCATCGCCTTGCGGAAGGGGAAGAGCAGGTAGGTGAGCGACGCCGTCCGCCCGAACATGAACGCCGCCGCGGCGGCCGTGACGCCGACCAGATCGAAGCCCTTGATCCCGAGCACGAGCCCGAACACGATGCCGCACACCTCGATGGCGGTGCCCCACGTGATGGGCCGGGTCACGCGCGAGGCCACCAGCATGGACCGCAGGAAGGAGAGCATGACCGACAGCGCGGGCATCAGCGCCAGT